>DHKFJ23503__coassemble_1015_pt1 | contig 13972 bp, 9 predicted proteins | sample DHKFJ23503__metabat2_low_PE_011 | metagenome-assembled genome bin DHKFJ23503 | reverse complement strand
TTGTCGTAGATGTGGCAGTCGCCGCCGGTCCAGATGAACTCGCCGACCTCCAGGCCCGCCTGCTGGGCGAACATGTGCGTGAGGATGGCGTAGGACGCGATGTTGAAGGGCACGCCGAGGAACATGTCCGCGCTGCGCTGGTACAGCTGGCAGGACAGCTTGCCGTCGGCGACGTAGAGCTGGAACAGCAGGTGGCACGGCGGGAGAGCCATGTTCTCCAGCTCGGAGACGTTCCAGGCGGAGACGATGTTGCGCCGGGAGTCCGGGTTGGACGTCAGCGTCTCCAGTGCGGCGGAGATCTGGTCGACGTGGCGGCCGTCCGGGGTGGGCCAGCTGCGCCACTGGACGCCGTACACCGGGCCGAGGTCGCCGTTCTCGTCGGCCCATTCGTCCCAGATGCTGACCTTGTGCTCGTGCAGCCAGCCGATGTTGGAATCGCCCCGTAGGAACCACAGCAGCTCACCGACGATGGAGCGCAGGTGGACCTTCTTCGTGGTGATCAGCGGGAACCCGTCGGCCAGGTTGAAGCGGATCTGGCGTGCGAACAGGCTCCGGGTACCGGTGCCGGTGCGGTCGTCCTTGTGGACGCCGTCGGCCAGGATCTCGCGGAGGAGGTCCTCGTACGGGGTGGGGACGCTGCCAGCGGGACGTTCGGAGGCGTTGTCTGGGGAGGAGGGGGCATCGTGCATGGATCCCAGGATAGTTCCGCAGGCCCCTGCCGTGCATCAGTGGGGCGACAGTGGCATCAAGAAACCGACCGGTCGGAGCTGACTGGTCGGTCGGCAAGTGTCGGGCACCTGTGGCGTCCGGAACTCCCCCGCGTTTCGGAAGGGGAGACTATTGGAGAATTGTCCTAGAGGATGGAGCCGACGGTGCCGCCGACCAAGGCGAGCAGTCCGAAGACGGGGCTGCCGAGGGTGGCACCGAGGCCAAAGAGAAGTCCACCGAGCATGATGAATCCTTGCAGGTTATGTGTCCCCGGAGGCTGTCTAAGATTTTATGAGTTGGCAAGGTGTGGGTAAAGGACTCTTGGTTTGTCTCTGCCGCTACTTTTTGGTCTCAGGGGGGCTGCAGGTCGCGGTAATCTGACAGGTCAGCGCGAGTAGTTTTGAGAGAGGAAAAATTTCTCTTCTGAGCGTCCCTGTGTGTGAGAAGTTGCTCGCGCGGCCGCGGAAGCGAGAGAAAATTATAATAACTAAAACAGCATCATAATGCAGCATAAGTGCAGCAGGTGATGGTTGGAGTTCCTGGGGCACGGAACATGTGTGTGGCATGCGGCAGCCATGCATGACCGCTCAGGAGACTGTCCCTACAGGGTGTAGCTTCCTTGCTCGGCGTGAAATGCCGCGGCGGCGGCGAGGATCGGCTCGGCCACCTCGGGGCGGCAGATCAGCAGGTCCGGAAGGTAGGTGTCCTCGTTGTTGTAGACCAGCGGGGAGCCGTCCAGTCGGCTGCAGTGCAGCCCGGCGGCGAGGCACACGCCCACCGGCGCGGCATTGTCCCACTCGTACTGGCCACCGGCGTGCACGTAGGCGTCGTTGTCGCCGAGCAGCACGCTGATGCCCTTGGCGCCGCAGGACCCCATGGTGGTCAGCTCCATCCCGGTCGCCTCGGCGACGTGGGTGGCGACGGCCGGGGTGGAGTTTCGGGAGATCACCAGACGGTTCGTCGGACGCCCCGGGACCGCACGGGACTCCCCGGAGGTGAACACCTGGCCGAGGTCGGGCATGCCGACGGCGGCGGTGTCGACCGTGCCGTTGACCACCAGTGCGATGTGCACGGCCCAGTCCTGACGCACGCCGGCGTACTCGCGGGTGCCGTCCAACGGGTCGATGACCCAGACGCGCTCGCAGTCCAGTCGCACCAGGTCGTCGGTGGCCTCCTCGGAGAGCACGGCATCGTCCGGCCGGTGCCGTGCCAGGGCGCGCGATATCCAGTCCTGGGCGATGGCGTCGCCAGCCGCACCGAGCTCCCCACCGCTCAGCAGGCCCACGTTGCGGACCCCCTTGAGGATCTCGCCGGTCCCCAGGGCGAGGCGGCGGGCGAGGGTCTCGTCGTCGATGTAGGACGTCATGGCAGCCTAGTCTAGTCGCCTGGACCACAGTTCGGCCCACCGGACGGGCAGATCACGAGAGATGGGGCAGACATCCGGTGTAAACGCCCTGCATCGGGCCTGCCCTGATCCGTCATGCAGTCCGGTGTGACAGTTCGTGTCCGGGGCGCGTGGTTGACTGGGGAGCATGAACCGAACGCCGGACACCACCGACCCGCTGGACCGCTTCTTCGCGCCGGTGGCGTCCTGGTTCCGTGACGTGTTCATCGAGCCCACGGTCGTCCAGTCGCAGGCGTGGGATGCGATCAGCCGCGGCGACAACGCATTGGTCGTGGCGCCGACCGGCTCGGGGAAGACGCTCGCCGCATTCCTCTGGGCGTTGTCACGGTTGACCTCGCAGGGGTTGATGCGAGGGACGGGGCAGGACGCCAACCGCACCTCCGGCACCCGGGTCCTCTACATCTCCCCACTGAAGGCCCTCGGTGTGGATGTCGAGCGCAACCTGCAGGTGCCGCTGGCGGGTATCGCCCGCACCGCCGCGGCGTCCGACGACCCCACCCACGCCGACATCGCTCCGGTGAGCATCGGTGTGCGTTCCGGTGACACCCCGCAGGCCGAGCGGGCTAAGTTGTTGCGAACCCCGCCGGACATCCTCATCACCACCCCGGAATCGCTGTACCTCATGCTGACCTCGAAGGCGTGCGGGACGTTGCGCAACGTCGACACCGTCATCGTCGACGAGGTCCACGCCGTCGCCGGCACGAAGCGGGGCACACACCTGGCGTTGAGCCTGGAACGCCTTGACCAGCTCACCGAGCAGAATGTGCAGCGTATCGGTTTGTCGGCGACGGTGAACCCGGTGGACACCGTGGCGTCCTTCCTCGGTGGCGACCGTCCGGTCACCGTGGTCAACCCACCCACGCAGAAGCTGTGGGACGTGAAGGTGCGCAGCGTGGTCGAGGACTTCCGCGACCCGCCGGTGCTGGACGATGCGCTGCCGGACGATACGGACGGTGCCGGCGGTGCCGATCCCATCGACGAGGCGTTGCTCGGTCCCTCCCTCATCGGCGAGGGTGTCGGCGGCATCACCGACGTCGGCTCCGGGCGTCGTGTGGCCTCCGGGGTGGACAAGGAATCCGCCCTGCCGCAGCAGAAGTCGGTGTGGCCGCATGTGCAGCGGGCGATCTACGAACAGATCATGGACAACCGCTCCACCCTGGTGTTCGTCAACTCCCGACGCACCGCCGAGCGACTCACCGGGGCGCTCAACGAGATGTGGGCCGAAGAACACGACCCGGACTCGCTGGCCGCCCCGACCCGGCGGGATCCGGCACAGCTCATGGCGCAGTCCGGATCGGTCGCCGCCGCCCCGCAGGTCATCGCCCGGGCCCACCATGGGTCGGTGTCGAAGGACGAACGCGCAGACATCGAGACCGCACTGAAGGATGGCTCGCTGCGCTGCGTGGTGGCCACGTCCTCCCTGGAACTCGGCATCGACATGGGCCTGGTGGACCATGTGGTGCAGGTCGGTGCACCGCCGAGCGTGTCCTCGGCGGTGCAGCGTTTCGGACGCGCCGGCCACACCGTCGGCGCGGTCTCCCGCGGCACGGTGTACCCGCTGCACCGGGAGGATGCCGAGGTGGCGGCGGTGATCGTCGACCGGATGTTGGCCGGGGACCTGGAGCCGTTGCAGGTGGTGACCAATGCGTTGGACGTGCTGGCGCAGCAGACCGTGGCGATGACGGCGCAGGCCACCCACCGGGTTGGCCAGGGCTCCGGTGGTACTGGGGAGACTGCAGGCTCTGGGGACGCTGTGGACTCCGGTGACAGCCGGAATACTTTGCACCCTGGGATGGTCGAAGTCGAGGAGTGGTTCCGCACCGTCCGGCGGGCCCACCCGTATGCCGCACTGCCGCGGGAAGCCTTCGACGGGGTGATTGAGCTGGTCAGTGGGCGTTATCCCTCCACCGACTTCTCCGATCTGCGCCCCAAGGTCATCTATGATCCGGTCGCCGGAACCCTCGAAGCACGTCCCGGTGCCCAACGAACCGCGGTGACCAGCGGCGGGACGATCCCCGACCGGGGTCTGTTCGGGGTGTTCCTGCCCGCCGACGGCGCGGAGAGCGGCGCGGGCGCTGGCGGAAGGAGGGTCGGGGAGCTTGACGAGGAGATGGTCTACGAGTCCCGCGTCGGTGATGTCTTCACCCTCGGGGCATCGTCCTGGCGCATCACCGAGATCACCCGCGACCAGGTGATCGTCACCCCGGCGGCCGGCCATACCGGACGCCTGCCGTTCTGGGTCGGCGATGCCGAAGGACGCCCCGCAGAACTAGCCCCCGTCATCGGCGCGGCCCGTCGCGGCTGGGGCAAGGGCGGTGAGGACGACGTACGGACCGCGTCCTTCCTCGACGACAACACGCGAACCAACCTCGACACCTTCTACGCCGAACAACGGGAGGCCACCCAGGTCGTGCCCGATGAGCGCACCATCCTCATCGAACGTTTCCACGACGAGGTCGGCGACTGGCGGGTGGTCGTGCACACCCCGTGGGGACGCTCGGTCAATGCACCGTGGGCGTTGGCGATCGGGGCGACCCTGTCGCGGCACTCCGGTATCGACGCGATGGCGGTGGCCGGGGACGACGGTATCGTCCTGCGCCTGCCGTACACCGAGGACCCGCCGGGTGTGGAACTGCTCACCGGTGGTGCCGGCGGTGTTCAGGACACAGGCAGCGGCGGCTCCGTGGACACCGCCCCGGTGGTCAACGAGGTCACCGATGCGGTGGGCTCCTCCGCACTGTTCGCCGGACGGTTCCGCGAGTGTGCCGCCCGGTCCCTGCTGCTGCCGCGGCGTAACCCCGGCAAACGCCAACCCCTGTGGCAGCAGCGACAGCGTGCCTCCCAACTGCTGGACATCGCCCGGCCGCACCCGGAGTTCCCGGTGATGGTGGAGACCATGCGCGAATGCCTGCGCGACGTCTACGACCTGCCTGCCTTGGAGAAGGTCGTCGGTGCGGTGGGGTCCCGGCGGATGCGCGTCGCCGAGATCACCACCGACGCACCCTCCGCGTTCGCCGAGTCCCTGCTGTTCAGCTACACCGGAGCCTTCCTCTACGAGGGTGACTCCGCAGAGCGGGCCGCTGCTTTGTCTGTGGACCCCGCCCTGCTGGCCGCCGTACTGGGCCAACGAGGTGAGGGTCTGGAGCTGGACCCGGCCGTGGTCGAGGAGATCGTCGCCTCCCTGCAGTGGCTGGCCTCCGGGCGACAGGCTCGCTCGGCGGAACAGGTCGTGGACATGCTGCGCGCCCTGGGCCCGTTGACGCCCGAGGAGGTGGCACGACGGATCGATCCGTCGGCGACCCCGGCGACCCCGGCAGCTTCGGGGTCCTCGATAGCAACAGCGGCCTCGGATGGAATTCGCGGCAGTGGTCCGGACGCGATCCTTGCCGAGGTACGCGCGGTGATTCCGCGCCGGGTCTGTGAGGTCAAGGTCGGTGGGACGCTGCGCTGGGCGGTCGTGGAGGACGCGGCCCTGCTGCGCGACGGCCTCGGCATCCCGGTACCGCCCGGGGTCGCCGCCTCGCAGGACCGGGTGGTCGATGCCGTCGACCAGCTCGTCCTACGGTGGGCCCGGACCCACGGGCCGTTCGAGGCATCCGACATCGCCACCGAGTTCGGCCTCGGCGTGGCGACGGCGGATGCTCTGGCGAAGCGGTGGGTGTCGGCGCGGCGGCTGGAGGCACATACATCCGGCACCATCGCTGCCGACACTGCCGACACTGCCGACACTGCCGACACTACCGACACTGCCGACACTGCCGGCGCAACCAGTGGCAGCGCGGACTACTACGTCGATGCCGGCGTCCTGCGACGGTTGCGGGCGGCGACGTTGGCGAAGGCCCGCGGATCACTGGAACCGGTGAGCCCGCAGACCTATGCGTCCTTCCTGCAGGAATGGCATGCCCTCGGCATCGGCGAACGGGAGGACCTGCCGGCTGTCATCGAACAGCTCGCCGGGGTCGCGTTGCCGGCGAGTGCCTGGGAGACCGTGGTGCTGCCCTCCCGCATCCCCGGCTACCAGTCCACTGACCTGGATGACCTGATGGCCAGTGGGGAGATCGTGGTTGTCGGAGCCGGAGTCGGCGGTGGTGCCGGTGGGGCCACCGACCCACGGATCATGCTGCTGCCCGCGGACCTTGCGCCGCTGCTGGTGGACGATCTCGAGGCAGAGGACGGGGCGGCAGGAAACCTGACCGCGCCGGTGGCACTCGGTCCCGTCGCCCAGGTCATCCGCGACAAGGTGAGCGGGGGAGGAGCCTTCCTTGCCGCCGAGATCGAACGGACCCTGGGTGAGGCCGATCCTTCCGGCACAGCTGCGGGTACAGCCGCCGGTGCAGCTGGTGACTCGACTTCGGGTGCGGCAACCAGGCCCTCCCACGATGCGGTGGATTCCGCAATCTGGGAACTCTTCGACGCCGGTCAACTCATGCCGGACTCCTTCGCCCCGATCCGTGCCCGGCTCGCCGGTACCGGCTTCACTGACCGTCCTGCTGGCGCCGGCCGCGGTGACGGGCGAGGAACTACGGGTGCCGGTGCGTCCGGAAGCGGTGCGTCCGGAAGCGCGGCGGGTAACCGGGGCGCGCACAAGGCACCGCGACGCAACGCCGGTCGCGGCTCCACCCGACGACTGCGCATGGGGCGGACCACCTTCGCCCAGACCGTGCGCTCCGAGGAAGTGCGGTTGCGCCGGGCGGCGATGAACGCCCATGCCGGCGTGCCCGGACGCTGGTCACTGGTGCCGACGGCCGGAGGAGCCGCAACCGATCGGGCGATCGCCCGGGGTGAGGCATGGCTGGACCGCTACGCCGTGGTCACCCGCGGATCCATCGTCGCCGAACACACCGAAGGCGGGTTCGCCGCGGCCTACCGGATGCTGACCGCCTGGGAGGACAACGGAACCGTGCTGCGCGGATACATCGTCGACGGCCTGGGCGGGGCACAGTTCGCCTCCCGCGAGGTCATCGACCGGCTGCGCGACATGGAGGAGGAACCGGCACCTGCAGAGTCGTCGACACCGGTGCTGCTGGCGGCGTCCGACCCGGCGAACCCCTTCGGCGCGGCGGTGCCGTGGCCGGGCAATGGGGCAGAGGGCACTGACACTTCGACCGATAGAGCCTCCGCCCGACCGACTCGTGGCGCTGGCGCCCTGGTCGTGGTGCAGGATGGTCGACTGCTGGCCCACCTCACCCGTGGGGGCAGGACGGTGACAGCCTTCGGACGTCCGAGCCTGGGAGACGGGCCGGTGGACGTCGATCCCGGCGACGTCCAGGCGGTGGTCTCCGCTCTGTCGGCCGCCATTGAAGCGAAGCGACTGTCACCGGTCACAGTAGAGAAGGTCAACGGGATCGACGTGATGTCACTCGGCGCAGCTACCCGGGCCTGGACGGAGGCCGGCGCACGGCTGACACCGAAGGGCCTGATCGTGCGGTGATATCAGTTACTTGGCCGTACCGTTGTGGCATGAGGATCTCGGCGGTGGTGTGCGATGTTGGAGAGACACTGGTCGACGAGTCCGCCTTGTGGTCCGAACTCGCCGACCAGGTCGGGGTCCCTCGATTCACCTTCATGGCCACGCTCGGTGGGCTGATCGCGCGGGGGCGGGACCACCGGGAGATGTGGGACGAACTTGGCATTGATCGACCCCGGTACTGGCCGGAACACGCTGCGTCGGACCTCTACCCGGACGCGGCAGAGTTCCTGAAAGACCTCCGCCGCCTGGGCATCACGGTTGGCATCGCAGGCAATCAACCGGAGAGAACGGAGTCGCTCCTCAAGGACATGGGCCTTCCGGCGGATTTCGGGGCCTCGTCGACCGGATGGGGTGTGGAAAAGCCCTCACCGGAGTTCTTCACCAAGCTCGTCGACGTGTGTGGCTGCGCACCGGAGCAGGTTCTCTATGTGGGGGATCGCGTCGACAACGACATCGTCCCTGCTGCGGACGCAGGACTTTTGACCTGTCATATTCGTCGGGGTCCGTGGGGAGTCATCCAGTCACAGCGGCCGGAGGCGAGGACCGCCACGATGCGGGTCGAGTCACTGGCTGAGCTGTTCGAAAAACTGTAGTGGACTGTGCAGGACTCCGCTTGGTGGCTGCAGAGTAGTGTGAGAGCGAATCCAACGTAGAGGTCAACACCAGAGAGCTCAGGAAAGGGGGACTCATGCCAGAGGGTGATTCCGTCCTGCAGCTCTCCGAGCGTATGCAGTGGATGTCGGGCCGAACCATCACTCGCTCCGACATTCGCGTTCCCCGCTTCGCCACCGAGAATCTCGCAGGACGCACCGTCACAGACGTCTGGCCATACGGGAAGCACCTTTTCATCGATTTCTCCGGTCGGGTGCTTCACACCCACCTGAAGATGGAGGGCGTCTGGTCGATCCACACCGCCGGCACCCGGTGGCGGCGCCCCGGCCACACCGCACGGACCGTCCTCCGTTTCGCCCCACAGCACACGGGAGGCCCTGAGATCGAGGTCGTCGGGCACTCCCTGGGCTTCGTCCGGCTCTTCGACCGGTCAGACTACGACCAAGTGGTCGGGCACCTTGGTCCGGACATCCTCGCCCCCGACTGGGCCGATGCGACTTCCGGGCTGTCTCACCGCGATGAAGCACTGCAGCGCATCCTCGCCCGCCCTGAGCGCACCATCGGCGCAGCCCTGCTGGACCAGCGCAACGTCGCCGGGATCGGCAATGAGTACCGGGCGGAGGTGTGCTTCCTCGCCGGAGTCGACCCCCGCCGTCCGACAGGTGAGGGGGAAGGCGCGGAGGAGACCGCCGCCCACCTGCTCGACCTGTCACGCAAGGTGATGTGGGAGAACCGTATGGAGCCACGGCGCCTGTTCACCGGAGACCGGCGCCCCGGCATGGGAAACTACGTCTTCGGTCGGGCGGAGAAAGCCTGCCGGCGGTGCGGGACACCGATCCTCAAGAGCTTCCTCGGAGGCGTCGACGCCGACGGCGACGAGGGCGAGCTCGAGCGCGTCATCTGGTGGTGCCCCGTCTGCCAGCCGGGCTGAGCCGCGCTGACAGGGCTCGTTCACCTACCGCCGACGGTTGCGCAGGATGTGCTTCGTCAGCGAATCCGTCGAGGAGTCACCGGTGGACACGTCCGCGCCACCGTTGTTGGCACCCAGCTTCGGCAGCAGCTCATTGGCCTGCTTCTTGCCGAGCTCCACACCCCACTGGTCGAAGCTGTTGATGCCCCAGACAACTCCCTGCACGAAGGCGATGTGCTCGTACAGTGCGATCAGGGCGCCGAGGGTTCGCGGGGTCAGCTTGTCGGCCACGATCGTCGTCGAGGGACGGTTACCCGGCATCACCTTGTGCGGGACCAGCTCCTCCTCGACACCGGCCTCACGCACCTCGTCCTCGTCACGGCCGAAGGCCATCACGCGGGACTGTGCCAGGAAGTTCGACAGCAGCATGTCGTGCATGCTGGTCTCGCCGTCCGAGGCGACGGCGTCGGTGTGCGGGTTGACGAAGCCGATGAAGTCCGTCGGGATCAGGTGCGTGCCCTGGTGGATCAGCTGCATGAAGGCGTGCTGTCCGTTGGTGCCCTGAGCGCCCCAGTAGACCTCCCCGGTCTCCACGGTGGTCAGGTCGCCGTTGAGGCGCCGTGACTTACCGTTGGACTCCATCATCAGCTGCTGCAGGTAGGACGGGAAGTCCGCGAGGTCGTCCGAGTATGGCAGCACCAGGTGGGACTGGGAGCCGAGCACCGAGGTGTACCAGACCCCCAGAAGACCCATGAGGACGGGAACGTTCATCTCCAGCGGCTCGGAGTAGAAGTGGTTGTCCACTTCGTGGAAGCCGCCGACGAACTCCATGAAGTCACGCGGTCCGATCGCAGCCATCAGCGACAGGCCGATCGCGGAGTCCACCGAGTAGCGGCCGCCGACCCAGTCCCAGAAACCGAACATGTTCCGGGTGTCGATGCCGAACTCGGCGACGGCCTCGGCGTTGGTGGAGACTGCGACGAAGTGCTTGGCGACGGCGTCCTTGACCACCGCATCGTCCTTCACGTCGACACCGGTGTGGCCCAGCTCGCGCAGCAGCCAGCGCTTCGCGGCGTGGGCGTTGGCGAGGGTCTCGGAGGTGGTGAAGGTCTTCGAGGAGACCACGAAGAGGGTGGACTCCGGGTCGAGCCCGTCGAGGGTGGAGGTGATGTCCGACGGGTCGACGTTCGACACGAAGTAGGGGGTGATGCCGGCGGTGCAGTAGGGACGCAGCGCCTTCGCCGCCATCGCCGGACCCAGGTCGGAGCCGCCGATGCCGATGTTCACCACGTTCTTGATGGTGTGGTTGGTGACTCCGCGCCAGTCACCCTTGCGCAGTGCGCGGGCCAGGTCACGCATCCGGCCGAGGACGCCGTGCACGTCCTCGGCGACGTCCTGCCCGTCCACGGTCATGTCTTGCTCGATCGGGATGCGCAGGGCGGTGTGCAGGACGGCCCGGTCCTCGGTGGTGTTGATGTGCTCACCGTTGAACATGGACTGCCGGTAGTTCTCGATGCCCATCGCGCGTGCGACGTTGGTCAGCAGGCGCAGGGTGTTCTCGTCGGCGAGGTTCTTGGACAGGTCGACGTGCAGCGGGCCAGCGTCGAAGGTCATGTCACCGGCGCGACCGGGGTCGTCCCGGAACAGGTCCTTGATGGTGGTGCCCTTGGCCTGTGTGGCGTGGGCGACCAGAGCCTGCCATTCAGGAGTTTTCGTCACGGGTGTGGTGTTCGGGACGGTGAACGTCACTGGTGTCGCCCTTTCGCTGCTGATGGTGTTCTCCGTCACCACGGTAGCGGAAAATACCGCTCTGCCGCTGCGAAGGGGTGAGTGACGGGTCGGCAGGACGCCCTACTCAGGCGGTACGTTCCTTCAGGCCGTGGGCGTAGTTGTCCGCGGCCTTGATGGCCTGGACGACATCGGCGGCGCTGTACTCGCCGGGCAGCTGCTTCAGCGTCTCGTCGGGGGACACGGCCAGTTCGGCGATGCGGAACAGGTCCTCGTCGGAGACCTCGGGCAGGTTGATCTCCTCCAGCGTGGTCGGCAGCCCGACCGACTGCAGGAAGCCGATGAAGCGGTCCAGCTCCTCCTTCGGGGCACCCTCCAGGACCAGCTGCACGCCGATGCCGAAGGAGACCTTCTCACCGTGCGACTTGTGGTGGATGTCGCCCGAGAGCGCGGTGAACCCGTTGTGGATGGCGTGGACCGCGGCCAGGCCACCGTTCTCGAACCCGAGACCGGACAGCAGGGTGTTGGCCTCGGCGATGTTCTCCAGCGCGCGGCTGGCGATGTGTGCCTCGTTGTCGCGCAGAGCCTGGTGGGCGTAGGCGAACAGGGTCTCCTCGCACTTCTCGGCGAGGGCGATACCGGCCAGGGTGGGACGTGCGGTGTCGTCCATGCGACGGGAGTTCGCCCGGGCGACCGCGCGTGCCTCCACCGAGGTGGCCAGAGCATCGCCGATGCCGGAGCGCAGGGTGTTCACCGGGGCGTTGGCGATGACGGTGGTGTCCACGGCGACAAGGTCGGGGTTGCGGTCGTAGAAGAGGTAGGAGTCGAAGACGCCGTCGTCGGTGTAGATCACCGAGACGCGGGCGGTCGGTGCGTCCGCGGAGACGGCGGTGGGGAAGATGGCGACCGGCAGTCCGCCCTTGTCGGCGACCGCACGGGCGGTGTCGATGATCTTGCCGCCGCCGAGGCCGATGATGACGTCGGAGCCACGGGAGGACGCGACCTCGGAGATGCGCTCGATCTCCTTGTAGGAGGCTTCTCCGCCGAAGATCTCGTGGGTGGCGTTCTGGTCGGTGTCCTCGTCGGAGTTCAGCGAGTTCTCGAGCTGCTCACCGGCGATACCCCACACGATGTCGTCGGTGATGATCAGCGGGGAGGTGCCCAGCGGGGCGAGGTAACCGGCGGCGCGGTCGATGACCCCGGCGCCCTGGACGTAGCGGGACGGGCTGGTGTAGACGCGGTCGATGGAGGTCACGGTAGGTTGGTGCCCTTTCAGTTGGGGTTTTCCCTGGTCAGAGATTGTTTCGTTCTGGGGTTGGTGCCGGGGCCCGGACGCTCAGGTCCAGCGCTCCAGCACCGGGCCGGCGGCGTCCTTCAGCGACGCCTGGAACAGCGGGCCGAAGGAGATGCGTCCCACGCCGAGCTTGCTGGCGGTGGCCAGGTCGATGCCGTCGGGGATGCCGCCGTCGACCGGGTGGGCGGTGATGTTCACCGGGGTGGAGACGGTCTCGAGGATGGTGGTCAGCACCGCGGTGGAGGGGATGCCCACCGGGTACAGGGAGTCCGCGCCGGACTTCTCCAGGATGGCGAGCCGGTTCAGGGCGTCCTGCAGCTTCGCCTCGTCTTCACCGTCCTTGGTGAAGGCGTCGGTGCGCCCGTTGATCACCAGGTGCACTCCGTGTTCCTCGGCGGCTGCGCGGATCGCCGCGATGTAGGCGCCGTGGTCCTCGGCGGCACGGCAGGAGTCGTCGGAGTGGACGGTGTCCTCGACGTTGACACCGACGGCGCCGGCTTCCAGGACACGGCCGACCAGGTCGGCGGCGTCGAGACCGTAGCCGGACTCGACGTCCACGGACACAGGCACGTCGACGGCCCCGGTGATGCGGGCGACCGCGGCGAAGTAGAGGTCGAGGGGAGTGTTCTCGCCGTCGGAGTAGCCGAGGGAGTCGGCGACCGGGTGGGAGCCGACGGTCAGTGCGGCGAACCCGGCGTCGACGGCGGTGTGGGCGCTCCAGGCGTCCCACACGGTGGGTAGGACGACCGGGGAGTGGCCGTGGTGGAGGTCAAGAAGGCGTTGGGCCTTCTCCGTAAGATTTTCCTGTGGTGTGGTGTTCTCTGCGCTCATAACACAAGGCTACGCGTCTGCGGGAGAACTCGAATCCAGTTGATTTCCGGATGATTCCCCGGGTTCCAGTGCGGACAGCACGGCGTCCTGCAGCAGGCCGTTGGACGCCACGGCCGAGCCCTCGTGCGGGCCCGGTGTTCCGTCGAGGGAGGTGAAGGTGCCACCGGCCTCGCGGACGATGACGTCGAGAGCGGCGAGGTCCCAGAGGCTGACCTCGGGCTCGGCGGCGACGTCCACGGTGCCCTCGGCGACCATGCAGTAGGACCAGAAGTCGCCGAAGCCGCGCAGCCGCCAGGCGGAATCGGTGAGGGCGACGAGCTGGTCGCGTCGTCCGACGGTGCGCCAGCCGTCGAGGGAGGACAGCGAGATCGACGAGTCGGCGACATCGGACACTCCGGAGACGGACATCCGGCGAGCCTGGTCGGCGCCGAAAGTGCGCCAGGCACCCATGCCCTCGGCAGCCCACCAGCGGCGGGCCAGCCCGGGGGCGGACACCACGCCGACGACCGGTTTCCCGTCGACCAGCAGGGAGATCAGCGTGGCCCAGACCGGCACACCGCGGACGAAGTTCTTGGTGCCGTCGATCGGGTCGATGACCCACTGGCGACCGGTGAGCGTGACATCGCCGCCGAACTCCTCGCCGAGGACGGCGTCGTCGGGGCGGTGGGTGGACAGCAGTTCACGCAGCCGGGATTCGGTGGCGGTGTCGGCGTCGGAGACCGGGGTGAGGTCGGGTTTGGTCTCGATCTGGAGGTCCCCGGCCTCGAACCGGTCCATGGTGAGGTCGTCGGCGGCGTTGGCCAGGTTGAGGGCGAGGGAGAGGTCGTCGGAGTAGTGGGTTCCGGTGGCGGCGGTTCCGGTCGCGGGATCCTGTGCTGGCGTGCTCATGGTGTCCAAGGATAGGCCGCGTGGCCAGCGGGTGCAGTATGCAGGGGTGGGTGTTCGGGGGACATTTTCAGCATCGAAATGACTCGTTAACGGCCTCGGAAAGAACCTCGCAAAGAACCTCGCAAA
>DHKFJ23503__coassemble_1013_pt1 | contig 13994 bp, 13 predicted proteins | sample DHKFJ23503__metabat2_low_PE_011 | metagenome-assembled genome bin DHKFJ23503 | reverse complement strand
CCCCCTCGGTGGCGAAGATGGGCTGGAACGGCACGCAGTTCCTGCACAATGCCACAGAGATCCTCGACGACGACTGCGGCTTCCGCAACTGCGGGTACATGGTCGGCGTCGGCGAGGAGAACGCCGACGCCCTGGCCGCCAACATCGCCATGCAGCAGAGTCTCGGGGTGGACGTCGAGTTCATCTCCGGGGACACCGCCCGTGACCTGTGGCCCGGCCTGCACGTCGACGACTTCGCCTCCATCGCCTATGAAGCACTCGGTGGACGCGGTGACGCGCCGATGCTCGGCATGGCCTTCTCGCTGGCCGCCCGCAAGCAGGGCGCGAAGATCCGCACCAGCACCACCGTCACCGGTTTCACCACCGGGGCGGACGGTGCGGTGACCGGCGTCGAGTTGGCCGACGGCACGACGGTCGGCGCCGGACAGGTCATCCTCGCCACCGGCGCCTGGGCCCGCGAACTCGGCGGCACGGTCGGCCTCGATCTGCCGGTGTACGCCCAGCGGGCCCAGTTGATGCTGGTCAACCCCGGCGCGGACCTGGGCCAGGTGCCGGTACTGTCCGACCTGGTCAGCCTGCAGTACCTCTGCGGGGAGCCCAACGGCGACATCCTCTGCGGCAATTCCGACCACGCCGAACCTCACTGGGCTGACCCGGACAATTACCCCAACAAGGCCGACGACGACTTCATCGAGTGGACCATCGGCAAGATGATGCACCGCCTGCCGGATATGCCGAACCCCGCACTGACCAGCACCTACGCCGGCTGCTACGACACCACACCGGACTACAACCCGATCATCGGCCCCAGTGGGGTGGACGGGCTCTTCCTCGCGGTGGGCTTCGCCGGTCACGGCTACAAGATCGCCCCGGCCGTCGCCGACCTGGTCGCCGACCTGCTGTTGCTCGGCGACTCCCGGGACCCGGACATCCGTGCGGCCGACTTCCGCCTGTCCCGGTTCGCCGAGAACGACCTCACCGTCAGCCTGCACCCGTACGTCGGCGCCGGGGAGATGAGATGACGTTAAGATCTGTCGACATGACCTCCGACATCACCCCCGACCACGAGATCCTCGACGACACGACCCCGGTCGAGGACCGGTCCATCGAGGTCGGGCTGGGCAACCGGGTGCGCGCACTGCGTCACTCCCGGGGCATGTCGGTGGCCGGCCTGGCCGAACGGGCCGGGCTGTCCAAGGCCATGATGTCGAAGATCGAGAACGCACAGACCTCCTGTTCCCTGACCTCCGTCGCCAGCCTCGCCGAGGCCCTGGATGTGCCGGTGTCCACCCTGTTCGACGATGCCCAGGTGGAGCGTCCCGCCGCCTACACCCCGGCCGGCACCGGAACCCGGATCGCCGGACGGGGTTCCCGCCACAACCACATCTACGAACTCCTCGGCTCCTTCCGCGGCCAGGGCGACGCCACCTCCGGCCCGCACCTGGAGCCGGTGCTGGTGACCCTGCACGACTCGTCCGAGACCCACCCGCGCTTCCAGCACCCCGGCACCGAGTTGCTCTACATGCTCGAGGGCGACATGGTCTACCGGCACCAGGACACCGACTTCCGGATGCGTCCGGGCGATGCCCTGCTGCTGGACGGCCAGGCCGTCCACGGCCCCACCGAGCTCACCGAACTCCCGATCAGGTTCCTCGCCATCACCGCCTACCCCCAGGACCGTTCATGACCTACCGCGTGGCCATCCACCACCCCACGGACCACCGTCCGCACGACCCGGAATTCCAGTCCCTGATCACCGGGCTCAACGACCAGGTGCGTGACACCGTCGAGTCATTGGGCTGGACCCCGGTGTTCTGTGCCGGGGATGCCGGGGATGCCGGTGCACCCGCCGACCTCATCGTCATCGTCGGCGGTGAGGACGTCCACCCGTCCTTCTACGGCGGCCCCACCGCCTACCCCGGTGTCGGCCATCTCGTCCCCACCGCCGATGCCGCCCAGATCGAGGTGGTCCGCACCGCGGTCGCGAACCGTACCCCGCTGCTGGGGATCTGCCGTGGCCTGCAGATCATCAATGTCGCCCTCGGCGGCACCCTGGTCCAGCACCTGGACGGTCACCGACACCACGGGGACGACCCCTTCGTGGAGACGGTGGTGACGGGAGCTCTCGCTGATGACCCGGTGCTCTGCACCCACCACCAGGCGATCGACCGGCTCGGCGAGGGGTTGGACGCTGTCGCCCACGCCGCAGACGGTGTCATCGAGGCGGTCGTCCACCGTGACGCCCCACTGACCGGGGTGCAGTGGCACCCGGAGCACCCGGCGGTGGCCGCGACACAGCTGACCGCCCTGCTGCTGCGACTTGATGCGCAGTACAGGGCGGCGGTGCATGTGCCCACCCAGCCGGTCGCCGGCTGACGCCGGCCCGAGTCAGGCGGCCTGCTCGAACGTGACGTCCGACATCGTCGCCGTGACGTTCACGGTGAGGGTGTGGCGGGTGTCGCTGTCATTGCTGCTGTTCCCCTCGACGACGGTGCCGTCCATCGTCCTGCAGTCGACGTCACTCATGGTCAGGCTGTCGCAGTTGAGGTCGAGGACGTAGGAGTCACCGTCGGTGCGCTCCGGGAACTTGAGGACGACCGAGCTCATCGTCGTCGTCAGGTCGATGGTGCTGTCACCGGTGACGGCGGTCTCCTCGAAGTCCATGGTCTGGGAACTCATCGTGTAGTTGACGCTGCGGCTGCCGTCGAGGTCCTCGACTGGGCGGCTGTCACCGACCATGGTGCCGTTGTAGTCACCACCATCGTAACTGGAGACTCCTCCCCAGTTGGAGAACAGTGCGCCGAAAGCTCCGGAGATCGCCAGCACGATCGCCAGGATCACACCGACCAGCAGGACCTTCAGACCCCGACGCTTCTTCTTGGGTGCGGCGGTGAAGGTCTGCGGCTCCTCGTCCTCCGGGATGCCGGGGTCCGGCAGGTCCCAGGCGAAGGGCGCGGTGCCCAGCGGATCCCACGACGGCGGCTGTTGACGTTGGACGTCCGACTCCTCGAAGCCTTCGGCGGTGTCGATGTCGGTCAGGTTCACCGTCGGGGCCGACGGGGCTGTCGGAGTCTCCTGCACCGGGGAACTGTCACGGTCCCCGGCCATCAGACCGGCAGGTGCGACCGGGGTGCGCTCGTAGAGCAGCCACCAGATCACACCGGTGATACCGACGGACACGATCAGGCCGGCCAGTGTGACGCCGCCGCTGAAGAGTCCGCCGAACAGCAGGAATACCGCGCCGACGATGAGGGTGCCGATGGCGATGGACCGGTCCTCGTCGTAGCGGGGGTCACGCTCGCTGCGCAGCAGCACCTCCAGCGGGGTCTTAGGCACCGAGTAGCGGCGGAAGAGCAGGATGGCCGCGCCGTAGACCCACACGCCGATGCCGCCGGTGAAGGCGAGCAGGACGAACAGGAGGCGGACCAGCACCGGGGAGATCTGGTAGCGCACGGCGATGCCTTCGCAGACGCCGAAGAACCAGGTCCGCGGCGACTGGCTGCGGGGGAAGCGCACGGGCCGGGTGGCCCACATGTCGCGGATGGTTGATTCGAAGGTGCCCCGGGAGCCGGGGCTCGTGGACTGGGTGTTGTGGCTCATGGCTCTCATTCTTGATGTGTGACCAGCAAACCACATCGGGGATGGCCCTGAATCCGTACCCGGACTTTCATCTCAGGGTCATCCCCGATACCGGGTGTCCGCACCACCTGGCACAGTGGGGTACATGTCCCCGACCCCCGTGTCCCTGCCTGGTGCCCGGCCAGATCCAGCCCCACCCGCCCCGGAGCTGCTCCGCGTGGACGAGGGCCGGATGCTCGCCGGGGTGTGCACCGGTGTCGCCGCACACCTGGGCGTGCGCCTCACCGCGGTGCGCTTGGTGTTCGCCCTGCTCAACGCCGTCGCCGGTCTCGGCCTGGTGGCCTATGGTGCGCTGTGGGTGTTCACCGGGCGGACATCGTCGCCCGACGAGGCGGTTCCGGCGGCCGCCCGTGCCTCCATGGCTGCCCGCGGAACATCCCCCAGTATCGTCAACCGACCACGGATCGGCCTGGACTGGCTGTTCCTGCTGCTCTCGGTGGTGTTCATGGCCGCCGGCGCGGCGACCCGCCCGCAGGTGGCGGTGAGTGTGATCCTGCTGGCCGGCGGTGTGTTCCTGGTGTGGCGGACCTTCGGGCCGGACGTCGTCACCGGGCGCACCCCGGGCCTGGTGCAGTGGGCCAGTCTGGTCGGTGGCCTGGTGCTGCTGGTCGTCGGCATCGGCTTCACCATCTTCGGCATCGGTGGTGGCAGCGGAAGCACCAACGGCGCCGAGGTGATCCTGCCGGCGGTCGTCGCCGCGGTCGCCATGATCCTCGGCCTGGTCGTGGTGCTGATCCCGCTGTGGCTGCGGCTGTGGTCGATGGCCAGCACGAACGCCCGGGAACGCGCCGCGGAGGAGGAACGTGCGAAGATCGCCGCCCGGATCCACGACTCGGTGCTGCAGACCCTCACCCTGATCCAGAAGAAGTCGCACGACCCGGAGATCGCCCAGCTCGCCCGCAGCCAGGAGCGTCAGCTACGCCAGTGGTTGTTCGCCCCGGAGGAATCGGTGCGCACCGAGACGGTGGCCGGTGCCCTGCGGGTGGCCTGCGGCGAGGTGGAGGACACCTTCGGCGTGCAGATCCGTCCGGTGATCGTCGGTGACGACCGGGAAGCCACCGAGGCCGACACCGCCCTGCTGCTGGCGTCCCGCGAGGCGATGGTGAATGCCGCGAAGCACTCCGGGTGTTCCGAGGTCAACGTGTACCTGGAGATCAGCGAGGATGCCCTGGAGGTGTTCGTGCGCGACCGGGGGCCGGGCTTCTCCGTGGATCAGATCCCGACGGACCGGCAGGGGGTGCGTACCTCGATCCTCGACCGGATGGAACGGGTCGGCGGTACCGTGGAGATCGACAGCGGTGATTTCGGCACCGAGGTCATTCTGCGACTGGAAGGATCCGCCCCGTGACGATCGAACCGTCCCACCCGGTACCGGTCTTCCTCGTCGACGACCATTCGATGTTCCGGACCGGGGTCCGGGCTGAGCTGGACGCCCACCCCCAGGTCGAGGTCGTCGGCGAGGCTGGGTCGGTGGCCGAGGCGGTCAGCGGCATCGCCGGTGCCGCGCCGCGGGTGGTCCTGTTGGACGTCCACATGCCCGACGGCGGTGGGCTTGCGGTACTGCAGCAGGTGCTCGACGCTGCCGCCGCCGGCGAGCCGCCGCAGTTCCTGGGCCTGAGTGTGTCGGACGATCCGACGGACGTGATCAGTCTGATCCGCGGCGGGGCGCGCGGCTACGTCACCAAGTCGATCGACGGGAAGGAACTGGTCGACAGTATCCTGCGCGTCGATTCCGGCGACGCGGTCTTCTCCCCTCGCCTGGCCGGCTATGTCCTGGACGCCTTTGCCTCGGATGCACCGGAACCGGAGGATCCTGCCGAACCCACCCCGCTGCCGGACGACGCCGATGAGTCGATGTTGTCGTCCCTGACGCCCCGGGAGAAGGAGGTGCTGCGGTTGCTGGCCCGTGGCTACACCTACCGGGAGATGGCGCAGCGGCTGTTCATCTCGGTGAAGACGGTGGAGACCCACGTCTCCAATGTGCTGCGCAAGACCCAGCAGGCCAACCGGCATTCCCTGTCCAGATGGGTGACGGACAATCACCTGGGCTAGGCGGACGTGGTTAGGATGGGCGCCATGCTGAACAACTCTTTTGAGGTCACCGTGGTCCGCGACGAGGGCACCTGGTGCGCCGTCGTCGACGGGGTGGACGGTGCGCAGGTCTGGGACGACGAGTTCGAGGGTCTGGAGACCGGGATCCGGGCCAAGCTCGAGGAGCTGCGCGGCGCCACCGACCCTGACCTGGTCTGGCACGTGGATTCATGAGTGATACGCGCTCTGCCCTGTCCACCCGTTACGGCCGCGACCAGGACTGGACAGTGGCGTCCAACGAGACCGTCGACACCCTGCTGCGCCACCGTTCGGTGCGCCTCTGGCTGGACCGGGAGGTCGACGAGACCGCGCTGAACACGATGATCGCCGCCGCACAGTCGGCGGCGACCTCCTCGAACAAGCAGGTGGTCTCGGTGATCGCCGTGCGGGATGCTGCCATCAAGCAGGCCATCGCCTCGATCGGCAAGCGGATGTCCTCCCATGTCGCCACCGCCCCGGTGCTGCTGGTGTGGCTGATCGACTTCTCCCAGCACCGCTTCCTCGCCGAACGCGAGGCCGCGCGGGCTGCGGAGGACGGCGAAAACGGAGCAGCCGAGGAGGTCCACGGCGTCTCCTCCCGCCCGCCACACGACCTGGGCGCATTGGAGTACCTGGACGAGCCGATGCTCGCCGCCCTCGACATCGGCATTGCCGCGCAGAACGCCGTCGTCGCCGCCGAGCCCCTCGGCCTGGGAACGGTCTACCTGGGCTCGCTGCGCAATGACATCGCGCAGGTCCAGGAGATCCTGGACATCCCGGAGACGGTGGTCCCCTTCCTCGGCCTGGCGGTGGGCTGGGGCGACCCGGCGGAGAATGCCGGGGTCAAGCCACGCCTACCCCGGGAACTGTTCGTCCACCATGACCGCTACAACCGTCGGGAGGACGCAGCGGGCCAGGCCGAGCGCACCCGGCTGCTCGCCGACTACGACGACGCCCTGGAAGACTACTTCTCCCGCTACGGTTCGCACCCGCAGTGGTCGGCGCAGACCCTGCACCGGATGTCCGGGACGGCGGCGACGAAAACGAAACGTCACCTGCTGCGACGCATCCTGGAGAAGGCCGGCTTCCAATTAAGGTGACACGTCAACCACATACGTCTATCATGGACTTATGAGCACCGACACCACCCTCCCGCTGCGCCGCCTCGGCTTCCTCACCATCGGAACCTTCGACCCCGCCGACCCGGCGACCGGCATCGAGGACACCCTGGACATCATCGAGTACGGCGAGAAGCTCGGATTCGACAGCGCCTGGCTGCGCAACCGCCACATGCAGCACGGCATCACCTCCCCGATGACCGTCCTGGCCGCTGCGTCCCAACGCACCAGCCGCATCGACCTGGGCACCGCGGTCACCCCGCTGGGGCCGGAGAACCCGTTGCGTCTGGCCGAGGACATGGCCACCGTCGACCTCCTCACCGGCGGCCGACTCAATCCCGGGGTCTCGGTCGGCACCCCCTTCCGCTACGACGGCTGGAAGGACGCCCTCTACCCGGACACCGCCGAGGCCGAGGACTTCTCCAAGCGCCGGGTGGACCGTCTGGTTCAGGCCGTCCGCGGCGACGAGGTGGCGTCCTTCGAGACGATCGAGAACACCGAGGAGTTCACCAACCGGGTCCAGCCGCACGCCGAAGGGCTGGTCAACCGCCTGTGGTACGGCTCCGGCTCGCGGGCCTCGACCCAGTGGGCCGCCGAGAGCGGTCTGAACCTGCTGAGTTCCAGCGTGATCTCCGCGGAGACCAGCGAGGACTTCGACGAGAACCAGCGCTCCCAGTTCGACCTCTACCGCTCCCACTACCGCGACGTCCTCGGTGGCACGCCGCGTATCTCCCAGGGCCTGGTGGTCATCCCCACCGACTCCGCGACGGAAGACCAGAAGCGCCGCTACGAGGCCTACGTCCAGCACCGTAAGGATGTCGGGGTGGGACGGGTCCAGGCATTCGGGCCGAAGAAGATGATCACCGCCCCCGACCTCATCGGCACCTCCGAGCAGATCGCCGAGCAGCTGAACAACCTCTCGGCCTTCCAGGTCATCGACGAGGTCGCCTTCGCCCTGCCCTTCGACTTCGAACGGGACGACTACCTGCAGATCCTCGGCGACATCGCCGGCTCGTTGGCGCCGAAGCTCGGGTGGTCGCCGCACAGGTAGGGTCGCGTAGGATCGCGGGGGTCATGCAACGACTCGACCACCTCCTCAGAGACCTCGACGGTTCCGGCTACGGCGGCTACAAGCGCCTGCGCGGCAGCCACACCCTGCACACCCCGTCTGGTGATCCACTGCGGCTGAGCATCGACCGGGTCCAGGCAGACCCCTTCGCCCCGCCGTCGTTGATCCAGGTCAGCCTCCCGTTCCGCACCACGGGCATCGACCCCAACCTGCTCGACGGGGACGTCCCCCTACGCGACCATCTCACCCGACGCCTCGCCACCGCCATCGCCGCGGCCAACCCGCGAGGCGGGAAGTCGGCCGGTTTCCTCGCCATCGACACCCCTGGCCAGCAGGTTCTGGACCGCGCCAGTGTGGTGGTTGACGGTGTTGGTGCTGATGCCGAGCTGCACGTCCGCCTGCAGGTCGCGCTGCCCGCCCAGGGCCGCCGCATCCGCGGACGCGCCGCAGCCACGTTGCTCTGCGACATCCTCCCCGAGGTCATTCAGGACGCCCTGCTCGACCTCTCCCCCGCCGACCACGACCACCTGGCCGCCGCCGTGGAACTGTACCGGGACCAGGAGTTCCTCCGTGCACGCCTGTCCGACGCCGGCCTCGTCGGGTTCCTCGCCGACGGCTCCGTGCTGCCACGGGCGGCCGGGAACTCGCAGCGTCCCCGACGCCATGCCGTCCCCTTCTGCGCCCCGGATTCCCTGCGCCACACCGTGGACCTACCCTCGGGACGCAGCCTCACCGGTCTCGGCGTGCCCCGCGGGGTCACCCTCATCGTCGGCGGCGGGTACCACGGCAAGTCCACCCTGCTCAAGGCTCTGGAACTCGGGATCTACAACCACGTCGCCGGGGACGGACGCGAGTTCGCCGTCGCCGTCGACGACGCGGTCTCCCTGCGTGCCGAGGACGGACGCCCGGTGTCGGACGTCGACATCTCCGCCTTCCTCCACGACCTCCCGGGCGGTGCGGACACCAACGACTTCTCCACCACCAACGCTTCCGGATCAACCTCCCAGGCCGCCGGTCTTGTCGAGGCCCTGGACGGCGGAGCGTCCTGCCTGCTCATCGACGAGGACACCTCGGCGACGAACTTCATGATCCGCGACGACCGGATGCGTCGCCTGGTGCCCTCGGCCAAGGAACCGATCACCCCGCTGGTCGACCGGGTGCGCTCCCTGTGGCAGGACCACGGCGTGTCCACGGTGCTGGTCGCCGGCGGGTCCGGGATGTTCATCGACGTCGCCGACACGGTGATCATGTTGGACGCCTACCGCCCCGTCGACGTCACCGACCGTGCCCGGGAGCTTGCCGAAGCCAGCACCGACAGCGAGCCCTTCACCATGCCCGCCCCTCAGGTCCCGCCGGCCACCCGGTTCGTGTCCGACGGACGGGGACGGAATGAGCGGAAAGGCCCCCGCCCACCGCAGGCGAAGGGGCTGCACAGCATCCGCGTCGGCGACACCGGGATCGACCTGTCCGCCTGCAGCCAGCTGGTCGACGCCTCCCAGACGTCGACCATCGCCGCGGCACTGGAACGGCTCTCGCTCGACGGCTCAACCCCGCTGAGCGAGGCCCTCCGCACCCTGCCTGACCTGGTGTCCCGACCGGGAAGGCACCCGGGCCACCGGGCCGGGGTACGCGCCCACGATGTCGCCGCAGCAGTCCGACGCTATCGTCGGTGACATGACCACCCCGGCACAGATCCGCAAGGCAGCCCTGGCCCTCCCCGAGGTTGAGGAGACCCAGGGGACGTTCACGGTGCGCGGGACCGTCTTCGCGACCGTGACCGGGAAGGGGGCGTCCGCGACCCTGACGCTGTTCCCGGACTCCACCTCTGTCCTCGCCGACCTCAACGGCATGGAGTCGAACCACCTGGTCCGTCAGGCCTTCCTCGCCGCCGCGCCGGACGACCTGGCTGCACCTCTCATCGCCGCCGAATCAGCGGTCGCTGGGGAGGTCGGTGACCTGCCGAAGGCGATCGGCAATCCGGCGACCAAGGCGCTGGTGTCCCACGGGGTCACCTCGCTGGCTGACCTGTCCGGGTACTCACTGGACGAGGTCGCATCCTGGCACGGTGTCGGGGCGAAGGCCGTCGACATCCTCCGCGATTCCTTAGGGAGAACAGACCCATGACCCTGATCACCGTCGATGACCTTGCCGCCCGGTTGGACGGGACCGGCCCTGCAGGAGTCCCTGCGCGCACTCGGTGTCAACGACGGCGACACAGTCGTGGTCTACGACGATGCCCAGGCCTCGGGGGCCTCCCGTGCCTGGTGGGTGCTCACCGCCGCGGGGCTGCAGGACGTCCGGATCCTCGACGGAGGATGGTCGGCGTGGCAGGCCAGGGGCGGCGAGGTGGAGACCGGTCCGGCCCCGGGGAGCGTCACCTTCCCCCACGATGACCTGTACGACGGGTCGCGACGGGTGCTGACCATGGAGCAGGCCGCACACACCGGGGAGTTCAGCGTCCTGCTCGACGCCCGGGCACCGGAGCGCTACTGCGGGGAGGCTGAGCCGATCGACCCGGTGGCCGGGCACATCCCCGGCGCGGCGAACCTGCCCTCGCCCACGGTGCTCGACGAGGACGGCCGGTTCCTGCCGGCGGAGAAGCTGCGCGAGGTCTTCACCCGCCTCGGCGTTGTGGCGGGGAACGACGATCCTGTCTCCGGCGCCTACTGCGGTTCCGGGGTGTCGGCGGCAGTCCTCGTCGCCGCGGCGTCCACCGTCGACATCGACCTCGCCCTGTTCCCCGGCTCCTGGTCGCAGTGGTCGAGTAGTCAGCCCACGAAGCGGGCGACCAACGACCGGTAGGCCTCGACGGTCAGACGGAGGTCCTCGAGGTAGAGGTGTTCGTCGTGACTGTGCAGCTCGGCGTTCATGTCTGCCAGGGTCCGCTCCTGGGCGGTCAGCGCGAAGCCGTAGCCCACACCACCGAGTCGACGGGCGAAGCGCAGGTCCGTACCACCGGCGGAGAGGATCGGCACCACCGCAGCGTCCGGGAAGACCTCCCCGACTGTCTCCGCGATCGCCTGGTACAGCGGGGAGTCAGTCGGGCTGACCTCGGCCGGCTCGCAGATCAGCCGCTCGAACCTGACCTCCTCCGCCAGGTCGCCCAGGGCGCGGCGCAGCTCGGCGTCCACGTCCTCGTCGCTCTGGCCCGGCAGGGTACGGATGTCCAGCTCCAGGTAGGCGGAACTCGGCAGCACGTTGATCGCCTTGCCTGCGGTGAGCACCGTGGGTGAGAAGGTGAGGTGGGAGACCGCATGGGCGTAGCGGGCCAGCTCACCGAAGGCCAAGTAGTCGTCCTCGGTGGGGTCGCTGGTCAGGGCGTCCTGGATCTCCGGGGAGAAGCGGAAGCCGTCGACGAAGCCGGACCACAACGGGTCGCGGGAGACGTCCGGGGTGATCGCAGCGATGCGGCGGGCGACCTCGGCGACCCTGGCGATGGTGAAGTCGCGTCCCCACGGCTGGGACCCGTGGCCGGGTTCGCCGGTGACGTGCAGCCGACGCTGCGCCGCCCACTTCTCCCCCACGGTGACCACCACAGCGTCCGAACCATCGGTGACGGGCAGGTGGCTGCCACCCATCTCGGAGATGCAGTTGCGCCAGTCGAGCACCTCCGGGTGCTCGGTGGACAGCCACTTCGCCCCGAGTCCGCCGCGGGCCTCCTCGTCGGCGACACCGACGAAGGTCAGCGTCCCACGGGGAAGACGCCCCGCCAGCGCCTCTCGGGCGACGTCGCGGGTGACCACGGCCATCGGGGCGGTGAGGCCGAGCATGTCGACGGTGCCACGACCGTCGATCCGGGCGTCCACACCGGTTCCCTCGATCTGGGCACCGAAGGGGTCACGGGTCCAGTGGGCGGCGTCCACCGGGACGACGTCGGTGTGCCCGAGGAAGGTCAGCGGTTCGGCGTCCGGGTCGGAACCGGGCACGGTGACGATGATGCTGGTGCGCCCCGGGCGCGGCTCCAGCCGATGCACGGTGACCGCACCGGCGGCAATCTCGGCGGCGAAGAACTCCTCGAGACTGTCGGCGTTGCGGACCTCCTGGCCGGAGTCCGGGGTGAGGTCGTTGACGCAGGCGTTGCGGACGAGGGTCTCCAGCAGCGACAGGGAGTCATCGAAGAGGGTCACTATTCACCCTCCGGAACGAACCAGTAGCCGTCCTTGTTCTCCTCGTCGAGGAACTCGACGAACTCCTCGGAGTGGTAGGCGTCGACCACGGCCTTCGCCCAGTCCGAGTCCTTCTGGTCGGACTGGGTGACGGCGACGAGCACCAGCTCCGGCAGCAGCTCCTCCTGGAGGACCTGCAGCTTCGGGTCGGTACCGGCAGCGTAGGACCGGGAGCCGGGGATGACCGCCCAGTCGACGTCGTCGAGGCTGGTGTGTGAGGAGGAGAACAGCCCGGCCGGCACGGTCGGGATCGGTGTGAGGGACGCCAGGTCGGCCCCGGCATCCCGGTTGAACGCCTCCATGTAGGCGGTGTGCTGGTCGACGTTGAGGTCCGCGCCGCCCTCGTGCAGAGCGATATTGGCCTGCTGGAGTTCGGAGTAGTCCTTGAACTCCACCGTGTAGCCCTCGTCCTCGAGGATCGGGGCGACACCATCAAGGCCACACCGGCGGCGAGGGTGGACGCACCGAGGGTGCGGAAGATGCGGGACGTGTGCATGGGTGTTCTCCTGTTCATTGTCAGTCACACCAGGCTAGACCAAGTTGTCTGTTTTGGTCACGATGGGAGTGCCGGTTGAGGTTCTCAGAAAGGGTTCTTAAGGCTGGCTACAAGTGAGCACCCGCCTTGAGTACCCTCAGAGACAGCTTTTGTTCCTCTGCCCTCATATGTTCCCGCCTCACACAGAAAGCTCGCTGAATGCCCCGGATCAAGAACGCCCTCGCCGACTACATCCGCTTCGACCCGGAGGACCCCAGCGGCCATTTCTCCGCCACGGTCCGTTCCCCGAAGGGACGGCGCGTGACCGTGGTCGGCGCCCTCGGCGATCCGGAGCCGGAGGTCACCGGCGATGTGCCGCTCCCCGCCAATGCCGCGATCGCCCAGAACCTGTGGAGCGCGGTCAGCGAATACGCCCAGGCCATCGCATTGGAGGAGGACGACGAACGGACCTACGGCGATCTCTCCGCCCTCGAGCTTCCGGGCTGGGACGATGACCAGGGTCGGGCCGAGAGATTCCGCCAGAAGGTGGCCGACATGCTTGTCGAAGAGGAGGAACGGGCTCGGAAAAATCGGGAGAAGACAAGGGAGTCTCACCTCGACTCCGCCAAGGAGCTGATCTCCACCGCAGAGACCATCGCCGAGCTGACCGAGAATCTCAGCGACGAAGCAGCCTACGGCTGGTGCTCCAACTGTTTGACCAGGACCCTGCACCGTGAAGTCGAGTCGTCCGGCATCGGGAGAGACACTCATCTCTGCGACAACTGCGGCGTGCCGACCGTGCACTGTACGGCGATCAGGTGCAGCAGCATGGCTGTGAAGGCTGGTGGCACCAAGGGGTTCGTCCCCTACTGTGCCGAGCACCGGCATGACATCGCCAGTTTCGCCCGAGCCAACCACACTATCCCCGACGTGTCAGACTGGCGGGAACTCGTCCAGTACGAGAAGCCCGACCTGGCCAAGAGGACGACTCGGATCGCCTTCGGTACAGCAGCCCTCGGTGCTGCTGCCGGTGGGGCCTGGCTCGCTGCCCCGGCAGTCGGTGGTTTCATCGGGACCCAGTTCCTCGGCTACACCGGCGTCGTGGCTACGAACGCAGGTCTCGCCACCCTGGGTGGCGGCGCGGTCGCCGCTGGTGGTCTGGGGATGGCTGGCGGTACTTACGTCGTCGCCGCGACTGGCGGGCTACTGGGAGGTGTCTACGGCGACCGGATCGTCAGTAGCTACGTGAGTGAGGACGACACCTTCGACATCGAGAAGATCCGCAACGGCACAGGTGTCCCGGTCATCATCGCCCGGGGTTTCCTGAACGAAGGCAACGACGAATGGGGCGATGCCGTCGCCGCCACCGAGGATCTCTACCCGGATTCCCCGCTGTACCAGTTGAGCTGGGGCAGCAAGGAGCTCAAGCACCTGGGATCGATGGTGAGCACCCAGTT
>DHKFJ23503__coassemble_989_pt1 | contig 14385 bp, 19 predicted proteins | sample DHKFJ23503__metabat2_low_PE_011 | metagenome-assembled genome bin DHKFJ23503 | reverse complement strand
ATCCACGCAACGTTTGCGACGATGAGCACGCCGATACCCGCCCCGAACCAACCCAACGCGTGCCACAACTGGGCAACGATCAGAGCGGCGGTGAACAGGACAGCGAGGGCGAGCAGCACGATCAGGGTGATGCCGTCGATGATGGACGGGGCTGGTGCTTCATCGCGGCTTTCGTCGAGGTTCCCGACTGTGGGTCGGCCCGGCGCGGGGCGGTGTTTGCCGGGGTTGTAGTCCCTCCCGGCGGGGTGGTCGAGCTGGCTACGGAACCAGTGCTCTTGCGGGGTCAAATCTGGTTTCATGCCACGCTCCTCTCCCCCGCGACCCACCGGTCCACGGCTGCCTTTGACCACGTGATCGTGCTGCGCACCTTCAGCGGGCACAGCATCATCACCGCGTCGTCCTTGTCCTTGATGCCCTCCCGGAGCGTCGTCGGGCTGATGCCGACCCGCGCCGCCACCTCCTCGGTGGTGTAGTACTCCCGGTCCTCGACCGGTATCCTCGTAGTCATGGCATCCTCCTAGGTGCCTCACGAGCCGCCCCGCATTGGTCCTGGAAGACCGGGGCGGCTTCCAATGTGTGTGGTTAAATCGGTGTCCATGGTTTGGACAATGATCAGCGGAATTGCCGCAGTAGTAGCCCTGGTTTTCTCGGCAGTGTCGCTGTACTTCTCTCACCGAAGCCTGACCTGGGAAAAACAAGCCAGCGAAGCAGCAACCCGCTCAGCCGACGCTGCGGAAGAAGCGAACAGACTTCTCCGACAACAGATCGAAGAAGGAACATTCGGACACCCAGCAAGCGCCAGAGCTGCTGACATCCAGCTCGAACTGCAGCACGTCAACAAGGCGCGGTGGGTACTGCGCAACACCGGCACTCAAGAAGTCACTGGCCTGAAAGTCACTGGAGTTCCCGACGGAGTTCTCCATCGGAACATCCCCAAGAACATCTCTCTCCGGCCCGGTGAGGGGAGAGACATCATCCTTCAGGGGACGATGGGGTCGCCCCTGCCGAATCAGTTGTGGGCTACGTACGACGGGCTCGATGAGCCTGTAGCACTTGCTCTCTCATCCTGACCTGCTCGGCCTTCGATACTGCAATGGTCCGGTACTGCTTGGATCTTCGGCTCGCCTTCCAGCTGACGGCCGCTGCGGCCACGCTGATTGCGGCGAAGATGCACGTGATTACCAGTAGGATCACGTTGTTTCACGCTCCTCTTCTCAATTTCTCGGTTCAGATATGGGTGTCGAACCCGAAGCGTTCCAACAGGGCACGCTTCTGCCGTACCCCCAGGCCACGCACCCGGCGCGACGGGCTGATATTCAGCTCGGCCATGATCTCTTCGGCCTTGACCGCGCCGATCTTCGGCAGGGCGGTGAGGAGCTGGGTGACGCGCATCTGCTGCGCGATGTGCGACTCGCCCTCCAGGACGTCCTCGATGCTGAGGGTGCCGTCCGCGAGGTCTCGCTTCAGTTCAGCGCGGAGTCTTCGGGCCGCTTTCGCTTTCTCCAGTGCGGCCATGCGCTGTTCGTCGGTCAATTCAGGTAGTGCCATGTGGATCTCCTCTACGTGTGCGGTGGTCAAAAGGTGGGGGCGGAGTGCAGCTGACGCCTTCATCAGCGAAAGGTGCGAAAGCCGGTCATGGGAGCCGCTTGCACGGGGGAGATTCAGACCCCGCTCACACACCCCGCCCCAGTGCTCCACCCCGGTCACGAACCGGAACCGGACCTCGCCCGGCAGTGAAGCTAAACTCATCTCGGTGACCGCCTACTTCTCAACGACAGCCACCCTCATCCCTGTGCTACTCATTGCCGGAATACTCAGTCCCACAACACTCAGGGACTACTCGCGCCGTAAGAAGACAGCGTGGCTTCTCGAGATCCAGATCGGCATTGCACTGCTCGGGTCTATCGCTGCGGTCGTGGGACTTCTGGTCTCCATCAGTGATGATCCGTCCGATGCTGCAATGCTTGCCTGTCAGACACTCACCGCTATGGGCCTGACTACGGGATTCATGTTCCTGCTATTTACGGCGCATACGGCGCTTCACCAGGACCCTCATCCGGACCGTCTTAAATCTGAGGAGCAGGACCTGGAGCACCGGCTGTTTCTCGTCCGCAGCAAGCAGCGCGAGATAGGCATAGACAGCGGTGACTAGCGTGAACAGCGACGCCACCAGGGGGATCACTACTTCCCACATCTCTTCTCCTGTTCTGGCACCTGTGTGGTGCCCGTGCCCTACTCGTCCACGACGACGGTGACGGACCGGATCCGCAGTAGGGCTCACATTTATATCCGCGCCGGTCGTTGCCTCCCGCGGGGCCGCTAAGCCACACATCGGGGTTCCGTCGTCCGTACTGGGGTCAGGTCATCGCGATCTACTCCCCCGTCCGGTCTCCCGGCGCGGGTTTTTCCGACGATTGACACGCTCTCTGTCCTGGTACGACAGGTATCTGTCCGGCGCTATGCACTGTTCAGTTCTCAAATATCGAGGCCACAGGGGCCTTGCTGCCTGCGAGGGATTTGCACCCTCCCCACGGATTGCTGAGTCCGCAGGGCACTACGCGAAGGCAAGGTGGTCGCCCGTGCTTCCCCCACAGGCGACCAGGGATTAATGTGCGACCGGGAACTTCTCCGGATTCGCCCCACCCGGAGAGAACCGAAGAGTGATCAACTGCTCCCCGTCGCGGAACTTGTTCCACGCCTTGATCATGATCGCGGCCTTCCAGGTCTGACTTCGGTGAGAATCAGTTCTCGCAGCGTCCTCCATCAGAGCCTTCCGGGCCGCGTAGATCGGCTCGCCACGGTGATGATCCTCATCGCTGATCAGACGCTCGAAGAAGTGGTCCGCGTCGAAGGGGTCAAGGTCGCTGAAAGTCCGATAGAGAACAGCCACGGTCCCCGTTGAAACATGCTTCAGCTTGTTCCGGTATCGAACGACGTCCGGGATCTGATCACGAATCCACGGATTAGCATCGAGAAAATCGATTGCCTCACTGTTCGTGATCTTCTTTCCACGCTGTGTCCCGAGGTGCCGACTCCCGCCCTCCCAGGAGAGGTGCGCTACCGTCGCCGCGGCAAGCTGCGTGTAGTTGTTCTCCCCTCGGAGCTGAAGCGCATTGGACAGTGTCCGCTTAGCGCCGGTATCCATCGTGTGCTGAGCTTCGGCCTGAACCCCGCGGACGACGATGGCGTTGATGCTGACCCCGGACCTCACGACCGCTGTCAGGCGGTGCTGGCCGTCAAGAAGGATTCCCTCCGTGGAGAACGTGATTGTCGCTCCGTTGTCCAACCAGTTGCCGTCTTCGAGATCACGGACCATCGCCGCGACAATGTGCTCGTTGAGTTTCCGGTTGTGCGTGTTCTTGCCGAGCCACCGCTCGGCGACTGCCGAGGTGACCCTTTCCATGCTGATGCTCGGTCCGGTAGGCTTGGTCTTGTTGGTCATGAGTTACTTCCCTTCGAGTTCTGCGAGGATTCGCGTGTAGGTGCTGATGGCTTCTTGGAGGTGACCCCGTAGCAGCGGAGTCACCTTTTCTGTGTTCTGCGCCCAGCGGTCGTCTTCAGTGAGACGGTCTAGCTTTTCCGTGGCGCGGCGGACCTCCCATCCGATGCGGTTTGCGTCGTCGGTGATCGGTGACCGTCGAGGCTTGTCTTGCTTCATCTGCTGGACGGCCTGGTCCGGGAGCTGGGCTACGTGTTCCCACTCGGGTGGGTCGGGATCTTCCTCCGGTTCCGGGGCACTGGAGTGGGCCGCGCTGTCGTTCAGAGCGTCGAGATCCGACTGCGGCATCGCCGTGGCGCGGGGCCGGTCGGGCTGAAACGAGGGACGGGTACGACCGTCACCGGACACCCGGTCATCCGACTGGCGAATTTCGCCAGTCGACTCCATGCCCCGACGGACACTCCCCACGGTTTCGTGGTTCGCTCCGGTCCTGCGGGCGTGCTCCCGGTTCGACATCTGCGGAGCGAGGCGCAGCGACTCCGAGATAAGTTCCCGGCGCTGTTCCCGGTTCAGGTGCCGGCGGTTCAGGTTCAAGCTGAACGCCAGCCCCTGCAGTTCCTCCCTGCTTCCCTGTGCGGTGACGCGGGGGCAGTGCAGGTCGTGCTTCCGGGCGATCTCGTCCCGGTGGTGACCGTCCACAATCGTCCCGTCCGGGGCGACCGTGATAGGCACCTGAACGCCATGCGCCACGATGTCCGCTTCAAGGTCCGCGTACTCGTCCGACGACAAGCGCGGCATTACCTGAAAGCCGCTCATTCCTCACCCTCCGCAACGAAGTGGCCCGTCACGTCCTCGTGGTTCAGGACGACGCCGGCGAGACGTTCCCGGGCGATGTCCTGCCGGTCGCGGATTTCGGCGGTGATCTCGTCAGCCCGCTCTCCGAGCATGCGGAGCATGTCGTTGGCGAATGCCCGGACCTCGGCGTTGTCCGATTTCATGCCCTCGCGGCTGACGATCACCGCTGCCTGGTTATGGCCCGAGGAGAGGCCGTAGTCGTAATCGTTGGTACTCATCTGGTACACTTCTCCTTGGATTGGATGGGCCCCGCTTTCGAGCGGGGTCTTTTCTTATGCCGCTGACTTGATCTGCTTGACGTACCGAGCGCGGCGCACCCGGACCTGCTCCTCAACCACGTCGAACGCGTCCTGAAACCGGACCGGGAACTCGGTAAGGACAGTCCCGATGAATCGGGGGCTCGCCTCTACTTCCCCGTTCGCATGTCGGCTGATCGTCGATGTCGTGCTACCCATGCGCTTTGCCAGGTTCCTCATGCCGCCCTCGCCCTCGATGGCAGCTTCGATCCATTCGGGGCGAATGCGCACTGTGTGAATGGTCTCCACAGCAACCTCCGTTGGTTTCAAACTTCGACCGTTGTGATCGAACAACACCGACCATACACACATCGGTGTCCGTGTGCAACACCACGTTGGATTGGCCCACCCCTTGACGCGTTGCGCGTGTGCAACTATGCTGGTGGACATGACAAACACACGATGGTGGCGATACGTAAACCGCCTACTGGGCGATGACTCCTACTCGGCAGCCGCGGACCGAGCGAAGTTCGACAAGTCTGCTTTCACGCGATGGAAGAAAGGCGCATCCGCCGACCCCGCGTTCGTTGTGAAGCTCGCCCGTGCCTACGGTGCGAACGTCTTGGACGCGCTCGTCGAAGCGGAGTTCCTCACCGAGGACGAAGCCAACCTCACCGAGGTTCATGCCCCACTAGACCTCTCCCAGGTCGATGCCCTCGAACTAGTCGGAGAACTGCAGAACCGCGTCGACAAGCTCAACTACCTCTTCAACCTCCACGCAGGGAACACGCGGAAGGTCTCCCTCGATCAGACGATCACCGACCTCGCGTCCGTCCGCAGATCGAAGACGAATACCCCCGGTGACACCACCGTCGACCAGTCAGAACAGCCTGAGACTCCCCCAAGTGTCCATGACGACGACGATGATGATGGAACTGTCCGCCCATTCGACTGGGAACCCGGAACCTATGCGGCGGACAGTAGCCCAGACGAAGACGCCGGACGAGAGGAAGAAGGTGCAGACCCCTTCCCTTAACCACCTCCACCACCTGGTGCGCCAGCGCACCGGGCGGCCAGTCCGCTGGCACATCGGCGGACCAAAAGGGGCATGGAAGAACGGCAGGGTCAGCATCCGCCACGGCATGAGCGACGCACAGACGAAGAGCACCATCGCCCACGAACTGTCACACGTCGCACATAATGACCTCTGCGACGGCGATGATGCTGTGGAGGCACGCTCCGACCGGGAAGCTTCACACCTGCTAATACCCCCGATGGCATACGCTAAAGCTGAACTGGTCTACGGCCCAGACATCCACAAGATCGCCGAGGAAATCGGCGTCACCACACACCTCGCTATGACGTGGCGAGACACATTCGAGAGGATCTCCCATGCTCCTTGAAGGGACAGGACAATGCATCACCGAGGTCGAGGGCGAGTCCTTCGCCTTCGACGAAATCCGTGAGCTGGCTGAGGGGGTGAACGCTGGCCCGGGAGAGGAGTTCACCATTGCGTTGGACCTTCGGGAATCCCTCGGCGAGATTACGGTCGAGCACGAGTTCACAGAGTTTGGAAGCCTCGAGATCAGCGATGCAGAGAAAGCAGCGTGGGGCACGATCATCGAGGACTCCGGATACCTTGAAGTGACTGCACGCATCTGGACTTGCCGGGATTGGGAGGCCAAGTTCTACGCCTCCGTCCGAGTCGACCTTCCTAGCATTGAGAACGCAGAGAGGCAGATCAGAGATGACCTGAACCTCCGTACCTACGGAACCACAACCCCCACAGAGGAGCAGCGACGACAGTTCATCTACAAGGGAAAGACTGTGTGGGGCGAAACACAAAAGAGCGATCCGTCCCGCCCCGATCAACCAGAACTGGCCCCTTCTCCCGGAATTGTCGATACCCCAGCACTTGACTGGTCGGCACTGCTGGTTCCGGACGGGACCGCCCGCGCCAACTTCTTCCAGCGCGGATACGCCCGCGGCATGGCGGGAAAGGCGATGGGCGACGTGAGGGCACCGCGGATCGACTATGCGACGGTCGGACAGTGCAAATCGATCGTCTTTGCATGTGGCGGTGATGTTGCCGAAGTAGACAACCGCGGTAGCGCACTTCTGAAGGCGCTGTGGTGGGTGCTGGCGTTCCTCCTTGGGGTTGTCGCACTTGTCGGTCTCGTCACCCCTCCCGCGGGGTGGCTCGTCACCGCCCTGGTCGCGTGGCCGTTCACGCACCACTACGTCACGCGTCGGAAGCTCGAACCGCCGTTCGGGCCGCAGCACTAGACACAGAAAAACGGCCCCCACCGCCGGCCAGGGCGATGAGGGCGAGGTGTCCGAACATATACGCACGTCAGACAGGAGAAGAGTATCATGAGCGTCCAACGACGACCGAAGGCCGGCAAGCCAAAGAGCGGCCGCGTGCGGTGGATCGTGCGGTACTACGACCCATCCGGACGAGAGCGCTACAAAACCTTCACCTCCGCCAAGTACAAGAAGCCGGAGAAGGCCGCGAAGGCATATGACGAGGAGCAGTCCCGTCTCCTCCGTCGCCGCGAGTGGGTCGACGACGACAACGCGCCTCTGCTGAAGGACCTATGGCCACTGTGGGAAGCCCTCGCCACCACCGACGGCACCCGGGCGGTGCGTAACCTCGTCGGCAAGAACCTCGGCGATCTCGCGACGACGAAGATCACCGAGCTGCGGCCCACGCAGCTCCGCGGCTGGCAGGCAACCCTGCAGGCGGGCCGCCCGTGGGTGAAGGGCTGCACCGGGCTGTCGCTGAACACCCGTGTGAACTGGTGGACGCAGCTGTCCGGTTGCCTGCACATGGCTGTCACCGATGAGATGCTGCTGGTCAACCCCTGCTCAAAAGTCCCGGGGCCCGGCGCGGGTGCCGAGCCGGTGGACCCGCGCATGCTGCCGACGCTCGACCAGATCCGCGCCGCAGTGGAGCACGCCGACGACACGGGCCGGGACACCATCGCGACGATGATCATCCTCGCAGTCTCCACCGGCATGCGCCCAGGCGAGGTCGGAGGGCTCCGGTGGAGGAACGTCGACCGGCAGGATGGGGTGATCCACGTGGTGGAGCAGACCGTGCAGCGGCCGGCGGAGGGATCGGACGGGTGGGGCCCGGTGAAGACCCGGTCGTCGCGGCGGAAGATCCCGGTCCCTCCGGAGACGTTGAACCGGCTTCGCGAGCACCGCCTGCGGCACCCCGCTGTGGCGGACGACGCGATGTTCCGGACAGCGACGGGGCTCCTGTGGTCATCTGACCGGATCAACCACGCGGTGAAGAATCTCACCGACGATGGGTGGGGCTTCCACGCGCTGCGGCACGTGTACGCGACCTCGCAGCTCGCCCGGGGGCGGAGCATCAAGGCGGTGCAGAAGGCGCTGGGGCATGCCTCCGCGGCGACGACGATGGACACCTACTGGCACGTGCTCCCGGACGAGGAGGATCTACTGCGTGGATCTGCGTCGAGTCTGGTACGGGCACTGTACGGGCAGGAACCACCGGAGCTACAGAACGCGAACGGCGGGGCGAATCCAGAAAACCCCCGCTGACCTCTACTTGAGGATCTGGCGGCCCATGACCATGCGGCAGACCTGGTTGGTTCCTTCGTAGATCTGCGTGATCTTGGCGTCGCGCATCATCCGCTCCACCGGGAAGTCGCGGGTGTAGCCGTAACCGCCGAGCAGCTGGATGGCGTCGAGGGTGACCTCCATGGCGATGTCGGAGGCGTAGGCCTTCGAGCCGGCGGCCATGAGACCGAGCTTGCCGCCGTCCTCGGCCACACCGCGCTCGGCGTTGGACGCTGCGGTGTAGATCATCAGCCGGGCGGCATCGATCTTCATCTTCATGTCGGCCAGGGTGAACTGGGTGTTCTGGAAGGCGGCGATCGGCTTGCCGAACTGCTTGCGCTCCTTGACGTACTCCACAGCAGCATCGAAGGCACCCTGGGCGATGCCGAGAGCCTGGGCGCCGATGGTCGGACGGGTGTGGTCGAGGGTCTGCAGCGCGGTCTTGAAACCGGTGCCCTCCTCGCCGATCATCCGGTCGGCAGGGACGCGGCAGTCCTCGAAGTACAGCTCCGCGGTCGGGGAACCCTTGATGCCCAGCTTGTGCTCCAGGCCACCGACGCGGAATCCCGGATCATCCTTGTGGACCATGAACGCGGAGATGCCGTTGGCACCGGCCTCCGGGTCGGTGACGGCCATGACGGTGATCCAGGTCGCGCGGGAACCGTTGGTGATGAAGCACTTCGAGCCGTTGAGGACCCACTCATCACCGTCGCGGACGGCCTTGGTCTTCATACCGCCGGCATCCGAACCTGCCTCACGCTCGGTCAGCGCGTAGGCGGCGAGTGCGCCGTTGGCGATGTCCGGCAGGACTTTCGCCTTGAGCTCCTCGGAGCCCTGCAGGATAAGACCCATGGTGCCGAGCTTGTTCACGGCCGGGATCAGGGAGGACGAACCGCAGACGCGGGCGACTTCCTCGATGACGATGACGGCGGCCAGGGAGTCAGCGCCCTGGCCCTCGAACTCGTCGGGGACGTGGACGGCGTTGAAGCCGGATTCGTTGAGGGCCTTCAGCGCCTCCTCCGGGAAACGCTCCTCCTCGTCGACGGCCGCCGCGTACGGTGCGATCTGCTGCTCGGAGAGTGCGCGGATGCTGTCGCGCAGCTCCTGGTACTCCGCCGGAAGCTGGAAGAGGTCGAATTCAGGGTTGAAGGCCATGGACGTGAGTCTCCTGAGATTGTGGGGTGGTTCGTGCTCGTCCGTCAATGGTAGTCATCCCACCGTCCGCAGGTGGCATTTTGGCCGTCTCACACCCGCAGTGACCTGTGTTGTTCAGTGTACCTACACTGGATGACATGACGAACACACACCTACTCACCCGGAGCGCCGCCATCGCCGCTACCGCCGTGCTCACCCTCGCTGGAATCGTCGGCTGCGGCACCGACGACAACGACAGCACCGATGACGGAGCATCCGGGGCCGTCTCCGACACCGCGGCGACCGCCGACGGGGGCACCGACGCAGGCAACGCCGGCGATGGTTCCGGCACCGACGGGTCCGACGGCGCCTGCACCGCCGACGACGTGACCGTCAGCCTGGAGAACCAGCAGGGTGCGGCGGGCAGCATGCTCGCCGACATCACCGTGCTCAACGACTCCGACACCCCCTGCACCGTCCAGGGATACCCGGGCGTGGCCCTGGTCGACACCGACGAGGAAACGATCGGTGCACCGGCCACCCGTGAAGACACCGGCAGCGCCGAGGCCGTCAGCCTGGCACCCGGCGAGTCCGCGACCTCCGGGGTGCGCCTGGGCCAGGCCGGCAACTACGACGAGGCCACCTGTGAGCCGACCCCGGCCGCCGGCTACCAGGTCATCATCCCGGAGGAGACCAGCCCGGTCGTCATCGGGCAGGACGACCTGACCGCCTGCGCCAGCGACGAGGTCGAACTCCTGTCCGTCCAGCCGTTCACCCCCGCCATCTAAGGTGGCGTCCCCCATCACGCGGGAGTCCGACGTCCCTCCCCCCTCGACCTCGCCGCTCTCCGACTCGCCCCTCTCCTCACGAGCCCTCGCCGCCCCGGCACTGATCCTGACCCTCGCCGTCGTCCTCCGCGGTTGGCAGCTCAGCCAACGCACCTTCTACTGGGATGACCTTGTCATCCCGGCACGCTTCCGGGACGCCGGACTCTGGGTTCCCTATGACGGCCACCTGATGCCGGGATCGGGGGCGCTGCAGATCGTCGCCGACACCCTCGCGCCACTGCAGTGGTGGTTACCTGTGGTGATCACCCTGGTCGCGACCGTGGCCGCGGGCGTGCTGTGGTGGCTGGTGCTCGGGCAGCTCACCCGGGCCCCGTGGGTCCGGCTGCTGGGCTTCACGGCCCTTGTCTTCTCCCCCTTCCTCGGTATCGCATCCGGCTGGTGGTCAGCCGGGGTGAACGCCCTGTCCTGGCAGCTGACCGCCGGGGCAGTGGCGTTGCTGTTGCTGCGTCCCCGGGTGACATGGAAGCACACGCTCGCGGCGTCGGCGGTGCTGCTGGTCGGCCTACTGATGACCGAGAAGGTCCTTACCGTGGTTCCCGCCTTGATCGCTGTGGGGATCATTCTGCGCCTGGGAGGACGACACCTGCCAGCACTGCCGTGGCTGGCACCGACGGCGATCACCGCTGGGTGGGCGGGGTTGTACCTGTATCTCGCGGGCCGGATGTCCCCGAGTTCCGGGCCGTCGCTGGACGATCTGACCGGCGCGATGGGCGCTGCGGTGTTGCCCGGGGCTCTCGGGGGCCCGTGGACCTGGGACCGCTGGAACCCCTCCCCGGCGTTCCCGACGACCCCGGGCGCCGTGCAGGCCGTCCTGGCGGGTGTTCTGTTGGCCGCGGTGGTGGCCCTGGTGGTCGCCAACCGGCGGCGTCCGGTTACCGTGGGCGCCGCTCTGCTGCTCAGCGTCGGCTACCTGGCGACGGTACTTCTGTTGTTGCAGTCGGGACGCTCCGGGGACGGCGCCACCGACCTGCTGGCCCGCGGAATGCACTACTACGTCGACTGGTGGTCGGTCACCGTGCTGGCGCTGGTCGCGGCTGTGTCTGTGCCCGTGCCTGCGCGTGGGCCGGCATCCGGCACGGGAACAAACAGCGACGTCGATATCGACGCAAATTCCGGCGCAGACACGGATGCTGGGGCAGGACGCCCTGCCGGCGGCGCCCTGCGCCCGGTGTCACCGGTCCTGCTCACCCTGGCTGTGCTCCTTGTCTGCAGTTCCACCGCCTCGACACTCACCTGGGTGGCCGCGTGGTCGGACGACCCTTCGGCGAAATATCTCGCGACGCTGCGCGAGGCCACCGCAGATCCCGAGCGTCCACTGCTGGACCAGAACCTCCCCCTCGAGCTCCTGACCCCGTTGGTCACCCCCTACAACTCCGCCAGCCACGTCGCCGGCGGGCAGGGAGGTGTCTCCGACGTCGTGGACAATCCACAGATCATCACGCCAGACGGAGAGCTGGTCGAAGGCCACGTCCTCGACGCCTCCCGCAGTGAAGCCGGGGAGGAACCCCAGTGCGGCGTGCGGGTGGAGGTTGGCCAACCCCGGATCATCCGGGCCGAGCCGCCATTGCCCCTCGGCGACTGGACCTGGGAGTTCACTGCCACAGCCACCGAGGAGGTGGACGTGGAGCTGTCGATGCCCAACGGTCTGGAAGAGGAGTCGCAGTGGCGGGCACGGACGCTCACCGTCCCGGTCGACGATTCCCTGACCACCCGGTGGGTGAACATGTCCGGCGGCGGCGCAACCCTCATGGCCAATGTCGTCGGTCCCACCGGGGCACACATCTGTATCGGGGCTGGGGCCGTGGGGCCGCTCATTCCCAGATAGGGTGGATGTCACACATCCACCTGAGAAAGGCGACTCCTCATCATGCATGACATCGTCATCGTCGGCGGCCACGGCAAAGTAGCGCTGTTGACTGCGCCGATGCTGGTCGAGGCAGGTAACACCGTCACCTCGATCATCCGCAACCCGGATCACGCCGCGGACATCCGGGAGACCGGGGCGACCCCGAAGGTCGCGGACATCGAGACCATGAGCACCGACGACATCGCCGAGATGCTCTCCGGCCACGACACCGTCATCTGGGCGGCCGGTGCCGGCGGCGGCGACCCCGAGCGGACCTTCGCCGTTGACCTGGACGCGGCGATCCGCACCATCAACGCCTCCGAAGAGGTCAGCGTCACCCGCTTCATCATGGTCTCCTGGTCCGGCTCCTACCTGGACCACGGCATTCCCGAGGACAGCGGGTTCTACCCCTACGCCGAGGCCAAGGCCATTGCCGACCAGCATCTGATGGACTCCGAACTCGACTGGACGGTGCTGGGCCCCAGCACACTGACCGACGACCCCGACAGCGGCGGGATCTCCGTACTGCCCGAGGGTGACGGCTACACCGATGCCACCGAGGTACCCCGGGAGACCGTGGCCCGCACCATCCTCGCCGCCCTGGAGTGCCCCCAGTCCTCCGGCGCGGTCGTCCGATTCAACGCTGGCGACACCGACCCCCACGACGCTTTGCGCAGCGTCTGGTAGTTCCCCCGTCCACCAGGGAGCGATCCGGTCGGACCTGATCGCCGGTGTCCCCGATAGGGTGCCGGCACCCATCTACGCCGAGTACGCCCACGGGTAGGGGTGTAACGGTAGTGTTCTGTACATGACCCACCCGTTCACGGGCACCACGGGCGCCAATAGCGCCAAAGACATCCCGGATGGCCCCGGCACCTCTGCCGAGGGCGGTCCCGTGCGCCCCTCTGACACACCGGAGGTCGTCGCCCGGTACCGCTCTGCGATAGCGCAGCGCTCCGGTGAGGATGTCGCTGTGGACGCACTCGCGGACCTGTGGCGGATCGACACGATGATCACCGAGAACATCGACCGCTCCCGGACCGTCCGCTCTGCCCTGGTGTGGACGCTCCCGGTGGTCACTGTCGCCGCCGCCCTGTTCACTGCCGGGGCACTCGCCCTGGGCAACGGTGTTGCGCTCACCGTCGTCGGCCTGCTGGTCATCTTCGCCGGCCTGTGCAGCGGTGCACTGGCCCTCACTCACCTGTGGTCCGGCGCTCTGCTGCACCGCCGGGCACTGGCTCAGGACGACCTCTTCCGGCGTGAGGTCGGTGGACTGTTGACGGAGTCACCGGTCGACAATCCGGTCCATGTGGTGTCGACCCGCGCAGAGCTGCTTCATGCACTCGAAGACATCCTCCATCGCCGGCGCTAGATTCCCGCCAGTGAGGTGTTCGACTCAGTCGAACATCTCGAACACCTCATCCCGATTCATGTCCGGCCGGACCGATAATGTTGTGGGTATGAACGCACAACACGACCCCGGTGCTCCTGCCGCCCCGGTCCCTGAGTTGAAGGACGTCCTGGGCACCCGGGCAGCCCTGCTGTCACCAGCCCCCACACCTCTCCCCCGGATCGGGATCCCCGGCACCACCCCGGAGACACCTGCCGACGGGTTGCGGCGCGATGCCGAACTGCGCGAGAACCTCCACGGAACCACCCAGGATCTTCGACTGATCGCCGATGCGCGCGCCCGTGCCGTCACAAAGGTCTCCACCCCGATGGCGGCTACGGTCCTGACCATCCTGACGCTGATCGGCGCCCTGCTCCTCGCCGCCCTCGGCACCTGGATCTTCGACATCGGCGTCGCCTGGGAAGTGGGATAGTCATGAACGACAACCGCGGTAACGGCCCCGCTGTCACCGGGTGTGGGGCGCTCATCCTGTTCGCCGTCGCACTCTGGGCGTTCCTCTGGGCGCTCAAGATCGGCATGATCCTGCTGGGCGTCGCTATGATCCTGACTGCCTTCGTCGGGGCGATCGCACTGCCGATCTACCTGTGGTCCGGTGTGCGCGGACGTCGTGCCGCCGAAGAGAATCTGGCGGAGTTGGACGCGGCGTTGGTCACCCTCTCGAACGAGTCCAGCGGACGACTGCGGTCAGCCGTGCGCTGGTGGGACGACCTCCAGCGCAACAAGGGGGTCGGCACGAGGTTGGAAGAAGCCTACTTCGTCGAGAACAGCCGCCCGCTCGATGCGGAGCTCCGGGACATCCTTGTCCGGGCAAATACGCTCGTCGAGGAGAGCGACCGGGTACTGCAGTCGGCCACCACGACGTTCCCGTCGACAGCCGGGCATACACCGTCTCCTGGGGCCGCAGTGCCGACGGGGGAAGACTCCCAGGCGACGCCCCGTGAGGAGTGCATCGACCAGATCGAGCGCTCCGATGACCTCACCCTGGAACTGGACGCGCTACGCCGGAAGGTCTCCACCGGCTAGGCCGT
>DHKFJ23503__coassemble_912_pt1 | contig 15819 bp, 14 predicted proteins | sample DHKFJ23503__metabat2_low_PE_011 | metagenome-assembled genome bin DHKFJ23503 | reverse complement strand
CTCCTCATTGAGGTCAATGGGGGTGATGCGGTCGAACAGCGTCTCGCCGCCGCCGGTGTTGTCGTCGCTCACTTCGTTCGCGTTCCCTTCTAGAAGACTAGGTGGTAGACCCGGCCATCTTACCACCTCATGGGCTAATTCCGGGGCAGGTGCGTAGGATGGTCGCGACACCAACGAGATAGGAGAGCCTTTCCATGGCTGATAAGCCCGATACGTCCCGCCGCTCACGTCCCGCCCGCCCCGCCCACTCCGGGACCGTCACCGCGACCTCGTGGATCTCCCCCGACATGATCCGTGTGACCCTAGCCGTGGACGACTCCGCCGGCTTCTCCTACGAGGGCCTGACCGAGACCGACCACTACGTGAAGCTGTTGTTCCCGCCGGAAGGGGCGTCCTACTCCTGGCCCTTCGACCCCGCTGCGGTGCGCGAGGAACTGCCACGTGACCAGTGGCCGGTGACCCGCACGTACACACTGCGCAGCTGGGATGCGGCCGCCGGCACCGTGGACATCGACTTCGTCGCGCACGGCGACACCGGACTGGCCGGGCCGTGGGCCGCGGCAGCATCAGCCGGGGATCAGATCGGGTTCATGGGGCCGGGTGGGGCGTGGCACCCCGACGGTGACGTGATCTACGTCGGTGACGAGGCCGCCGCTCCCGCCATCTTTGCCGGGATCGAGGCCATGCCGGAGGATGCGACGGCGGTGGCCTACGTGGAGATCGAGAATGCTGACTCTCGGCTGGCTGCGCCCTCCCACCCCGGGCTGACGCTGCACTGGGTCGAGCGCGACGGAGCCACCCACGGCACCGAGCTGGTGCGTGCGGTGACCGAGGCATCACTGCCCGCGGAGGGGACGCGGTGGTTCATCCACGGTGTGGCGGAGATGATCCGTGACCTGCGGCGTTTCCTGTTCGTGGAGAACGGTGTGCCGAAGTCTGATGTGTCGATCTCCGGGTACTGGCGCCTGGGCATGGTCGAGGACGAGTGGCAGGCCTCGAAGCGGGAGTTCAACGAGGAGATCGAGGCTGCGGAAGCCGCTGCCGCTGAGGCCGCGGGGAACTACAACTAGGCGGCGGGGAGGCCGCCGGGAACGAGGTCCACTAGGCGGCCGGGGCCGGGCGGCCGGGCAGTCCTGGCCTCCTGGCGAGTAGCCCGCGATACCATGATCCCCTGACCAGGTACTTTATCCCGGTCCACGCGCTCCGTGGGCCCACTCCCCCGCGGATGTCGGAAAGGTGGGATCAATCGATGGTTTTCGGGCTGAATGCCAGCGATTGATCCCACCTTTCCGACAGGGAGCCAGGCATGGAGTCGGCATGGAGTCGGCATGGAGCCTGGGTTAGGGGTGTGGACGTGGGGTGTCCAGGTCTACTCCGCGGGGACTCGCTGAATCAGGCGGCAGTGTAGAGGAACTCGCGCTGCTCGGGGGCGATGTCGCCCACGGTGCGGCCCAGCACGTGAAGCAGGGCCACGGCATGCTCGCCGGCGTCGAACTCCTGGTAGAGCGTGGTGGACAGATGAACAGATGCCCCGTCCACCAGGGCGCTGCCATCGCGGTCGGCGGTCAGCGAGTGGTGGATGTTCGCCACGCCGATGGTCTGCAGCGGGTTGAGCACCGAGATACCCAGTCGCGGGGCGGTGCGCAGCTCATGCCAGTCCGGATCGTCGGTCGGGATGCGCACGGAGACGAGGCCGGGGGCGAGACCTTCGTCGAAGTAGGAATCGATCACCACGCACATCATGCGGCCCCGGACCTCCGCGGCCAGGACGGCCAGCGGAAGTCGGGTCGGCGCGGATGATGGTGCCGTGAGTGTCGTAGTCATGTCGATTAGTAGACCACTCTGTCTGCCAAAGCGCAAGTAGCGATCTGTCTTCTATTGATGTATTCGCAGGTGAGACGGTGAGAATATCCTAGACCAAGCTGTCTGTTTACGGGGCTCCGGCTACGTCCTCAACGGTGCCCAGCGACCGTTCTCGGTCTCGGTCGGTCCGTCGAGACTGATGAGTTCCTCGGTGTTCGCAAGGTTCGACACCAGCCCGGTGAACGATGCAGTGACCGTGAGATCGACCCGGTCGATACCGAGTCCATCGAGATCCCCGGACATGCTGATCCGCAGCTCCACCTGGGGTAGACCGGCACCCCCCTACTCCGCCCTCTCCGCTACCTCCCGCGGCTTCTGCGATGCCCAGGACCTGCACGGACAGCGTCCCCATTCGGGTTAGACGCCCGCGTAGTACACCGAGGGTTCGGGACTGGTGCCGTCGGTATAGCACTCAACATCCGTCAACGACAGGGAGACCAGGTCACGCCACGTGCGGCCCGTGAAGGGGATCCACTCGACACTGACGGCGACGTCCTCCTCCCATTCCTCCTCGTCGTCGCTGCATTCGACATATTCGCACTCGACGTCGACCGCAAAGGCCACGGCCGGAGAGAGGCCCGTGAGGGGATTCTCGAACGCGTAGAGGTAACAGGCAGCGTCGGTGGGACGGATATCGTCGGAGCGGAGATCGGTGTCCCTGTCACGATTCTAGGGAATTCACCGGCGAAGATGCGGTGGGTGTGACTGGGTGCGACAGCGAGGTCACTGCCGGAGCGACTGGGGCATTCCGATGGTTTCACGTGAAACATCTGCGGCTGAGTCCCCCACTTCTGCCCTCCCCCACCTGTCGAGCACCTCATCCAGTCCAGCGACTGCACCGCAGCGGCGGGCCACCCATTCCACTCCGGCCCAGTGCTCGTCCACGGTGAAGTCGGCGACAGCGTCCGCCACGACCACCGAGCGAATGTCGGTCATGAAGGCCTCCAGGGCAGTGGCCTTGATCCCGATGTTGGCGTACACCCCGGTGATCACCAGCGTGTCCCTGTCCGACTCGGCAAGCCGCTGGTGCAGGTCCGTGCGCTGGAAGGCACTGTACCGCCACTTGCACATCCGCTCCGAGTCCGCGATCTCACCGGCCTCGCCGAGCTCCGGGATGAGCCCGGTCGCCGAGGTCCGCGGACCGGTGCCCCAGAAATCCGTGAGCAACGCGCGCTCCACCGGGTCCTGGTCACCGGGCTGAGCGCTGAAGACCACCGGGACGCCAGCCGCACGGGCCGTCGCCACGAGCTTCTGGATACCCCGGATCACCGAGCTCATCGGCTCGGCATCCCGCTGGTACTTGTCCACGAAGTGGTCCTGCATGTCGTGGACCAACAGCACGCTGCGCGCGGGGTCGGCCGGCCAGTCGACCCCACCGACGGACCGGATGCGCTCCGGCAATGCGTCCGGAACCTCGTAGGCGATCCCGGTGGGGATGTCGGTCACGTGCTGAGCAGTCATCATGTCTCCTTGGTTGGTGAGATTGCTTTCGGAGTGGGTGGTGTCTGACGTATCGGGCATTCAGCTCACCGGGCCGCCTCCGGTAGCGGATTGGCGATACTCCCGTCACCGCCGGCCCAGTCGACCCGGCCATCACTGCCGTCGGTGACATTGGTGACGTCGGTGCCGACGCTGCTGACAGCGCGACGGTGACCCGTAGCGTCCTGCTCCACCCCGAGAGCGCGCAGGACGGTACACATCTTGTTGAGCGTCTCATCCGCCTCCGACGACGGATCGGAATCGCTGATGATCCCGGCCCCGGCGAAGAGTTCCACGGACTGCGGCGTGATCTCCGCGCACCGGATGGTCACCGCCGTCTCGCCATCACCCTGACGGTCCTGCCACCCGACGAGCCCCGCAAAGTACCGACGCGGTTTCTCGACGTCGGCGATCAACTGTCGAGCGCGGTCCGTGGGTGTGCCGCAGACCGCCGGGGTGGGGTGCAGCAGCTCGGAGAGTTCGAAGGCACCCGGCACCGTGCCATCACGTCCGGGGTTCAGGATCCCGCGGATCCGCGTTCCCAGATGCAGCATCGTCTCTGTCTCGAAAATTTCCGGGCCATCCGGAACAATGACCTCGGAACACACAGAGCGGAGCAGCCGGGCGACATTGTTGACCACGTAGAGGTGCTCCTGCTGGTCCTTCGCCGAGGAGAGCAACCGCTGCCTGGTCCTCGCGTCCTGCACGGGATCGCCGGTCCGCGGTGCGGACCCTGCCAACGGGGTGGACTCCACCTCCCTGCCGGTGCGGCGCAACAGCAACTCCGGGCTGCGTCCGACCAGAGCTCCGCCATGGCCCAGCGGGATGGTGAAGCCGAAACCTGCTCCGTTACCGGCATCAAGACCTTCCCTAAGCCGTGCGGCGACGGTGATCGGGGTGTCGGTGGGATACCCGATCTGGGTCGAAGCCGGGGTCTCCCCTGCCGTGAATGGCAGACGCAACTGGCGGCCCAGAACAACCTTCCGCAGAGCATCAGCGGCCGGGGTGTCCTGCTCGGTGCGCATCACCTGCACCGCTGCGGCGACCCGGGATTCGAAGATCTCCCGCGGCGGACGCTCCTCGGGTTGGCCGAACTGGGGTGCAGCGGTGGAGGCAATGGCAGCGGTGGCGGTGACGCCGGCGGAATCGTCCTGCACACCGGCGACGAGCACTGCCGGTGCGTCCGGAGCGTCCGACACGAAGGGTGCTGCGATGAGCGCGACCTCGGCAGCGGAATGCCGTTCGAAGCAGCGGTCCGCCGCAGCGCCCAGCTGCACGGGGTGAACCTCATACGCCGGACCGTGGACCTGCCAGCGGGCTGCTGCGCTGGAAAAGAATGCGGGTTCATCCGGGGAGAACTGGATATCAGAGATGGTCATGGAGAGGTGACCTTTCTCCTCGACAGTGAGGGGTGACGAATCACGATCTGTGTGACACACGCGAGGATCATGGGCCCAGGCTGGCACCTCCGTCGACGAAGATCTCCTGCAGCGTCACGTGCCGGGCCCGTTCCGAAAGGAGGAAGGACAGCACCTCGGCCACATCCTGTGGCTCAGCGATGCGTCCCAGCGGGATACCTATGCGGTGCGCCGCAGGATCACCGGACAGCACCGCACGGCGGCCGCCCTCCGGGTCATCGCCCCACATCCCCCGCTGCATCGACGTGTCCGTGGAACCCGGGCACACCACATTGGCGCGAATGCCCCGCTCGGCCAGCTCCAGCCCCGCGATCCTGGTGAGCTGTGTCGCCGCGGCCTTCGACGAGCCGTAGGCAGCCATGCCGGAACGCGGAACCCGCGCCGCATTGGACGTCACGGTGACCACCGAACCGCCCTCCGCCATGCGTCGTGCAGCCTCACGCAAGAGCAGGAAGGTGCCGGTGGTGTTGACCCGGTGGATCCGCTCGAACTGTTCCAGGGTCGTCTCCGCCAGGGAGACCAGGTCGAAAATTCCGGCTACATGCGCGATCCCGGTGATTGGACCGGACGCCTCGGCCGCAGCGTACAGTGCGGCGACATCCGATTCGACGCTGAGATCGCCTTCCCAGCACCGGACAGTGGCCGACCGGGCCTCCTGCCAGTGGTCCGGCCAGTCGCTGCCGGGAAGGTCGACGGCAAGGACGGTGGCCGGATCGGCGTCACCGGGTTCGGTGTGGAGACCGGGGGCACCAGTACCAGCCAGCTCATGGGCCAAGGCGTCGACGACGGAGCGCCCTATCCCGCCGGCCGCGCCGGTCACGATGATGGTCATTACGCACTCCCCTCTCCCGCGTCGGATACGGCCAATTGCATCTGCCACATATCAGCCATGGTCAGCAGAACCCAGCGATCGCCATGGCTCATGAGTTCGCACCGGCATCCGTCACCGGGACGCACAACCCCGGTTGTGCATCCGGGGCTCCGGAAATGGTGGGGCTCGGGGCGGTGAGGGTTGTCAGCGTCCGGTGGGCCATGGCCGTGGGTCGTCCTTTGCGTTCTGGTGGAAGGCAACTCCCCGATCCAGCGGGCCGTGCCGCCGGGGTTGCCCATCATCCCTGCGTTCGTGAGGAACACCGGGTGGGCTTCGGGATGGCGACAGGGACACAGACACTAAACGGAGAGTTATAAGGTCAGTCTGTCCTGAACAATGGAGAACCTACGCGAGTAGCGGCCATCTCGTCAACGACGACTCTGCGTCCGAACGAGTATCGGGCAGGTGTGGGGCAGGTGGCGAATGCGTCGCCGTGGGCGAGGTCCCGGATATTGCCGCAGCCCGTGCGTGTGCCATTACACCACGTCGGGCTCAACGTATACCGAGACTTCTACTGGCTCCCTTGGCACCATCACTTATGGTGCGCACAGCGTGATGTGGACACGGAAGACGACTCTCACCCCGTGAACTCCCCATCCACGTCGACCACCGTCTCCGACACCGCAGGTCATGGCACAACCACTGAGGTCAACGTCCGGACGCCCGATCCTGAAGAGCTACTTAAGTGCTACACCCATGCCACGAGGCTGGCCACCGAGAACTTCCGGTCCCAGAATGCCGCGGTTGGCGCTCCCTCTCGTCATTACGGGTGGCGGGACAGGGCATCCAACGAGGCGGTGATGAGACAGAGATCACCTTTCTGTGGCGGATGCCGCGGGCGAGGAACACACCGAGGGCCTGGCGGTGAGGGTCCGGCCGCCCACGGATCACGTGGGACAGAGTCCTGAGGGAACCACTCCGTTTCCCTACGACGGCACGTCCTTGATCACTGACTCAACCTCCCACCGACACAAGCAAAGGACGTCCCGCTACTCACCATCTTCGATAGCGGGGTCTGATTCGGTGAGATGCCCTCCACTTCACCCTCGGACAGGTGACACTGGCCGTCCGGGAGTCTGCGCCCCAACGGAGACGGACATGACTATGCGAGTGGGCGGGTCGGCCTGGTCGACGGTCTCACGGCCACACCCGATGCCGACCACGTCGGGACGGCCATTCTTATCCTCCCCCGCGGTTTCACGTGAAACATGATCGCTTTGCCGTGATCGTCACAGTGACGTATATCCCGAATGGTGGAGATACCGTACTTTTCGCGGCATGTCGCCCCTATGAAACTCTCGAAGTCACTTCTCTGCCGACCTGGTCTACGTTCGCCTCACCGACGCCCGGCAATTGGTTTCACGTGAAACCATGCCAGTGCGCGATCAGGGCTGACTCCCCCACGATGAACCGATGCCTACCGGTTCGCCACCGAGACACCCTGTGCCTGCAATGCCGGAACCACTCCCTCGCCGACGTGGTAGGCCTCCTCCAGGTGCGGCACCCCGGAGAGGATGAAGTGGTTCAGGCCGATCTCCCGGTACTCCGTGACCCGTGCCGCGACCTCCTCGTAAGAACCGACCAGGGCGGTCCCCGCTCCCCCACGCACCAAGCCGACACCCGTCCACAAGTTCGGGGACACCTCCAGAGCCCGGGCGTCCTGCCCCTTCTCGAAGATGCCACCACGATCGTGAAGTTCCGACATCCGACGCTGCCCCTCCGACTGTGATTTCGCCAGACCCGTCTGCGCGGCTGCGACTCGCTCCGGATCCAGGGAGTCGATGAGCCCCCGGGCGGAATCCCAGGCCTCCTCAGCCGTCGGCCGCGCGATGACGTGCAGCCGGATGCCGAACTCCAGCTCCCGGCCGTGCTCGGCGGCGCGTGCCCGGACCCGGTCGAGCTTCTCCTTCACCTGTTCCGGTGGCTCGCCCCAGGTGAGGTAGACGTCCGCACGTGCCGCGGCGACCTCGATGCCCTCCGGCGACGAACCGCCGAAGAATACCGGAGGCTCCACCTCAGGACGACGGTTCAGCGCAGCCCCCTCGACCTGCACGTGTTCACCGGCGAAGTCCAGAGGGTGCGGTGAGGTCCAGAGATGGTGGGCGACCTGGAGGGACTCGTCGGCGATGGCGTAGCGCTGCGCCTTGGTCGTGTGGTCACCGTACGCCCGCTGTTCGGTGTCTTCTCCCCCGACGACCACGTTCAGCAGCAATCGGTTACCGGAAATCTCCTGGTAGGTCTGCGCCTGCTGGGCAGTCAGCGTCGCCCCGACCAGACCGGGGCGAAGTGCCACGAGGAACTTCAGCCGCTCTGTGACAGACAACAGGGCGGCGGTGGTGATCCAGGCGTCCTGGCACCACCGTCCGGTGGGCGTGAGCATCGACTCGAAACCGTTGTACTCGGCCGCCCTGGCGACCTTCGTGAGGTAATCAAGGTCAGGGAATCGCTCCCCCAGCTCAGGACCGGCGCCGTGGCCTCCACCCAGGATGGAACGCGAATCGCCGCTGGTCGGAAGGAACCAGTGCAGCGTCACATCGGCAGTCTTCTCAGTGGACTCAGTAGCTTCAATGGAATCGGTATCTCTAGTAACTTCGACAGTCATTCCACCGAGTAGACCACCAGAACGTAGCCGCGGCGAGCGTTCTGTTCGGGGTGAACACGTCGTACCCCGGAGGAGTTCGATTCACAGGGAATAGATAGAGAGATCGGTCTGTATCTTTCGATTCGGATGAATTTAAGTCGGGGACATGATCACACCGACGATCACTACGGCGCAGGGCGGGAGACCATCCGTGAATCCCGCAACCGCACACTTCACGGCACCGGCGACCGGCCCTGCCCAGTGCCTGCACCAGGTGCGCACGGTCCCCGGCATCACCCGATCGCAGCTGCACGACGATCTCGGCATGTCCCAACCAACCATCACCCGCCACATCAGCACCCTCATCGACGCCGGTCTGGTGCAGCAGGGCTCCCCGACCGCAGCGGGTGCCGTCGGACGTCCCGGCTCCACCCTGCACCCCGACGGTCACAACCTCACCGCACTCGGAGCCCACGTCGGCCTACGTAGCACCCAGCTCGTCGCCGTCGACGGTGCCGGACGCCCCCTGCGCACCCGCACCCTGCGCCTGCCGATCACGGAGCTTCAACCCGACGAGGCCCTGGAAGCCATCAAGCATGGGCTGACCAGCCTGGGGCGCGACCTGCCCAATCCGATCGGCCTCGGCGTCGCCTTCTCCGCCCACGTCGACTACGCCGGACGCATCAACGCACCCGAGTACGGCTGGGAGAACGTGGACCCCGCCGCCCATCTGGACGCCGGCATCCCCGTGGCCGTCTCCACCGGTGTCGGCGCAATGGCCGGTTCCGAGCTGGCCAGCTCGCCGCTGTACCCCCACGCCGACCCGCGGGCCTCGACGCTCTACATCTACGCCCGCGAGCTCGTCGGACACGCCTGGATCGTGGGTGACAGCGTCCACCAGCCCCACACCGGTTCCGCTCCGTCGGCCTTCAAGGAGATCGCCCACTTCGGCCCCTTCCCCACCACCGGCCACGGCCACCCGCTGGGGACGACCTCCGTGCTGGCCACCGCCCGGCAGCGGGGGCTCCCGGCCACAACCATCACCGACCTCGTCGCCTTGAGTGAACACAACGAAACCGCCCGTGAGCTCCTCGACGAGCGCGCCCGGCTGCTGTCGCGCATCGTGTCACTGGCCGTGGACGTGGTCGACCCCACCACCGTCGTCTTCGCAGGTGAGACCTTCACTGCGGACGCCGGGACAGTCCGCTTCATCGCCGACGGGCTGCGCGGGGACGGTCGTCAGTTGAGCATCCAGCGGGCCGGGGACGGCATCCTGTCCCGGGCGGCGGCGGTCACCGCACTGCACCGCCTGTGGCAGGATCCGCTGGGAACTCTCGCAGGTCTCCCGTGATCCGGACGCTGACATAGTCAGGTCGCAGTCCCCGCCCCCGCTCCCCTCTCCCCGATGTCGGATAGGTGGGATCAATCGCCGGGATTTCCGCCCAGGAGCAGCAATTCGTCGCACGTATCTGACACCGGCTCCGAAATCGAGCTGGCCGGGTCAGGCCGTGGCGTCGGCGAAAGCCCGGAAACGCTCCGACACGACCTGCGGGTCACGGGCCCAGCGGTTGTGACCCAGCGTGCCATCGAACTCCTCGACCTCGGCGGGGATCAGTGATGCCAGGGCATCACAGGATTCCACCGTGCAGTAGGTGTCATTGCTGAAGCGGGTCAACAACACCGGAACATCCACACACGCCATGGCCGCCTGGTAGTCGATGTCCTGGCCGGCCAGGTCAGCGAGGGTGTTGTGGCGTCCGAACCGGGCCCACTCCCCCAAGTGGATGCCGGACTGGCGACCGTAGTTCGTGATGTCCAACCGTCCGTCCGGCCAGTATCCGAGCACCTTGCTGACACCGCCCATCACATAACCGCCGAAGAACAGGCGGGACCGCTCGGGGTTCGGGAACGTCCGGTACCACGGGGACCCACTGCCGACACCCATCATGCCGCGAACATTGAGCTCTGCAGTTTCCGGACGGGCCAGGAACAGCGAACCGATCTGGCCTCCCATCGAATGGGTCAGCAGGTAGGTCGGGTGATCCGCCTCCAGACCGAGGGCGGTCTTCGCCCCCTCGATGGTGCGCGGGTAGTCCTGGGACGCCAGATCGTGGTAGCCCCACCGGTCGCGGCGGGTAGCCACCGCAGTGTTGTCACCCTGACCACGCAATTCGCCGACAGCCACGGAAAAACCCTGGTCGACCAGCGCTTCAGCGATCGGACGGTAGTAGCGTGCACCCATGCCGAACCCGGGCCACACCACCACCAGCGGACCGTCGCCGGGGTACAGCCGCACCGGGGAGGTACTGCCGTCCGGCATGGTGACGCGGTAGACGGACGCGCCGGACGTCCCTGAAACTCTAGACATCGAGGAAGCGGACGTCCTTCGCATTGCGGGTGATGAAGCTACGGCGGGCCACGACATCATCGCCCATGAGGATGCTGAAGGTCTCGTCCGCGGAAGCGGCGTCCTCCAGGGTGACCTTCTTCAGCATGCGATCCGTCGGATCCATGGTGGTCTCCCACAGCTCCTTGGCGTTCATCTCGCCGAGACCCTTGTAGCGCTGGACGCCGTCGTCCTTGTTGATCTTACGGCCATCCTCCAGCCCCTCCTTGAGCTGCTCATCGCGCTCGGCGTCGGAGAAGGCGAAGCCGGGCGCACCCTTGCCCCACTTCAGCTTGTACAGCGGCGGCATGGCGAGGTACACGTAGCCCTCCTCCACCAGCGGACGCATGAAGCGGAACAGCAGGGTCAGCAGCAGGGTGGCGATGTGCTGGCCGTCGACATCGGCGTCGGCCATGAGCACGATCTTGTGGTACCGCAGCTTGGAGATGTCGAACTCGTCGTGGATACCGGTACCCAGGGCGGTGATGATCGCCTGAACCTCGGCGTTCTTCAACACCTTGTCCAGCCGGGCCTTCTCCACGTTGAGGATCTTGCCGCGCAGCGGGAGGATCGCCTGGTACATCGAGTCGCGGCCGGACTTCGCCGAACCACCGGCGGAGTCACCCTCCACGATGTAGAGCTCGGACTTCACCGGGTCCTTGGAGCGGCAGTCGGCGAGCTTGCCGGGCAGCCCACCCAGGTCGGTGGCGGACTTACGACGCACCAGGTCACGGGCCTTACGGGCGGCATCGCGGGCCTGGGCGGAGGAGACTGCCTTGGAGATGATCGCCTTGGCCTCGGCCGGGTTGGCGTCGAACCAGGCGGCGACGTGCTCGTTGACCATCTTCTGCACGAAGCCCTTGATCTCGGTGTTACCGAGTTTGGTCTTCGTCTGGCCCTCGAACTGCGGGTCGCCGACGCGTACGGAGATCACGGCGGCCAGGCCCTCGCGGCAGTCATCGCCGGTGAGCTTGCCGTCCTTCTCCTTCATCAGCTTGTGGTCCCGGGCGTAGCGGTTCATCAACGAGGTCAGCGCGGCGCGGAAACCCTCCTCGTGGGTACCGCCCTCGATGGTGTTGATGGTGTTGGCGAAGGTGTGCACCGACTGGGCGTAACCGGAGTTCCACTGCATCGCGACCTCGACCTCGTGATCGTCGCCCTCGGCGTCGAAACCGATGATGGTGGGGTGCACCGTGGTCTTGGAGCGGTTGAGGTGGGTGACGTAGTCCTTCAGGCCGTCCGGGTAGTGGAAGACCTTGGTGCGCACCTTGGGGGCGGCTGCCTTCTCCTCGGCGGACTGCTCCTCCTCGGTCTTCGGCGCGGCGGCGTCCTCGGTGGCCTCGGCGGCGACGCTCTCGGCCTCGACCTCCTCCTCGACGATCTGCTTACGCTCGTCGGTGAGGGTGATGGTCAGACCCTTGTTGAGGAACGCCATCTCCTGCAGCCGACGAGACACCGTCTCGAAGTTGTAGGTGGTGGTCTCGAAGATCGCCGGATCGGCCCAGAACCGCTGCCGGGTACCGGAGCCACGGGCCTTCTTGACCTGCACGAGCTCCTCCGGCAGGGAGTTGTTGAACTTCTGGTTCCACAGGTAGCCGTCGCGGGTGATCTGGGTCTCGACCCGGGTCGACAAGGCGTTGACCACGGAGATACCGACACCGTGCAGACCACCGGAGACGGCGTAGGCCTGGGAGTCGAACTTACCGCCGGCGTGCAGCTCGGTCATGACGACCTGGACGGTGGGACGCCCCGTCGGGTGCATCTCCACCGGGATACCACGGCCATTGTCGGCGACCTCGACGGAGCCGTCGTCGTGCAGGGTGACCTCGACCTTGTCGGCGTAGCCGGCCATGGCCTCATCGACGGAGTTGTCGACAACCTCCCAGATCAGGTGGTGCAGGCCGCGCTCACCGGTGGAGCCGATGTACATTCCGGGGCGCTTGCGGACGGCCTCCAGGCCCTCGAGGATGGTGATGGAATCCGCGCCGTAGTCACCGTTGTTCTGGGGGATGTTCTCGGCCTCAGCCACAGTCGCTACCGTTCCTTTACGAGACTCGTCTTGTCCTGGAAGCTCCAGGACACTAACCACACCATCATACCAGCTGACTACCAGCTGACGTGCCGATCAGCCGTAGGTATCGCGAGGTCCGCGTCCCGAAACATGCAGTGGCCCATGCCGCCAACTCGGCGCCTTCGGCCCGTAGATCTTCAACTCGGCGACGACGTCCGGCCCGACCCTGCGGGCGATGGTCTGCAGAATGGTGGTCTGCATCAGCCGCAGGTTGGTCGCCCAGGCGGTGGAGTCACTCTCGATGTGGAGGTGTCGTTTCTGCTCGTTGTACTTCACCACGCGGGTATGTCCGGCGATGTTCTCTCCGACGATCTCCGGCCACGCACTACGCAGCTGCCCGATCGCGAAGTTCCGTGACCAGCCATTACGTCGGATCTCCTTGACCACGAGCTCGTTGAAAGCGCCGGGGTCACGGTAACTCCGGTCGAGCCGTCCGTCGTAGCGGGTCTTCATACGTTTCGGACGCCGCCCCCGTCGCCGAGGGTTGTACGGCGTGCGGCGCCCGGCGGTGCCGGGGGTGTCGCCACCGTTGCCGGACGTGGCATCGGCGCTCGCCGCCGCGCCGTCCCGCCCATTTCCGGTGTCTTTCCTGCGTGTCGGACGCCCCGACAACGCCTTGAGCATCTCCAGGCGATCCTCGATGGGATCATTCATGACAGCTCCGAAATCCGGCCGTCATCGGTGTCGGTCGCCCGGACCTGGTGGACGGTCGCCTTCTCCAGCAACGCCTCGGGGATGTCCTCCCCCACCGCAGCGGTGATCAGCACCTGTTCGGCATCGGAGGCGAGCTCCACCAGTGCTGCGCGGCGGGTACGGTCCAGTTCGGCGAAGACATCATCGAGGATGACCACCGGCTCCGTGCCGTCCGCCCGGTGCATCCGGTGTGCGGCCAGACGCAGCGTCAATGCGAATGACCAGGATTCACCGTGGCTGGCGAAGCCCTTCGCAGGCTGGGACCCCAGGGTCAGCAGCATATCGTCCCGGTGCGGACCGACCAGGGTGATGCCCCGGTCGAGTTCCTGGGATCTCCTGGTCGCGAAGCCTTCCAGCAGCAGTGCTTCAGCAACATCCGGGTCGAGAAGCTGCGGTTCCCCCGGTCCCCCGTGGTCACCGACGGTGGCGGTGTAGGAGATCAGGGCAGGACGCGACCCCGGTGCCAGCCGGGCGTAGGTGTCTGCGACGTGTGGGGCGAGGTCGTGGACCAGCTGCACCCGGGCCGACATGATCTGGCCGCCGAGGTGGGCCAGCCGGGCGTCCCACACGTCGAGTGTGGCCAGCGCGGACTCATCGGTGTCACCACTGCGCAACAGGGCATTGCGCTGGCGCAGGGCCTTGTCGTAGTCGCTGCGCACCCCGGCCAGACGCGGATAGCGGGCGATCATGGTCTGGTCGAGGAACTGGCGGCGCTGTTCCGGCTCGCCGCGGACCAGGGCGAGGTCCTCCGGGGCGAACAGGGTGGTGCGCACGACACCGGCGATGCCGCGCTGGTTCTTCACCGCGGTCCGGTTCACCGCCGCCTGGTTGGCGCCCTGGGCATTCAGGACGAGGTGGGCGGTCAGCTCGCGGCCCTGGTTGACTGCGGTGGCGGAGATCCGGGCGGACGGTTGTCCCTGGCGCACGAGGGCGGCGTCCGAACTGATCCGGTGTGAGCCAAGGTGGGCGAGGTAGCCGAGGGCCTCGATGATGTTGGTCTTGCCGTTGCCGTTCGGGCCGGCGAAAACCGTGATTCCCGAAGTCAGCTCGACGTCGAGCTGACGCCAGGAGCGGAAGTCACCGAGATGGAGCGAGCGAATGTACATGTCAGCCGGGCAGGCGGACCGGCATCAGCAGGTAGGTGAAGGTGGATTCCGGGGTCGGGAAGGTCCCGTCGGTGGACTGCTCGGGCAGCTCGGAGGGCTCGGGCACCAGGATGGCCGACCGGGATGCCTGGTTGAATCCGAAGACCACGCGGTCGGTACCGATGGAGCCCAGACCATCCTTGAGGTAGCTGGGGTGGAAGGCGATGACCAGCGGCTCGCCGGCGAAGGCGCAGGGTAGCTGCTCCTTGGCTTCGCCGAGGTCACTGCCGCCGGCGGAGAGGGTGAGGTTGCCTTCGCTGAAGTCCATCTTCACCGGGGAGTTGCCGTCGGTGACCAGGGAGACACGTCGGATCGCGTCGAGCAGCGGCGAGATCTCCACGCTGGCCACGGAAGTGTGGCTCTTCGGCAGCAGGGAGCGGAACTTCGGGAAGTCCGCGTCGATGAGCCGGGTGGTGGTGCGACGTTCTGCGGTGGAGATACCGAGAAGACGGCCACCTTCGGGGTCCAGGGCGATTTCGACCGGCTCTCCGTGGGCGTCCAGCGACTTGGCCGTCTCGGCGAGGGTACGGGCCGGGATGAGGAGTTCTCCGGAGATGTCGGCCCGGGCCGGTGCCCAGTCCAGGGTGCGCACGGCGAGACGGAAGCGGTCGGTGGCGGCGAGCACGAGGTGCTCCCCGTCGATCTCCATGCGGATACCGGTGAGCATCGGCAGGGTGTCGTCGCGGCTCGAGGCGGTGGCGACCTGGGTGATGACCTGGGCGAAGAGATCCGGGTCCAGGGTTCCGGCGACCTGCGGGAACTCCGGGAGGACGGGGTAGTCCTCGATGGTCATCGCGGGCAGCTCGAAGTGGGAACTACCGCAGTTGACCTGGACCTTGGTGCCGTCGAAGTCGAGCTTGACCGGCTTGTCCGGCAGGGCGCCGATGATGTTGGACGCCAACCGTCCGGCGACCAGGACCTGGCCTGGCTCGGCGACATCGGCGGAGACACGAACCTTGGTGGACACCTCACGGTCGAAGCCGGAGAGCTGGAGGCCGTCCTCGGTGGCGTCGATGAGCACACCGCGCAGAATCGGCTGGCTGGCTTTGCTCGGAAGGTTGCGTGCCACCCAGGCCAGTGCCGAGGAAAAATCATCCTTGGACACGGTGAAGCTGACGTGCTGGTCCACGCGAGGGGTCCTTTCTCTGGCGAGTCTCTGGTCGAGTCCTTTTGCTGGAACTCACACTAGCCGACCGGTCGGACTCACGGTACCGAGCGGCCATCCTGGCCGAGCTCGTCCGGGAGGGCAGAACGTCGAGGCGATCCGACGATGTGCACACCGGTTGTTTCTTCTTGGAGTTTTACATGGAAA
>DHKFJ23503__coassemble_900_pt1 | contig 16201 bp, 18 predicted proteins | sample DHKFJ23503__metabat2_low_PE_011 | metagenome-assembled genome bin DHKFJ23503 | reverse complement strand
GGCCAAGCCTTAGCTGACGGGGCACTGACGAAGTGGCAACCGCCTGCACCTACTTGCGGGCAGCGATCGGCCAGGCGGCAGCTCCGGCACTCCAGAGTGTCAAGACACCCCGTGCTGCCCAGGACCACGATCGAGCAGAGCGATGAGACAAAAGGCCGCCTGATCACCCCACCTGACCGTCCACAATCGCATCCCACAGGTGGTCGGCCGGGTCCGCGGTACCGACGAAGTGTCCGCCGAGTTCCAGGATGAGGACGCCAACCAGGTGGGCCAACCGGGCGAGCACCATGGCCAGCTGCTCCGGGGAGACCTCGAAGTCCGCCGCCGGGCCGGCGAGCTGCTGGGTCAGCTGCTCGTTGATCTGGCCTCCCACTGCTACTCCACTGATCCCGTGCTCATCGCCCTTGTCCTCCCCCGGCAGGCAGCCGATGAACACCGCCGCGACCCGTGCCGCGGCGGCGATCGTCTCCTGCGGCGCCTGGTATCCCGGGACCGGCGTGCCGTAGATCAGCTGGAACTCGTGAGGGTTCCCCAGCGCCCAGCGGCGTAGTTCATTCGCCGCCTCCCGCCAACGTTCACCCTGGTCAGCCTCCTGTCCACGCTCCGGACTCTCCCCCACGTCCCTCTCCGCCTCCAGGTGCTCGGCGAGCCCGGTGTAGGCGTCGAGGATCAGCTGGGTGAGCAGGGCGTCCCGGGACTCGAAGTGCCGGTAGACGGCGGAGGGGACGATGCCGGCACGCCGGGCGACATCGCGCAAGGACAGGGAGGACGCTCCCTCCTCGCGCACTGCGTTGCGCGCGGCGTCGAGGAGCTTGCGGCGGGTGTCGGCCTTGGCTTCGGATCGGGAGGGCATGCCGCCATTCTAGCGTCAGTGAACATTGTTCGCCGAACTGCTAGGCTCAGTTTTAGAGAACATCGTTCTCTCACTTCGGAAGGAATGATCATGTCTATCCACACCTCTGACACCAGCCGCACTCACGCACGGTCACGACCGATCGCCGGGATCATCGCCGGCGTCGGATTCGCCGCGTTCCCCCTCCTACGGCCCTGGGGCGACAAGTCCGGAGACCCCACGGCAATGGCCGACGCTTTCGCCAGTCCACTCTGGGTCATCGCCCACCTCTGCGGCATGGTCGCCTGGTGCGTCCTGGTCGTGGCCGCGTGGACTCACCCCGCGCGTTCTCCGAACCCCCCACAGCCTCAACAATCTCCACATCGAAGCTCACGAGCAACAGGCTTCCTCGCCCTCGGCACCGCAGCACTGCTACCCTTCTTCGGTGCGGAGACCTTCGCGCTGCACGTCATCGGCTCTACCGCCGTGGACCAGGCCGACCTGTCGTTGCTCGACCTCGAGTCCGGGATCCGCAACGAGCCGACCGCGATGACACTTTTCGGTGTCGGCCTCCTCGCCGTCGCCATCGGGGCCGCGCTACTCGCCCGGGAAACCTGGCGGCACGGGACGCCTCGGTGGGCAGGCATCCCGATGGCGGTACTCGTCGCCCTGTACCTCCCCCAGTTCTTCGCGCCGGACGCTCTGCGCATCACCCACGGCGTCCTGCTCGGCACCGCCTGTGTGCTGTGGGCGGTGACGTCGTCGCGGGCCGCGGGACGGACCGACGACAACCGATCTTCATCAGGTCCCGGTATACCCACCCCTAGCCAGCCGGCCCAGCCCAGCGGTACCATCAGCACACCGAGTCAGCGCACTTCATGGCTGACGTGAAACCCACGCGCTGCGTCGACTGAACTCCACGGACGGTGAAAGACCATGGTCAGAAATCGTGACAACAGTGATGTCCCGTCTCCCCTGCTGACGCTCGACCAGCTCAACGAGATGCTGTTCGACGGCATCGCCCATGCCGGTGCCATCGGGGGTGGCATGGGCGGTGGAGCTCCCGGTGCCTCAGGTGGTGCCAAGGGAGGCAGGTTCGGAGCAAGACACTTCACCCGCCTCGACGGGGAACAGCAGGTGTTCCCGATCCCCCGTTCCGACGCCTCCCTGCAGGCAGTGCGCATTGATTTTTTCGGCGATGGCGTGCTGGAAGAGACCGAGGAGCCCTCGGCATCACAGGATGCCACCCTGAAGATTCTCGGCGTCGTCGGGTCCGGCACGATGAACATGAATCCCTGCATTGTGCAGATCGTGTGGTCACCCAGCGAACTACATGCGTTCGCTCACGCCAGGGAGGGAGTGTTCAAGCAGCGCACCTGCACGAAGGCCTTGCAGCGTCTCGGCCAGGTAGTGGACGCCGCCGGCCAGCGGTGAAACCCGAACCACGGGTGGATCAGTGACCAGGTGCCACCCGCTTCTGGAACGGCGCTCTGAGCGCTTTAGCTATCCACCCTGCCACGGTGGTGCTGTACCAACGGATTGCCCGATCAAACCCGGACCAGGACAAGACCCAGGTGAAGAGCACCGACACAGCAATGCCGACGGCAATCGCGATCGGCACCGCAGCGTCCTCGAGAAGCGCGTTGAGGGGACCATCAAGCGCTCTCACGGCCAGGCCGTGTAAGAGGTAGATCGCAAGACTGCGTTTTCCGATCGTGACCAGGAATTCTGGAAGATTCCCGGACCAGCACAGGACGACGAGAGTCGACACAAATGCGCTGAGCAGAATAAATGATCGCACTCCGAAACCGTACGGGACACTGACATCGAGATAATCGAAACTTCGTGAACCATACAACCATGCGTGTTCCAGATTAGGGATGTAGATTGCCGCTATCGTCACCGCGGACAACAGAGTTAGCCCCAGTTTGTGTATCGTTGGCAAACTTCCGGCCCACTGCAGCAACCTCATTCCGTACAGCTTTCCCACCACGAAGAAAGGGAGGAATGTCAGCGTTCGCGCGATCGACAGTTCATAGTCAACCACGGTGATCAGGCCTGCGAGCACCGCGATCACAACGGATGACACCAGCATGGTCTTGGGGAATCGCTCGATAACCGGCAGAAGAAGGAACCACCACACCATGGCGAGCAGGAACCAGGTGATCCAGTACGGTTCATACACGTCGGCGTCCGGCGGCTCATCGAAGTATGCCACCCAGTAGCGGTACACCGGTTGCGCGGTGACCACGAGAACGAGGAATACAAGCACTCGGTCCAGCAGCTTGTTCGATTTAGCGGTGATTCCAGCCAGGAAAACGAATGCCGGCATGTGGAACGAGTATATGGCCGTCATCAGTGCACGACTGATTTCATCGTCCCGGCCCACAATCCGTTGAAGGAAGTGGCCCAGGACTACCAGGAATATGAGTATTCCTTTAGCCTTATCTAGTCTGTCGTCACGAACTTTCATTGCGGGAGATTGTACACCGGCCAAGGGCGGCAGAGCGATTACTCGAGAATAACGCTCTCTTCGCTCCTGCCCGACCGACTACGTCATGAAGCAGGCGCGCACATAACGTGCCAGCACCAGGGCATGACTCCAGCGATGACGAAGCAGTGATCTCGACTCGCTGGAGCATTGCCCAGGATACGGAGAAGGGCACCTCCCATAACCTCGGAAGGTGCCCTTCATCTGCTGTGGAGCTATGGGGATTCCACAACATAATGACACTATCAGCAGGTCAGCACCAGTAAACGTACTATCTACCTACGGTCCTGTAGGAAAAGAATAGTAGAACAGCCCCAGGAAGGGACCACACCATGAGTACCAACACCAGCCATACCGCACCCATCATCGTCGACCACAGCCTCGACATTGATACGCCGACCACCAACGCACGGTTGGTCAACCTTGCCAACCAGACCATCACCGACCTACTCAACGTCGCGCACCTCGACTATAACGGTGAACCGGACGGCTACCAGGCCCAGTCCAACATGTACGCGGACGCGGCCGCTCACGCACATGACCTCTACATCGCACTTGACCGGCTCAGCACCGAGGCACACGAAGCGAGCATGGACACCACCGCGTAACACCGACCAGCAAGCACAGAAGAAGCCCCAACGCCGCTCACATCGGTCGTTGGGGCTTCACTATGTCATCGTACTATTCGACCGCCCAGGCAGGCGCGCAGACCAACTACAGGCACGCTCACGGCGACGATGCAGGGGCAGACAGCCGGGAATGAAAGGGGCCTGACCAGCGCGTTCATTGGCAATAATGAAAAGACCGGCAGACCACCCCGCCGCCGGGAACCTATGCGCTGAACAGCCACGTTACCGCTACCAGTAAGAAGCACCCCACCTCCTATGGCTACCCATAACAACCCTAAACCCCACCGCCCCGCCACGTAAGACACCCCCACCGCCCGCACCAACACCACCACGACACGAACTGCACACCACCCCGGGGGGCACCCGACAACTGCGGTTAAGCCGGGGCCGAGGTCATAGAGCCGTCAATACTGTACGGGTTCTGAACCTTTTTGGAAATCATTCCCGAGATTTATAGGAATGATACTTTCGCCGCATCCCCTCGTTCGTACCGAAGAAAAGCCATGCAAGAGACCGAGGTCTCATGTACAACAGTAGGTGAACTACATCCCGCGCGTTGACACGGAAGGCAGTTCCACTATGAGAATCAACCTCAAGCGCACAATCACCGTCGTTGCTGCAGGCGGCCTACTCCTCGGAGCTGCCGCATGCAGTGAAGACGACGCATCAGACGCAACGTCAGGCGCAAGTTCAGCCGCCGAAAGCGGTGCAGCGAAAGCATCGGACGCAATCAGCGGTTCGGATTCGTCTGAATCTCCGGACGCTTCCAGCACTGAGTCGGAGGGTGCAGGCTCAGAATCGGAGGAAGCTGCGAACACCGAGCTCACCGAGGGCCTGCAGTCCGCCTACGACGAAGCAGGCGGCGAGCAGGGTCCTTGGGGCGCGGTGAAGAGCGTTGAAAGCGCTGACGGTGCGACCCTGGCAACGTTCGAGAATGGCTGGGCCGTTGAAAATGACAGCGGCGAAGTGACCCCACTGATCGGGAAGATCGGCGAGACCTGGGCCAACGACGGTGGCCTCGATAACGACATCGGTCTGCCCACCGCCCCGGAATCAGGCGACGCAATGCAGGGCTGGACCCAGCAGTTCGAGAACGGCACGATTTCGTGGATGCAGGATGACGAAGGTAACTGGGACGCTGATATTGAAAGCGGCCAGTAGCCAAAACCTTTCGATCCTTCCCCCTGCCTTACATGGCGGGGGGTTCTGTCACTTCACCATCGCTGAGGGCCTGCTGCTGCCGTCGATGAGCACCCGGTGTGTTCCGGATTCAATCTCGGCGTCCAATTCGTCCGGTACCTCGCTAATCTACCCGTCGTCCCCCTCAATCAAGCGGTACTTACTGAAGCTAGGCTCGATAGCGGGGTCGTACACGGCGATTACGATCGAACGGTCGAATCGGTGCTCTCGAATAATGTCGGTCAATTGTCGAAGCGCAGCCTCAGTCATCGCCGGGGAGATGGATGTGCGGCGGAGGAAGGAGGATGGCTCGTTCAATCACTTCCCCAGAAGCCACAATCTGAACCGGCGTACATGTCCCGCGAATTTCGCTTATATCGTGAATCGCGCAAGGGCCGCAGCAATATCACGCCAAAGCAGTGGCCTCTTGACCGTCGAACTCGCTCGTATCAATCACAGCGCGGAAGTACACCTCGCCTCGTACAACCCGATCGTATGTAGTGTCTACCTCGTTTACACCGACCTTTTCAATGATCGCACCGATGTTGTGCTCAGCACAGAAGTCCAGCATCTCTTGAGTCTCGGCGATTCCGCCGATCATCGACCCAGCGAGGATCTTCGATCCCCCAACCACTGCGCCGAAGTGCAGGGACTGCGCAGCAGGCGGCATCCCCACCACAGCCAACGCACCGTGGGGTTTCAGCAGGGACAGGTAGTTATCCAGAGGAATGTCGGCACTGATCGTGTTGAGGATCAGGTCAAACTCCCCGGCATGGTCGCTGAAGAACCTTTCGTCCTCGGTCGCGAGTGTTCCAGAGGCTCCGAGCTCGAAGGCGAGCTGTTCCTTCTTACGGGTACGCGATAGCACCGTCACATCCGCACCCATCGCGACAGCGATCTGGACGCCCATGTGCCCGAGTCCGCCAAGGCCTAGGATCGCGACCTTCTTTCCCGGCCCAGCGCCCCATCGCTTCAGGGGAGCATATGTGGTGATCCCAGCGCACAGCAGCGGCGCAGCAACGTCGAAGTCGATACTGTCAGGGACGCGGCAGACGAACTGCTCGTTAACGACGATCTTCTGCGAGTAACCACCCTGTGTGATGCTTCCGTCAACGTCGACAGAATCGTAGGTCATGATCGCACCCTTGAGGCAGTCTTGTTCTTGGCCGTTGCGGCATTGTTCGCATTCACCGCAGGAGTTGACCATGCAGCCGACGCCGACCCGGTCCCCGATCTTCCAGTTCGTCACGCTGGAGCCGACAGCGGATACCGTGCCCGCGATCTCGTGGCCGACGGTAAGGGGAAAGTGGGCACTACCCCACTCATTACGGATCGTGTGGATGTCGCTGTGGCAGATGCCGGCCGCTGCGATGTCGATGACAACGTCATCAGGACGTGGGTCACGGCGCTCTATCTCTACAACACGGAACGAGTCTTCTGCGCTGGTCTTCTGGAGTGCCTTCACGGTGAGGGACAAGATAGCCTCCTGTAGCTATTTTCTGGCATTAGCCGCCAGGTAACGTGGCTGTACCTGACGAGATCGTACGCTCTCCGCGCGTGGCATGAAACCTAATCGCCTTGCTGCCCGCGCCTCGTGACCGTTCGGACATCAACGTGATCAATGCCTGTAGACCGCAGGCCGCCGACGAGAAGGCGACCTAGCGTACTACCACCAGAGCCCGTCCGCGAAAACATCACAGTCAGATTAGTCGGCGTAGGAAACTTCCCCATCGGCAAACTATACCCGTGGCCGTATACGCCCTGGTGAGTTAATCAAACAACCGATGAACATGTCATAACGATCTCACAACGTTGGTGGACGTTCCGGAGCCGGCCGCATACTCTGACAGTTGTTCGTCAACCTCCTCACAGGAAGATCGATACATGAAAAAGTCATTTCGGGCCCGTATCGTCGTGGCATCTGTTGCTGCGGCACTCCCACTCACTGTATTCCCCGCCACAGCCAACGGCGACTCGGCCGTTCCTAACTCAACAACGAGCACTGCAACAGCTAAAGAGACTGAGCAGCTGACTGCAGAAGATCGACAGCTGATCAATGAAACGCTTGGCTACGAAGCTATCCCCGAAAGCGCCGCAGCGCTGCAATATAATGGTGACAACGTTGATGTTCTCGATGAGAACGGCGGCATCATTCCTGTTGACATCGATCAGCAAGCGTCAAATGCCCCCACGATCCAGGCACGGAGTGCGGGAGACGAGATTAAGCGTGTCGTGGGCGCGTGCCTCGGAATCGACTTCTTCGGCGCTGTGGGTGCTTGGGAGGCCATTGAATCCCAGGTGAACTCTTGGGACAAGGCCGCAAAGTTCGTCCTGCGGCGAGTGGGGCTCATCGGCGCAATCTCTTGCGGCGGAGGCGTGTTTGCTGAGTACCTCCTCTAAGAAAGGAGAGCAATGGGAAACAAGTTCGAAGAATACTCAGGTGGAATGAAGCTGAGCGCTCTTGCACTCGCCGTTGTCGTGATATTTGCTATTTATGTGGTCACGGCCGATGCGTCGCAGTGGGTGCAATTCGCAGCTATTGCTGCCGTAGCAGTAGTAGCGATACTCTTCATTCGTATATCTGGAATTGGACGGACTAAAAAGGCCAAGAATCGTTAGCGAGTAGATCGCTAGCACGCCCCTCGTCACCCCCCTGCGCATGCGTCTTCCAGCCTTGTAGAGCAGCGCGGGGGTAGGAAGCGCAACCCGGGACGGGCATTCACCTAGTGTGTTCTCATGGGAACACATGACATGCGAGGGACTGCTGTGCGAGTAGTTGACATCTGATCTGGCTTGCCGTGGGGTGGGCCTGGAAGGATGTTGCTGTGCCCAAGCCTTACCCGTCCGAGTTTCGTGACGATGTCGTGCGCGTCGCGAGGAACCGTGAGCCCGGAGTGACGATCGAGCAGATCGCGAAAGACTTCGGCGTTCACCCCATGACGCTGCAGAAGTGGCTGCGTCGCGCCGACATCGACGCCGGAGCCAAGCCCGGAACGACCCGAACCGAGGCTGCGGAGATCCGTGAGCTGCGCAAGCGGAACCGGCTCCTCGAGCAGGAGAACGAGGTCCTCCGGCGTGCGGCGGCGTACCTGTCGCAGGCGAACCTGCCGGGAAAAGGTTCTACCCGCTGGTGACGGAGCTCGCCGAAGCAGGGATCCCTGTGACGGTGACGTGTCGGGTGCTCAAGCTCTCCCGTCAGCCCTACTACCGGTGGCTGGCGAACCCCATCACCACCAGCGAGGTGGTGGAGGCGTATCGCGCGAACGCGCTGTTCGACGCACACCGCGACGACCCCGAATTCGGGCACCGGCTGCTGGCCGACGAGGCCCGCGACGCGGGTGAGGCGAAGTCGGACCGGACCGCGTGGCGGATCGCCTCAGCGAACGGCTGGTGGTCCGCGTTCGGGAAGAAGCGGGGCCGCAACGGCAAGAAGCCGGGACCGCCGGTCCACGACGACCTCTGCGCCGTCATCGACGAGCACGGCCGGACCCGGCACGTCTTCGCCGCCGACGCCCCGAACCAGCTCTGGCTCGTCGACATCACGGAGCACAAGACCGCCGAAGGCAAGCTCTACTGCTGCGCCATCAAAGACGCCTGCAGCGGCAAGATCGTCGGGTACTCGATCGGCTCGAGGATGAAGTCCCGCCTGGCCGTTCAGGCGCTCGAGAACGCCGTCTCGATGCGCGGCGACGTCGCCGGCTGCATCGTCCACAGCGACAGGGGCAGTCAATTTCGTAGCAGGAAGTTCCTGCGCGCTCTGGCCCGTCATCGCCTGGTTGGATCCATGGGCCGCGTCGGCTCCAGCGGGGACAACGCCGCCATGGAATCGTTCTTCGCCCTGCTGCAGAAGAACGTCCTCGACCGCCGAGCCTGGACCACCCGCGAGCAGCTGCGCATCGCGATCGTCACCTGGATCGAGCGGACCTACCACCGACGCTGCAGACAGGCACGCCTGGGCCGTTTGACGCCCATCGAGTTCGAGACCATCATGAACACGACCGTCGCACTGACGGCGTGACTACACCCTGTCACCTATCCGCGCAGCAGTCCCCTTTCACGAGCCGCCCTGTTCCTCTCCTTCGGAGGGAGCCACTCAGCAAGTGTCCCGTCTTCTGTCATACGGTCGATCAGGTTGCGCTCCGCCCGATACCACGCCTCTACAGCCCCCGCCGTCTCAAAGCTCTGCCCACCCGGGGTGTGTCGTTTCCCGTCAGGCCCGGTGAACTTGCCGAACCATCGGCGGCCCTTCCCCTTGGGCTTGCCGTTGTTCCAGGGCTTTTCCCCGAAGGACCGTCGCTCTCCGCTGTTGTTCGGCATGGTCTCCTACGTCCTGTCGCTGTAGGGGAACCGTAGGAAACGGCTGCCCCATGATGCGGTTCCCTGCCCATACAGGGTGTGCTACATGTCTAGCATGTGACCTGCACAAAGACCGGAACCCGCTGGTCTTAACGACCAACGGATTCCATGATAGTGGAGCTATGGGGAATCGAACCCCAGACCTTTGCATTGCGAACGCAACGCTCTACCAACTGAGCTATAGCCCCGTGCAACAGGGAATATCGTACACCCGCCCCCGGTCCGGTCACCAAACCGGATGCGGGGCGTGTCCTCCAGCTCCCGGCCTTCACCACGGCACCTCGGCGGATTCCTCACGGACCCTACCTAGACCCCACCCAGGCTCCGTCCAGACTCCCAGGGATGACCACGTCGGTGAAAGTTGTCCACATGTCCGTGCCCTGTGTGTACAGCGGCCGCCGAGCGCCGTGGAGTTATCCACAGCGTCGTGGGGTGTCCACACGTCCGGCGCGGAGCGCCACAGGCGCCGGCGGTGGTCATCGACACGCTTCGGGTAGGACGCACCGGCCCGGACGTGCGGGAGCCCCGCCCCACCATGTGGTGGGACGGGGCTCGGAGGTGTACTCACATCCCCGTGGGGATGGGAGTCTTAGCCCTCGCCGCCGGCAGCGTCGGCACCGTTGAACACAGCGGCGACGGCGTCAACGAAGCCGTTGATGCCGTCCTGCAGCAGACCGACGACTTCGGTGAAGAAAGTAGAGATGGTTTCGATCATAGGTGATCATCCTTTCGGTACGTCTCTGGAGCGAGGGGTTGCTCGCTCTCCCCAACAACGCTAGGAAAGTAGACCAGGGCACGCAATGACATGACAGCTGAAGTCCCCCCAGGCTGGTGGGGCCACACCCCGTCTTCGCAGGACAGGTGGCACAGCGTTCGCGTAGCGACGGTATCCACATAACTTTCCGGTTTGGGGATATCGAGTTCACCAGCCACTTTTCGGTGATAGCGAGGTAAGTAACCACATTCACCAGCACCGGCCCCTGTCAGGTCCGCATCCCATCATCGGTTACCTCGATTCCCCATCGGACGTCCCGGGGATAGCTCCAAGACCGACCGTGTCTCGGACATGCGCGGACCCCGTTGCACCATGAGGTGCAACGGGGTCCGCGGGTTTCACTCACATCCCCGAGGGGAGGAGAGATCTACTAACCGTTGAACACAGCGGCGACGGCGTCAACGAAGCCGTTGATGCCCTCCTGCAGCAGCTCGACGACGGTGGAGAAGAAGCTAGAGATGGTCTCGATCATGGGTGATCATCCTTTCAGGAAAGTCAGTGGAGCGACGAGGTTGTTTCGCTCATCGGATACCGACCGTACGGCACTACATCTGGTGCAACAAATCCTGAGAGTTCGTTCCCCCCGGATAGGTGCTCCACGTTTTCGACACCGCAGGTCAAACCACACAGCGGCCGGACTTCATGTATTCCACTATGACTAACGAAACTAGTAATACGATTGCACGAGAAACCCATTTAGCACTAGTTTATGAAGTATTAGGCTTCATACCCCTAGTGGCATATTGATTTCACAGATACGCCCGGCCGCGCCTGCCACAGGAGGTATCCGTCGAACAATGCCGCACAGAGACGACCCCCGCCTCACCGTGAGGTGGGACGGGGTTCGTGGACTTCGCTCAGCTACCGAATGGACGAGAAGCTGCTAGCTAAAGCTCTCGGTGCCGCCTTCGGCCTCGGTAGCACCGCCGCCGGTAAGGCTGCCGGCGATGGCGTCGACGAGGCCGTTGATGACGCCCTGGATCAGGCTGACGATGGAACCGAGGAAGTCAGAGATGATACCGATCATGGAGGTGGCCTTTCGGAGGAGTTCAAGGAGCGCCGAAAGATTTCGCTCTAAAAAGTGATAATACTTGTACCCCATGGGGTATGCAATAGCCGAACCCGAGTTTGCTCCGGATAGGTGAACCATGTTTATAGCTGGGCCGGTCAGAGAGTGCACAAGATGTGCTGCAAGTATCTTTCAATATTCTATTGAAAGTGCAATTTTGACAGTCCAATATCTGCCACCGCCAGACGCGAAGAACCCGTTCCACCAGAGGGCGGAACGGGCCAGCTCAGAGATTTCAGATCCCCGAAGGGAGCGGAGATCTAGATGAAGATGCCGGCGAGGGCGCCGACCAGGCCGACGATGCCGCCGGCGACCAGAGTAACGATGGCGGTGAGGAAGGTTGCGACGATGCCAATCATGACGAACGTCCTTTCGATGGTGTGTGCGGAGCGCCGGATGGTTTCGCTCTCAAAATTGATGTTACACCTGCCCCGTGGGGTATCAAACATGTCCACGGCAAGTTCCCCCCGAATAGGTGAACTACGTTCATAACCTTGCAGCTAGTAACCGGCAGAACACGTGCTGCAGGTATGTCCCCGGATTCTATGATTAGTGCGATATAAACAGGCCAATCGTTCCGAGTGCGTGGTGATCATACTTCGCCCCCACCGCCGGCCCCCCCGAACCCGAACTGCCCCCAGAAACTGAAAAACCCGTTGCACCATGAGGTACAACGGGGTCCGCGGGTTTCACTCACATCCCCGAGGGGAGGAGAGATCTACTAACCGGTGATCGAGGTGGCGATGATGTTAACGAGCGCGGGGATGCCGATCTGCAGCAGGGTGACGATGCCGGTGAGGGCGGTAGAGATGGTCTCGATCATGATGAGAACCCTTTCGTTAGGTATGTGATGAAGCAGGACGTTCTGCCCTGCTGACAGGAATGAATCTACAGCTGATCATTTTGGTCAGCAATATAGAAAATCTGCCGTCCCCCCATCCCTACCCCCGGTGGTATCTTTTGCGCAGGTAAACAGTGGCAACAGATGTGCGTTACATATAACGGCACAGGTAGAAGCACATGTGCAGGCCTTCCCCCACAGCAAGTGAGCCGCCACACACGAACGCCCTGAACGAATTCCAGAGGCTGTAACACCCGGACGTAGAACCACGATTGTGCACCCTCGGAGGAAATACATGGACATAAAAGAAAAGCGCGCACCGTGTAACGGTACGCGCCTTCTCTCCGAAAGGAGGGTCCCCATCGACCCTCGACACAGCGCCCCTCGCCTGAGGAACTGCGCCTGAAAGAGAACGTATCATTCATTTCACTAAGGAACCAGGCTTCACAATTACATCCCCCCACCTTGGTGGCACCAAGGGTGCAGCAACGAGAACGGGCGCACACCGTCAACAGTGTGCGCCCGAATCCGAAAGGTCATCCCCATGATGGGACGAGGTCACGAGGGCCATCGCCAGATACCTCCGTGAACCACTTTCATTATGGCCCGAAGCAACGCCCGGAGGCACATCACGCGCCGAGTGGGGGTACAGACATCCCCCTGACTGCCCTTACGCCGCGTGTGACCGTCACGCCGGCACCGACACGGGACACGACGCTCCCGCAGCCGACACGGCTCACGATGCTGCCAGATCGGCCGGCTGCCCCACCAACGAGTGAAGGGCACCTCCCGTGACCGGGAAGTGCCCTCTATCTCGTGTTCACCATTGTGGAGCTGAGGGGAATCGAACCCCTGACCTTCTGCTTGCAAAGCAGATGCTCTACCAATTGAGCTACAGCCCCGAACATGTACGGGGTAGGTCGTACTGGTGGGCCTAGGAGGACTTGAACCTCCGACCTCTTCGTTATCAGCGAAGCGCTCTAACCGCCTGAGCTATAGGCCCGTCGAACAGATGGAAACTCTACCCAGTCGGTTCATTTCACACAAACCGGCTGGTCAACTCTACTTTTTGGACTGATTTCCGGACTGTTCCCCAGCCGTCGCAGCAGTGTCCGAGTCCTTACCGAAGCCAGCCGCCGCATCGGTGCTCGGTGCGGCAGCCGCGGCGGCGGCAGGAGCGGCGCCGGAGGCTGCACCACCCACCACGGCGGCAGCGGCAGCGTTCTCGTCCTCCACACGGACCTTCAGGCCGCCCACAAGCCCCGCAGAGGCGTTGTAGAGCACCGCCAGCACCGGGGACATCAGAGCCACCACAACGACCTCCAGTAGGCCGAGACCGGCCGCCACAGTGAAGTACATCCCGGTACTCACCGCGTCGGCACCCAACAGGTCAGCCAGGAGGTTGTTCATCCGGTCCCAGATGCCACCGATCCCCACAAGGATGTAGACCAGTGCCGCGGCGACCATCCAGGCCACCCACAGGCACACGCTCAACACCGCGCCCAGCTTCAGGGCGCTGGCCGGAGAGATCTCCTTGACCGTCCTCATTCATCAGCCTTCTGGGCGACAACCTCTTCGCCCTCGTCCTCGACATTGCGGTCGATGGCCAGCAGCTCCACACCCTTGGCCAGGTCCACCAGGCGCACGCCCATGGTCGCCCGCGAGGAATTACGGATCTGCTTCACCGGGGTACGGATCACACCGCCGGCCGAGGTGATCGCGAAGACCTCCTCGTCCTGACCCACCGTGACCGCACCGATCAGCTTGCCGCGCTTCGGGTCGTACTTGAAGGTCATCACACCGAGGGTGCCACGACCCTTCACCGGGTACTCCTCCACCGGGGTGCGCTTGCCGTAGCCACCGGAGGTCGCCACCAGCAGGCAGGAGTCGTCGTCGGCCACGGTGAGCGCCAGCAGCTGGTCATCGCCCTTGAACCGCATACCCTTCACACCCGCGGTCGCACGACCCATCGGACGCAGCGTGTCATCGTCGGCGGTGAACCGCAGCGCCTGACCCTCCTCGGAGACCAGCAGCAGGTCGTCCTCACCGGTACACAGGCGGGCACCGATGAGCTTGTCGCCCTCGTTGAGGTTGATGGCGATCAGGCCGCCGGAACGGGCAGTGTCGTAGTCGGTGAGACGCGACTTCTTGATCCGGCCCTGCTGGGTCGCCAGCACCAGGTACGGGGCGTCCTCGAAGGACTGGATCTGGATGACCTGCGCGATCTGCTCACCCGGCTGGAACTCCAGCAGGTTCGCCACGTGCTGGCCACGGGCGGTGCGGGTGGCCTCCGGCAACTCATAGGCCTTCAGGCGGTACACCCGGCCGAAGTTCGTGAAGAACATGATGATGTCGTGGGTGGAACACACGAAGAAGTGCCGGACGATATCGTCCTGCTTCAACTCCGCACCGCGCACACCCTTGCCGCCACGACGCTGCGAACGGTAGGAATCCACCTTCGTGCGCTTGGCGTAGCCGGTGGAGGTGATCGTGACGACCACGTTCTCCCGGGCGATGAGGTCCTCCTCGGACACGTCACCGGTGGCACCGACGATCTCGGTCCGGCGCTCATCGCCGAACTTCTCGACGATCTCCGCGAGCTCGTCGCGCACGATCGTACGCTGACGCTCGGGGGACGCCAGGATGTCCTTCAGGTCGGCGATGGTCTCCTCGATCTCCGCCAACTCGTCGATGATCTTCTGACGCTCCAGGGCGGCCAGACGACGCAGCTGCATCGCCAGGATGGCGTCGGCCTGCACATCGTCGATGTCCAGCAGGTCGCGCAGCCCCTCGCGGGCGATGTCCACGGTCTGCGAGCGGCGGATCAGGGCGATGACCTCGTCCAGGGCGTCCAGCGCCTTGACCAGACCACGCAGGATGTGGGCGCGCTTCTCCGCCTCGTCCAACCGGTACTGGGTACGCCGGACGATGACCTCGACCTGGTGCTTGACGTACAGCGCCAGCATCTGGTCCAGGCGCAGGGTACGCGGCACACCGTCGACGATGGAGAGCATGTTCGCACCGAAGCTGGTCTGCAGCTGCGAGTGCTTGTAGAGGTTGTTCAGCACCACGCGCGGCACGGCGTCCCGCTTAAGGGTGACCACGATGCGCATACCGACACGGTCGGAGGACTCGTCGTCGATCTTCGAGATGCCGGCGATCTTGCCGTCGCGGACCTGCTCGGCGATGGAGGTCACCAGGTTGTCCGGGTTGACCTGGTAGGGCAGCTCGGTGATGACGATGATCTGCCGGTTGCCCTCCTCCTCGATGTCGGTCTTGCCGCGCATCCGGATCGACCCGCGACCGGTGGTGTAGGCGTCCTTGATGCCCTGGTCACCGACGATGATGCCGTGGGTCGGGAAGTCCGGCCCCTTGACGCACTCCATGCAGGCGTCCAACGCGGTCTGCTCGTCAGCGTCCGGGTTCTCCAGCAGCCAGAAGATCGCCTCGGCCAACTCATTGAGGTTGTGCGGCGGGATGTTCGTCGCCATGCCGACGGCGATACCGCCGGACCCGTTCATCAGCAGGTTCGGCACGCGCGACGGCAGGACGGCCGGCTCGGTGGTCTTGCCGTCGTAGTTCGGCACAAAGTCCACGGTGTTCTCGCGGATGTCGCGGACCATCTCCAGCGCCAGCGGGGTCATGCGGCACTCGGTGTAACGCATGGCGGCGGCGCCGTCGTTACCGCGGGAACCGAAGTTGCCCTGGCCGTCGACCAGCGGATAGCGCATCGACCACGGCTGGGCCATGCGCACCAGGGTGTCGTAGATGGCGGCGTCGCCGTGCGGGTGGAAATGACCCATCGTGTCGGCGACCGGACGCGCGGACTTCACGTAGCCGCGGTCCGGACGGTAGCCGGAGTCGAACATGGCGTACAGGACGCGCCGGTGGACCGGCTTCATGCCGTCCCGCACCTCGGGGAGCGCACGTCCCACGATGACGCTCATGGCGTAGTCGATGTAGCTGTTCCGCATCTCCTCATTGAGGTCAATGGGGGTGATGCGGTCGAACAGCGTCTCGCCGCCGCCG
>DHKFJ23503__coassemble_886_pt1 | contig 16610 bp, 11 predicted proteins | sample DHKFJ23503__metabat2_low_PE_011 | metagenome-assembled genome bin DHKFJ23503 | reverse complement strand
TCCGGCCCGGGGGTGCGGTCGGCGATACCGAAGACGACGAACGCGCGTCCGGAGGATCCGTTGGCGAAGCAGCAGGCCGTCTTGACCAGCATGTCGTGCGCCTTCTGGTCCGGGTTACGTGTGGGGGTGTGGACCGGATCCTCCTTGAAGTCCAGCACGGCGGACTCCAGGTCATCGGCCACCGCACCGTCGAGGATGCGGTCGAGTGCCTCTGAGACGTCCCGGGGCAGGGCGCGCTGACGGTCCACGGTTCTGCCCCCTTCTCTCGTCCCTGTCCTACACGCCGCGGATGTCGCCGGAGACCGGGCGGGTACGTTTGACGTACCCGAGCCGGGGCCGGAAACCCGCGGGGTGTTTGAGCTGGGCCACGGCGTCGGCGATGACCAGGCGGAACCGGGCGTCCATCTGCGGTAGTTGGGTCATGGGGAACCAGCCGACCTCGGTGGATTCCTCGTCGTTGACCCTCGGTTCGGTGGTCTCGGGGGTGTCGCCGGTGACCACGCAGCGCACCGTGGTGTCCATGAAGCTGCACTCGTCGCCGTTGGGGTAGACGACCGGGCCGACGGCACCGGTGCCGATCAGGGCGTCGACCTCGACGGTCAGCCCGGTCTCCTCGGCGACCTCGCGCACCGCGGCGGTGGTGACCTCCTCACCGGGTTCGATGATGCCGCACACCGGCGTCCATCGGCCGTCGTCGGCGCGCTTGACCAGCAGGACGTCCGGTGTGGCGAAGACGGGGGCGTCGGCGGGGACGTCCCGGACGACGACGGCGGTGACGCCCGGCAGCCACAGCGGGGCGTGTCCGATGCTCTCGCGCAGTTCGGTGATGAACGGTGGGGTTCCCATGGGGCACGAGTCTAGTGCTGGTCGCGCTCGGGGTCATTCCGGCTTCGTTCAGGACGCACCGGCGCCGTCCCGGTATCGCTCCCGCACGCCCCGAATGTGCCCCCGCATCGCTCCGGTATCGCTCCGGTATCGCTGGCGGAAACTGGTGCTGTCACATCACTCCAGGTCACTGTAGGCTCACCTACATGACACGTACACTGCTTCGCGCGGCTGCGGCCGCCACAGCCCTGGCCACCGCAGTCTCGCTGGCCGCCTGTTCCTCCGACGACGACGGTGACGGCGGCGACGGCGGCTCCTCCAACAACGCTGCAGCGTCCGACGGTTCCTTCCCGACCACCGTGGACACCAAGTTCGGCGAGGTCACCATCGAGGAAGCCCCGCAGCGTGTCGTCGCTCTGGGCTGGGGCGATGCTGAGATCGCCCTCGACCTGGGCGTCCAGCCCGTCGGCGCCAGCGACTGGCTGGGCTTCGGCGAGGACAACGACGGCATCAGCCCATACAACGACGACTCCTACGACGACTCCCCGGAGCTCCTGGCGACCGAGGATGTCGAATACGAGAAGATCGCAGCGCTGGACCCCGACCTGATCCTCAACGTGCGTTCCGCCGGCGACGAGGACACCCACGAGCAGCTCTCCGACATCGCCACCACCGTGTCGGTGCCGGAGGGTGCCGAGAGCTTCACCACCACCTGGGACGCCCAGGTCGAGCTCATCGCCGCGGCCCTGGGCCTGCCGGACAAGGGTGACGAGCTGGTCACCCAGGTCAACGACCGGATCGACGAGGCCAAGGAGGCCAACCCGGACTGGGCGGACAAGACCGCCTCCGTGGTCACCCAGTTCGGTGGCGGCTGGGGTGCCTACGTCGCCGGGGACGCCCGGATGGGCCTGATCACCGCCCTCGGCTTCCAGGAGAACCAGGAGGTGGCGGACCTGGCCGACGGTAACTTCTACGTTGATCTGTCCGAAGAGAACATCGACGTCACCGACTCCGACGTGGTCGTCGGTTTCCCGATCGGCACCGAGACCTCGGAGTTCGAGGAGTCCAGCGGCTGGAACCGGATCGGCGCGGTGAAGGACGGCCGCGGCATCGTCGCCGACGACGATCTGACCAGTGCCTTCTCCCTGGGCACCCCGGACGCGATGATCTACGCCATCGACGAGCTGCAGCCGCAGCTGGAGGAGATCACCTCGTAGTCTGCTCCCCGGGTTCCCTCGGGGGAGACCTCACGAGGACCGCCGGCAGGGCTGTGGACGCATCTCAATGTCGGATACGTGGGATGAATCGTCGGTATCCAGCCCGAAAACCAGCAGATCATCACACCTATCCGACATGGGCAGGAACCGGTGGGCCAGGTGCACTTCCAGGGAGGTGGGGGTGGGCTCTGTGCAGCAGTGGGGGACGTGGGGGTGGGCTGGCACAGCAACGGGGACGGACTTCAGGACATCTGTCCCCTTTCCTCCGTAGCGCACGCTACGCTAAGTCAGTATTTAACCGACTTATATGAAAGTGATCCCCAACATGAGTACCACTTCGGACACCTCCGCCCAGATCTCCGACCAGGCCAACGCGCAGACCTCCTCACCGGTCGACACAGTCACCGACACTGGTGCCCAGGGAAAGCGAAGCGGGCTAATCCTGCTGGGCACGGGTGCAGCACTCACCGTCCTCGGCGTAATCGTGGCCCTCGTGGCCGGTGCCGACGCCACAGTCGCACTGCGATCCTCCGAGATGAACGTATGGATGGTCCTGCTCCCAGGCATCTTCGGTGTCCTGATCGGCCTCTACGCCTACACCGCACGCAAGGCCTACGAGGCCGCAGGGGCGTCCAAGAGCTTCATCGTGGTCTCCGTGATCATCGGCCTATTGTTCCTGCGCATGGCTTACTCCGCCTTCGCCTGACACATCCACCGGGGAGCGGGAGGATTGTAGGCGCCCCTCGATGCCGGATTGGTGGGATGAATCGTCGGGATTCAGCCCGAAAACCAGCAGATCATCACACCTATCCGACATGTACCGCGCACCCGACCCCGTCTGACATACATTCCGGACAGACTCAGCGTTGGCGGTGGGCTGCAACGTCAGCCAAGAGAGCGTCCAGCGCCTGCTGCCGTTGCTCCGGAGGATCAGCGGCTTCGGCCAACGTCCGTGGACGGTCCTGCTCACCGTTCTGATAGGACGTGTCCATCTCGATGGTCATCTCGCACAACCACACCACTTCTTCCCAGTCCTCCTCATTCAACGAGTAGAGCAGGTGGCGGTTCCGCTCACCGGCCTGCCGGTAAACCTCCCGCGTCGCTGAGAGATCCTCTCCGAATGCGGCATCGACGATCAGCGCGACCATTTCCGCCGTCGTGAATGGTGAACGCCTGGCATCCCACAGCTCAAGGCCGGCGACCACTTCGACGTTGAACTGCTCTCGACTGTCGATGAGCCTGCGCATCATCTCAATCAGGCCGGGGGCCAGCTGCCGATGCGGCACATCGCCGATGAGCATGGCCGCCGCCTCCGCGCCAATGGAGTAATCCACATCGGTCAGGTCTCCCGCACACACCTGTAGCAGTGCCCGGAACTGATCCAACTCCCGGCCCTCGTCTCCGAGTAAGTCGGCCTGGGCCAAGGTGATGGACCGCATGATGTGGCGATCGTGGTTCTTGGCTGCCTCGAGCTTCGCCGCCTCCATGTGTGACCAGAGCAGATCATGCCATTGAGCTGTGGTCATCCCGGTGGCCTGCTCATCGAAGGCGACCGGATCAATCCCCGGGAGATGCTGGCTGTAGAGGTACCAGACATAGTCCCCGTCTGTGTCGAGGAGCTGCCGGAACGCCTCGGAAGGAACCCAGTACGGTCCGGGACACACGGTACGGAGATCATCCACGTCAGCGTTGTCGACCAGCCGCTCAACAAGCTGCGTCTTCTTGCCTGACTTCACCAGCCCATAGGACGCACTGAGCTCCTTGAGCCGTGCATTGGTCAGTGCAGCGAGATCATGCGCCAATCCCGAGGGGACGAGGAAACCGGTATCGATGAGCCGCTGGACTCGTTCTTCCCAGAACTCCTGGGGGTGCTCGGTATACGGTGTCCTCCGACGGTCATCCCCACTGACCAGCCACTCCGAAGCATAGTGACTAATCAGTTTGTCGTTGTAATCGAGGTTAGGCTGGTGCCGCGACTGGGGGAGTGGGGCATGGGTTTTCCCGTCACCGGGAGACAGAGAATCCGACATGTCCTGATCCTACGTGGGGTCTGGGCCACAGCTAGCCCTATCTGTCGCGGGACCGACCATGCCGCCAGGCTGGTCGAATATGTCAGCCGGCCCTTTGTCAGAAACGTGGGATGATCTGCTGGTTTTCGGGCCGGATCACGACGAACGATCCCACCTAACTGACATGCTCCCAGGACGGAGTCGGCGCCAAGCGCTTTGCCCGGGTCATCGCGGGGGAGCTCAGAACACCCAGTTGACCAGCACCACGTAGACCACCGTGCCGAGCAGGATCGACAGCGTCGCCGAGCGTCGCCACAGGTGCAGGACCACGGTGAATGCCACCGCGATCAGCGCAGCACCCACACCGCCGGGGTTCTCGGACGCCCCGACCAGCGTATAAAGCACCAGGACGGTCATCACACCGACCGGCATGGCGATGCCCAGCCATGCGACCAGCGCAGACTCACGGAAGTAGCGCATCGCCGCGAAGGGCAGGGCGCGCAGGATGACGGTCACCACACCGATTCCGGCGAGGATCAGCAGTGTATTGGTCAGGTCGACACCCTCGGGCAGTCCGGCGTTCATGACTGATCACCTCCAGTGTCATGGTCGGAACAGTCGGAATGCTCGGGTTCCTCGGATCGGGTAAGACGCTCGGGGTTCCCGGCGTCTTCGACAAGGTCACCCGGCCCGCCCGGCTCACCGCTCGACTCCCGCGAGTCACGCGAGTCCCGCGAGTCGTGTGAGTCACCGCGCGAACGCTGCCAGAAGTAGCGTCCCACCAGGTAGACGAAGTAGGCGGACAGGCCGATCAACAGCATCTCGGACTCACTGACAAGGTAGGCCACCATCCCGGCTACCGCGGCGACGACCGGCAGCCAGATGTCACGGCTGACATCCATCGCCTCGATGGCCAGCACCACGAACAGGGCGGTCAGCGCGAAGTCGAGTCCCACCAGATCAAAGGGCAGCGCCGAGCCTGCCAACGCCCCGGTCATCCCGGGAATCACCCACGAGGACTGGCAGAACAATTGCACCGCCATCACCCGCGGCTGTGTCCACGCCGCGGCACGTTTCGACGACAGGATGGCGTAGGTCTCGTCCGTCAGCGAGTAGATGCCGTAGGCCTTCGCGACCGGAGAGCGCACCGCCGACACCGGGTAACTCAGTCCGTAGAACACGTGCCGGAAGTTCACCAGGAAGCCGTACAGCGCCGCCGACAGGGGAGCGATACCACCGGTGACCAGGGAGATCGCCAGGAACTCCATGGATCCGGCGTAGATCACGATGCTGAACACGGGCGTCCACCACCAGGCGAACCCGACCTGGGTCATCAGCAGGCCGAACGCCAGCCCCAGCGGGATCAACCCGAGGGCCACCGTCCAGGAGTCGCTGATCCCCTTACGGATCTCAGCGGCCGCGCTCATCGGCTATCGGCGCCCTGCTGGTCCGAGCCCTGCTGGGCAGCCCACCAGGCGGTGAGTTCGGCGACGGCCTCCTCGCGCTCCATCGGTCCGCGGTCCAGCCGCAGCTCCTTGAGGAACGCCCATGCCTTGCCGACCTCCGGTCCCGGCGGCAGATCGAGGATGGTCATGATGTCGTTGCCGTCGAGGTCAGGACGCACCGCGTCGAGGTCCTCCTGCTCCTTGAGCTCCACGATGCGGCCGTCGAGGTCCTCGACCGCACGCGCCAGCCGGTTGGCCTTGCGTCGGTTGCGGGTGGTGCAGTCCGCACGCACGATGACCTGCAGTTGGGGCAGCAGCGTCCCGGCATCGGTGACGTAACGTCGCACCGCCGAGTCCGTCCACGCGCCCTCGCCGTAGCCGTGGAAGCGCATGTGCAGGAACACCAGCTGGCCGATCTCCTCGATCATCCGCTTGGGGAACTTCAGCGCCTTGAGCCGCTTGCGGGTCATCCGCGCACCGACGACCTCGTGGTGGTGGAAGGTCACCGCGCCGGAGTCGGTGAAGGAGCGGGTGTCCGGCTTGCCGATGTCGTGCAGCAGGGCGGCCCACCGCAGGACGAGACGGTCGTCGTCCGACACCTCCGTGATCTCTTCCCTGTCACCGTCGGACTCCCCGCCGAGCAGCCTGTCCTCGATCTCCGTCGCATTGCGCAGCACCTGCAGCGAGTGGGCGTAGACATCCTTGTGCTGACGGTGCTCGTCCTGCGTCAACTTCAGGGCGGGCAGCTCCGGCAGCACGTGGTCGGCCAGCCCGGTGTCCACCATCAGGTCCAGGCCGGTCCACGGCTCGGCACCGAGCATCAGCTTGTTCAGCTCCGCGGCGACACGCTCCACGGTGATCCGCTGGATCTGCGAGGACATGTCCACCATCGCCTCACGCACCCGCGGCTGCACGTCGAAGCCCAGCTGGGAGGCGAAGCGGCAGGCCCGCAGCATGCGCAGCGGATCGTCGTGGAAGGACTGCTCCGGGGCGGCGGGGGTGTCCAGTACCCGGTCGACGATGTCGTCCAGCCCGTTCAGCGGGTCGCGCAGTTCGTGCTCGCCCTGCTCCGACAGCTCCAGCGCCAGGGCGTTGCAGCGGAAGTCGCGGCGCACCAGATCGCCCTCGAGGGTGTCACCGTAGGTGACCTCGGGGTTTCGGGACGCCCCGTCGTAGGTGTCGGCGCGGAAGGTGGTGATCTCCACGATCGACCCCTGGAACATCGCGGAGACCGTGCCGAAGTCGATGCCGGTGTCCCACACGGTCTCGGCGATCTCCTCGAGGATCCCGCTGACCACCTCGGGCCGGGCGTCGGTGGTGAAGTCGAGGTCGTGGGACAGGCGGCCGAGCAGGGCGTCCCGCACCGAACCGCCGACGAGGTACAGCCGGTACCCGGCCGCGGCGAAGGCGCCGGCGAGGCTCCGGAGCGTCCTGTCGGTGGTGGCGTCGTCCTTCACCGCCGCCCAGGCGGTGGCGAGCATCTGCGCGGCGGTCCTGTCACTGCTTGTCACCCCCCGGATTCTACAGTCCGCTCCGGACAGCGTCTGACACCAGTCGGCGCGCAGTCGGCCACCGGGAGCCCGCGGGGATACCGCGGGGACAATGCAGGGACACCGCGGCGCCACCCTCAGCGGGGACCAGTTCGCACCGCGTTGCCACAAACCGCCTCCAAGGCACTAGTCTTGTCCCAATGAACCAACGGCGCCGACGCACATCTGCGGACACCTCCCGGGGAGATTCCCGGGGCGAGTCCCGCGGGTCTTCGCGTAACCGGCAGCGGCAGGACAGCCGCCGCTCCCCGGCGCGTCCGGTCCACCAGCGTGACCACAGTGAACTACCCACCTCGGTGGAGACCAGTGCCGGCGGCCTGGTGCTCTCCGGCATGGCTGAGGCGGTGCGCGGCGACGGGTCGGTGGACCTGTCGAAGATGTACGTGGCACTGATCGGACGGCTCGACCGTCGCGGTCGGCTGCTGTGGTCGATCCCGAAGGGCCACATCGAGCCGGACGAGTCCCGCCACACCACCGCCGAGCGTGAGGTGTGGGAGGAGACCGGTGTGTACGGCGAGGTCGTCAGTGACCTGGGCACCATCGACTACTGGTTCGTCTCCGAGGGCCGCCGGATCCACAAGACGGTGCACCACCACCTGTTGCGCTACGTCGACGGCGACCTCAACGACGAGGATCCGGAGGTCACCGAGGTGGCGTGGCTGCCGGTGAGCAACCTGGTGGAGCGTCTCGCCTACGCCGATGAGCGCAAGCTCGCCCGTCAGGCCCACGACCAGCTGCCCGACCTCGCCCGTAAAGAGGCGAAGGCCGGACGTCGAACCCCGCGGTAGCCGGTGGGGCAGGCAGTGGGGCAGATAGTGGGGCACGCGGCGGCACAGTCCGTGACGCAGACGGCGCACAGGTGGCGACCGCGCTGGCGTGACTCCCGCGGGCGCGTCCCGGTGGTGTACGCCGCGGTGGCGGCGCTGGTGGCGACGCTCGGGATCGCGCTGGCCCCGGCGACGGTGGCGCAGGACGCTCCGGGCGACGGCGGCGCTGTCGATATGGACGGCACAGACGGCACGGACGGCACTGTCGACACCGACGGCACCAGACCAAACTGGGCGAATCCGGAGGCACGGTCGGCGGACCCGGACAACGGGGTGTCGGTGGAGATCATCTCGCAGCAGCCAGCCGTACTGGGGTTCGACGGTGCGCTGGACCTGACCGTCCGCATCAGCAACTCCTCCGACCGGACGGTGGACGATCTGCAGTTGCGGACCCAGCGTCAGGAGGCCGTGGACGATTCCTCGGGTGTGTCGACGTCGATGCTGTCGAATCAGGGCGCGTACCCCTGGGTGGGGCCGTTCGCGAACCTGGACGGCTCGATCGACCCTGGCGAGGACCGCCAGTACCGGTTGACGGTGCCGGTGGATGACCGCTCGGGCAGCCTGCCCGGACTGGGGGTGACCGACTCCGGGGTGTACCCGGTGATGCTGAACCTCAACGCCGACCATGGTGAGGACGGGACGTCCTTCCTCGCTGCGGCGCGGACCACGGTCACCGTCCGGGACGACGGGGACGACCAGAACGGTACAGACAACTCACGTCCGTCGGGCCTCACCATGCTGTGGCCGCTGTCCTCCGCCACCTCCGCCACCCCTGGTCAGGTCGGCGATGCCCCCGACCCCAACACCCTCTACCTCCCCGACGAGACACTGGCCGAGGAACTCGCCACCGGCGGACGGCTGTCCACCCTGCTGACCAGCTACCGCGACGCCCTGTCCGGCACCGGCGGCAATGAGCTGCGCGAGGCGTCCTGTATCGCCATCGACCCCGACCTGCTGGAGACCGTCGACCGGATGAGCGGCGGCTACCGGGTGGCCGACGAGGCCCCCAGCCCGGTGGAGGAGCCCGTCCGGCTGCGTGACCGGTGGACCGATGACTCCGAGGGCACCACCTCGGAGTCCGGCACGGGGGCCGAGGCCGCCGCCGACTGGCTCGATGAGCTGCGCGAACTGACCGAGGGTCACTGCATCGTCCCGCTGCCGTTCGGCGGGGCTGACCCGAACGTCATCTCGGACATCGACGACCCGTGGCTGACCGAGCTCTCCACGCGCGGTGCCGCCACCGTGGAGGACGTCCTCGGCACCGATGCCGCCGACGGGGTCGTCATCCCCGGCTCCGGATACCTGGAGGAGTCCACGGTCGCCGCGCTGGGTGAGGCCGAGCGGGAGACCCCGCTGTCAACCCTGGTGGCGGACAACACCGTGCAGTCCACGACCTCGTCCCCAGGCAGCACCGCCGGGGTCGTCACCCTGCCCGGCGGCACCCGGGCGCTGCGCTTCCCCGCGGAGTTGGGTACCGCACTGGCGGCGACCGGGGACACGCCGTCGACCTCGGCCTACGGCAACCCGGGTAACCGTCGGACCCTCGACGATGACACCGGCCCCGAGCGCATGGCTGCCGCCGTCGGCGTGCTTGACCTGGAGCTGCGCGGTGCCGGGTCGACCGCCTCCGGGGCGAATGTCCTCGCTGTCCCGCCGGTGGAGTGGACGGTCGACGGTAAGGATGCGGCCACCTGGCTCAGCGCCGTCGGACGCTACCTGTCGGACGGTTCGGCGCGTCCGGTCACCTTCGGTGCCGCCCTGCGCGGGGTTGCCGAACCCGGCACGACGGTGGCCCCCGCCATCGACCCCGCCCCGGCCAGCGCCGCAGAGCGTGAGGACGCCCGGGAGCTCACCGGGGACCTGCACCAGTTCACCCGGATCATGGTGGAGGACGAGAATCTCGCCCTGACCCCGCAGATCTTCACCCGGCCGATGTTCGACGACATCCTGCGCTCGGTGTCGACCACCCGTCGGCACGCGCAGTCGGAGCACCGGGCGACCGTGCGGGCGTCCGAACAACGCCGGGAGACGGTGCAGGAGCTGGAGTCGACCCTGCGGTCCTCCGTCTCGCTGCTGCCGCCGGGCAGCGTGTTCACCCGCACCAGTGACGGCGCCCCGCTGATCATCGTGGCCCGTAACGGGCTACCGCTGCCGGTCCGGGTGCGGGTGGACTACGAGTCGGACTCGGATGTCACCCTGGACACCCCCGGGGTGGAGAGGATTCCGGCGCAGGGCAGTGTGACCCTCCAGATGACGGCGACGACCGGTTCGGGCAATCGGAACACCGACCTGACGATGACGCTGAAAACTCCCGATGACCAGCAGATCTCTGATCCGGTGACGGTGCGTCTGGCCTCCGGTCCGGGCGGGATGGCACTGGCCGTGGTGGTCGGGGTGATGCTCGTCTTCGGCCTTTTCGCCGTGTCCCGGGTCACGAAACGCCGTCGAGAGTTGGCAGGAAAGCGGGAACGTACACGATGATGGTCGTGTGACTGATTCTCAAGAGACCTCCGAAGGATCCGGTTCCTCCGGTGAACGCGGCCGTTTCCGTGCCTCGATGCCTCCGGCGAAAGTCCCGGCACCGAAGAAGGCTGCCCCGGGTCAGCGTGCTGGCACCGGGGCCGGCGGCGGTGCGAGCGGCGCACGGGCGACCGGCGAGGACCACTCACACCTGGACAGGTCTCCGGCCGAGCGCGCCGCAACCGACCCACGGCTACGTGCCAGTGGGTCGGACGCTGCGACGCTCACCGCGTCGGGTAGTGGATCCGCCGGTGCGTCCGGCAGCGGTGCCACTGGCGCCGATGGAACGGTCGACAACGAAGGCTCCGCGGTGACCCAGGCGTCCGACACGGACGTGGTGAGCGCGACCGGCTCGATGGCCATCGCCACTCTACTGAGCCGGATCACCGGCTTCCTGCGGACCGTGCTCATCGGCTCCGCACTCGGCGCGGAGATCGCCTCGGCGTTCAATACGGCGAACACCCTGCCGAACCTGATCACCGAGCTCGTGCTCGGTGCGGTGCTCACCAGTCTGGTGGTGCCGCTGCTGGTGCGCGCGGAGAAGGAGGACCCGGACCGCGGCGCAGCGTTCATCAGACGCCTGTTGACCATCACCTTCACCCTGATGATGACGGTCACGGTGATCGCCGTCATCGCCGCACCCTTACTGACCAGGGTCTCACTGGACGTCGACGGCGGCGTGAATGTCGGCATGTCCACGGCCTTCGCCTATCTGGTGCTGCCACAGATCGTCTTCTACGCGATGTTCGCGGTGATGATGGCGATCCTCAACACCAAGGGAGTGTTCAAACCCGGTGCATGGGCTCCGGTGGTCAACAACTGTGTGACCCTGGCTGTGCTGGGAATCTACTGGCTCCTGCCGCGGGACACGAAACTCTCGCCGAATGACTCGGTGACCATCACCGACCCGCACATCATGCTGCTCGGACTGGGCACCACGGTCGGTGTGATCGTCCAGGCGGCCATCATGGTGCCGTACCTGCGTAAGGCCGGCATCGACATGCGACCGCTGTGGGGTCTGGACGAACGGCTCAAGCAGTTCGGCGGGATGGCGCTGGCCATCGTGGTGTACGTGGCGATCTCCCAGGTGGGCTGGATCGTCAACAACCGCATTGCATCGGACCAGGGTGCTGCCCCGACCATCTACATGCAGGCCTGGCAGCTGCTGCAGGTGCCCTACGGCGTGATCGGCGTGACCCTGCTGACTGCGGTGATGCCGAGGCTGTCGCGCAATGCCGCCGACGGCGACGACAAGGCCGTGGTCAAGGACCTGACCATGGCCTCGAAGCTGACGATGCTGGCCCTGGTCCCGGTCATCACCTTCTTCACCGCCTTCGGCACCCTCATCGCGCCGGCACTGTTCGCCTACGGTTCGTACTCCATGGAGACCGCGAATGTCCTGGGCTGGACGATCAGTTTCTCCGCCTTCACGCTGATCCCCTATGCCCTGGTGCTGCTGCACCTGCGTGTGTTCTACGCCCGTGAGGAAGTATGGACACCGACGTTCATCATCGCCGGCGTTACTGTGACCAAGCTGGCGCTGGCGTTCGCCGCGCCGCATATCGCCAGTGAACCCCGCCTGGTCGTGGTGCTGCTGGGTGCCGCCAACGGCATGGGCTTCGTCGCCGGTGCGATCATCGGCCACCGGCTGCTGAAACGCTCGCTGGGCCACCTGGGTATGAAGAGCGTGGCGCGCACCTCGGCATGGGCGCTGGGCGCCTCGGTCATCTCCGCGCTGATCGTCTGGCGGATCGACGCACTGGTCGACCGCTTCCTCATCCCGGACGGTTTCACGTTCGGCTTCCTGATCCGCCTCCTGATCACCGGTGTGCTGTTCCTGGTGATCGTGATGGTGCTGCTGTCCTTCACCAAGCTGCCCGAGGTCCGCACCATCGGCGCCTCCTTCGCCCGCCTGCCGGGCGTGGGCCGCTTCTCCCGCGGCGCCGCCACCGCCGACGCCGAAGCCAAGGCAGACACCGAGGTCGGCCAGGGTGCGCGAATCACCGAGATGGACCTCACCGGCATTTCCGGCATGTCCGGTATGGCGGGGATGACCGGTCAGGACGTCGTGGGTGCGGCGATGCCGCCGCTGTCCGCCGGTCGGGTCCGCGGCCCGCGCCTGGTACCGGGTGCGCCGATCCTGCACGGCCGGTTCCGACTGCTGTCGGACCATGGTGGTTCCCCGACCGCCCGACTGTGGCAGGCCCGCGACAACGAGTCCGGCGACCTGGTCGCCCTGACCATCCTCGACCCGCAGCTCGCCGGAGCCCGACCCCGGGACCTGCTGGAGCGCACCGACACACTGGCCCGGGTGAAGTCCCCGGCGGTGGCGACGATCCGGGAGATCTGTGACGCCCGCACGCTGGTGGTCGTGGTATCCGACTGGACCGAAGGAGCGCCGCTGACCCGCGTCGCGGACTCCGGCCCTGACCCGCTGGCCGCCGGATATGCCCTGGCGGACCTGGCGGATGCCGCCGGCGCCGCCGCCGACATCGACGGCGCACTCGGCATCGACCACCGTAACCGGGTGCGGATCAGCTCCGAGGGCCGTGCGGTGCTGGCCTTCCCGGGTGTGCTGCCGAGCAGCTCGCCGCGCCAGGACATCCACGCGATCCGGGTGTCGCTGGATCTGCTGCTGTCCTCGGTGGACCCGGCGGAGGTGCCGGAGCGGCTACGTGCCATCGCCGACGACACCCAGAACGTCGACGGGATCGATGGTCACACCCTGGCGAAACGCCTGCGTGAGGCGACGACCGAGACTTTCGACTCCGACCTGGTGACCACTGTCGATGTGGCACCGGACCCGGAGCAGCGGGCGGGCTTCGGTGCTGCCCCGGAGAAGCCGGGACGCACCGCCCTGTCCGCCGGTATCACCATCGGTGGCATCTTCCTGGTGGTGGCGCTGGCCGTGGTGGCGGTCGCCTTCTTCGGTGGCGACCGGCGGGATTCCCCGGTGACCACCGACTCGATCCGCGGTGGTGGGACGTCCTCGACGGCGGAGGCGCCGGGCAACACGACCCCGGAGGAGATCGACCCGCTGTGGGCCGCGGAATGGGCCCCGACGGACGCCGGCACCGGCACGCTGGACAATCCGGATGGTGCCCCGTTGATCATCGACGGGGACACCGGGACGACGTGGAGCTCCGCCGAGTACTTCGCCCAGTTGGGTGACGGTCCGGAGTCGTTGAAGCCGGGCATCGGCCTGCTGTTGCAGCTGCCGGACACCACCACGGTGACGGAGGTGGAGCTGGAGGGCCTGACCGAGGGCACCAGGATCGAGCTACGGCTCGCTCCGCGCGGCGGTGACCTGGACTCCCTGGAGAAGGCCACGCTGCTGGATGCACAGACGGCGACGGGCGAGACCATGACGCTCTCGCAGGACATCGGTGGTGACGGCGCCGAGGGTGCTGATGGTGACGTTGACGCCGAGGCGCTCGAGAACGCGGTCTCCGGCGACCGGGTGCTGCTGTGGATCACCGAGCTGCCGATGCCGGACGCCGCGAGCGTCGGCGAGGTGACGGTGACCGGTATCCAGTAGACGTCGGAGAGGTGGGATCAGTGGTGTCAGACCCGTGGGATCATTTGCGGTGATCTGCGCCAGAAGCCAACGATCCATCCCACCTAACTAACGTCGCCCTGTCCGCCGTGCCGGAACATAGATCCCCAGCACTAGATCCCCAGCACGACGCGGGCGATGAGGAAGTACACGATCAGGCCGGTGGCGTCGACGAAGGTGGTGATGAACGGGTTCGAGAACACGGCCGGATCAACCTTCAGCGCCCGGGCGATCATGGGCATCACGCCACCGATGGTCGCTGCCATGGAACACACGGCCAGCAGGGTCAGGCCGATGACGATGCCCACGTCCGGCTCGAAGAGCAGTCCGGTGATCACCGCGCCGAGCGTCCCCAACAGGGCGCCGAGGCTGACGCCCACCCCCAGTTCCCGCAGCAGCACCTTCATCACATCGCGTGGATGCACATCACCCAGTGCCAGGGCACGGGTCACGGTAGTGGCCGCCTGGTTGCCGGCGTTGCCACCGGTGCCGATCAGCAGCGGCACGAACAGTGCCAGGACGGTCACCTGTTCCAGGGTGTCCTCGAAGGTGGACATCACCTGCACGGTCAGGGTGGCTCCGATGGCGAGTACCAACAGCCACACCACACGGGAACCGACCAGGGAACGCACCGGGGTGGCGAAGTAGGGCCGACGCAGCGGCTCCACACCACCCTGACGCGCGGTGTCCTCGGTTTCCTCGTGCTCGAGGATCTGGGCGGCGTCGTCCAACGTGAGCACACCGACCAGACGGTCCTCCTTGTCCACGACCGGGAGAGCGAAGTGTCCCAGGTTGGTGCACTTTCGCGCTGCACTCTCCGCGGTCTGGTAGGCCGAGGCCACATCGGGTCGCTGCATGATGTCGCCGATCAGGGTGTCCGGCTCAGCGCGCAACACATCGCGGAGACTGAGGATGCCGATGACCTTGCGGGCGTCGTCGAGGACCGGCAGGGCGTACACCGTCTCGGCATCGTCGAGTCCGGAGCGCACCCGCTCCAGGGTGTCGCCGGCGGTGGCGTCCGCCCGGAGGTTCAGTGACTCCGGGGACATGCGGCGTCCGACCGAGCCCTTCGGGTAGCCGAGGACCTCGGAAGTCATGTCCCGTTCCTTCGCCGACAGGCCCCGCAGCAACCGTGGCGCCAGGGTGGCGGGAAGTTCGTCCAGCAGCCAGACGCGGTCATCCGGATCCAGCTCGGCGAAGATGGCGGCGACTTCGGCGTCCTGCAGGTCGTGGATCAGATCACCCTGCATATTGGGGGAGAACAGGTCGAAGACGGCCATCGCCCGGTCCTTCGGCAGCAGCCGGTAGACGATGGCGCGGTCATTGTCGGCCAGACGTTCCAGCACCAGAGCCAGCTCATCCGGGGTCACCCCCGTCATTGCGGCGCTGATCGCGGGAAGGTTCTTGTTCTCGATGAAGGTCTCGATGGTGTCGACGAGGTCGATGACATCGCTCTGCGGGGTGGTCATACACGGTCCTTGTTGCCATGGTGAGCGCTCCACGGTGCTACCGTGCCGGGGATCACCCGGGGAAAAGCGCAGGACGACGGGGTCGCGCGCACCCCATGACGCAACAAAGCCGGTGAAGACCAGGTGTGGTCTCAGTCCAGGTGCAGCCGTGAGGGCGCGCTGGATGATCGATCCGGGATACTGTCACTGGACATTCGCGCCCCCACCTCCTTAAGTCGTACCTCTGGGACCCACTTTCCGTGGGTGTCAACTGTCCTGAAACTAGTCAGGCCACCTGCCCGGAGCAAATTCAGGGCGACTGTTAGGCTTCGGGTTTGTGAGCAACTCCGGGTTCATCCGGAACGACGATGTCGTCGACCAGCCGATCCTCGACAAGTTCCACGTCCTGCGCAAGGTCGGTAACACTGCGGTGCATGCCAGCGGAGACGTCAAGAAGGCCACCGCCCGGCTGCTGCTCAACGAGTTGTTCCACGTCGTGGTGTGGGCGGCGCAGCGCTACACGGTGCACCCCGATGATGTGCCGGTGCATGCGCAGTTCAGCCCGTCGCGGATCAGCTCGGACCGTACGGGCGCTACGGGTTCTGCCGACCATACCGTCCTGCGGCGGACGGCGGAACGCCAACAGGCGGAGATCACGGAGCTGCGTGCTGCGATCGCCGATGCGCGGGCGCGGCGCACCGGCAGTGACACCCACGACTACTACGAGGCGGCGACCCGTCGGGTGCTGGTGGACGAGCTGCTGCACGAGGCCGGGTGGGATCCGGACCCGGCGGAATCCGACCATGAGCTCACCGGCTCCGGGGGAGTGGTGCTGGCGGTGGTCGGCGCCGGCGAGGTGGTGGGGGAGGTGCGTCGGCGGATGCGGCTGACCGCCGACTGGCTGGCCGAGGAGTTCGGGGTGCGTCCGGTGATCTTCTACTCCAACGGGGTCGACACGTACCTGTGGGATGACACGGAGGGCTATCCGCCGCGTCGGACGCAGGGCTTCTACACCCGCGCTGAGCTGGAGAATCTGGTCGCGCGACGGGGCGGTCGGCCGTTGGCTGAGGTGCTGTCGGACGTGCTGTCGGACGTGCTGTCGGACGCACCGGACGGTACGGACGCGCAGCGTCCGGCGGTTCAGGATCTCGCCGCCCACCAGCGCCAGGCGGTGAGGGCCACGGTGACGGCCTTCGATCACCGGCAACGCGGG
>DHKFJ23503__coassemble_884_pt1 | contig 16651 bp, 15 predicted proteins | sample DHKFJ23503__metabat2_low_PE_011 | metagenome-assembled genome bin DHKFJ23503 | reverse complement strand
TCGCCATCGGCCACGGCACCGTCAGGAACCGCCGTCCCTCACGCGCCACCGTCGACGCCGCCCTCGCCGAGGTCGGGGCGTCCGGCCTGGCGTCCCGACGCGTCGGCACCCTGTCCGGCGGCCAGCAACAGCGCGTGCGGCAGGCCCAGGCCCTGGCCAATGACCCGGACCTGCTGCTGTGCGATGAGCCGCTGCTCAGCCTGGACTACGCCTCCCAGCAGCGCACCGTCGAGCTGCTCGACCGGCGACGCCGCGAGCACGACACCGCGGTCATCTTCGTCACCCACGGCATCAACCCGGTGCTCGGTGTCACCGACCGGGTGCTCTACCTGGGCCCCGACGGGCACGTCACCGGCACCGTGGACGAGGTGATGACCGGGCCGGTGCTGTCCCGGCTCTACGGCACGGACGTCACCGTCGCCGAGGTCAACGGTCGGCTGGTGGTGATCTGATGAACAGCTCAGTGACCTGGGACCTGCTCCAGGTCGACTTCGTCCAGCACGCCGTGTGGGCCTCGCTGTTGCTCGGCGTGGTCTCCGGGGCACTCGCCCCGCTGATCGTGATGCGGAAGATGAGCTTCGCCGCTCACGCCACCGGCGAACTGGCCCTGATGGGTGCCGCCGCCGCCCTGTTGCTCGGGGTGAGTGTGACCACCGGCGCGATCGTCGGGGCGATCCTCGCCGCCGTGGTCCTCGCCCTGCTGGGGTTGAAAGAGCAGGACGCCACGGTCGGCGTGGTCCTCGCCTTCGGCATGGGCCTGTCCGTGTTGTTCATCTACCTCTACCCGGGGCGCACCTCGGAGGCGTACGCTCTGCTCACCGGCCAGATCGTCGGAGTGTCGGGAGCCTCGCTCGGAGTACTGGCGGTACTGGCGGTACTGGTTGTCGCGGTGGTGGCGTGGCTGTGGCGTCCGCTGCTGTTCGCCACCGTCGACCCGGTGATGGCCGCGGCCTCCGGGGTGCCGGTGAAACTGCTGGCCGCGGTGTTTGCCGTGCTCATCGGCGTGGTGGCGTCCCAGGGTGTGCAGATCGTCGGCGCCCTTCTGCTGCTCGCCCTGCTTATCACCCCGGGGGCTGCAGCGGTGCGGGTGACCTCGAACCCGTTGGTGGCGGTGGCCCTGTCGGCCTGCTTCGCGGTGGTCGCCGCCGTCGGCGGGCTGATCCTGTCACTGGAGCCCGGGCTGCCGGTGAGCCCCTTCGTGACCTCGATCAGCTTCGCGATCTACCTGGTGTGCCGGGTCATCGGCTGGGTCCGCGACCGCCGCGTCCAGCGCGACCGGCAGGACGGGCACGCTGGGCCGCCTGACCCCGCCGGGCACGATGACTGCCACGCGGAGTCACTCACGTACAGACAGTGAGCTGGTCGCGCAGGGCCTCCGGGACACCGTCGGTGATCAGCCGGTCCCAGGAGTAGCAGGGGTAGCCGGTGGGTTTGCTGCGTCCGTCGGCGACGTACTCGACCCACGTCTCCCCGGTCCAGGAGAAGTTGCGGACGTGGTCGGTAGCAGCTTGCCCGGCGCGCATCCACGCCCCGTCGCAGTACATCATCACATCGAGCATCTCCAGCCCCGTCGACTCGTGGAGGGTGCCAAGGGTGCAGGGCTGCGGCGCGGGATCAGGGTTCGGGTTCGGATCAGGGTTGGATGCTGTCTCGGTCACCGTGACGGTGCTCGTACCGGACGCGTCCGAAGCCTGGGCCTCGTCATCCCCTCCCGAGCACCCGGACACCCCCACTCCGAGCACGACCGTCGCGGCGACCGCAGCGAACCTTCGGGTCGGGGAACTGGTGAACATGACAGCCTCCTCGGACCGGTGGACAAGTCACTCTTATCCACTCCATCGACCTGCCTGCCCCGAACGTCACGTCCGGCGCTGTCAGAACCGGGCGCGGAAGAACTGCGGGGCATGCGGGATCTCCTCGCGCGGCACCCGCAGCTCCGCGGCGGCCCGCGCCGCCCAGTGCGGGTTCACCAGCGCCGCACGACCGATCGACACCGCGTGGGCCTGCCCGGTCGCCAACACCGTCTCCGCCTGCGCCGCATCCTCGATGAGCCCCACGGCGGAGACCACCGCAGCGTCCTCTCCGAGCCCTGCCTCGGCGAGGGTGTCCGTCACCTCGACCGCCAACGGCACCTGGTAACCGGGGCCCACCGGGATGGTCGAACCGTCGGTGAGACCACCGGAGGAGACGTCGATCCAGCTGATCTGGCTGTCGGCCACCAGGTCCCGCAGTACGGACGCCACCTCGCCGACCTGCAGCCCGTCATCGACCCAGTCGGTGCCGGAGACCCGGATGCCCAACGGCTTCGAGTCCGGCCACACCTCTCGCACTGCGGCGACGACCTCGCGCAACAGCCGCGAACGCCCGGCGAAGTCCCCGCCGTAGCCGTCGGTGCGGGTGTTTGTCAGCGGGGAGAGGAACTGGTGGATCAGGTACCCGTGGGCGGCGTGGATCTGCACCACGTCGTACCCGGCGCCGTCCGCCCGGCGCGCCGCGTCCACGAAGGACGCCACGACCTCCGCGATCCCCTCCTCCGTCAATCCGACCGCAGGGTCGAGGTTCGGCATCACCGGGCCGTCGACGGCGCTGACGGTCTGCCAGCCACCCTCGGCGACCGGCACCGTCGCATCGGAGAACCCCGGCAGCATCGGCCAGGTGGACGCCTTTCCACCGGCGTGAGCCAGTTGCACTCCCGCCGTCCGGCCCTGACCGTGGATGAACTCGACGAGCCGGGCATGGGCGGTCACCTGTCCGTCCTCCCACAGGCCGAGATCCTGCGGGGAAATCCGTCCGCGGGCCTCCACACCGGTGGCCTCGGCCACCACGACACCGAACCCGCCGGCGGCCAGGGCGCCGAGGTGGGACAGGTGCCAGTCGGTGGGCACACCGTCGGCGGCATCCACGGCGTACTGGCACATGGGGGCGACGAAAGCACGGTTGCCCACATCCAGACCGTGACCGTCCGGCGTGGGCAGGGTGACGGGAGTGAAGAGATTGTGACTCATACCGGGGTCCAACGCACCGGCTACGGAGACGATTCCCCGGGGCTGAACCCCAGGGGTGTGCGTCCTACCCGCGCACCCGACGCTGGCGGGCGAACTCGCTGAGCACCACACCCGCGGCGACCGAGGCGTTCAGCGACTCGACGGTCGAGGTCATCGGGATCGAGAGAATGTCGTCGCAGGTCTCCCCCACCAGGCGCGACAATCCCTTGCCCTCGGAACCGACGACGACCACCACAGGGGTGGTGCCGTCGTAGGTGTCCAGGGTGTGCTGGCCACCGGCGTCCAGGCCCACGACCTGGTAACCGGCCTGCTGCAGCTGCTTCAGCGAGCGCACCAGGTTCGTGGCCCGGGCGACGGGCAGCCGGGCGGCGGTGCCGGCGGAGGTCCGCCACGCGACTGCGGTCACCGAGGCTGAGCGACGCTCCGGGATGATCACGCCGTGTCCACCGAAGGCGGCGACCGAGCGGATGACCGCACCGAGGTTACGTGGGTCGGTGATGTTGTCGAGAGCGACGATCATCCCGGGGCGTCCGGAACTCTGCGCACCATCGATCAGGTCCTCGACCTGGGAGTACTTGTACGGCGGCACCTGCAGGCCGATGCCCTGGTGCATGCCGTTGCCGGTCATCCGGTCCAGCTCGTCGCGGCTGACCTCGAGCACCGCGATGCCGCGCTCGGCGCAGGTGTGCACGGCCTCGGACAGCCGGTCGTCGTTGCCGGTGCCGACGGCGACGTAGAGCGCGGTCGCCGGGGCGTTGGCGTGGAGGCACTCGATGACCGGGTTACGGCCGACGACCAGCTCCGGCTGCTCGGCGCGGTCACGCGGGTCGTGGCGTCCGGAGTCCCGGCGCTCCTGCTGCTTCTTCGCCTTGTGCTTCGCGTGGTAGACGCGGTCCTCGGCCTTCGGGGTCGGTCCCTTGCCTTCGAGCCCTCGTCGCCGTGTTCCCCCGGAGCCCTTCGAGGACCCCTTACGCTCGGTCTTGCGTACTGCGCCGCGGCGCTTGTCGTTTCCTGCCATGGGCACCACCCTACCCCCTCACCCCTCGATTCCCCCTGTTCACAACCGTGGCCCTGCGCTGTACAGTTCTGTTCCCATGACACCTCAGTCCCGTACGGCCACCTCTCCCCAGCTGACCCGCACCGAACGCCTCGACCGCCTGCCGGTCACCAAGCGTCATACGAAGCTGCTCGGCGGATCCGGCATCGGCTGGGCGTTGGACGCGATGGACGTCGGTCTGATCGGCTTCATCATGGCCGCGCTGACCACCCATTGGGGACTGACCCACACCGAGACCTCCTGGTTGGCCTCCGCCGGCTTCGTGGGCATGGCACTGGGCGCGACCTTCGGTGGCCTGCTGGCCGACCGGTTCGGACGCCGCAATATCTTCGCCGTCACGTTGTTGGTCTACGGTCTGGCCACCGGTGCCTCCGCCCTGGCCGGCGGGCTCGCGGTCCTCATCGCCCTGCGCTTCGTGGTGGGCCTCGGCCTCGGCGCTGAGCTGCCAGTCGCCTCCACGCTGATCTCCGAGTACGCCCCTCGCAAGGTCCGCGGACGCATGGTGGTCATCCTCGAGGCGTTCTGGGCGGTGGGCTGGCTGGCCGCCGCCGTCATCGGTGCTTTCGTGGTGCCGGTCGACGAGAACGGCTGGCGGTGGGCGCTGGCACTCGGCATGGTGCCGGCGTTCTACGCCCTGTACGTGCGGATGAAACTGCCGGAGTCGGTGCGTTTCCTGGAGTCGAAGGGCCGCCACGAGGAGGCCGAGGAGATCGTCGCCGAGTTCGAGGCGTCCGAACCGACCCGCCTGAAGTTCCAGGCCGAGAACGCGGACGGGGCCTCCGACGCCGCCCCGGTGCTGGACGAGAAGCAGCAGGACGCGACGATCCTCGGCGCGTCCGATGACTCCTCCACCCCGGTGACCAGCATCTGGGCCGCGCCGCTCCGACGCCGGACGGCGGCACTGTGGACCATCTGGTTCTGCATCAACCTGAGCTACTACGGGGCGTTCACCTGGATCCCGTCGATCCTGGTGGACCAGGGCTTCTCCCTGGTGAAGTCCTTCACCTTCACGCTGATCATCACCCTGGCACAGCTGCCGGGCTACGCGGTGGCCGCATTCCTCATCGAGCGCTGGGGACGCCGTGCCACGCTGGCGGCGTTCCTCGCCGGCTCCGCGGTGGCCGCCGGACTGTACGGGCTGGCCGGTCAGGAGTGGCAGATCATCGCCACCGGTTGCCTGCTGTCCTTCTTCAACCTGGGCGCCTGGGGTGCCCTGTACGCGATCGGGCCGGAGCTTTACCCCACCACCATGCGCGCACGCGGCACCGGTGCGGCAACCGGCTTCGGACGCCTGGCGTCGATCATCGCGCCGCTGATCGTGCCGCCGCTGCTGGTCTTCGGTGGTCTGCCGATCCTGTTCACCCTCTTCGGCATCGCGTTCGCGATCGCCGCGCTGGCTGCGCTGGCGCTGCCGGAGCTGAAGGGCACCCGCCTGCTGGAGAAGTAGCGGGGCGGCCGTCCTGTCTCTCCTCCCCGCCCCCTCCCGCCTACCGCCCCGGTGTCAGAAAGGTGGGACGAAATGCTGTGATCCACCCCTAAGCCACAGCGATTGGTCCCACCTTTCTGACAGGCAGTCGATCACGCGTACCAGGTGGGCGCATATCCCAGGGCGCTACCCCAGCGACCAGGTCGCCCCGGCTGCGGAGTCAGCCACCGAGATGCCGGCGGCCTTGAGCCGGTCGCGCACCGCATCGGCTGTGGCGTAGTCCTTCGAGGCCTTGGCCTCGGCACGCTGCTCAAGCTCGGCGGTGACCAGGACGTCCAATGCGGCAAGCGCATCGTCCGACCCCTCCGCTGCACCGATACCCTGACCTCGACCACGCGAATCGGCACCCGCCCAGGTCTCCGACAACGGATCCACGCCCAGCACGCCCATCATCGCGCGCACCTCACCGGCGAGGCGGACGACCTCATCGCGGTTCCCGGCGTCCAGCGCCTTGTTGCCGTCGCGCACGGCTTCGTGGATGACCGCCAGCGCCTGTGGCACGGCGAGATCGTTGTCCAGGCACTCCTCGAAGGCCGGCAGCCACTCGGTCACCGGCACCTCCCCGGCCAGTTCCACGGCACGTCCCAGGAACTTCTCGATGCGTCGGAACCCGGCCGCGGCCTCCTGCAGCGCATCCTCGGAGTACTCCAGCATCGAGCGGTAGTGCGCCGAGCCCAGGTAGTAGCGCAGCTCGATGGGCCGCACCAGGGTCAGGACATTGGGCACGGAGAGCACATTGCCCAGCGACTTCGACATCTTCTCACCCGACATCGTCACCCAGCCGTTGTGCAGCCACAGGGTGGCGAAGTCGTCCCCGGCGGCGTGCGCCTGTGCGGCCTCGTTCTCGTGGTGCGGGAACTGCAGGTCCAAACCCCCGGCGTGGATGTCGAAGGCCTCGCCGAGGTACTTCCGGGACATCGCGGAGCACTCGATGTGCCAGCCGGGGCGTCCGTAGCCCCACGGGGTGTCCCAGCCTGGCTCGCCGGGCTTGGCGGCCTTCCACATCGCGAAGTCGCGCGGGTCCTCCTTGCCCGGTGCGGCGTCCTCGCCCTGGTCCAGTTCGTCCAGCTTCTGGTGCGACAGGAAACCGTACTCCGGCACCTTCGCGGTGCGGCAGTACACCGAACCGTCCTCGGTGGCGTAGGCCAACCCGTTGTCGATGATGCGCTGGATGTAGGCGATCATCTCCGGGATGTGGCCCGTCGCGCGCGGTTCGATCGACGGCGGGGTCACTCCCAGCAGGTCGTAGGCCCGGGTGAACGCACGCTCATGGGTGGCGGCCCACTCCCACCACGGACGGCCGTTCTCGGCCGACTTGGTCAGGATCTTGTCGTCGATGTCTGTAACATTGCGCACGAACGCCACGTCCAGCCCCTTGGCCTCGAGCCAGTTGCGCAGGACGTCGAACGCCACGCCGGAGCGCACGTGTCCGATGTGCGGGATCGACTGCACGGTCGCGCCACACAGGTACACGCTCGCATGTCCCTCGCGCAGGGGGACGAAGTCGTGGAGTTCACGGGTCGCGGTGTCGAAGAATCGCAGAGTCACAACAAACAGTCTAGCTGGGAGATGAAAGATGAAACTGGCGACGGTACCGATCAGCGGAGCCAAGTGCACCGTACTGGTGGAGGACGTGGACTACCAGGCGCACACCATGTCAGGACGCGTGGCCGACCGCCGCAGCATCGGCGATCTGCTGCGGGGCAACGCCACCGGCCTGCGGCCTGCGGTGGAGTCGGGGCTGCGTCGCGACGGTGACCCGATCACGGTCTCGCTGGACGAACTGTCGCCGGTGGTGCGGCGTCCGGAGAAGATCTTCTGCGTCGGCCTGAACTACCGCGAGCACATCGTGGAGATGGGCCACCCGGTCCCCGACCACCCCACCTTGTTCGTGAAGTACCCGTCCGCGGTGACCTCGCCGTACGCCGAGGTGACCGTGCCTCCCGCCCTGTCGGCGAAGGCCGACTACGAGGGCGAGCTGGCGGTGGTCATCGGCACCCGGGTCGCTGGCGGACGCGACGACGTCTCCGCCGAGGAGGCGCGTGCGGCGATCGCCGGCTATGCGGTGATGAACGACTTCTCCCAGCGGGACTGGCAGTACCGGACGCAGCAGTGGTTGCAGGGCAAGAACCTCGATGCCTCATCCGGGTTCGGCCCGTGGCTGACCCTGGCCGACGACTACGATCCGGTGGAGGCCGGGGCAGTGTTGCGGACCTGGGTCAATGGCGAGCTGCGCCAGGAGCACAGCACCGCCGACCTGGTGTTCCCCCCGGTGGAACTGGTGCGCTACATCGCCAACTTCGCCTCCCTGGAGCCTGGCGATGTGATCGTCACGGGCACTCCGGAGGGTGTGGGGGCAGGCTCGGACCGCTTCCTCGCCGACGGTGACGTGGTGCGTATCGAGGTCGACGGGCTGGGGGCGGTGGAGTCCACGATTCGGATGTGAGTACCTGATGTTTTGGTAGGCTCTGCTCAGTACATACAGGAGACAACAGTTCTGGGAGACCACGGAGTTGACCTATGAGCATTCGCCTCACCCGCACCACCGGCACCGCGCGTCCGGTGCGTCGTGCCGCCGCCCTGGCTGCCGCTGGAGTTCTCACCCTCGGTGTCGCCGCCTGCGGCGATGACGATGATTCGGATGACGATGCTGCCGACGACACCGCCGTCGAGCAGCCCGCCGACGACGACGCAGACGAGGCCGATGACACCGACGACGGGGACGACGACGGAGATGACGTAGGCGATGTCGACGGCATGTCCGCGGACAAGACCGACGACCTGGCTGACGGTGACACCATCACCGTGACCCTCACCGACCTGGACACAGATCAGGGCTACTACCTGGGCATCTGCGCTGCCGAGGGTGCCGCAGGCGGCCCGCCCACCTGTACCGGTGGCCGCGAGGACTCCGCCTGGATCGCCGCCGAGGGTGAGGAGCGGGCCACCGACCACTTCGATGCCGAGGGCAATGCCGAGGTGGAGCTGGATGTCAAGGCCACCAGCGAGGACGGCAGCCTGGACTGCACCACGGACTCCTGCGTGGTGAAGCTCTTCGGTGACCACCAGTCCGGTTTCGGTGACGTCGCCGAGCTGCCGGTCTCCTTCGCAAGCTAGTCGGACGCGAGTCCGACCTACCCCACCGCGCTCACCGTGGTGGGGCTACTTGTTTTCACCGGTGGCCAGGCGTTCCGCCTGCACCACGTCTGCTGGCCCGGAGATCGTGAAGGCCAGGTCGGAGCCGGGAACGACCACCACGGTCTCGCCGGCCATCTCCATCAACGAGGAGTCGTCGACCACCTCGATCGGGGAGTGTGCAGAGGGCGGCTCGCCGGTCGGATGTGCTGAATCGAGTTCCTCCCGCGCCTGCTGCATCCGGTTCGCCGCGAGCAGTCGGTCGAAGGCGAAGACCTGCGGGGTCTGCGCGGCACGTAGCCCACCGCGCGCCCCATCGGGAGGCACACCACTGACCGGGGCGGACCGGATGACCTCGGCCCCGTCAGCGGCACCACCGCAGGCCACCTCGACCGCCTTGACCACCTCGGTCACCTCGGTCACCTCGGCCGTGTCCGGCACCGGCACCACCGGCACCACCCCGGTCCAGGCGTTGTTCGCCACCCCCTCACAGGCGGTGCGGACCAGTCCGGCGATCGCCGCCGGCGGGGTCAGGCACCGGGCCGCGTCGTGCACTGCGACGAGAACCCGGGACTCCTGCTCCCCCACGTCACGTTCGATGGACTCGAGCGCAGCGAGCACCGAGTCAGCACGTTCTACGCCACCGACGACCACGGACACCGTCATCGGCGCCCACTGGACAGCCTGCGATGCCAGGAGTTCCTCGGCCTCGACCTGCATCTCAGCCGACACCGAGACCACGGTCCGGTCCACCTCGTGCGATGCGGCCAGCCCGTCCAGGCATCGTTCCAGAATGGTCCGTCCGGCGATCCCCACGAACGCCGTCGGCGTATCCTCCCCCAGTTGCCGACCGTCGTCGATGGCGGCGACCACCGCGTACACGGTCACGACGCCTGCCGACACTACGTCAGATGTCCTAACGCGTCCCCGTCTTCCTTACCTGCGCTACTCGTCGTCTTCGCCGAGTTCGTCGTCCAGGTCGATCGACCGGGGGGCGTCCTCGTCGGTGACACCGGCGGCACGCTTGGCAGCGGCCTCCTCACGGTGCCGGACGATGGTCTCCTCCATCCGCTGCACCGTCGCATCAGCCTTCTCGTCGTCGACGCCATCCGCCAGGGCGAGCTCGCCGACAAGCACCAGCCGCGCCTTGGCCAGCATGCGCTTCTCACCGGCGGACAGGCCACGGTCCTGGTCGCGACGCCACAGGTCACGAACCACCTCGGCGACCCGGTTCACGTCGCCGGACGCCAGTCGTTCCTGGTTCGCCTTGTAGCGGCGGGACCAGTTGCCGGCCTCCTCGACATCGGTTTCGCGCAGCATCGAGAATACCTTCTGCAGGCCCTCCTCGCCGACCACGTCTCGCACGCCGACGGTCTCCGCGTTCGCGGCGGGCACCCGCACCAGCAGGTCACCCTGGTTAACGCGCAGAACCAGGTACTCGACCGGTTCCCCCTTGAATACCCGCTGCTCGATCCCTTCGATCACTGCGGCACCGTGGTGGGGGTAAACGACGACATCCCCGATATTGAACTCCATGGCGACCCAGGATACCACCACCGCCACCACCACCGCCCGCGGCATCACCCGGCGTTCCGCACCGCTGGTGCCGGTCGCCCCAATCGGGTGGACCGGCGAGACCTGTCTCGCCGGTGAATAGGTGTCGGACCCCCGCACAGGATAGTGTGGACAGCGACGATTAATCAGCAGTTGGAGAAGAACGTTGGAGGACAACACTGTGAAGACCCGGAAGTCCGCCACCCGGCGAGCGCTTGCCGTCACCGCCGGTTGCGCGGCACTGGCACTGACCGCCTGCTCCGCAGGTCAGATCTCCCAGACCGCCAACCAGACCGCCGCGGTCAACGGCACCAACGGTGACCTGGGGGATGCCGCCGTGCGTGACGTCACCCTGATCGCCCAGGAAGACAACTCCGTGGCACTGAAGTTCAACGCCTCCAACACCGGCATCCAGGGCAACGAGATCACCCTGGAGAGCATCGACGTGCAGGACGCCGAGATCGACTTCGACACCCCCACCACGCTGCGCCCCAACTGCAGCCTGGTCGCCGATGCCGAGGCCGCCCTGGAAGAGATGAACCCGGAGGCTGTCGACAAGGGCTGCACCGAGTACCTCGCGACCGTCGTCGACGGCGAGGACTTCTACGCCGGTTCCTCCCGCGTGGTGACCTTCGAGTTCTCCGGTGAGGACTTCACCGGCGAGAACACCATCGAGATCAACGCCCCGATCGCCGCCTGGTACCCCGAGTCCGGCAAGACCTTCCGCCACCAGGATGGTGTGACCCGCCAGGGCACCGACGCCATCGACGGCGACGCCGAGGGCACCCCGATCCACTAAGAATTTTCGTGTCCGGGCCGACCGCTAAGGTTGTCGACCATGGCGACGAAATCTAAGAACCGCAGTGCCTTCCGCTGCTCCTCCTGTGGTCACCAGGTGACCAAGTGGGTGGGGCGGTGCCCCTCCTGCCAGGAATGGGGCTCGATGGAGGCTGTGACCCTGTCTGCGGCAGGGCCCGCGTCCGGGGGCGGCACAGGGGCGGGACGCACCGTCAACACCGGTGGGCTGACACCCACCTCACCGGCACGTGCGGTCACCGACATCGACCCGACGACGGCCGACCACCGGCCCAGCGGCATCAGAGAACTCGACCGGGTGCTCGGCGGCGGCATCGTACCGGGCAGTGCCGTATTGCTCGCCGGTGAGCCGGGGGCAGGTAAATCCACCCTGCTGCTGGAGGTCGCCAACCGGTGGGCTGCCCAGGGCCGCAGCGTCCTCTACCTCACCGCCGAAGAGTCCGTCGGCCAGGTACGCCACCGGGCCGAACGCACCGGGGCGCTCTCCCCCACCCTCTTCCTGGCGTCCGAGCATGACCTGGAGACCGCCCTGGGGCAGATCGACGCCGTCCAGCCGGAGCTGGTCATCGTCGACTCACTGCAGACCCTCAACGCCACCGGGGTGGAGGGCGTGGCCGGCGGAGTGGCGCAGACCCGGGCGGTGGCTGCCACTCTCACGACCCTGGCGAAGTCCACCGGTCTGCCGGTGTTCCTCGTCGGACACGTCACCAAGGACGGCGCGGTGGCCGGCCCCCGCACCGTGGAGCATCTGGTGGACGTGGTGCTGAACTTCGAGGGCGACCGGCACAGCGCCCTGCGCTTCCTGCGCGGCCAGAAGAACCGCTTCGGGGCCACCGACGAGGTGGGGTGCTTCGAGCAGACCTCCGAGGGTATCCGGGAGGTCGCTGATCCGTCCGGACTGTTCCTGCACCACCGGGACGATCCGGTCGCCGGTACCGCGGTGACCGTCCTGATGGACGGGCGTCGTGCGATGCTCGGTGAGATCCAGACCCTGGCAATGGGAACCGACATGCACAATCCCCGTCGGGTGGTCACCGGTATCGACGCCAGCCGCGTAGCAGTCGTCCTGGCTGTCCTGGCCAGCCGGGTCAAGATCGACCTGATGAAACACGAGGTCTACGCCGCCACCGTCGGGGGAATGAAGATCTCCGAACCGGGTGCCGACCTGGCACTGGCACTGGCGCTGGCCTCCACCGCCGCAAAAAAGCCACTGCCCACCGGGCTGGTGGCCGTCGGCGAGGTCGGACTCGGCGGTGAGGTGCGCCGGGTGCCGGACCTGCGCCTGCGACTGTCGGAGGCCGCCCGGCTCGGATTCACCTCCGCCGTGGTCCCGGAGGCCACCCGTGGGGCCGACCGGGTCACCCCACCGAAGGGCCTGCGGCTGATCCCGGTGAGCACCGTCACCGAAGCCGCGGCGGCGCTCGGACTCAAGCGAGGTTGAACGTCTGCGGCTCGGAGGTGTTGTCGCCGATGTGCCCGTAGACCATGTAGGCACCCGGGCCGACCGGCTCACGGTCGTCGCAGGAGTCCGGCGACGACGTGGTCCGGGACCAACCCGTCATCTCGTAGGTCCGGGAGTCCCCGGCCTCCAGCTCCAGCCGGGACGAGGAGGTCGGATTGTTGCAGTCCGTGTCGCCCCACACCCGGTCGTAGCTGGAGCCGAGGGTGAAGACCTCGAACTTCAGCTCCTCCTCCGACAGATCGATCTCGCATTCCGCCCCGGTGGGGTTCTCGACGGTGAGGAAGAAGTTGGGCTGCTGGCCCTCCCGGAAGGTGTTCTCACCCGGGCGGACGCTTAGCTCGAGATCGTCGATACCACAGGTGGACTGATTCGCCAGTGCGTCGGCATCGTCATCCTCGTCGCCGCGTGCCTCGGTCTCCTCAGGCTCCTCCGACTCTGAGGGATCCGGCGTCTCCGACTCCGACGGTGCCGCCGAGGCGTCCGACGACGGCTCCAGCGGAACGGAGGTGGTGGTCTCCGCAGTCGTCTCGGTGTCATCTCCCCCGCCGACCAGCGAACTCACCACCCACCACAGCACGGCAACGACCACGACGACCACCAGCACCGCGGTAATACGGCGACGACGGTAGATCTCCGGTGGAAGCTGTCGGGAACTGTTGCTCTGGCTCACAACTGCAAGTCTAACCAGCAGTTACGCCACGACAGTGGCATGACACCCGGAAATCCGGCAGCACTGAAGCACTGAAGCACTACTCCCCGGGGTCCGCCTTCTCCACACCGTCAGCGTCGACCCCGTAGGTGACAACGGGTTCGGCCAGTCCGTCCGACAAGCGGTACCGCATTCCGACCACACCGCACTCCCCGTCGCGCAGCTTCTCCACGATGCCCGGGGAGCGGTCCACGATGTGGTTGGCGATCTCGACCACGTGGTGCTTCTCGAAGTCCTCGCTGGTGTCCGCGCCCAACGCCTGGGCCGCCAACAACGACGGGGTCACCTTCTCCACCAGCACCCGCTGGAACCCCGGCGGCATACTGCCGGTGGTCAGTGCATTCTGGGCGGCCCCCACCGCACCGCAGCTCTCGTGGCCCAGCACGACCACCAGTGGAACACCCAGGGACACCACAGCGAACTCCAGCGACGCCAGTACCGACAGGTCGGTGATCTCTCCAGCGGTACGGATGACGAAGAGGTCGCCGATACCCTGGTCGAAGATGATCTCGACCGGTACCCGCGAGTCGGAACAGGCCAGCACCACAGCGTGGGGCTTCTGGCCGGAGGTCATCAGCTGGCGCCGAACACGGTCCTGGTGGGGATGGTCGGAGTTTTCCGACATGAAACGAGCATTGCCCTCGACGAGTGCCTCAAGTGCCTGCTGCGGTGTGAAATGGTGGCTCATGCGCTCCATTCTGCCACCTGATTACCCTGGCAGTCCACGGCCGGGGTCTCCCGCACAGTCTCCCGCACAGTCCCCGGCACACGTTTTTGATGTCGTCAGGCGGTACGGCACAGTGGACCATGACATGACCACGACGACGTCCTCCACCGCTGCCGCCGACCCCCGCCCCCTGGGCGAGGTGCTGAACGGCTGGTACCACGACCACGCCCGTGCCCTGCCCTGGCGGGAACCTGACACCGGTGCGTGGGCGATCCTGCTCAGCGAGATCATGTCGCAGCAGACCCCGGTGGCCCGCGTCATTCCCCTGTGGGAGCAGTGGCTCCAGACATGGCCCACCCCGGCCGACCTGGCCGACGCCCCCACCGACGAGATCCTCCGTGCGTGGGCGAACCTGGGTTATCCGCGCCGTGCACTACGTTTGCGCGAGTGTGCACGGGCCATTGTCGAACGACACGACGGGACGGTCCCCTCCACCGTCGCTGAACTACTGGCCCTGCCCGGCATCGGTGACTACACCGCCCGCGCGGTCGCCGCATTCGCTTTCGGACGCGCCGTCCCGGTCGTGGACACCAATGTTCGCCGGGTACACCGCCGACTGGCACGCGGACAGTATCTTCAGGGCCCGGCGGCGGCCGCGGATCTCGTGGATGTGGCCGACCTGATGCCGTGGGTGGACGAGGACCCCGCCCTGGTGCGCCGCGGTTACCGCAATCCGAGGCATGACCAGGACGCCCGGTCCGTCGCGGTGGGGATGTGCTCCTCGCTGATGGAACTGGGTGCCACGGTGTGCACCGCCCGGTCGCCGAAATGCTCCGAGTGTCCGGTGGTCACCCGGTGCCGTTGGGTGGCCTTGGGACGCCCGGAGCCCAGTGCCGCGGAGTCGGCGGCGGCGAAGAAGCGGGTGCAGAAGTTCGAGGGAACCGACCGGCAGGTGCGCGGCCGCATCATGGCGATCCTGCGTGGCGGCGAGGGAGACACGACCGTCACGGTGACTGCGCCGGACTTCATCGCCACCAGTGAGGATGCGGCCCAGCGAATCCGTGCGCTGGAGTCCCTGGTGACCGACGGCCTGGTGGAGAAGATCGACGGCTCAGCTGAATCAACCGAGTCGTCCTACCGCCTGCCCCGCTGAGCGCCCCACCACAACGTCAGAAAGGTGGGATCATCTGCTGGTTTTCTTCGTGAAAACCGGCAGATGACCCCACCTTTCTGACATGGGGCCATGGGGCGGCCGTGCCCCGGAACCACGCCCCGGGGACCTACCGGAAACTACTCCCGGGACTCGCCGGCGGCGTCCGCCACGGCGTCCTGCGTCTCCGGCAGGGTGTCCTCGTCGGTGGCGGCGTCGACCACGGCGTCCTGCGCCTCATCGGCGGTCGGACCCTCGTCATCGGCGGCGATCTCCGGCAGTGGCTTCGGCTTGGAACCGAAGACGAACTTCGCGCCCTCGCCCTTGCCTTCGCCGTCCCAGTTCTCGACGTCGACGGTGACGATCTCGCCGGCACCGATCTCGCCGAACAGGATCTTCTCGGACAGGTGGTCCTCGATCTCCCGCTGGATCGTACGACGCAGCGGACGGGCACCGAGCACCGGGTCGAAACCACGGACGGCCAGCAGGTGCTTGGCGTTCTCCGATAGCTCCAGGTCCATGTCCTTCTCCAGCAGCGCGGTGCGCACCCGACCTGTGAGCAGGTCGACCATCTGGACGATCTGGTCGCGGGTCAGCTGGTGGAAGACCACGATGTCGTCGATACGGTTGAGGAACTCGGGCCGGAAGTGCTTCTTCAGCTCATCGTCGACCTTGGTCTTCATCCGCTCGTACTGGCCCTCCTCGTCGGTGGCACCGGTTCCGCTGAAGCCCATGCCCACAGCCTTGGAGATGTCCCTGGTACCCAGGTTCGAGGTGAAGATCAGCACCGTGTTCTTGAAGTCCACGACACGTCCCTGGCCGTCGGTCAGGCGACCGTCCTCCAGGACCTGCAGCAGGGTGTTGTAGATCTCGTTGTGCGCCTTCTCGATCTCGTCGAAGAGCACCACGGAGAACGGCTTGCGGCGGACCTTCTCGGTCAGCTGGCCGCCCTCGTCGTAGCCGACGTATCCGGGAGGTGCACCGAACAGGCGGGACGCGGTGAACTTGTCGTGGAACTCGCCCATGTCGATCTGGATGAGCGAGTCATCGTCGCCGAAGAGGAACTCGGCCAGCGTCTTCGACAGCTCGGTCTTACCGACGCCGGACGGTCCGGCGAAGATGAACGAACCGCTCGGACGCTTCGGGTCCTTCAGACCGGCACGGGTACGACGGATCGCCCGGGAGACGGCCTTGACTGCGTCATCCTGGCCGATGATCCGCTTGTGCAGCTCATCCTCCATGTGCAGCAGGCGGGAGGACTCCTCCTCAGTGAGTCGGACGACCGGGATTCCGGTCCAGGAGCCGAGCACCTCGGCGATCTGCTCCTCACCGACCTCGGCGACATCGTCGAGTTCACCGGCGCGCCACTGCTTCTCCTTCTCGGCACGCTCCTCGGTGAGCTTGCGCTCGTCGTCACGCAGGGACGCGGCCTTCTCGAAGTCCTGGTTGTCGATCGCGGCTTCCTTGGTGCGACGCACCTCGGCGATCTTGTCGTCGACGTCCTGGATGGCCTTCGGGGCGGTCATCCGCTTGATGCGCATGCGGGCGCCGGCCTCGTCGATGAGGTCGACGGCCTTGTCCGGCAGGAAACGGTCGTTGATGTACCGGTC
>DHKFJ23503__coassemble_836_pt1 | contig 18030 bp, 14 predicted proteins | sample DHKFJ23503__metabat2_low_PE_011 | metagenome-assembled genome bin DHKFJ23503 | reverse complement strand
CACCACGGTGATGACCGCCCCTGTGATGAACACCGCCGGATAGCCCACCACCGGTGCGATCAGGGCAATGACGAAGGGGATGAAGAAGCCCAGGTACGTTGCCGCGTAGAACACCGCGGTCAGCGCGCCGAGCTCGTGCGGGGCCTCCTCCTCGGCGATGCGCTGGACCTCCCGCAGTCCGGAGACCATCATGATGCCGTAGGCGGTGCCCAGCACCATGGCCGTCGGGATCAGCACCACCGGGGAGGCGGATTCTGCGATGACCACGCCCAGGATCATGCCGATCGTCGCCATGCCGAGGCCGTAGACCGCCGGGTGGATGCGTCCGGTCATGCGCAGGCGTCCTGCCCACGGTTGGACGAACGCTCCGGTCAGCATGGTGATCCCGGCGACCAGGCCGGTGAATGCCACGGGGTAGGACATGCCGTCGGTGACCAGCGGGGTGAGCACGGCGAAGCTGGTCGTGGCCACGCCGAACGCCCAGGGCGCCCACGCAGCCACGGACCACAGGAAGCGGGGGCTCAGGGCGGAGCGGGGGAACAGTGGCCGACGGGTCGGCGCGGTGTCGGCTGTGGCGCCGGACGCCGCACCGCCGGGGCGTCCGGCCTCCGGGGTGGCCCACACCAGCGGGGTGAGCAGCAGGACCATCACCAGGTGGATGATCAGCGCGGTGGTGTCCGGCCCTGGCAGCCACTCGGCGACCGGCCCCGACACCAGTGGGCCGACGCCGAAGCCGGCCGAGGTGGCGACCGTGGCGCGCCGGGCGGCCGTCCCGACGCTGGTCTCCACCGTCACCTCCTTCAGCCACGCCGCGCCCGCTGCGAGGACCAGGCCGACGGCGACACCGGTGAGCATGCGTCCCATACACAGCAGCACCGGGCCCGCGGCCGAGCCGATCCCCAGGTGGGCGGACAGGGTGACCAGCGTGCCGAGTGCGGAGAACAACAGGGCAGGACGCACCACTGCCCGGCGTCCGCGTCGGTCGGACATGGGTCCGCCGATCATCAGGGCGGGGATCAGTCCGAGGACGTAGATGGCGAGCACGAAGTTCACCGGCGCACTGCCGAGGGCGTGCGTCTCACGCATGACCGGCAGCAGCGGGGCGAAGAGGTTCGCCCCGAAGGAGACGGTGAACATGCCCAGGGCGATGGTCACCCAGGCCGGCAGGGGCGTTCCAGCCCGGGGCGTTCCATGAGGATCTGGTAGTGCCATGAGTCACACTGTGCCACTGACTGTGGTGCTCACGACCGGGTGGGGTCGGCGCCGGGGGTGGTCGGATCATCGCACCTTGTCGGACTATCGCACCTCGCCGCCGAGGGGAGTCGGCGGATCCTTACATACTTCCAGGTCAGAGAAGTGCATCTATCGATAGAAGCGACGCGCAGGTGCGATAGTCCGACTCAAGGGCGTCCTACTGGACGACCACCAGGCCCGTCTTGGAGGTTCCGCGGGCGCAGGCGTCCGACAGTCCCTTCAGGTCGGAGAGCGGCACGGACACGACGTCGAAGTCAGTCTCGTCGCCCACCTCGATGGGGTCGCCGTCCGCCAGCGTGACAGTGGGCTTCTCCTCCCGGGCGGAGAACTCCGTGTCCTCGGGGAAGACCAACGGGCGCGGGCTGTTGTCTCCACCGCGGGCACCGATCTCTTTCATCGCGAAGCACGATCCGGAGCCGACGACCAGGCGTCCGTGGATGGTGTAGATCTGCTCCTCCTGCTCCTCGGAGGGGGAGTCACCGGTGGTCAGGCCCATGGGTCCGCTGCCTCGGGCCTGCACGGCGAAAGCACCTTCCGGGATCTCCTCGGTGGAGGACTCCGCGGCATCGCTCTCGGGGGTTCCGGACGGCTCGGACGTCTCGGTCGACTCCGATACCTCCGTGGTCTCACCGGCGTCCGTCGTTGCTGTCGAGTCTTCACTGCTGTCGCTGCAGGCAGTGAGGGTGAGCAGTCCCGCCGTCAGGACTGCGACTGCTGCTGTCGCAGGGCGTCGGGAAAGGAGTGTTGTGCGCATTATGTTCTCTCCACGTCTTCTAGAGTGCTCCCACCCAGGTTTACCAGGTTCGGATGCATGCTACCGCGCGGTGTGGTGGACCAGACAGATGAGCTGGCATTCGGGCGCCGGTCCCGGGCGCCGTCACACCCCCAGCATCCTCCGCAGCACGCGCACCACCCCGTCGTCGGTGTTCGCCGGGGCGGTGTAGTTCGCTGCGGCGGTGATGCCCGGATGCGCGTTGGCCATGGCGAAGGAGTAGTGGCCTTCGCCGATCATCTCCAGGTCGTTGAGGTAGTCGCCGAACACGGCGGTGCGCCCGGCGCCCACACCCAACTCGTCCTGCAGCTGCCGCAGCGCGACACCCTTGTTCGCCCTGGGGTCCATGATGTCGATCCAGTTCGTGCCGGACAGCACCACGGAGAGTTCATCGTCGACCTCCGGTGCGACAGCGTCGGGGCCGGTGAACAGGTGGGACGCGGCGTCCTCCACGGAGTCGTAGACGAACAGCGCCACCTTCACGATGTCGACTGTGTCGCGTGTGCCGTCACTGCCGGCTGTCCCGTCCAGCACCGCATTCAGGTCCCTGACCTGCTCCAGGGAGTGGTAGTACTTCCTCGCCTGGGTGAGGAAGTCCGGGTCGTCGTTCTCGACGTAGGCGACGTCCGGCGTGCACAGCACCGTGGCGACCTGCCGTCCGGTGGCGTGCACCGTCCGGACCGCGCCGATCACGTCACGCACCGGCCCGGCCGGCAGGGCGGTGGTGGACACGATCTGCCCGTCGTGCACGACGACGGTGCCGTTCTCCGCGAGGTAGGTGCGCAGCGGTTCGGCGGACGCCGGGGCCTGGGTGTTGAACATCGAGCGCAGCGTGGCGTACTGCCGACCGGACGCCGGGACCACCACGATCCCGCGTTCCCGCAGCTCAGGAAGAAGTTCCCAGAAGCTGGAGGGGACTGTGCCGGCACCGTCGAGCAGGGTGCCGTCCATGTCGAGCACGACCAGGCCCAGGTCAACCGGGGTGGTGCCGTCCGGGTTCAGGTCGTTCCACGGTTGGGCGGACGGGGTACTGGAGGGGCTGGCGGAACTGGAGGAACTGGTGGAACTGGTGGTGTCCATGACAACCATCGTCGCATACCTTCCGCATACCCGGTTACAGCTCGTCGAGCTCCCCGGAGTCCGGGGACTCGCGCCGGGCGGCGGCCAGTAACGCTGCCCGGAACGCCCGCACACCCGGATGTGCGGCATAGCCCTCCCGTACCGCGGTGAACAGCCGCCGGTGCGGTGACCCGGGCATCGACAACGCCTGCGTGTCATCCAGGTACGGCCCGGCCAGCAGCGCGGGGATCATCGTCACCCCGTGCCCGGTGCGCGCCATGTGCGCCCGCAGGATCGGATCGGCGGTCTCGCAGGTCACCCGCGGTTCCACCCCGGCTTCCCGCAGGACGGCCCGCATCCACCTCCCACACGGCATCGACGCCGGTTCCAGCATCCACGGCGCATCCGCCAAGGCGCCGAGACCCCCGAGATCACCCAGGTCATCTGCCGGCAGCGCCCACCGCCCGGAGGCCGGCAGCACCAGCAGCATCGGGTCGGCGAAGAGCTCCTCGCGGTGCAGTCCGGGACGCACCGGTTCGGGCTGGCCGGGGAATTCGTCGCCGAGCATCAGGTCGAAGGAGTGGGCGATCACCCCGTCGAAGGCCTCACCGACCTCGCGGTGGTAGATCTCCACGTTCAGTTGCGGATGGCGACGGTTCACCATGCTCAGCGCGGTGGGCAGGATCGAGGCCATCGCCGACTGGAAGCTGGTCACCCGCAGCGTCCCGACTGCGCCACCGCCTCTACCGCCGGCGCCGGAGCCACCGGCCCGGGTGGTGGCGAGTTCTGATTCGGCGGAGTCGAGGATGTCGAGCACCTCGCCGGTTCGTTCCACCAGGCGCTGGGCGGCGTCGGTGAGTCGGACGCCGCGGCCGACGGTCTCCAGCAGCGGCACGCCAGCCTCTTTCTCCAGCTGACTGAGTTGGTGGGACACCGCGGAGGGGGAGTAGTGCAGCTCGCGGGCGACGGCGGCGAGTGTGCCGCGGTGATGCAGCTCACGTAGCAGGGTGAGCCGGCGAATGTTCAACATACTTCACCATTATTCGCCAGAATCCTGAGATAGACGAATCATTGGATAATGGCTGACAATGTGCCCATGACAACGGTTCGATCCTCTGCACTGGTCCTCATGTCCTGCGCATCCCTGCAGTTCGGCGCGGCCACCGCCATCGGCATGTTTGACGCGCTCGGCACCTGGGGCGTGACCTTCCTGCGCCTCACCGTCGCCGGCCTGCTGCTGATGATCCTCGCCCGCCCGGCGATCCGCGCCTGGGCACGCGGCGACTGGCGGGCGGTCGTGTTGCTCGCGGTGACGATGGCCGGGATGAACGGCTTCTTCTACGCCTCGCTGGAACACATCCCGATGAGCGTGGCGGTCGCCGTCGAGTTCACCGGCCCGCTGATCTTCTCCGCGCTGACCTCGCGCCGTCGCGGTGATCTAGTGTGGGTCGCGTTGGCCACCGCCGGCATGGTGGTGTTGGCGGCCGAAGCGATGTCCGGACGCGCCGACATCGCTCTCGAGGGCATCGTCCTCGCCCTGATCGCCGGCGGTTTCTGGGTCGGCTACATCGTCTGCTCGGCCGCCCTCGGTGCGCGCATGTCCGGCACCGGCGGCCTGGCGGTGTCGATGGTCATCGGCGGGCTTCTGCTCGCCCCCTTCGGAGGATCCGCACTCAGCGGGGTGGCCCTGGACCCGTGGCTGGTGGTGCCGATCGTGGTCACCGCCCTGTTGGGGTCGGTGATCCCGTACTCCCTGGAGATGGCTGCGCTGCGTCGTCTGCCGGGGGCGGTGTTCAGCGTGCTGCTCAGCCTGGAGCCGGCGTTCGCCGCCGCAGCCGGCTACATCCTCCTCGGACAAGAGGTCACCGGAATGCGGGTGGTCACTATCGCGCTGGTGATCGGCGCCTCGGCAGGCATCACCTGGTCGGCGCACACCGCCGCGTCCAGGTTCATTCCGGACGACGGGGCGTCCTACATCGCCGCGGACACCGACGACCCGGCAGGGTCGGCAGAGTCGGCAGAGTCGGCGGCAGCGACCTCGGCGGCCTCGCGGGCCGACGCCACCGCGTCATCGCCGAAAGTCATCTCGTCGGTCACAGCGCCACGCGACAATTCCGGCCATTCCCGCAGGTAGTCCTGGCGGTAGATCCACGGCGACCGGTCGCCCTGGCGCGGGGTGATGTGCTCACCACGCTTGATGTAGCCGGCCTCGAACTCCAGCAGGGGCTTGCGGGTCACGTCCGACCCCGGGTTCACCGGGGCGGCGAGCTGCTCGCCATTGTTGATGTTGTGGTGCCACAGGCGGGCGACGTAGCGGGCGGTCAGATCCGCACGGGTGGTCCACGACTGGTTCAGGTAGCCGACCGTGAAGCTCAGGTTCGGCATGCCGGAGACCAGCACACCGCGGTAGGCCACCAGCTTCGAGGGGTCGACCTTGGTGCCGTCGACCGCCATCTCCGCGCCGCCGAACAGCTGCAGCTGCAAACCCGTCGCCGAGACGATGACGTCCGCCTCCAGCACCTGGCCGTCGTTGAGACGGATACCCTCCGGGACGATCCGGTCGATGGTGCCGGTGACGACCTTGGCACCGTCGTTCTTGATCGCCGAGAAGATGTCGCCGCCCGGGGCCTTGCACACGCGCTGGTCCCACGGCTTGTACGGCGGGGTGAAGTCCTTCCTGACCTGCGAAGGCTTCAGCCAGAACAGTTGCAGGCCCTGGACGTACCCGGCGAAGACCGGCGGGGTGAGCTTCGCGGTGTACCACTGCACCATGTCGCGCAGGATGTGGTTGGCGCGCGAGACCTTGTGGGTCAGCTTGCTGTTGCGGTCACCGGGCAGCAGGGTGCCCCAGATGGTCTTGATGGTGTCCACGGTCGGCACCGCGGCGACCCAGGACGGGGTGCGCTGCAGCATGGTGGTGTCCACACCGGCCTTCGCCAGCGCGGGCAGCACGGTGATGGCAGTGGCACCGGAACCGATGATGACGACCTTCTTGCCCTCCAGGTCACCGCCGTGCTCGTCCGGGTGCCACTTCTGGGCGTGGACCAGGGTGCCGGTGAAGTCCTCCTGGCCGTCGTAATGGGGCAGGAAGCCGTCGCGGTGGTCGTAGTAGCCGCAGGCCAGGTGCAGACGGCGGGTGCGGATGGTGGTCTCCACGCGCGCGTCGTCGGTGGCGTCCGGACGGTCGTCGGGGCCGTGGTTCCACGCCTTGACGGTGACGACCTCCCAGTGCGGGCCGTGCTCGTCGACGGCCGGGCCGCTGGTGACGAAGTTCATCGACTTCATCCAGGTGCTGAACTGGATGCGCTGCAGGAAGCCGTCCTCGTTCGCGGCGTCGCGCAGGTACTCCTTGATGTGGCCACCGTCGCCGAGGGTGCCCTTGTGCGGCCAGGGCTTGTACGGCAGCGCGAAGCTGGTCATGTCCGAGTCGGAGCGGATGCCGGGGTAGGTGAAGGTGTTCCAGGTGCCACCGATGTCGTCGTTGGAGTCGATCATGGTCCAGCTCCAGCCGGGGAACTCGTTGACCACGTGGTGGGCCATGTCGACTCCGGCGATGCCGGCGCCGACGATCAGCAGGTCAAGTGGCTCGTTCGACGCCTGCGGTGCCTGTGGTGTTTCGGAGATGTGGGTCATGGAATATAAGTTACAGGTACAAAAATGAAACGTCTGCGGGTTGGAAAACTCCGCGGTTGGGGAACTCCGTGGACGGGGCGGGCCCGCGTTCGCGCCTGCTCGTGGCCACCGTTGCCTCCGCACTGTCATCCATCACACCCCCGTCGATTCCCGTATGGTGAGACGTGCAGGTCAGGGTGATCTCGTGGGGCCGTCCGCAAGGATGGAGGTGTGATCGATTCGGCCGAGGCGGGCACACCGCTGCCCGTCGCCCGATCGTCCGCTGTCGCCGATCACCACCGCGCCCTCCTCCGGGGGTCCGCGCCCGCCTGCCCTAGACTTGACGGCCATGGCACTGACCTTGAGTTTCGACGGACCGGACGCCGACCGCGCCACCGCCATCCACCAGGCCCTGACCTCGACCTCGCCCGACGGAGTCAGCCAGGAGATGGTCGACCAACTGCTGGAGGTCGCCGCCGGGTGCAGCGACCGCGCCCTGGCCGACTCGGCGTCCAACGCCTACCTCCTGGCACCGGTGGTGGCGGACGCCGGCCTGTCCGTGCGGCTCGTCGTCCCCGAGGGCGAGGACTCCTGGCTGACGATCGAGCTGCCCGAGGAGCTGCGCGCCGAAGTCGAGCGCGTCCCGGCGGTCCAGCTCGCCGGACTGTGGGTCCAGGCGCTCGCCGCGCTGCGCCGACTCGGGCCCTACGCCACCTCCGAGATGGAGCAACTGGTGATGCTGTGCACCGCGGCGGCGACGATCAGCGTGCTCGAGGGCGAGATCGCCGTGGACACCGGTCAGGACGACCCGGCCGACCGGTCCAACCGTGGCGCCCGGGCGGTCATCGCCGAGGCTTCGGACGGGACCGGTGCTGCCGGTGCTGAAGCCTCAGACGCTGCTGGCGCGGCAGTCGGGGGTGGCGGTCAGAACCTGCTGCAGCAGATCCGGGCGTCCTGGCGGAATCACGGCGAACTCGACATCGACCGCGAGCTCATCGACGTCCTGTTCTCCCTGGCGACCCAGACCTTGCAGGCGGCGATCTCCGCCCACGGCGATGAGGCCCTGTTGCTGCCGCTCGGGGTCGACGAGCCGAGTGTGACCACCGGATTCACCACCCTGGCCGAGATGGAGACCACGGCGACATCGCGGACCACGGCGGTCGTGCCGACTGATCCGGAGGCCCCGGGACGCCTGCAGTCGATCATCGGTGGCAATGCGAACCTGTCCAATGCCCTGTGGCAGGACATTCTCATCACCGCCGCTGCGCATCTCCGGGGTACCGGGGAGGTGCCCCGCGAGACACTGGACACCGTGCTCGAGGCGACTGCGGACTGCCTGGCCGCCGCGGAGATCGTCGGCCACTCCGGGTAGTCGGCACGGGACGAGGGGCCGGGGCCAGCGGGCGGGGAGGAAACCCGGCGAGTAGGTGCCCGACCGACTTGTGGGTCGGGCGTGGGGCGCAGGTGGGGCGGGTGGCATCGTGAATGGTCGCCTGGTCAGTGTAAATGGCCAAGAATCCGCCCCAGGGTGGCCGTTCCCACTGACCAGGCGACCAGTTGCGATGCCACACAGCCTGACACGGAAGGCAGTCAACGACAGCGGCCCCATGACCACCACTGATGTGGGGTCAAGGGGCCGGAAATCACGCCTGGAGTTCGGGTCCGAGCCGGTGCCTTGAGCGACCCAAGCGAACTCGGGGAAGTCTGCTCAGGCCATCCGAGCGAACCTCGGGGCTGGGAGAACACCCAGGCGGGGGTGAGGTACTAGAGGCGGTGCTTGCCGCCGTCCTCGTCCTCGCCGGAGTCAGCAGTCGGAGCGCCCGGAGCGCCCGGAGCGCCCGGAGCGCCCGGAGCGCCGGGGGCACCAGGAGCGCCCGGGGCGGCAGGCTTGGAGCCCTCAGCCTTCTCAGCGGCCCCGTCGGCAGCCTCGTCGACCTTCTCGTCGACGGCCTCAGCAGCGTCGGAAGCAGTCTCGTCGGCGTCCTCGGCCTTGTCTGCGACGACCTCGGCGGCGTCCTCAGCCTTCTCCTCGACCTTGTCGGCGGCACCGGTGGCGGGGGTGCCGTTGGCGCGCGGGGTCTTGGCCGGAGCCGGGGCAGCGCCGGTCGACTTGGCCTTCTGGGCGACGAACGCCACGGCAGCGGCGATGATCGCCAGCAGCAGGATGTTGCGTCCGGTGTGCTTCTTCTTGTTGTCGGCCTTGGCCGCCTTCTTCAGCTCCTTGGCGCGCACCTTCTGGGCATTCTTCGAGGCCTTCTTGCTGATCTTGCGCTGCGAGGCCGAGAGCTGCTTGCTGGCGGTATTCGCGTTCTTCTGCGCGAGCTTCTTGGCCTTCTTGGCCTGCTTGCCGGCCTTCTTCTTCGCCTTGCCGCCCTCCTTGACTGCTGCCGCGGAGGTCTCAGAGACGACGTCTGACGCCTGCGACCAGGCGCTCTCCAGGGACTTGCGGGCGGAGTCGCTGGTCTTGCGGGCCTTCTTCTTGGCGGCCTTGATCTCCTTGGCGTGGTCCTTCTCGAACTTCTTCGCCTTCTTCTTGGCAGCCTCGGTGCCGGTCGATGCCAGGGCGGCACCCTGGCGGCCCAGCTTGTCGGCCTGGTCGCGGGCGCTGTCCAGGGCGTCGCCGACGGCGTCGGACTCCAGGAATGCGGAGCTGCGCTCCTGGGCCTGGCTGAGCAGGTCACCACTGGTGGTGGCGGCGGTGCGGCCCCACCGGGTCACGGTGTCGGCGAGGTTGGAGTCCGGCGCGGTGCGGACGGCCTCGGCCAGGTCACCGGCGCGGGACTCTGCGGCGGAGGTGACGGCGGCGACGCGACGCTGGACGAGCTCGGCGGCGCTCTCGTCCTTGTTGGCGGCCTTCTTGGCGACCTTGTGCTGACGCTTCAGGGCCTTGGCCTGGGCCTTGTCGGCCTTCGCGCGACGACGGTCGGCCTTGGAACCGACCTTGTCAGCCTTCTTCGTGGCCTTCTCGGCCTTCTTGCTCAGCTTCTCGGCCTTGCCGTCCTTCAGGGTGTCCAGGGTGGACTCGGCGTCCTGGACGGCCTGGTCGAGACCCTGAGTGGAATCGATGCTCTGAGTGGTGTTGCTCACCGTGGTTCCTTTCGTGGCGTTGTTCTTGTGGTCGTTCTTACCGGACGGCCCGGACGAAGGTGCTGCCGCCAGTGCGTTCTCGTTGAGGATCTTCTCGACGATCAGCCGCTGGTGACCGGGTGCGGACGCCAGGATGCGGGAACGCTCCTCGGCGGGAAGCGGCTGGGTGCGCAGAGCGGAGAGAATCGAGAACTGCCGCTGCTTGGCCTGCTTCTTCCGCGCCTTGGACAGGTTCGAGATCTGCTTGGCGGCGCTCAACGCAGTCCCTGCGGGATTGAGTTCCATCGCGTGGTGCTCCTCGTGATCACTGCGCTGCACAACAACGCTGGCGTGTCGGGTAGGTGGTCAGTTGTTCGGAAATGACGTGTGCTTTCGCTTTGGTCGTAATTCCACGATAACCAAATATGCCGTCGAGGGTGGGCTGAAACGGTTGAACGGGTGGAGTGTGCCGTCCGCGACATTGTTGTCCGGGGCGTCAGGTACCCTGGCTTCCATGACCGTTCAGAAGACCGCGACAGCAACGCTCCACACTAACTATGGCGACATCGCCATCGACCTCTTCGGCGACCACTCTCCGGCCACCGTGAACAACTTCGTCGGCCTCGCCACCGGCGACAAGGAGAAGGCCCCCTACACCACCGAGAACGCCGGTGGCACCACGGAGGGCCCGTTCTTCGACGGTGCGATCTTCCACCGCATTATCGACGGCTTCATGGTCCAGGGCGGCGACCCGTCCGGCACCGGCCGTGGTGGCCCCGGCTACGAGTTCAACAACGAGAACCACCCGGAGCTGCAGTTTGACCGTCCGTTCCTGGTCGCCATGGCCAACGCCGGCCGCGACACCAACGTCTCCCAGTTCTTCATCACCGTCGGTGCCCACCCGCACCTCAACGGCGGCTACACCATCTTCGGTGAGGTCACCGACAAGGAGTCCCAGAAGGTCGTCGCGAAGATCTCGCGCGTCTCCACCAACCGCATGGACCGCCCGGACGAGGACGTCGTCATCGAGTCCATCGACGTTGCCTGAGCCAGTTGTCCGAGCCAGCCGGCTACTCCGTTTCCGCGGGTAAGCCTGCGGGATCACTCTCCGGGGCACTACGGCGGTTTTTCGCCGGTGCCCCCGCCACCGCCACGCTGATCATCGCGTGCCTGGTGGTTTATACCGTCACGGCCGTGGACGGACGCTCCCTCATGGACCCCGTGCGGGACAGCGATCTGGCCTGGCGGATGATGGTCCACCCACCGGCGATCACCTACAGCCATGAATGGTGGCGGTTGGCCACCGGTGCACTGGTCCACCTGGACCCCGCCCACCTGCTGCTGAACCTCCTGCTCATCGCCTTCATCGGCAGAGAGCTCGAACGTGCCCACGGTACGACCGTGATGGCGGCGTCGATGCTGGCCTGCGCGGTCGGCGGCGGGCTGGCCGTCGTGTGGCTGGAACCGTTGAGCGTGGTGGGTGGGGCGTCCACCATCGGCTACGGCCTCTTCGCCATGCTGGTCGGCCTGTCCGTGAGTCGGGGCAGCGACGTGCGCGCCCCCATCGCCCTGATCGTGGTGAACCTGCTCTACTCGATCACCGCCGGCGGAGTGTCAGTGTCAGGCCACCTCGGCGGGCTGGCCACCGGCGCAGTCGTCGGGTTGGGGCTTTACCTGGCAGGACGACGCCGCACCCGGTCGTCCTGACATCGGGGAGCACCCCGCGTCCGGCCCCGCGTCCGGCCCCCGCACCGCCAAAAAAGACCGCTGCCCGGACACCGACGTGTCCGGGCAGCGTTGCGTCCTGCCTTGCAGGCCGTCGGCGCCGTCAGGGGAGGACCGGGGCTGCTACTTCCAGCCCATCGTCATCAACAATCCCGCGATGAACAGGCCGAAACCGATGAGGTAGTTCCAGGCGTTCAGATCAGCCATGAACGGGATGCTCGGGCCTGCGATGTAGTTGACGACCAGCCATGCCAGGCCCAGCAGCATCAGGCCGAGCATCAGCACGATGTACCAGCGCGGTGTCCCCGTCGAGTTGAGCTTGACTGGCGTGCGGCGGTCGACGGAGGACCCGTTGAGGCTGCTGGCGGAGCTGTCCTCCGGTGAATCGGAGATCCGTGACTTCGGCATCTGGTTAACCCTCACTGACGTGGAGACGTGTGCGAACGTCCTCATTCTACCAGTGGGCGATAGGATGAACGCCATGCGCATCCTCGTCATCGACAACTACGACAGCTTCGTCTACAACCTGGTCCAGTACCTGGGTGAACTCGGCGAGGACTGCACCGTGTGGCGCAATGACGCCGCCGAGCTCGGCGACACCGACTCCGCACTGGTCGGCGCACTGGAGGACTTCGACGCCGTACTGATCTCCCCTGGCCCCGGGGACCCGTCCGGGGCCGGACGGACACTGGACATCATCGCCCACTGCGCGGCCAACCGGATCCCGCTGCTGGGGGTGTGCCTGGGCCACCAGGCGCTGGCGCAGCACTTCGGCGCGGACGTGGTGCGGGCCGGGGAGATCTTCCACGGCAAGACCAGCCCGGTCACCCACGACGGCACCGGCGTGCTCGCCGGCATCCCCTCGCCGTTCACCGTGGCCCGCTACCACTCACTGACCGTGGATCCGGCGACCGTGCCGGAGGAACTGACCGTCACTGGGCAGGTCGCCTCCGGGATGATCATGGCGATGCGGCACGCCGAACTGCCGCTGCATTCGGTGCAGTTCCACCCGGAGTCGGTGATGACCGGTTACGGCCACCGCATCCTCGCCAACTGGTTGCAGGACGCCGGACGCCCCGTCGACGAGGCCGAGCTCACCGCGCTGGCCGCGCGTCATGCCGACACCCTGGCCGGGGCCACCGCCGCCGTCGCCCAGTAAGTCTCGGGCGGGATCGGCTCACCGCCCGCCCCAGAGCCGGTCTCAGGGCCGCCCAGAGCCGGCCCCAGAGCCGGTCCCAGAGCCGGTCCCAGAGCCGGTCTCAGGAGCGGACTCACAGCCTTCCGGGAATACCCAGCACGTTCACCCGGACGGTGATGGTTGCGTCCCGCATGACGGTCTCGCCCTCGTCCTCGGACTGGCCGACGACCCGGTCGACCCGCGTCGGGTCGAGCTGGTCGACGTTGGTGCGCCGGACCTGGTCCGGGTTGCCCCGCCAGCCGGCCCGCTGCAGCTTGCCCCGGACCTCGTCGTAGTCGGAGCCGACCAGGTTCGGCATCGTGAACTGGTTACCGCGGGAGACCTCGAGGGTGACCGTGGAACCACGTACCTGGCGTCCGCCCTCGTTGGAGGCGGACAGCACCTTGTTCTCGTCCTCGGTGGAGTCGACCATGGTGGTCTCGACCTGGAAGCCGGCACCCTCCAGGTTCGCGATGGCCTCCTCCATCGTCTGGCCGACCACGGTGGGCACCCGCACATCCTCCGGCCCCGAGGACACGGTGATGCCGACCTCGGTGCCTTCGGAGACCTGGGAGCCCGACGGGTGGGTCTGGTCGATGACCTTGCCCTGCTCGACGCCGGAACTGGGTTCCTCGTTGACGTTGGAGCGCAGTCGCAGTCCGGCGTCCTCCAGCGCGACGCGGGCCTGTTCGGTGGTCATGTCGGTGAGGTCGGGGACCTCGGTGACCGCCTGGCCGCTCGAGATCAGCAGGGTGATCCGCGAGCCGGTGGGCATCGAGGAACCGTGACCGGGTTCGGTGCCGATAGCGGAGTCGCGCGGGATCTCGGGGTCGGCCCGGTCCTCGATGCTGACGTCGAACCCGGCACCTTCCAGCTCGGCCTCGGCCTCGGCACGCGGCTTGCCGGCGACGTCCGGGATCGAGACCTGTTCGGCGACCTGATCGGTATCGTCGTTGAGCCAGTTCCAGGCCACGGCGACGCCACCGCCGAGCAGGGCGAGCACGGCGATGATCGCCAGAGGAGTGACCCATTTGCGGCGTCGGTGACTGCGCCGTTCATCCTCGTTGTCGCCGTTGCCGTGGTCTCCAGCGTCGCTGTCGTCGGCACTGCCGTCGCCGGACGCACCGGCGGCACTCGCCGCGCCGAGACCAGCACCGGCGGCGGCACCGGCGGCAGCAGCACCGGCTGCGGGGATCGTCGAGGTCTGCACGTCCCGGTCGACATTCTCCAGGTCGGCGTAGGCCGCGGCGGCCAGGGGCATCCGGCCGTCGGCGATGCGCTGCAGGTCCAGGGCCATGGCGTCGGCGGTGTCGTAGCGGTCGGCAGGGTCCTTGGCCATCGCGGTGAGGGTCACCGCGTCCAACGCCAGTGAGGCATTGGCGTCGAGATCCATGCCCGGGACCTGTGAGGGCGGGATCGGTGCGTCCTGCACGTGCTGGAAGGCGACGGAGAACGGCGACTCGCCGGAGAACGGCGGGCGCCCGGTGACGACCTCGTAGAAGACGCAGCCGGCGGCGTAGAGGTCGGAGCGTCCCTCGGCGGACCGTCCGCGGGCCTGCTCGGGGGAGAGGTACTGGGCGGTGCCGATGACCGCGGCGGTCTGGGTCATCGCCGAGGTGGTGTCCGACAGCGCGCGGGCGATGCCGAAGTCCATGACCTTCACCGCGCCGGTGTTGGTGATCATGATGTTCGCCGGCTTGATGTCGCGGTGGATGATCCCGGCCTCGTGCGAGAAGCTCAGCGCACGACAAACCTCGGCCATGATCCGGCCGGCCTCGTTCAACGGCAGTGGACCGTTGTCGCTGACGATGTCCCGCAGGGTCTGGCCGTGGACGCGTTCCATGACGATGTAGGGCACCGAGCCCTGCGCCTCATCGGTCTGTCCGGTGTCGTAGACGGCGACGATGGCGTGGTGGTTGAGCTTCGCGGCGTTCTTGGCCTCGCGTCGGAAGCGCTCCAGGAAGGTCTCGTCCCGGGCCAGATCGGCGCGCATCATCTTCACGGCGATGTCACGGCCAAGAAGTTCATCAGTCGCGGCGTAGACGTCGGACATGCCACCGGTACCGATGACGGGTCCGAGCAAGTAGCGCCCGCCGAGCGTGGTGTTGCTCAGGTCCATGCCGCCGCCTTCCTGGTGTCGAATGTGCTGTCCCCAGGGAGAATACCGGGATAAGGGGCACCGGGGCTAATATCACGCGTCACAGTGGCCCCATCAATGCGCCCGCGCCCGCGGCACCGTTGCTTGTCGTGTCACCGTTTTCACCGGCGTTGCCAGCCCCGTTGGTCGTCCCGGGGTCGGTGGTTTCGCTGTCGCCGAGGTTCAACGGCCATTCCAGGATGTCCTCGACATCACCGTTGCCGCCATTGCCGCCATTGCCCCCGTTGCCCTCGGTCGGGTCGGTCGGGTTGGTCGGGGTCCCGGTGTCGGTGGGGCCCGGATCGCCCGGGTCCGTGTCGGTCGGGGTGCCCGTGGGATCGGTGTCCGTCGGAGGAGTGGATGTCTCCGGTGGGTCGGTGTCACCGGGTTCGGTGGGCTCCTCGGTCACCGGCGGCGGCACCACGGTCAGCTCCTCGGTGACCCGATCGGTGATGGTCTCGGTCTGGGTCGGGACGGTGACGGAGTCATCGTCCCGGTTCATCGAGTACACCGCCCAGCCCAGCAGCGCCAGGGCGGCGACGAGGGCGATGACCAGGGCGAGGATCCAGGAACCGCCGCGCTTTCCCGACCGTTTGCTGGTGCTGGGGGCCGGGCCCATGTTGGACTCGTCGGTGACCTGTGCCAGCGGCGCGCTGCCCTCACCGGTGGACGGCTGTCCGGCCAGCGACGGGGGCACGGGGATGACCCCGGCGGCGGGGTCGGGCGGCAGTTGACCATCGCGCACCGGGACGGTGGCGGCGGCCAGGGCGGCGCCGTCGGGGTAGCGGGCGGAGGCATCCTTGCGCAGGCAGATGGCGATGAGCTGGCGCATCGGTTCGCTGACCGAGCCCGGCAGGTCCGGGGCGGTCTCGTTGATGTGCTTCAGTGCGACCGAGACGGTGGAGTCCCCGGCGAAGGGCCGTTCGCCGGCGAGCACCTCGTAGCCGACCACGCCGAGGGAGTACACGTCGCTGGACGGTTCGATGGCCAGGCCCTGCGCCTGCTCCGGGGAGACGTACTGGGCGGTGCCGACGACCATGCCGGTGCGGGTCAGCGGCACCGCGGAGGCAGCCTTGGCGATGCCGAAGTCGGTGACCTTGACCACGCCGTCGGCGGTGACCATGAGGTTACCGGGCTTGATGTCGCGGTGGATCAGCCCACGGCTGTGGATGGCCTGCAGGCCGACGGCGGCCTGGGCGATCAGGTCGAGCGCCATGACCTCCGGCAGGGTGCGCTGCCGGGCGAGGATGTCGGCCAGGGACTCGCCCTGGACGTACTCCATGACGATGAAGCAGTAGGTCACCCCGGTGTCGTCGACATTGGACTGCTCGCCGTAGTCGAAGGTGGCGACGACATTGTCGGAGTCGATGGTCTCGGCGGACTCGGCCTCCTGGCGGAAGCGGTGGCGGAACTCGGGGTCGTCGGTGAGCTCGGGCTTGAGCACCTTGACGGCGACGTCCCGTCCCTGCTCGGCATCGTAGGCCAGCCAGACGGTGGACATGCCGCCGCGTCCGACGATGCGCGAGACGGTGAAGCGCTGCCGGGAGCCGGCGCCGGTGTCGCCCGTGCCGTCGGCACCATCGGCACCGTCGCCGGCGGAGCCGTAGTGGGTGTCGAGGACGCGCTGGATCCGGTCGGCGGCGGCACGGTCGCGCTGCGAGGGGTCGCTGGTGCCGAAGAGGCGGGTGCCGTCGTCCGGGGTCTGTCCCGACGCACCGTTGGCGCCGTTGCCGTCTGAGGGGCCTGTCATGTCAGCTCGCCTCCTGGATGGCAGCGTTGATCACCGCACGCCCGATCGGGGCGGCGACGGAACCACCGGTGGCGGCCTGGCCGGCGTCGCCACCGTTCTCCACCAGCACCGCGACGGCGACGTCCGCATCCTCCGACGGGCCGAAGGCGACGTACCAGGCGTGCGGGTTGGAGTTGCGGGAATCCTCGCCGTGCTCGGCGGTACCGGTCTTCGAGGCGATGTTGTCGGCACCGCCGCCGAAACTCTCCGAGCCGCGCATCAGCTCGGTGAGCTGGGAGGCGACCTCGGAGGAGACCGCCCGGCCGGCCTCCTTCGGACGGGTCTCGTCGATCACGTTGAGGTCGGCACCGGTGACCTGCTTGATCAGGTGCGGCTTCATCCGCACTCCGTCGTTGGCGATGGTGGCGGCGATGACCGCGTTCTGCAGCGGGGTCAGTGCGACATCACGCTGGCCGATGGCGGACTGGCCCAGGGCGGCGTCATCGGGGATGTCGCCGATGGTGGAGTTCTGGATCGGCAGACCGAAGTCCTCGTCGTCCTCGGCACCGATGCCGAAGGCGTCGGCGGTGTCACGGAAGGCCTCCTCGCCGTGGCGGGTCGCCAGGTCCACGAAGGAGGTGTTGCACGACCGGGCGAAGGCGGTGGACAGCGGCACCTGCGGACCACCGCAGGACGCACCGCCGTAGTTCTCCAGGGTGGTCTCCGTGCCCGGAAGGGTGATCTGCGATTCGCCGTTGACCAGGGTGTCGCCGGTGTCCCCGGCCTCCAGGGCGGCGGCGGTGGTGATCAGCTTGAACGTTGAACCGGGAGGCTGGGTCTGCTGGGTGGAGCGGTTGAGCAGCGGGGCGTTCGGATCGTTCTGCAGCGACTGGAAGGCCTCGGTGGCGGCCTCGGAGTCCGGGTTGGTCACCGCCACCGGGTCGAACCCGGGGGTGGATGCCATGGCCAGCACCTCGCCGGTGGAGGGGCGCAGGGCCACGACCGAGCCGGAGTAGCCGCGGGAGCTCAGCTCGTCGTAGGCGACGCGCTGGACGTTGGGCTGCAGGGTCAGGTCCACATTCGCCCCGCGCTGTTCCTTGCCGGTCAGCGTGTCCCAGGCGCGGGTGGCGAAGAGGGAGTCGTCGGTGCCGTCGAGGATGGCGTTCTGCGAGGCCTCGATACCGGACGCACCGTACTGGTCGGAGAGGTAGCCCAGCACCGCGCCGTAGGCGGCGGCGTCCTCCGGGTAGGAACGGCTGTACAGGCCGTCGTCGTCGGCGGTGGAGTGGGCCAGCACCTGGCCGCCGGCGGTGATCTGGCCGCGGGGGATGGACTTCTGCTTGAAGTACTGGCGGGAGTTCAGGTCGTTCTCGGCGTAGGTGGACGCCTGGAACCCCTGGATCCAGGTGAGGTTGGCCAGCAGGATGACCACCAGGACGAAGGCGAAGACCGCGACGTTGCGGATCGATTTGTTCATCGGTGGGCCTCCTTCTCGGTGC
>DHKFJ23503__coassemble_818_pt1 | contig 18383 bp, 17 predicted proteins | sample DHKFJ23503__metabat2_low_PE_011 | metagenome-assembled genome bin DHKFJ23503 | reverse complement strand
ACAGTCCGACCCCTCCCGCGACGGTCCATAACCGGCTTCCGACCTGCGCCACGCCGGAGCCGACCTCATTCCACAGCAGCTCATGGGTCGGGTGGGAGTGCACCCCCCAGTAGGTGTCGTACTGAAGAAGCTCGTCCCGACCGAAGGCGAGCACGGGGAAGGGCACGGCCCCGGCCTCATACATCGGTAACTGACGAGTTTCTTCTATCACGTACTTAAGGTTACCCAACCTTTGACCGAGAAAACTCAGGACCCCCGGATTTCCTGGAGTACCCGCCACGGCATCCACCCCCACGGCACACCACCCGCGCCTCACTACCGTGGCAATCGTCCTCGCCGGACGCGTGCGTCCTCTAGCGTGGACGCCATGAGCCAGTCATACCTGCCCACCCTGACCGTCACCGACGGTATCGCCCACGTCCGACTGAACCGTCCGGACAAGCTGAACTCGCTGACCTTGCCGGTCCTCGATGAACTCGTGGCGATCGCCGGACGCATCCGCCGCGACAGCAGCGTGCGCGCCGTCATCCTCGCCGGTGAGGGACGTTCCTTCAGCGCGGGCCTGGACTTCGCTGCCGTGATGGGCAACCCCACCGGGCTGGGACTGGCCTTCCTGACGCGACCGTGGCGCGGCACCAACACTTTCCAGGAGGCGTGCTGGGCGTTCCGGCGCCTGCCGGTGCCGGTGATCGCCGCCGTCCACGGGCACTGCTTCGGCGGCGGCCTGCAGCTGGCGATGGCCGCGGACTGGCGCTTCACCACCGCCGACGCACAGTGGAGCATCCTGGAGGCCAAGTGGGGTCTGATCCCGGACATGTCCGGGATGCAGAGCCTGAAGCAGCAGCTTCCGGCGGACGTCCTGAAGCGGCTCACGATCACCGGCGAGACCTTCGACGGTGCGCGCGCGGTGGAGTACGGGGTGGCCAGCGAGGTCGTGGAGGACCCGCTGGCGGCGTCGGACAATCTGGCCGCGCTCATCGCGACCCGCTCCCCCGACGCCGTGGCCTACGGCAAGAAGCTGGTGGACGAGACGTGGACGTCCGGCGCCCGGGCGACGTTCGCCAAGGAGCGTCTGCGCCAGCTGCGCCTGCTCATCGGCAAGAACGCCGGTATCGCGCGCACGGCGGCGGCGAAGAAGGTCGCCCCGAAGTTCCGGCCGCGCTCGGTGCACTGACCTGTAGGGACGGCGGGGCAGCCTCAGCCCCGCCACACGACCGGTTCGTGCGAAAGCAGAGCAGGGTCCGCCAGTGCGTCCTGTCCGATGGACTCCTCGATCCACCCACGGGCCGCGGCGGCCTTCTCCGCATAGGTCTCCCCCGGCATTTCGCGCAGGGTCACCGCGCCGTCGCGCTTGGCCAGGCGCTGACCGCCGGGGCCCAGCACCAACGGGACGTGCACGTACTCGACCTCGGGGAGGCCCAGCAGGTGTGCCAGGTATCCCTGGCGCGGGGCGGAGTCCAGCAGGTCATCGCCACGGACGACCTGGTCGATCCCGGCCAGTGTGTCGTCGACGACCACGGCGAGGTTGTAGGCGAACCCGGCGTCCGCCCCACTGCCGCCACGGCGCAGCACCATGTCGTCGACGTCGCCGGTGTACGCCCCGTCCTCTCCGGCCGCGGACGCGAAACGTTCCCGGACAGTCCAGCGGTCCACCTGCGCGCGCAGCCGAAGGGACGGGACGCGTCCCTCTGCGGCGAGGGACTCACACTGACGGTCTCGCTCGGCATCGTCGAGGTCACGGCAGGTTCCCGGGTAGTGCCCGGGCGTGACGTGGGGTGCGCTGGCGGCTTCACGGATGTCCTTGCGCGAGCAGTAGCACTCATAGGTCAGGCCGTCCTCGGCCAGCCGTTCGAGGGCGACCTCGTAGCGCTCCACCGACTCCGACTGCCTGACCACCGCACCGTCCCACGTCAGCCCGATGGCCTCCAGATCCTCGAGCTGACGGTCGGCGGAGATCTCGGAGGAACGGGACGCGTCGATATCGTCGATGCGTAACCGGAAACCCCGTCCGGTGGTCCGCGCCCACGCCTCGGCGAGGACGGCGGTGCGGAGATTTCCGAGGTGCAGGTCGCCGCTGGGACTGGGGGCGTAGCGGCCACTGGCTGGGACTGTCATGGTGCACAAGGGTATCGCGGCCCCACTCCGTGCCTGCTTGTGCCCTCACTCCCACTCCCTGGTGCTCCGGACCCCCTCACACCACCCGGGAATGGGAGCGAGGTCACAGGCACCATCCAGGTCGGAGTTGTAGCGTGGGAAACAGAACCATCACACACCACCGAACACGTCACCTCACCCACCACCGCACACCCGCTACGGCGCCCAATCCGCGCACTGGAGGCACACACCATGGGACCCACACGCACACCACACGATTACCCCGGCATCCCCACGCTCCGCGATGTCGTCGAGGCCGTCCGATACAACGTCGGCACTGTCACCAACGGCAGCACGTTCCCCCGTCCGTTCACCAGCCGTCCGTTCTCCGGCGATGAGCCTGAGCGTGACATCCGCACCACCGTCCTGAGCCTGCTCAACGAGAAGCCGCAGCATGGTGCCCAGATCATCCGCACGATCACCGAGCGTAGCGACGGTGGGTGGGAGCCTTCAGCCGCCGAGGTCTACCCCACCCTGCAGCTGCTGGTGGACGAGGCACTCGCCACCGTCGAGGAGCAGGACGGACGTCGTCAGTACTCGCTGACCGATGCTGGACGCGAGGAGGCTGCGACTCTCGCCGCTGCCCGGGAGAACGACGGAGGTGACGACGGAGACGAGGACGGGGACGATACAGACTCTGCCGACGCTGATACTGCCTGCGCGTCCTGGACACCGTGGGGCCGGATCCCCCGGTTCTCCGGTACCGCCGATATCGCGGACTTCGCTGAATCCCGCAGTGAGCTGCCGAGGGCCGGCGCGAAGCTCGGTCAGGCCGTCCATCAGGTCGGACTGACCGGCACCGAGGAGCAGCGGGCCCGCGTCGCAGCCCTGCTGGATGACGCCCGTCGGGGCATCTACAGCATCCTCGCTGAGGAACCGGCCGAGGCGCCGGCCGAAGCTGATGCAACCGCAGAGACCACCGCAGAGAACGCGGCAGACACCGACACCGCAGAGTGAGCGACAGTGCCGGCCCCGGACGACGGGGCTCCTCCCACCAGCTGAGGTCGCGCTACCGGCGCATCATGACCTTCGGTGCGCTGCTCATCGTGCAGACCTGGTGGTATGACCTGGTCCTGCCACACATCGGCCTGCGCGCTGTCAGTCACCGCACCCAGGAACGGCGCATGGTGCGCGCCGCCGAGCGTTTCCGGACACTGGCGACCGACCTCGGTGGGCTGATGATCAAGGTCGGCCAGTTCATGTCGACCCGCATCGATGTGTTGCCGGCCAGTGTGACCGATGAGCTCGCCACACTGCAGGACAAGGTGCCGGCGGTGGAGTTCGAGGCGATGCGTGCCTTGGCCGAGCGGGAACTAGGAATGCCGCTGGAGCGCGCTTTCGCGTCCTTCGACACCACTCCCCTGGCCGCCGCGTCCCTGGGGCAGGCCTACCGCGCCCGGCTCCGACCGTCCGACGTGAACGGGGACACCGGTGTCCCGTTCACCGATGTCGTGGTGAAGATCCAACGCCCCGGGATCGGCGACATTGTCGAGGTCGATCTGGCGGCGCTGCGTCGGATCGCCGGCTGGCTGGCCCGCATCCGGTTCATCTCCCAGCGCGCCGACATCCCCGGGCTCGTCGAGGAGTTCGCGGTCACCAGTTACGAGGAGATCGACTACCTCCACGAGGCGTCCGAGGCGAACGCCTTCGCCGGCGACTTCGTCGACGATCCGCTGGTGCGCGTGCCGGACGTGGTCTGGGAACGCAGCGTCCGGCGCGTCCTGACCCTGCAGGACGTCACGGCCATCAAGATCAGCGACACTGCCGCGCTACGTGCGGCGGGCATCGACCCGTCCGACGTCGCCGAGCGCCTCGCCGAGGTGATGTTCACCCAGTTCTTCGACAACGGACACTTCCACGCCGATCCGCACCCGGGGAATATCTTCGTCACCCCGGGGCTGAACGGCGGCGACTTCAAACTCACGTTCATCGATTTCGGGATGACCGGATCGGTGGACGAGACGTTGCACGCGGGCCTGCGTGATTTGGTGATGGCGGTGGGAACGCGTGACGGCGACGGCATGGTCACCGCGATGGAGAACCTCGGTGTGCTGCTGCCGACGGCGGACACCGGTGAGTTGAAGAAGGCGATGACCGAGCTCTTCGAGCGGTTCGGCGGCATGGGGGTCATGGACCTGCAGCATGTCGAGCGGCGTGAGTTCGAGGAGTTCGCCCACCGCTTCCGTGACGTGATCCGGTCGATGCCGTTCCAGCTGCCGGAGAATTTCCTGCTGATCATGCGGTCGGTGTCGATGCTGTCGGGCTTGTGTTCCGCCCTGAACCCCTCGTTCAATATCTGGGATTCGGTCGAGCCCTTCGCAGCGAAACTGGTGCGTGAACAGGCCGGCGACTCTGCCCGCGAGATGGCGCACCGCGCGGTGACCACCGTCGCGGACACCGCGAAGGCGCTCGGACGATTGCCCGGACGCCTGGACCATGTGATCACCGTTGTCGAGAGCGGTGACCTGTCGGTCAACACCCCGCAGGTCGAGCGACAGCTGAAGCGTCTGGAGCGGGCGGCACGACGGGTGGTCGCGGCGATCCTCTTCGTCGGGCTGGTGATCGGAGGTGCTATGTTGCGACAGTCCACGGGGTGGCCCGCGCCGACGGGCACGACGATGATGGTGGTCTCTGCGCTGCCCTTCCTTTACGCGGTCTTCGGTGGGAAGAGGCCGGTGTGATCGAGGAAGGCACCGGCTACGACGCCGTCCCGTGCTCTGTGAAGGCCATCGTCATCTCGGACGACCACGTTCTCCTGGGACTCAACGACCGGGGTGAATGGGAACTCCCCGGCGGATGGCCAGACAAAACGGACACCTCCATCGGCGACACCGCACTCCGTGAGGTTCGCGAGGAGACCGGACTCCACCTGGACGCAGACCGGTTCACCCTCGTTGATGCCGAATTGTTCGCTCCGGTGCCCGGACGCCAGGTGGCGCTCATCGCCCTCGCGACCACAGTTGACCGCCAACTGATGCCACTCAGGAGCGCGGGGCACCGCGAGATCACCTGGCATCCCGTCACAGAGTTGTCACAGAACCTGCCCGATATCTACCGCGGGTTCATCACCTCTGGCGTTGACCTCGATCACGGCAGCGTTGAGGTGCGTCAGGCGAAGTGGTGCACCTTCGCCGACTCATCGACGGTGAAGACATCCGTCAGTTGTTCGTTCGTGAACCTGACGGCAGCGCCATCGTCCAGGCCGATCCCTGCAGGAAGATCGCCCCTGCTGACGCATTCCCGGTAGACCTCCGGCCGCCCTTCCTCGGTGTTGAGGTGAGGGCAGAAATTCCCCGTGAGCAGACCCAGGCCGTCATTCAGCGGATCCAGTGGCCCGAAAGAGTCGGTGAGACAGGCTTCGAACCAGCAGGCCGCGCCGGCGCTGATCCCGGCGAGCACCGTCCCCCGCCGGTACGCCTCACCCAGCAAGGTGTCGAGCGAATGCAGTCGCCACACACTCAGCATGTTCGCGGCGTTGCCACCACCCACGTAGATGATGTCACTCGCCCCGACGACCTCCGACGGTTCTGTCGCATCGCGGCGGAACAACTCTAGATGAGTGAGTTCGCAGTCGTACCGCGACATGCCTTCGTAGAAGCGGTCGACGTACCCGGCCGAGTCGCCGCTGGCGGTCGGAATGAAGCAGACCTTCGGCGTCGGCACCTGCACCGTCCCCAGAAGGTATTCGTCCACCTCGCGGTACTCATCCTCGGAGAAACCACCACCAAGTAAGACGATTGAACGGTCAGCAGTCACGACCGGCTCACCTCGGTTGTCACGGCCACCGGATCGCCGATCCGGATCGTGCCCCCGTCCCCCTCCTCCGAGGGCAGGAACAGCACACCCAGCGTCGGCTGAGACTGTCCCAGGTCCTTGGTCAGGACCTTGAGCAGGTTGGCGTCGCGCTCGCCGGTGTCGGGGTTCGCGGCGATGGCCATGCAGCGCACGATCGTCTTCTGCGCGGTCAGGGTGACGTCCCCCACGGTGATCTGCGTGCCGTTCGCCGCCCAGTCGAGTTCCTCCCACGCGGGCGTTCCCTCCACCACGACATTGGAGCGGAACCGACGGCTGTCCACCGGGACGGGCGCGGCCTCCTTGCTGTTCACCGTCGACTCCAACGCGTCCACAGAAGCAGCACCGTGCAAAGACACGAATCCACGCGGGCGATCCTGGAACCGTGAGGTCACACCGTCACCGACCAACTCCAACGGCAACCGTCCCGGTTTACCCAGCCGGCGGGCATCCGGACCGTCCAGCACCCACTCTGCGATGCGGTCGCACAGCTCACGACGTCCCGACGGGTCCAGCCCGGCGGAGACCACCAGCTCACCGTCCTCGTGGAAGGCCAGTGTCCCGCCGTCGAAGGACACCCGCAGCCGCGCCAGCGACGGGAAGTCGACCAGCGCCAGTCCTTTCGTCTTCGGCCAATAGTCCAGGCCGTCCTTCTCCTCGGGTGTGGCGGCGTCGGCGAAGCGGAACGCCAGCACGCGGTCGCCTTCGATGCGCCCGTCACCCTGGACTATGAGCTCGTCGCGGGGCTCCGGGGTGAAACCTTTGACCGGGTAGCGGTAGAGCCGCGAGACCGTGGGCATGTCAGACACAGCCCCTCAGCTCACCTTCACCAGCAACTTGCCGAAGTTTCCGCCGGTGAGCATGCCGGCGAAGGCCTCCGGGGCGGTCTCCAGGCCCTCGACGATGTCCTCGCGGTAGCTGATCGAGCCGTCGGCGATGAGCGGTCCGACCTCGGCGAGGAAGGCGCCCCAGTGGTCGGCGGCGAACTCGGTCTGGATGAACCCACGGACGGTCACGCTCTGCGACAGGATGACGCCCATCGTCACAGGCAGCCGGTCACGGTCGCCGAGACCACCGTTGTTGTACTGGGCCGCCAGTCCACACACCGGGACACGCGAGTACAGGTTGAGCAGCGGCAGGACGGCGTCCCACACCGCCCCGCTGACGTTCTCCCAGTAGACGTCGATACCGTCGGGGCAGGCAGCGGCGAGGTTCGCGACGAAGTCGGGGTCGCGGTGGTCGACGACAGCGTCGAAGCCGAGCTCGTCTCGGACGAAGGCGCACTTCTCCGGTCCGCCGGCGATGCCCACGGCGCGGGCCCCGACCTGCTGGGCGAGCTGACCGACCATCGTGCCGACCGGGCCGGACGCCGCGGCGACCACGACCGTCTCCCCCTTCTTCGGCTTGCCGATGAACTTCAGGCCCGACCACGCGGTGAAGCCGGGCATCCCGAGCACGCCAAGGGTGGTGGTCTCCGGGGCGCCGTAACTGACCAGCGGACGGACCTTGTCACCGTGGATGACGGCGCCGTCGACCCAGCCGGTGATGCCCAGCACCAGGTCACCGGGATTGTGGCGCGGGTGGTTGGACGCCACGACCTCGCTGATGGTCTCACCGGTCATCACGCCGTCGACCTCGACGGGTGCGGCGTAGGACTTCGCGTCGCTCATGCGTCCGCGCATGTACGGGTCCAGCGAGAGGTAGCGGACCTTCAGCTTCACCTCGCCCTCGCCCGGGGTAGGCAGGTCGACGGTCTCGGTGCGGAAGTTCTCCGAGGTCGGCTCGGCCTTCGGACGGCTGGCGAGGACGATCTGGCGGGCGGTGTTCACGGGGTCATGCTCCTTCGTCGCGGGGGTTCTGCTGGTTCCCGAGGGTAGCCGCGTGAGAATCCGGACGCCGTGGGGCTTCAGCTCCCGGTGCTCGGACCAGAGCCTACCCACCGGATACACTGGTCAACCATGACTGAACCTGCGTCCGACACCTCCTTCGACCTCGGCACCCGCATCGGCGGCGACGGCACCGTCGACGGCACGCCGTCCCACGGACGCACCGGGGTGATCCACACCCCGCACGGCGACATCCACACCCCCGCCTTCATCCCCGTCGCCACGAAGGCCACGGTCAAGACGCTGACCCCCGAGCAGGTCCGCTCCACCGGTGCCGAGGCGATCCTGTCGAACGCCTACCACCTCTACCTGCAGCCCGGCGAGGACATAGTCGACACCGCCGGTGGCGTCGCGGCCTTCGAGAACTGGCGTGGCCCGACCTACACCGACTCCGGCGGATTCCAGGTGATGAGCCTGGGTTCCGGCTTCCGCAAGGTGCTGGCCATGGACCTGGCGAACCTCACCGAGGCCGACATCCGCGCGGTGAAGAAGGAGCGCATGGCGCTGGTCGACGAGGACGGGGTGGACTTCAAGTCCGTCATCGACGGCTCGACACACCGCTTCACCCCGGAGAAGTCGATGCAGATCCAGCACGGCCTCGGCGCGGACATCATGTTCGCCTTCGACGAGCTGACCACCCTGGTCGACACCCGCCTCTACCAGGAGCAGTCCGTGGACAGGACGCACCGGTGGGCGCGCCGTTGCCTCGTCGAGCACGACCGGCTGACGACCGAGCGCTCGCACCGTCCGCTGCAGTCGCTGTGGGGCGTGGTGCAGGGCGCGCAGTACGAGGACCTGCGGCGCAAAGCTGCCCGTGGCCTCGTGGACCTGTCGCGCGAGGCCGAGGACGCCGGACGCCGCGGTTTCGGCGGTTTCGGTATCGGCGGTGCCCTGGAGAAGGAGAACCTCGGCACCATCGCGGGCTGGGTGTGCGATGAGCTGCCGGAGGACAAGCCCCGCCACATGCTGGGCATCTCCGAGCCGGACGACCTGTTCACCGCCATCGCCGCCGGCGCCGACACCTTCGACTGTGTCGCCCCGACCCGTCTGGCACGCCGCGGTGGGGTCTACACGCTGGACGGGCGGCTGAACCTGATGGCCGGACGCCACCGCCGTGACTTCATCCCGATCGACACGGACACCGGCGGCTACGTCAACGAGAACTACACCCGCGCCTACATCCACCACCTGCTACGCGCCAAGGAGTTCCTGGCGGGCACGCTGTGTACCCTGCACAACCTGCACTTCATGGTCACGCTGACCAACAACATCCGCACCTCCATCGAGGAAGGACGTTTCGAGGAGTACCGCGACGAGTTCCTCGGCCGCTACTACGCCAACAAGGCCCCGGAGCTGCGCGGGCGGTAGACATCATCACCACCCCCAGGAGTACTAGGACAGGATAACCTATGTTGTGCGCGGTGAACTGCCACTACCATTCCTGTTCTTGCGTATCCCCACCTTCCGCGCCGGACGTCGCGTACGGACCACCGCCATCGCCCTGACCGTCACCGCCGCACTCGCAGGCGGTCTCACGGCCTGCTCCTCCGACGACTCCGACAGCTCCAACTCCTCGGAGACTGGATCGGCGAGCAACCAGTCCGACACGATCGAGATCGAGCACATCATGGGCACCACCGAGGTGCCGACGAACCCGGAGACGATCGCCAGCTTCTCCCCCGCCTTCACCGATGCTTTCGCCGCGCTGGGACGACCGGTGGACGTGGAGTTCCGCGCCTCCGGTTTCGACGCCGAGGTCCCCTGGTCCGGCGAGGCCCCCGGCACGCTCGAGAGTTACTCGACGGGTGCCGACGGGATCGGTGCCGTCACCGAGGAGATCGCCGCGGCGGACCCTGATGTGATCTTCGCCAGCTGGCTCCCCGACGAGGCGACCTACGACAAGCTCAACGCCATCGCCCCCACTGTCGCCGTCATCGGCGAGAACCCGTGGACCGACGACTGGCGCATGTCCACCGAGATCGCCGGTGAGGTCATCGGCAAGGCTGATGAGGCGAAGGATCTCGTGGCAGACGCCGAGCAGGCCATCGCCGATGCACGGGACAACCACCCCGCGCTCGAGGGGACGACCGCAGCCTTCGGCCAGGCGAGCCCCCAGGGCACTGCCGTGGTCACCGCCGACGAGGATCCGGCGAATGTCTTCCTCACCGACCTCGACATGGTCATCCCCGAGGAAATCAAGGAGGTCAGCGAGGAAGGCGGTCGCGCCTTTATCTCGGACGAGAACTCCGACCTTCTCAACACCGACTTCCTGGCCATGTGGAACGCCGGCGCCGATGCTGCGGACACGATCAACGGCTGGGACGACCTGAAGGCCGTGCAGGACGGCACCTCCGTCACCTTCGACACGGTGGAAGCGCTGGCCCTGAGCCAGCCATCGATCCTCGCCGTGCCCTGGCTCGTCGAACACCTCGAGCCTCAGTTCGCCGCCCTCGACGCCGCCGCCGAATAGGGCCGCCGAAAAGGGTCGCCGAGCAGCCACCAGGCCGACAAAATCCTCGATCGCCGCCAGCCCTGGGCCTCACGAGCTACTTGACTCTTATCCATCACACCTCCGGCGTTTTCCTACCCGCGACGCCAAAGCGCTGACCTGCAGGTATCAGCATGTGGGAATCGCGAGAGGTGTGATGGATTGGGAACGCCAGGCTCAGCGGGTGGTCGCGTCCGCCTGACCCGCGCTGTCCTCCCTGTCCGCCCCGTCCTCCATACGCTCGATCTCGCCGGACTCGTAGGCCTCCTCCAGTTTCGCGCCCTCGACGTCCACCGTCGGCAGCACCCGGTCCAGCCACTTGGGCATGTACCAGGTGGCCCGTCCGCACAGGAACATCAACGCGGGGATCAGCGTCATCCGGATGAAGAAGGCATCGAACAGGACCGCGGCACCAAGTGCGAAGCCGAAGATCTGGATGAACGGCAGCGGCTGGGCGATGAAGGACGCGAAGACGCAGATCATGATCAGCGCCGCGGCGGTCACCACCCGGGCACCCAGCCCGAAACCGCCGATCACGGAATCCTCCACGGCGTTGTACTTGCTGGTCTTCGCAGCCTCGTGACTGTGCAGGGTGTATCTCTCCCGCATCCGGGAGACGATGAACACCTGGTAGTCCATCGCCAGCCCGAAGGTCACGCCGATGAGGAAGATCGGCATGAAGCTGATCAGCGGGCCGGGCGAGCTGATCATCCCCCACAGGCCCTCCTGCCAGAACAGCACGGTGACACCGAAGGCCGCGCCGACCGACAGCAGGAATCCTGCCGCGGCCATCACCGGCACCATCAGTGAGCGGAACACCATCAGCAGCAACACCAGTGCCAGTCCGACGACGAGCGCCAGGTAGACCGGCATCGCGTCCGACAACCGGTCGGTGACGTCCTGTTGGATAGGCATCAGCCCGGTGATGCCCATGTGCACCCCGGTCTCGGCCTCGATGTCCTCCTGCTGGGCGCGCAGCTGACCGATCAGCTGTACGGTCTGCTCGTCGGTGGGCCCGGTGTCCGGCGTCAGCAGGATCTGCGCGGTCGTGCCGTCCTCGGACGCCCCGATGAGCTGCGCGTGCTTGACGCCGACGTTGTTGCTCAACCGGTCCTTCACCATCACGAACGCCGCTTCGGACGCACTGATCTCGCCTTCGGCAGCGCCCTCGCCGGCGTCGCCGGCACCGTCGCCGGCCCCGCCACCGGTCAGGTGCGCCAGCGCCGCGGAGTCCGGGTCGACGTTCTCGGTGTTGACGATGACCAGGAAGGGGGCGTTGCGTCCGGGGCCGAAGCCCTCCTCCACCAGTTCGGCGGACTTGCGCTGGGTGGTCTCCACCGGCGAGGTCTTGTCCGACGGCAGCGACAGCTGCAGGTTCATCGCCGGGATCGTCAGCAGCACCAGCGACACCACCACGACCAGCAGCACACCGCCGGGTGCGCGGTGGATCAGCTTCACCCAGCGCACACCCAGCGATGCGCGGCCGGTGCCCGGCGTGCCAGCGCCGGACGCAGCGTCGGACGCAGTACCGGAAGCATCGGACGCCCCGGCCTCACCCTCAGCCGCCGCAACAGCCGCGGCAGCCTCAGCCTTCCGCAGCTGCCGCTCCGCCTTCTTCCGGCGCCGGGCACCGCGCGCACCGGCAGCCAGGGACTGCGCCACGGCCCGCTCGGCCTCGACCTCACTCATCCCTGCGGCGATCTTCGCCCCGAAGGCGGCGTCCTTCGCGAACACCCGGTGGCCGAAGGCGCCCAACAAGGCAGGCAGCAGTGTCAGCGCCACGAACACCGACACCAGGACCGTGCCTGCGGCGGCGTAGCCCATGTAGCTGAGGAATTCGATGTCGGCGACGCGCAGACCGACCAGGGCGATGATCACCGTCAGCCCGGCGAACACCACGGCCGAGCCGGCGGTGCCGACGGCCAGCCCGGCGGCATCCGGCCGTGATCGTCCGTGGCGTAGTTCGTCCTTGAACCTGCTCATGATGAACAGGGCGTAGTCGATGGCCACCGCCAGGCCCAGCATGATGCCCAGCACCGGGGTGATGTTGTTCAGCGGCACGAACGCGGTCGCACCGGTGATGCCGAGGGCACCGATACCCACACCGACGACCGCGCTGATCAGCGGCATGCCCGCCGCGACAATGGAGCCGAAGGCGATGAGCAAGATGATGAAGGCGGCGAACAGGCCGACGACCTCACTGATCGGTTCGATGACGATCGGGTCGCCGAAACCGGGTCCACCGGCCTCGGCCTGCAGTCCGGCGTCCCGGGCGATGTCGAGGGCGTCGTTGACGACATCCTTGTCGGCGTCGTCGACGTCCGCCGGCAGGTCCACGTCGAAGGAGAAGGACGCGGTACCGATCTGCCCATCGGGGCTCAGGGTGGCGACGTTGGCGGCGTCGGCCTCGGCGACCTCGCGCGGCAGGCCCATGTCGGTGGAGGTGGAGATGATCAGCTCGGACTGCTGCCGGTTGGACTCCACGGGGTTGAGCAGGGCGTCCGGATCGGCGATGTCACCGACGTTGTCCCGGATCTCGGCGAGCACCCGGTCGACGACCTCGACGTTCTGCGGGTCCTCCAGGGACTCGCCGTCAGGTGCCTTGAACGCCAGGGTGACGTCGGCGGCTTCCGCCGGGTTGTCGGTGCCGGGGAACTCCTCCATGAGCATCTCGGTGGCGTCCTGCGAGGGCACCCCCTCGATGGCGAAGATGTCGTTGTAGCCCTTCTGGATGGTCAGCGACGCCCCACCGACCGCGGCGACGAGGAGGAACCAGATGCCGATGACGACCCACCGGCGCATGTACGACCACCGGCCCAGGCGGAACAACAGTTTCGCCACGCACTCTCACCCACTTTTCCTTCTGCTCTCCACTAGTTATTCATCAAGAACTTTCCACGGGTGTCCATCGTAGAGAAAATGGCTGGCAACTTCGTGTGTACTGCCGGAGCTGACGCGGATACGCAGCAAGCCCTCCCATCCCCACAACGGTGGGTGATGGGAGGGCTTGCTGTATGGCGGTGGCGGAGGGATTTGAACCCCCGGTGGTTTTACCCACACTCGCTTTCGAGGCGAGTACCTTCGGCCGCTCGGACACGCCACCGCCGACTAAGGTACAACACGGCGGCCGGTGGCGCCAAAACGGTAGGACGCTCTACTTGCCGGTGAGCTTGTCCATTCCGCTCTTCAGCGCGTCCTTGGCCTTGTCGCCCTTGTCGCCGAGATTGGCCTTGTCGATGGCGTCGCCGGCGGTCTTCTCGATCTTGTCGCGGTTCTCACCTGCGAACTTCTTGGCCTTGTCGCCGAGGTCTCCGGCCTTTCCGAGATCCATGGTGCAGCCCTCCAATGGGGTTGATTGGGATAACGCTCTGTCACCCTACGATGGTAGAGAAAAGGCGTCTCCCCCGCCACCACCCCCGACCGGAATCACCGGAGGACACTTCGCGGGAACCCCTATCGGCAGTCACGGAAGAAGCTGGTGAGGAGCTCTTCACACTCCTCCTGGCGCACCCCGCCGCGCACCTGCACGGCATGCAGTGGCGAGTCACGGGCGACGTCGAACACCGAACCGCACGCCCCGGTGCGCGGCTCGTAGGCGCCGAAGACGATACGTCCTACCCGGGCCCCGACGGCTGCCCCAGCGCACATCGCGCAAGGTTCCAGGGTGACCACCAGGGTGCAGTCCTGGAGTCGCCAGGCGTCGCCGAGCACGCGGGCGGCGGCGCGCAGGGCCAACACCTCGGCGTGGGCGGTGGGGTCGGCGTCGACCTCCCGACGGTTGGTCGCCACCGCCAGTTCCCGTCCGGCGGGGTCGAGGACCACGGCGCCGACCGGGATGTCCTGCCCCGGGGTCGTCGCTGCGACCTCCAGGGCGCGACCGATCAGGGCGGCGTCCTGTTCCTCTGGTTCAGGACGCGGCAGGCCGGACCCGACGATCACCAGGCTCCACCGTCGCCGTCGTCATCCCCGCCGCCGTCACTGCCATCGCTGCCGTAGCCCAGGTCGTCGAGTACCTCGGCGAGTTCCTCGTCGAAGCCGAGCTCCTCGGCCACACGCAGCAGCTGGTCGGACGCCAGGATCTCACCGTCGTCGAAGATCACCGAGACCACCTGCTCCCCCACGCCCAGGTCGGAGAGCATGTCGAAGTCGCCCTCCGGCCAGGGGGCGTCGGGGTCGTCGGCATCGTCAATGTCCTCGTCGGTGGGGCCGTCGACGTCGAGCTCGTCGAGGATGTCACGGGCCAGGTCGATGCCGGGCTCGTCGTCGTCCTCGACGACCACCGAGGCATCACCCAGCAGCATCGTGGCCCCACCCGGGGCGGGACGGACCAGGGCGCACCAGTCGTCCTCGACGCACACCATCCCCACCAGCACCCCGGCCGAGCGCAGGGCCCGCAGGTCTCGGACCAGGGACTCCAGGCCGTCCGGCACGGAACGCTTCAGGACGCGGACGCGCCACTGAGCGGCACCACCGTACGCTGCAGCACCATCGGCGCCATCGGCACCATCGGCACCATCGGCACTGTAGTCCCCGGTGCCCCCCTCGGTGAGCTGTGCTGCGATGACGAATCCGTTCATGCTCGCTAACCGTAGTCGGCCTGTGCCACACTTGAAAGGTGGATACCCAATTGCCCTCCGCGACCCCCACCGTACCGACCTCCGACCCCGCACCCGTATGTGTGCTGGGGCTGGGTCTGATCGGCGGCAGCCTGCTGCGCGACCTGCGCGCAGCCGGGCGTCCCGCCTTCGGATGGAACCGCTCGTCGGCCACGGTTGAGGCCGCCCTCGAGGAGGGGTTCGATGTCTCCGGGGACCTCACCGCCACGCTGCGACGCGCCGCGGAGCAGGACGCCCTGATCGTCCTCGGCGTGCCTTTCCCGGCCCTGCCGTCGATGCTCGACGCGATCGCCGAGCATGCCCCGGGGTGCGGTCTCACCGACGTGACCAGCGTGAAGGGCGACATCCTCTCCCTGGTGGTCGAGAAGGGCCTGGCCGGACGGTTCGTCGGCGGGCACCCGATGGCCGGTACGGCGGATTCGGGCTGGGCGGCGACGTCGACCGGGCTGTTCTCCGGCGCGGTGTGGGTGGTCACCCACGACAATGCCCCGGCAGAGACCGGCGCGGCGGACACCGACCCCACCCCACCTCACCCGTGGATCACGGTGTGGCGGCAGGTGGTGGAGCTGGCCGACACGGTGGGCGCGGCGGTGGTGCCGGCCCGGGCGGCCACCCATGATGATGCGGTGGCGCGTATCTCCCACCTACCCCATGTGCTGGCCGAGGCGCTGGCCATCACCGCCGACCAGGGCGGGGCGTTGGCCCTGTCCCTGGCGGCGAGCAGTTTCCGGGACGGCACCCGGGTCGCCGGCACCGCCCCGGCGTTGGTGCGGGCGATGTGCGAGAACAACCGGGACGCCCTGGTGGGGGCGTTGGACGAGACGATCGACCTGCTCACCGCCGCCCGCGCATCACTGGCAGCCCCGGACCAGGACCTGACGGTGCTGACCGGTGACGGCCACGACGCCCGGCTGCGGTTCGAGGCACGCGCCGGCCGTACCAGGGAGGCGCCGTCGAACCGGCCGTTCATCCGGGTGGTTGCCGGCGCTGACGGGTGGTTGGAGCAGCTGCACTACGCCGAGTCCGTCGGCGCGCAGATCGGGGTGTTCGCGCCGACCGAGCCCTGACGACCGAGCAGTGACTACGGGGCGGTGACGCCCTGGCAGTCGGCGTCCCCACCGGTGGCGGAACTCTCCTCGACCAGCGGGGCGATCCGCGAGGACATCTCGGCCATCGCCTCGCGGGCGGTGGACTCCGTGCCGTCCTCCGGGATCACCGCGACAGCCAAGGGCACCTGGGACCCGGCGGGTCCGGCCAACCCGAACTCGCGCAGGATGAACTCATCATCGGTGGTCATGCCCCACCCGCCCTTGATATGCGCGTCCGGCAGTTGGCCGAGACCACCACTGTGCTCGTCGATGAGCTGCCCCATCGCTCCGATGACCATGTCGGCACCGTTGACGCAGGCCATCCGGTTGGCGAAGATCACCTGGTGGTCCAGGCTCCAGTGGATGTCACCGAAGCCCTGGTAGGCATTCTCGTCCTGGGAGGTCAGGGCGTTGGTGGGGTCGCCGCCCTGGTGGAGTACCGCGCTGACCTTCTCCGCGGCCTCGGTCTCGTCGCCGAGACTCTCCCACAGCCGCAGTGCGGCGTCGTTGTCGGAGGCCATGATCGCCGCATCGATGTCCTCGCGGAGGCTCTCGACGGGTTCACCGGTGACCTGGGCCTGCTGGACGGCGGCCATGGAGATCGGCACCTTGATCGAGGACAGGGCGGAGGTCATCTGGATGTCGCCGACGTGGATGATCCCACCTCCGGCGCGCATCGTCGCACCGATGCTCACCCCGAACTCGTCGCTGATGTCCTCGGCGATGCCGGCCAGGGCGACGCGGATGCTCTCGGCTTCCTCGGCGGCGGTCGGTGCCGCGGACTCGGCGACCTCTTCCTCGAGCTCCTGCTGTGCCTGTTCGGCGTCGTAGTCGTCGCCATCCTGGGAGGCGATGGCGTTGAGAAGGACGGCGACGGACAGGACGGCAAGCAGCAATGCGCCGACGACCCAGAGGTTCGTCGCCGTTGTGCCCCGGGCTCGGCCCCAGTCGCCCGGCGCACTGTGCCGGGCTGTCGTGCGTGCTCTTCGTCCAGTTGCCACAGGCACCGACACTAGTGCACGTCAGGGCAGAATCAGCAGTCGGCCTGCTCGCCCGGGGATGTCACTCCGGTGGCCGCGTCGATGCGATCACGCAGTGCCTCGACGACGTCGTCGAGCGCTCCCTGTGCCGACTCATAGGATCCGTCGGGGGCGATGACGGCGACGGCGACGGGGACGGAGGTGCCGTCGTCGCCGGGCACCAGCCCGAACTGCCGCACCAGGTAGCGTCCGTCGGCACCGGGGCCCCAGCCGCCCTTGAACCAGGCTCCGTCGAGGCGTCCGATCCCGTAGCTCTGGCCGGGGTCGACCTGGCCCATGGCCTCGACCACGGGGCCGGCCGATGACAGGCAACCGAGCTGACCGGCGAAGCGCGCCTGGTCGCTGACCGACCACCGGGTCTGCCCGTAGGCGGAGAAATCGCCGCGGGGGCGTTCGGCCGGCACGTCGGTGGAGACACCGGCGTCGGCGAGGACCGCCTCCACCTTCTGCGCGGCGGTGGCAGGCTCGCCCAGCGAGGCCCACAGTGCATCGGCGGCACCATTGTCGGAGACGCCGATCGCCTGTCGGATAGAGGCGGTGACCTGCTCGAGGGCCGCCGGGTCACCGTCGGCTTCGGCCTGGCGCAGGGCGGCGATCGCCAGCGGCACCTTGCTGGTGGACCAGGCGGCGTCGGTGAGGTCCCCGCCGTCACCGAGGGTGCCGCCGGTGTGCAGGGTCCCGTCGTCGAGCAGGGCGACGGAGAACTCGCCGAGTTCGGCGGGGAGCTCCAGATCACCGGAGGTGCCGGTGTCCGGGTTCTGCGTTGCCTGGGCACCGGCCGGGGCGGTGGGTTGCGGGGCACCGGTGCCCGAACCGGACGCATCAGAGGGGTCGGACGCAGCGTCGGCGCCACCGTCGCGGTCGACATCGCCGATGACACAGCCGGTGAGCAGGGCGGCGGACGTCACCAGTGCGGCGACGGCTGATGCGACGGTGGTGGCGCTGCGAATACTGCGCCTGCTGCGCCTGCCGTGACTACGCAATGTAGACGTTCGCATCGTTGCCGCCGTGGCAGTGGATGTACTTGCCGTTGTCGTCGCAGGCCATCTGGTAGGTGTCCCCGGTGACCGGGCTGCGCACGTCGAGGACGTGGTTGGTCTCACCGTCGTCACTGTCGAGGTAGGCATCGACGAAGGCGTCGCGGACGGCCTCGGCGAACTCCGGGCTGGTGTAGCTGCTGGTGCCCGGCGGGGAGGTGTAGATGTTGTTGAAGTCGCCGGCCGGCTCGTTGTTCCGGGCGGCGGCGTTGACCGGGACGACGTCATCGGGCAGGTCCGGGTCGCGCGGGCGGCCCTGGTCCTGATCGCTGTCTGCGTCCT
>DHKFJ23503__coassemble_809_pt1 | contig 18580 bp, 17 predicted proteins | sample DHKFJ23503__metabat2_low_PE_011 | metagenome-assembled genome bin DHKFJ23503 | reverse complement strand
GTCGGGTGGATCCGCCGAGCACGCGGATGACCAGGATTTCCCGGGCACCGGTGTTATCGGCGACCCGTAGACGCGATTCCTGCTGAATCACTGGAGTCTCCTTGTAGACCTAGTAGTTCTGTTGCACGTAGGATTACCGTCCCTGACGTGCACGGTCGAGTTGGCCGCGGCGCTCATCACACCAGTCCAGGCGGGGAACGATGGAGAGCAGCACGCGGACAACCCGTGTATCTTCGCACACCCTCGCTTCCAGAGACAAGTCGGCACTGCGCACGGTCGACATTGGGGAACGGCGCTGAAGCGACCCAGCGGTCAGGCAGGGGTAAGCCTCGAACATCGGCGCGTTCACCTCACCGTTACACAGTGGGGAAACTTACCCCCGGTTTGGGGCACGTCCGAGCAGTTACCCTGCCGGCAAAGCAAGCCCACGCTAAGCTTTATTCTGAATCTGCTCCCCCCACAACTCACAGAGGATTATTATGCGTTTCAAGAAGAGCATCATCGCCGGCGGCTCCGCCGTCGCACTCGCCATCGCCGGCACCGGCGTCGCCGCCGCCACCGACGGAACCGATCTGCCCCCGCAGGGTGCAGGGTCCGTCGAGGGCTCCTTCAACGGCGAAGCCCTGAGCACTGAGGCCGGCGCCATCTACGGCTCCGTCCCGATGATTGGCGAAGGCGAGGGTGCCGTCGCCGGCGATCACGCCACGATCGAGCAGGCCCTCAACGCCCTCGGTGCCATCGCCGTCACCGGCGCTGCTATCGGCGGCGCCATCCTGGCCCCGGTCGTCATCTACGACGCCACCAAGGACTTCCAGCAGTTCGTGGACGACTTCACCGAGGACTCCCGCAACTTCATCAACAGCATCACCCCGTAGTCCCTGACGGTCGCCTCGCTGACCGCCCCCACTACGCCTCCGGCACCCGGCCCCTCTCGGCCGGGCGCCGTTTTTTCATGCCTTCAATCGGATGCAATTCTTATACCCCGGCCCGCATATTATATATACCCCGCGCCGCATATTTGGCATGCCCCACACCGCATTGCTTGACAGTTCTTATACTTCTCAGTGTCATTCACCCACTTAAATGCCCCTCGGGGAATTTGAACTTAAGGTTAACCCTAAATAAATACACTTCGGTCCCCCTTGGTCCGTGTTAGCTTCGTCTGCGTACCCACCCCTCGTTTTGACGATTCCAAGAAGGAGCGACAACCCAATGAAGGTTCGCAAGTCCCTCATTTCCCTCGCCACCGTTTCCGCCGTGGCCATCTCCGGCACCAGCATCGCCGCCGCCCAGGACGAGGAGCTGCCCGCCGAGGGCTCCGCCTCCAGCTCCAGCGAGGGCTCCAACGGTGAAGGTGAGGAGGGCGCCAACGGCTCCGCCATCCTCGGCAGCATCCAGGGCTCGACCTCCGACGGCGCCCTCGACCCGCAGGGCTCCGTCCAGGCCGACGGCTTCTTCAACCAGATCTGGGAAGACGGCGAGACCGGCGTCGTCAGCCTGGCCGGTGTCGCTGCCGTCATCGCCGGCACCGCCGTCGTCGCTGGCAACGTCAAGGGCATCGCCGACGCCTACAGCGCCGTCATCGACGCCTCCGACACCTACCAGGGCGTCCTGGCCGATACCCGCGGCTTCCTGGAGTCCCAGGGCATCCTCTAAGCCTCGCTCCGGAAAAATACCCGTCCGCTTATACCGGGCGGGTTTTTTCATTCCCGATCCTGAAATTTCCCCTAAATACCCCCACAGGCATTTCCACAACACTTCCCGGGAGATTCACTCAACCCCTCCCGGGTAGAGAGAATAACCCCGAGGGGTATATGGATGAATCATTTCCATCGAATTCTGGGGTAGCAGCAATTGTCAAGCCATGTTAGCGTCTGCTCCGTACCTACCCCTCACATGTTGATCCCCCAAGGAGAACCGACTTCATGAAGACCCGTAAGTCTTTGATCACCCTCGCCGCCGCATCCGCTCTGGCCATCGGTGGCACCGGTGTCGCCGCAGCACAGGACGATGCCGAGAACGACACCCCGGCCAACGAGACCGGCAGCTCCCTGCCTGAACTGTCCTCGCAGGACGGCGACGACGCCGAAGAGGGCCAGGACGGTGAAGAGAGCGAGGATGCCGGCAGCGCCGAGGGCTCCACCGGCTCCGTCGCCGGCGACGAGGTCCTGGGCTCCTTCGACGAGGACGGCGCCTTCAACATCCAGGAGGCCGCCGCGGCCCTGGAGTTCATCGCCGACTTCGCCAGCCCGCTCGGCGACATCGCCGGCGCCTTCGAGTCCGTCGTCGACGCCTCCGACACCTTCCAGGGTGTCGTCCAGGACGTCCAGGGCTTCCTGGCATCCCAGGGTGCCGCATAAGCGACCCGCCACACCCGACAAGCCCCGCCCGGAAACCTCCCGGGCGGGGCTTTCGCATGTCCGGCCACCTACGCCCAATTCAGTTATCCGGGTAGATACTCCTCGTCAAAATTGCTGCACAGGACGCATTTGTGCAGTCCCCACATCGACTACCCCCGCCCATCGCAACGCCAGAGGGTCCGGCCACACGGGCACTCTCGCCGACGAGGACTGCGTGTCAGACACGTTCCAACCTGTCCCCACCTGTGCTTTCCTGTCAGAAATCTCCGTCGGGGCACCGCGTCCACAGCTCCCCCGCCCGTCCCCACGATCCCCCCGCGCACGCGTAGGTGACACGTCACAGGACCATCGTAGGCCTCGACACTGCCCTCACCGTGGCGTACAATCGACGTCAGTGCGTCCTACCGCAGACCGGAAGGGCGCGACACCGTTATTCCGGACGTCGAGCCGCCACAACAGCGACACGACTGCCCCCTGACGTAAAGGACACCCCCACATGAAGCTCAAGAAGAGCCTGCTCGCCGCCACCACCGCCACCGCCGTCGCCTTCGGCGGAGCCAGCATCGCCACCGCCCAGGACGGTTCCGACGTCTCCGCACTGTCCTCCGAGAGCAGCATCGGCGGCGACAACAACATCCTGGGCTCCCTGGAAGACGAGGACGGCATCCTCGGCTCCTTCGTCGGCGACGACGCATTCGGCACCATCGGCAACATCACCACCGTCATCAGCCTCATCGTCGCCGGCTTCAACCTCTCCAACGCCATCACCCTGCCGAAGCTCCCCTTCTAGAGTTCCGGGGCGCCCCATGTAGTGAGGGGCAGCTGCATTGCGACTCGCGGATGTTCACCGTAAGGTGAACCTATCCTCGGGCGAGGTGCCGGGTTTCCCCCGGTCGCCTCGCCCATTTTCGTCTTTCCGCGATCGAAAGGGGCTTTGGACCATGACGGCATCCACCGTCAGTCACACTGACCCGCCCGGGCCACCATCCAGGGCCAAGCGCAAGCACAAGAGTGCCGTCACCGTCACCTCGCAACTGCGACGCCGCCGCCTGCTCGGACTCGGTGGCCTGCTCGCACTCCTGGTCGTCGGTATCGGCCTGAGCCTGGCATTCGGCTCCCGCATCATCGAGGCCGACAGCCTGTTCTCCGCACTGCGCAACCTGCCGTCGGCGCTGCGTAATCCGGGGACCATCACTGACTCCGACCTCCAGGTCATCGCCGAACTTCGCGTCCCCCGCACACTGGTCGGCATCGCCGTCGGAGCCGCCCTCGGCGTGGCCGGAGCCCTGATCCAGGGCCATACCCGCAACCCCCTGGCCGACCCCGGCATCCTCGGCATCTCCTCCGGCGCTTCCCTCGCCGTCGTCGTCAGCTTCGCCTTCTTCAACGTCACCGGCACCGGCATGACCGCCGTTTGGGCCTTCGGTGGTGCCCTCGTCGCCACCGCCATCGTCTTCGGACTCGCCTCCGTCGGCGGCGGCAACGTCCACCCGCTGACCCTGATCCTCGGTGGCGCGGCGATGAACGCCGTCCTCCAGGCCATCATCAGTGCCCTGGTACTCACCGACGACAGCAACCTCGACCGGCTGCGATTCTGGACCGTCGGATCCGTCGCCGGCCGCGACATGGGAGTCTTCTGGGGCGTGCTACCGATCATCCTGTTCGGCCTGGTTCTGGCCTTCGCGACCGGCCCCCAACTCAACCTGCTCAACCTCGGCGACGACATCGCCCAGTCCCTCGGCGTCAACACCAAGCTCGCCCGACTGACCGGCATGGTCATCATCGCCCTGCTCGCCGCCGCGGCCACCGCCGCCGCCGGGCCCATCGCCTTCCTCGGCCTGGTCGTGCCCCACCTGGTGCGCTCGATGACCGGCCCGGACTACCGCTGGATCCTGCCCTACTGTGCCCTGGCCGGAGCCTGCCTGCTGATCTACGCCGACGTGGTGGGACGCCTCATCACCCGCCCCGGCGAGCTCCAGGTCGGTATCGTCATGGCATTCGTCGGCGCCCCGCTGTTCATCGCCATGCTCGTGCGTAGGAAGGTGGTCCAGCTGTGAGCAACCGTCCCCTGACCAACGCTACCGCCGTCGCCCCCGACGAGGCCGACGCGTCCGGCACCGGACGCTCCCGGCGTCCCCACGGCATCCGCCGCTACGTCTCCGACGGCACTGTGCCGGGGCGTCCGGCCTTCCGCATCGGCGTCTACTCCACCGTGTGGCGGCCCCGCCAGTTCTTCACCACCCTCAGCCTCATCGGCGTCTCGGTCGTCCTGTTCTGCGTGTCCATCGGCGTCGGCGACTACCCGATCAGCCCGTGGCGCGTCTTCGAGATCATCGTCACCGGAGCCGGCGAACGCATCGAGAACCTCGTGGTCTTCGACTGGCGCATGTCCCGGACCGTCACCGCCATCGTCGTCGGCGCGGCCCTGGGCCTCTCCGGTGCACTGACCCAGTCCGTGACCCGCAACGCCCTGGCCAGCCCCGACATTCTCGGCATCACCACCGGTGCCTCCGCCATGGCCGTGACCGTCATCGTGCTCGGCGGCGGCACCGCCACCGGCGTCGTCGGCTGGCTCGCCGGCGTCGGCATCCCGCTGGCCGCCCTCGGCGGTGGCCTGCTCACCGGCCTGGTGATCTGGCTGCTGGCCTACCAACGCGGCATGGACCCCTTCCGCCTGGTGCTGTCCGGCATCATCATCTCCGCACTGCTGATGGCCTACATCAACATCCTGATGACCCGGGCCGACCTGCGCGACGCCGCCACCGCCCAACTGTGGCTCTCCGGCTCCCTCAACGCCGCGGACTGGACCAAGGCCGCACCGGTGATGATCGCCGTACTCATCGGTGCCCCACTGTTCGCCTGGATCGCCTTCCAGCTGATGGCCAGCATCCTGGGCCCCGACATCGCCCGCTCGCTCGGCCAGAACGTCACCGGGGTGCAGATCGCCCTGCTGGTGTTCTCCGTCGCCCTGGCCGCCATGGCCGTCGCCGCCGCCGGGCCGATCGGCTTCGTCGCCTTCGTCTCCCCGCAGATCGCCCAACGCCTCTGCGGACGCTCCACCCCACCACTGATGGCCGCCGCCCTGTTCGGCGCCTGCCTGCTCGTCGCCGCCGACATCATCACCCAGACCCTGCTTCCGACGGAACTGCCCGTCGGCCTGCTGACCTCCGCCGTCGGCGGTATCTTCCTGATCTACCTGCTCGTCCAGAACAACCGGAGGGCCTCCACCGAATGAGCGACAACAGCATCCGCGCCACCGGTCTCACCGTCGGCTACGGCAACGACAAAGCAATCATCAACGACCTGGACCTGCAGGTCCCCGTCGGCAAGGTGACCACCGTCATCGGCCCCAACGGCTGCGGCAAGTCCACCCTGCTGCGCGCCATGTCCCGGCTGCTGCCGCCCCGGTCCGGTGAGATCCACCTCGGTACCACCGACATCGGGTCGATGAAACGCAAGGACCTCTCCAAGATCATCGGTGTCCTCCCCCAGTCGCCGGTCGCCCCGCCCGGGCTGATCGTCTCCGACCTCGTCGCCCGCGGACGCCATCCGCACCAGTCGTGGATCCGCCAGTGGTCCTCCACCGACGAGGAAGAGGTCATGGCCGCCCTCGAGATGACCTCGGTCGCCTCGCTGGCCGACCGTCCGGTCGACTCCCTGTCCGGTGGCCAGCGCCAGCGCGTGTGGATCTCCATGGTGCTGGCCCAGAACACCGACGTCCTCTTCCTCGACGAGCCCACCACCTACCTCGACCTCTCCCACTCCATCGAACTGCTCGACCTGGTGCGCCGGCTGAAGAAGCAGCTCGACCGCACCGTGGTGATGGTGCTGCACGACCTGAACCTGGCGGTCCGCTACTCCGACCACCTGGTCGTCATGCGCGAGGGCGAGGTCATGGTGACCGGCTCGCCCAGCGAGATCATCACCTCGGAGATGCTCAAGGACATCTTCAACCTCAATGCCGTGGTCATCGACGACCCGGTCACCGGTGGGCCGCTGATCGTGCCCTCGGCCCCACCGGAGGTCGGCGAGCACATCGCCGACGCTGATCCAGCGACCACCATCGAGACCCGACACACCGCCGACCACCCCACCAGCTAGGAGCCGCCTCCATGACCACCCGCCCCGCCACCGCGGTGACCAGCACCGAACTGCGCGAGCACCCGCAGCGCAACACACCGGAGGGGCCGGACGATCCGGGTCGGCTGCTCGCCGTCACCGTCACCGCCACCGAACAGCTCGCCCCCAACCTGCGCCGGCTGACACTCGCCGCCCCCGAACTGCGCGAGTTGACCCTCACCGGCCCCGATGAGTTCTTCGGCCTGCTCATGCCCCGTGACCGCGGCGACTTCACCGCCTTCGACACCGCCGGGAGCAACATCCGCGCCGCCGTCGCCGAGATCGACGAGGACGAACGCCCCGGCCTGCGCTGGTACACCGTCCGTCACTTCCGGCAGGACGCCGGGGAGATCGACGTCGACGTGGTCCTGCACGACGACCACCCCGGCCCCGGCGCCACCTGGGTCAGTGCCGCCGAAGCCGGCGACACCGCCGGCATCTGGCTGTCCAACGCCATCTGGACCCGCCACAACGACGAGCGTCCCCTCTTCGTCGCCGACCCCTCCGCGGTCCCCGCCCTGCGCGCCGTCCTGGAGTTCACCGTCGACCACCACCCCGACGACCTCGCGTCCTACCACCTGGTGATCGTCACCGACGGTGGCAACGACCTGGAGGCCGGCTTCGCCGAGCAGTGGGCCGACAAGGTCGGCTCCCTCATTGTCCTGGACGCCACCCCGGAGCAGGCCACCGAGACCGTGCGCGCCCACTTCACCGAGGCCGCCGCAGCCGGACACCCGTCCACCCAGCCGAGCTACGTGTGGGCCAGTGGCGAGGTCGGACTGTCGAAGATGGTCCGGGGCCTGGCCGTCAACGAGTGGGGCCTGGACTCCGCACTCGTCAACTGGATCGCCTACTGGATCGAAGGCCGACCCCGGCCGTAACTCCCCCGGCAGGAACTCCCCTGCCGTCGTCCCCCCTACCCCGGTTCCCGTTCCCACGGGAACCTGGGTTTAGAGCATCACCTTGGTCGAGTCGATCGCCTGCAGGGTCTTGCGGTTGTAACCGTCGAGGAAGCGACGCAGCAGCAGACCCAGGATCAGCGCCGGGATCAGGAAGATCAGCAGGCAGCCCAGGCTGATCCAGAAGTCACCCTTGTAGATCCCGGCGATCGCCGAACGCATCGCGTCCACGGCGTAGGTCGCCGGCAGTATCGGGTGCAACGCCTGGAACCAGCCCGGCAGCAGCGGCAACGGATAGGCACCGCCGGCACCGGCGACCTGTATCACCAGGATGATCACCGCGATCGCCTTACCCACACTGCCGAAGGACAGCACCAGTGTGTAGACGATCGTTATGAACACCATCGAGATGATCCAGGACGACAGCATCAGCAGGAACGGGTGCACCGGCTGGATCTCCACGAACACGATCAGACCCAGTCCGGTCAACGTCGACTGCACGAAGCCGATCAGCTGGTACAGGCCGAGACGACCGAAGTAGGCCTCGGTGCGCGACACCGTCGCGTCCTCCGCCTCTGCGATCGGCGTGCTGCCCGCGACGTAGGGACGTACCAGGACCGAGGTCAGCAGGGCACCGACCCACAGGGCCAGCACCGCGTACAGTGGGGCCATACCGGAACCGAAGGTGGCGACCGGGTACACGGCCTCGCGCTCCAAGTTCACCGGCGCAGCGAGGTGCTGGGCCAGGGAATCCGGGTCGTTGCCGACCAGTTCCGCCAGCTTCGCGAAGTCACCGTCGTCACCGGCGCTACCCAGGGCTTCGGCGACCTCGGCGAAGGTCTCGGCATGCTCGTCGAGCTTGTCGGCGATGCTGTCCGTCGCGGTCGCCGCACGCGCCAGGGTGCTGCTCAGTGAACCGTCGCCGTCGGACAGCCCGGAGGTGATGTCCTGCAGGTCGGCCTTCACCGCGGCGACGCTGGTGCCGAGGCGGTCCATGGTGTCGCCCAGCTCGGAGAGCTGCGGCTTCAGGTCCTGGCGGTAGGACGACACGGCCTCGTCGATCGCCGCACTGGCTCGGCTCAGCGAGCCCTCGATGTTCGACTTGGTCTCCTGTGCCGAGGCATTGCCCGCGCGGATGTCGCTGGCCGTACCGGCCAGGTCCTCCTGCAGGTCGGACGTCCGGTCGATTGTGGCGTCCAACGAGGACAGCACGCGCTCGTAGCCGGGCTTCGCGGCGTCCGGCAGGTTGTTGCCGATGTTGGTGTCCAGGGTGTTGCGCAGGCCCTCGAAGTAGTTGACCTGCTGCTGCACCCGGTCGGCCAGGGTGTCGAAGGTCGCCGCGGTGGTCCCGCTGGCGGAGTTCGCCGAGGCGAACAGGGAGTCCAGCTGGCCGCTGACCGCACCGAAACTCTCACTCGTCGCGCTGAGGGCACTCTCCAGGGAGCTGGTGGCCGTGTCCAGGGTGGACAGCAGGTCATCGCTGGCCGCTGCGCCCTCGCCGGCCTCCTCCGGGTCGTCGAACTGGGCACCGGCGGCGCGGGCGATGTTGCCTGCACCGTCGACCAGTGGGGTGGTGGACTCCAGCAGGTTCGTCAGCGAACGGACGGTCGTCGCACCGGACTCCACCCGGGCACCGATGTTCTCCACCCGGGACTCCAGGCGCTGCATCGCGGCCTGGGTGTCCTCGTGCTCCAGGTAGTCCGACAGGCTCGACACCGCACCGAGGCCGACATTGGCGACGATCTCGGTGAAGGCCTCGTTGATCTGCGTGATCACACCGTCGGCACCCTGCTCGGTGATGAGCGTCGACAGCGCGTTCTTCTTCTCGTTGGTGTAGAGCTGCAGCGTCGTCGGCTCGGTGCCGGTGGCGTAGAAGGTCAGAATCGAGGTGCTGAAATCCTCCGGGAGCACGATCGCGGCGTAGTAGTCGCCGGACTTCGTGCCCTCGATGGCCTCGTCCTCGGTGGTGATGACCCAGTCGATCTGGTCGTTACGGGCTAGCTGCGAAAGCACCTGGTCACCCAGGTTCAGCTGCATCGGGGCGATGTCGCTCTCGTAGCCGGTGTCGGCGTTGGCGACGGCGATCTCCAGTTCCTCGGTGTTCTCGAAGGGGTTCCAGCTCGCGAGCACGTTGAACACGGCGAACACCATCGGGATGACCATGATGAAGAACACCATGATGGACGTGATCACGCTGCGACGGATGGAGCGCAGGTCATCGCGCACGATACTCAGGGACTTCTTCATGCCTGGCCGCCCTTCGTCTCGTCCGCGCTGTCAGCGCGGTCCTCTGAATCGTCCGGGTCGTCCTGGATCACCGAACTGCCGCCCACGCCGGCGCCGACGACGGCGCTCTGCAACTCGCTCTCCGGGAGCTCCGAGAGCTCTTGGGCACGGGCGAAACTCTGCTTCGCGTACTCCAACATCAGGATGAACGCCACAACCAGCAGCATCCACAGGCACACGATGCCGAACACCAGGGCCTTCTGGCTGCTGGTGAACCGGGCGATGATGCCCAGTACCACCACACCGGCGACACCCACGATCACCGAAACGCGCAGCAGGCGGTCGTAGTTCTCACGCAGCGGCTTCCACCGGTGGTCCATCTCCTCACGGAAGGCCTCACGGTCGCGCAGCGCGTAGATCACGTCGGTCAGACGGTAGCTCGTCCCCACGACCTCGACCCTCTCACTGACGATCAGGCCGGTGGACTCCAGCTCCTTGTTGACCTGCATGTTGACGTTCGACATCCACCGCCGCAGCAGCGACCCGATCAGCAGCGCCGCCAACGCCATGAACAACAGTGTGCCCATGGCACGCCAGTAGTGGTCGCCGTAGAAACCACCGATGACCTCGCGGAGGGCGTCGATACCGTAGGTGAACGGCAGGAGTGGGTATATCGCCTGGAAGAAGGCAGGCGTCATCTCTATCGGGTACATGCCCGAGGCACCCGGGATCTGCAGGAACGCCAACACCACCGCGATGATGCGGCCGACATGGCCGAGTGCGGCGACCAGCGCATACATGATCGACAGGTACGACAGGCCGGCGAACACCGTGGTGGCGACGAAGGCGAAGACGTTCTCGGTCTGCACGCCGAGCAGCAGGTTACCGATCGAGACGACCAGACCCTGGCCCACGCCGAGCACCGCCAGCAATGCCAGTCGACCGCGGTAGGCCTGGCCGACGGTGAGCCGCCGGACGCCCTTCTTATCGACCTCCACGCGGAAGATCACCATCATCATGAATGCGCCGATCCACAGCGACAGGTTGGTGAACAGTGCGGCCATGCCCGAGCCGTAGGTCGCCACCGGGTACACCGCATTGCTCTCCACGGTCGCCGGGGAGGCGACGAAGCGGGAGACACCGTCGGAATCGAGACTGGTCACGGTGTCCAGCAGACCACCCTCGGACGCCGCATTCAGCGCCAGGATGTCGGCCTTCGCCGTCTCCAGCCCACTCTCGATACCGTCGACCTCCTCGGCGAAGTTGCTGATCACCTCGCCGGTGCCCTCGAGCTGGTCACTGACACCGTCCAGCAGGGAATTCGCTTCGCCCAGCATGGTCTGGGTGGACTTCAGGGCGCCGGCGAAGTTGCCGGCGGTGGCGTTGACCCGGCTGATCGCGGCCTGCAGCTGCGGCAGGGCGTCGCCGGTCGCCGACTGCAGGCCACCGGCGGAGTCGCGGCTGTCGTCGGTGGCGGCGGCGAGGGCGTCGGACGCCCCGGACACCGCATCGAGCGCACCCGAAGCGTCCGACTGCAGCCCTGTGAGGCTGTTGATCAGGTCGGAGTTCGCGTCGTTCTGGCTACGCAGGTCGTCCAGGGCGTCCTGCAGCGGGCCGGCGACGCCGTTCCCCAGGGCGGCACCGCCGAGCAGACGCTCCAGCTGCGCGATGGCGCGGTCGCTCTGGCGGGTGAACGCGGAGGCGTCACGCAACGCCGAGTCGATGCCCGTCCCGGCGCGCTCCAGCTCCCCGGTGACCGCGGAGATCGCGCCACGGGCTGCGGAGGTGCCCTCGGCCAGGGCGCCGGTGCTCTCCAGGTAGGCGGTGGTGGCCGCCTCGGAGAAGTTGTCGATCTGGGCCTGGACCCCGGTCATGATCGACTGCACCTGGGTCAGGGCGGTGTTCGCCTCGTCCAGGGCGCCGTCGACCGAGCGCAGGGCCCGCTGGGTGGACTCCACCGTGGGCTGGGCCTGATCCAGACGCTCCTGGATGCGGGTCAGCGACGCACTGGCCGAGGCCATGGTGTCGGCGGTTTCGTCGAAGGCGTTGGCCGCGCCGGACTGGGCGTTCGCCAGACGGTCCTCGAGATCCCCACCACTGTTGGACAGCTCGGTGGTGACCGCCTCGGCGATGCGCTCCTTGACCACCGAGCTGATCGTCGCGTCGAGGGTGGTGGCACCCTGGTCGGTGATCTTCGGGGAGATCGCGCTGGTCTTCTCGTTCACCTGGTACACCAGCGTCGGGGGCGAGTAGGTGCCCTCGAACATGCTGAGGATGTCGTCGGTGAAGGTCGAGGGCACCGTGATGGAGCCGTAGACGTCGCCCTTCCTCAGGGCGTCGTCGGCTTCCTCGGCGTCCATGAACTGCCAGCCGAGCTGGTCGTTCTCCTTGAGCTGGGAGACGACCTGTGCGCCGACGTCGATCGGGCCGGTCAGTTCCGAATCGCCGCCCTCGTCCTCGTTGACCACCGCGACACCGATCTCACCGGTGTTGGAGTAGGGGTCCCAGAAGGCGGCGATGTTCAGCCAGGCGTACAGGGCAGGGGTGATCATCAGACCGATGACGATCAGCCAGACCTTGGGTGTCTTCCAGAGCCGTGACAGGTCTCTGGTGAAGACTTTGGTGCTTCCTCTCACTTTACGACCGTAACACTCGGCGGGGCTTCACGAGCAATGGTCTGTGTTGGTTCACAGATTCATTACACCCCGACGGAAACGCTATGTCACCACCGCAGGCTTGACGTCGAGTTCCGGGAGCAACCGGGCCCGGAGATCGGCATGAACCGCCGGATCGGTGGGACTGGTGGTGTCGGCTGCGGCGCGGCCGCTGACCTGTCCGGCTACCGGATGGCTGCGCCTAGACTCGCGCACAACCCCCTCCCCCTCGCCGGAAGGCACCGCCCATGGACGCCGACAAGCTCCACCCTCAACTGCGCACCACATTCCGATTCCTCCCGACCGCACCCGCGGCGACACGGCTCGGGAGGGCCGTCATCCGCCGGGCCACACAGTTACTGCCCGCAGGTTCCCCGCCAGTGGGCGTCCAGAGCGGGACCGTCGATCTCGGCGGTGGCATTCCTCCGGTCCATGTCCTCAACCCCGTCGAGAATGCCAGCGGGGCTGCCCTGCTCTGGATCCACGGTGGAGGAATGATGATCGGTTCCCCGGCACAGGACTACGCCAGGATGGCGTCCCTCTGCACCTCCCTCCGCATCACCGTGGTGATGGCCACCTACCGACTGTCCCCCGAGCACCCGTTCCCCACCCCCCTTGACGACTGCGAAGCTGCGTGGAACTGGTTGGTCGATCATGCGGGGGAACGCGGGATCGACCCCTCACGAATCGCCATCGGCGGGGAAAGCGCCGGCGGCGGACTCACCGCCATGCTCACCAACCGGCTGCACGACAAGCGCGACAGCGGCGCTCTGCAGCCGGCGGCCCAATGGATGTTCTGCCCCATGCTCGATGAACGCACCGCGGCCGACCGCAGGCTGGACGACGAGCGGCACCCACTATGGAACAACCGGTCGAACCTTGTCGGCTGGAGGTCCTTCCTCGGCACGGAACCAGGTTCAGCGACCGTACCCGAGGGTTCCGTGCCGTCCCGCCGGGATGATCTGACCGGACTGGCCCCGGCGTGGATCGGTAGCGGGACAGTGGACCTGTTCTACGAGGAGGACGCAGCCTATGCCCGCGCGCTGGCCGATGCCGGGGTGAACGTCACCCTCGATGAGGTCCCCGGGGCACCGCACGCTTTCGAGGCAATCAGTCCGGCCCCCGTCTCGAAGGAGTACCTGGCCCGTTCCGAAGCATGGCTTGCCGGGAAGCTCGGGTGTCAGTGACCGGTGTACTCGCGCCAGTGCGGCGCGGTGAGCTCGTCGTCGATGATGGAGTTGCGTCCGGCTCTGACCCCGACGAGTCCCATGACGAGTGACAGCACCACCAGGGCCGACAGGATGACCGTCCAGCTGCCCGTGGCCTCGTAGACGAGTCCGATGGCGAACGGCCCGAGCCCGGCCAGGAAGTAGCCCATCGGCTGGACGAAGCCCGACAGCCGGGCGGTCACCAGCGGCGAGCGGCTGCGCGCCGGAATCAGCGCGATGGCCGTCGGGAAGCAGAACCCGCCGATACCCAGTAGGAACGCCCACAGCAGCGGTGTTGTCGTCGGCGCCAGCAGGATGCCAAGGTAGCCGGCCGCGGTGAGCACGGCGAAGACCAGCGGGAACGGTGCCAGGCTGCGAGCCCGGTCAATGATGGTGGGCATCAGCAGGCCGCCGAGGATGTTCAACGCGCCGACCAGGGACAGCGCCACGCTGGCGGTGTCGCGGGAGACCCCGGCGTCCACGTACATCTGCGGCATCCAGCCCATCTGTAGGTAGGCGTTCATCGACTGCAGTGCGAAGAACATGGTGAGGAACACCGCTGTCGGCGAGCGCCACAGCGACACCGAGGTCAAAGCGGCGCGCGTGGCGGCCGCGTCGCCGGACGCCGCGTCGCCGGACGCATCGGCGGGGGCCGGAGCGTCCGACCCCGGCTCCGCGGGAACCGGCTCGGGCTCCGGTGTGGACGGGAAGTCGAAACCGGTGCGCCACGCGACACCGAGCCACACCACGACCTGCACCGCGGCGAGGACACCCCAGACGAACAGGGCCCAGCGCCAGGCGTCGTCCCCCGAGAACCACAGTGCCGACAGTGGACCGAGCGCGCCGGACAGTCCGAGCAGGGCGCCGTAGGCGGTCATCATCGCCACGGTGCGGCGTCCGCCGTGACTCTTCACCCACGCCGGGATCAGCACGTTTCCCACCGCGATACCGGCGACGACCAGGCCACTGAGCAGGATGAACCAGGCGATCCCACCGACCCAGGGGCGTGCGGCCAGGCCGACGAGGGCCAGCACCATGCCGATCACGATCACCCGGCTCAGGCCCATGCGTCGGGCCAGCGGCACCGCGCACAGGCCCATGATGCCGAAGAGCACGCCGGGCATGGCGGTGATCAGTCCGGCGAGGGAACCGGACGCACCGAATGCGCCCAGGACGTCCGACAGCACCGGCCCGAGGGAGGCGATGCCGGCGCGCAGGTTCACCGCGGCGACGACCACGGCGACGAACGCGAGCCCGACGGGGATGACGACGTTCTTCCTCGACACGGTGATTCTCCTTACTTGATCTCGGCCAAACCCTTGCCAACCTACTCGCAGGATAAGGTGCTTTCCATTCACCCTGTCGTGGGTCCTGTGCACAGATCCGGCGCCGATTCCGAAAGGTGTCCACATGTGCCCATCACGTCCACACCTGGCGAGGGGCATGTGGGTAACGTTCATGACGATGCCTGATTCCATCCACACCTCCCCCGCGCCCGTCTCCGCCGCCGTGTGGGGCACGGTCGACACCGCCACCGACATCCCGGACACCCTGCTCTGCCACGTCGTGACCACCATGATGGCCACCCACGGCGCACTGCGCGCAGTGCTCACCGTCGGCGAGGACGGCGCTGCCGGCACTGCGACGGTGACCATCCCCGGGGTGCCAGCGGTCGGAGCATCCGACCTCATCGCCGAGGACCGCACCGGGCCCGGGGTGCTGGCCGCGGAGTTGTCCCCATCGGACGGGCTGGTGTGGAGAATCAGCCGGCTGTCGCCGACCAGGCTGCTGGTGTGTGTGCACCGCGGGGTCGTCGACAGTGCGAGTTGGGCGACGGTGATCAATGATGTCCGCACGCTGCTGGACGGCGGGACGCTGCCGCCCGCCGGGTCCTGGACGGACGCGGCCGCCACCGCACTGGCCGTCCCGGTCGCCGCCCCGATCCACGGCGGCGGCCCGGCGACCTACAAGACCTTCGACGTCAGCGACGCCGAGGCACTGCTGGAGCTGCTGCCCGCCCAGCTGGGCACCGGTGTGGAAGAGATCCTCGCCGCGGCGGTGGTGCTCGCCCGCGCCGCCGCCGGACAGCCTCTCGACTCCGTGGCGCTGCGCAGTCGCCGTCCGGCTGGCACCGGGGCCTCCACCGCAGACACCCTGCGCCGCACCATCGGACGCCTCGACCAGCAGTTCACCGCGGCCGTCCCCCACCCGCACGCCGTGGCGTCCGACCTGCTCACCGGGGCCCCGGTCGTGCGGCAGACCGTGACGGACACCGCGGCACTGCTGGACGTCGCGGTCACTGCATCCGGCACAGCGACCGGCACGGCGACGGGTGCGTCAGAAGGGGCGGAGGTTCCCGGTGCCACCGTCGAGGTGAGCACGGCGAAGATCTCCGTGACCGGGCCGGTGCGTCCGGTCGACGGTGTGGCACACGTGATCCTCGGGACGCAGGCACTGGCGCGGATCTCCGTCGTCGACGAACGCGGCGGGGCCGACGGCGTACTGCTGTGGCGGTGGCTGGAACAGGCGCTGATCAGCCTCTCTGCCCTGGCCCGACTGATCGACGCCGGTGCGGACGCCACCCCGGACAACCCCGTGCCGGCCCGCAGCCGCAACCTCTTCGGCGCCGACCCGGCGGCCGGCCTCGCCGCGTCGGAGCGTCCTGAACGCACCGTGGACCTGCGTAACCTGCCCGAGGGCAACGGCTTCGAGGTCGCCCGACGCCTCACCGACAACCACCCCGGCGGCACCACCCTGGTGCTGCTGCCCGGGGTCACCGACCCGAAGGCCACCGGCGGACGCTCCGGCCGCATCGGCAGCGGCGTCACCGCCCGCCTGATCACCGAGCGATAGACGCGGAGTCCTGCGGCAGGGTCCCGCGGCCCCCTTCCATTCACACCTTTAGGGGACTCTGGCCGGGCAACAGACCGGGGGTCTACTCGTGGTCACGACACAGCCGCCACGACCAGGAGTACCCACCTTGACCTCTTCACTCGACGCACACACGAGCGCCCCGGCGCACCACGCAGCAGCCCTCTCCCCCACCAACTCCCCCGCCACCGTGCATGCCTGACGCCAGCCCCCTCGGCAGTCCGATGGAGCCGGCTGTCACCGAACTGAAACGCTCCGGACTGCTCGCCGCCACCGTCCCTGTACGGCTCGGCGGGCCGGGGCTTTCCCCGTCGCAGATCGCTTCACGGGTCGGCGCGCTCGCCGAACAGGACGGCTCCCTCGGCCAGGTTCCCCAGAGCCACCTCAGTATCAGCCGGTGGCTGTTCAACGAGGCGGATCCGGCGAATACCCCGGAGGCGCAGCAGTACTGGGCCGATCGTCTGCTCGGCATCCAGCACCACAGCGGCAGTAGTAGCGACAGCAGCATCCTGTTCGCCAATGCGCAGATCGACAGCGCGGCCGCTACCGCCGGTGGCGGACCCGTGGTCATGGACAACGGACGACTGAACGGCCGCAAAATCTTCTGCACCGGCTCGATCTACGCCGAGGTCATCGTGGTGACTGCCCGTCGTCCCGGCGAGGACCGCCAGACCCTCGACGCATTCCTGCCGGTCGACACCACGGGCCTCACCGTTGTGGACGACTGGTCCGCCCTGGGGCAGGAGTTCACCTGGTCAGGCACCGTGGTCTTCGAGGACGTGACCGTCCCGGAGGGCGCCCTGCGCTCCTTCGACGCAGCGCTGACCTTTCCCGGCTACGGTGCCTTCGCCCAACTGTTGCACGCCGCGATCGACGTCGGCATCGCCACGTCCGCCCTCGACGCCGCCCTCGAGCTCACCCGCCAGGACGATCCTGATCCCCTCACCTCCCACCTCGTCGGTGAACTGGTCGCCCAACGGTTCGCCGCCGAGGCAGTGGTGGACAAGGCCGGACGTACCCTGGACGAGCTGTGGGCGTCGGGTGGGGCGGACACATCCGCCGAGGCGTCCCTCCAGGTTGCCGCGGCGAAGGTGACGACCAGGGCGCTGACGGTGGACCTCGCGTCCCGCATCTACGAGCTGACCGGGACGCGCGGCACCGCTGGCGGGTCGAACCTGGACCGCCACTGGCGCGACCTGCGCACCCACACCCTTCACGAGCGCCGACGCGACAAGCTGGCAACCCTGGGGTGTGCCACCCTCACCGGCGAGAATCCCCCGGCCGGCCCGAAGTTCTGAGTGAGGACAGACCGCCGGGAGCGGGGTGCAGCTAACCGTCCCCGATTCGGTCACCCGACCACACGTGAGATGACCGAATCGGGGACGCTTAGCGTCACCAACCACGACTGCCGGCCATTGACCGCAGCGTCCTGAAACACGAAACCCCCGTCCCCGCTCCTGAGGAGCGGGGACGGGGGTTCGGCAGGTCAGGTGAGTGCCCTCACCGATGGACCGGAAGATTCCGGGCCAGCGGGAAAAGGACTACTTGGCCTTCTCGATGATCTCGACGAGACGGAAGTGCTTGTCCTTGGACAGCGGCCGGGTCTCCTCGATGCGAACGAAGTCGCCGATGCCGGCGGTCTCGTTCTCGTCATGCGCCTTCACCTTGGAGTTGGCGCGCATGATCTTGCCGTAGAGGGCGTGCTTCTTGCGGTCCTCGAGCTCGACCACGATGGTCTTGCTCATCTTGTCGGACACGACGTATCCGGAGCGGACCTTGCGTGCGCCCTTGGTGTTCTCGTTGCTCACGTTTGCCTCGCTCATTATGCGTCCTCACCGCCGGGGATGACGGACAGCCCGAGCTCGCGCTCGCGCAGGACGGTGTAGATCCGGGCGATGTCGCGCTTCACGGTGCCCAGACGACGGTTGTTGGACAGCTGGCCGGTGGCGGACTGGAAGCGCAGGTTGAACAGCTCTTCCTTAGCCTCCGTGAGACGGGTGGCCAGTTCTTCGTTGTTGAGCTCGCGGAGCTCGTGAGCCGGGGTTCCGGTAGCCATCAGAACTGATCCTCCTTCTTCACGATGCGCACCTTGCAGGGCAGCTTGTTGCCGGCACGACGGAGAGCCTCCAGGGCGATCTCCTCGTTGGGGTAGGACATCTAGAAGAGGATGCGGCCGGGCTTGACGTTGGCCACCCACTTCTCCACGGGGCCCTTACCGGAACCCATACGCACGCCGAGCGGCT
>DHKFJ23503__coassemble_806_pt1 | contig 18635 bp, 17 predicted proteins | sample DHKFJ23503__metabat2_low_PE_011 | metagenome-assembled genome bin DHKFJ23503 | reverse complement strand
CCTCCAGCTTCACTGACGCACACCGCACGCACGGCACGCACAGCACACCGCATGCACCGGCCACCCCGCTGGCGCGCACCCGTCGCGCCCGTCGGATCAACCGGCTGCTCGCCGACGAGTACCCAGACGCCCACTGCGAGCTCGACTTCACGACCCCCCTGGAGCTGATCGTTGCCACGGTGCTGTCGGCACAGTGCACCGACAAGCGGGTCAACATGGTGACCCCCGCGTTGTTCGCCGAGTTTCCGGACGCAGCGTGCTACGCCGGTGCCGACCGCGAGCACCTCGAGGAACTCATCCGTCCGACGGGCTTCTTCCGGAACAAGGCGGCGAACCTCATCGGTCTGGGTGCCGCCCTGTGTGACCTGCACGGCGGGGAGGTTCCGGGCACGATGGCGGAGCTGGTGGCGCTGCCGGGGGTGGGGCGCAAGACCGCCAATGTGGTGCTCGGCAATGCATTCGGGGTTCCGGGATTCCCGGTGGACACCCATGTCGGACGCCTCGTCCGACGACTGGGGCTGACCACCGAGACCGATGCAGTCGTCGTGGAACGTGAGATCACCACAATGGTGGAGAAGAAGGAGTGGACGATGTTCTCTCACCGGCTGATCTTCCACGGCCGCCAGGTCTGCAGCTCACGCGCCCCGAAATGCAACGTGTGCGTGTTGGCGACACTGTGCCCGTCGCGCGCCGCGAGTGAGCAGGAGAGGGTCAAGTGACGCAGGACGCCACCGGAAACAGCACCGGTAACGAGACCCGGACCCGCAATGTCCTTCTGGCCATCGCCCTGGTGGTCGGCCTGGGGATCGCCCTGGTGCCGTTGGGACTCTCGGTGCTCGGCGGGGACCCGCCGGAACCGGAGACACCCCCGGGGGCGTCGGGGACGTCGGGGGCGTCAGCCACCGGCGAGGAGATCCCGGACGCCACGACGACCCCCGACCCGGTCGGGACGTCCTACACCGTGGGCGAGGGGCAGCGCATCGACTGCCCCACCCCCGACGGCGACGCAGCGGGGCTGTCGGCCGACGCCGAACTCGCCGACGTCACCCTGCCCTGCCTGACCGACGGTGGGACACCGTCGACGATGTCTGTGGCGGAGTTGACCGCCGGACGCCCCACCCTGATCAATGTGTGGGCCTGGTGGTGCGGCCCCTGCCGGCAGGAGCTGCCGGTGTTGCAGGAGGTCGCCGAGAACCACCCGGAGTGGAACATCGTGGGGGTGCACGTCAACGAGCGTGGCCAGGCCGGTGTCGACCTCCTTTCCGAACTGGACGTCCGCTTCGCCAGCTTCCAGGACTCCTCCGGTGACCTGGTGGCGGCGGCGAATCTGCCCGCGGTGGTGCCGCTGTCGCTGATCATGCGGCCGGACGGGACCCGGGCCGAATTGCACCCAGGGGAGTTGACCTCGGTCGATGAGGTCGAAGAACTGATGACAAGTAGTATGGGTGCCCCATGAACTCTGCATCTGACCTCCCGGAGTACTCGCTCGACGACTGGCTCGCCGCCGGATCTGTCCAGCCTGTGCTCCCGGACGACCTTCCCGACTGGCTGGAGCCCCTGGTGACCGCCGCGCGGTCCGGGGTGGAGACCGGCATCCTCGGCGATGCCGGACGTGACGTCCCGGAGTCCGGTCCCGGCGGTGAGCAACCCCGCTACTCCGCTGTGCTGATCCTGATCGGCCACGGCGACGGTGACGGTGGCGGGGACCCTACGGTCCTGCTGACCCACCGGAACCCCAGGATGCGCACCCATTCCGGGCAGATCGCCTTTCCCGGGGGACGCCGCGAGTCCGTCGATGCGTCCCCGATCCACACCGCGGTTCGTGAGGCGGTCGAGGAGACGGCCTGTGATCCGGGGTCGATCGTGCCGGTCGCGCTGCTGCAGCCGCTCTACATCGACCGGACGAATCACGCGGTCATCCCGGTTCTCGCCTGGTGGCGCACCCCGGGGCCGGTGCATCCGGCCACCGAAGAGTCCGACTGGGTGCGTCCGGTGCCGGTCGCTGATCTGGTGGCCCCCAAGGTGCGCAGCCGGATCGGTTTCCTGGACTGGCATGGACCGGCGTTCTCCATCGACGGATACCTGTTGTGGGGGTTCACCGGTGGGGTGGTCGACGCAGTACTGAACCTGGCCGGCTGGGAGCAGCCTTGGGAGGAGCCCTGGCAGGATGGTCAGCCGGTCGATGTCGTCGACCTGTTCGCCGCCCTGGAGACCTCCCGTAACGGTGAGAACCTCGTCCCGGCCCTGCTAGGCGACGAGGTCGGCGGGGAACTGCAACAGAGTCCCGATCAGGATAGTGTCACTGTCAGCACTACAACGAGAGCTACAACGAGAGACACAACAAGGTCAGCCAAGGAGGTGGACGGGTGAGCGGTTCGACGATCCTGGACATCGTCATCGTCGTTATCGCACTGTTCGCCCTCGTCTCCGGTTGGCGTCAGGGTGGGGCCTCCGCGGCCCTGTCGATGATTGGTGTGTTGGTCGGCGGAATCGTCGGCCTGCGCGTTCTGCCGTCGGTCATGAACCACGTCGACGGTGAGAACGTCCGTTTCGTCGTCGCCTTACTGGTCGTCGCCGGTGCCGTTGTCGTCGGCTACACGATCGGTTCGATGATCGGTAACAGGCTGCGCGACACGATCCGCACCCGTGCTGTGATGCGGGCGGACTCCGCGGTGGGGGCGGTGGTGCAGGTCGTAACCACCTTGCTGGTCGTTTGGCTGGTGATTGTGCCGGTCGCCGGTAACAACTCCGGAGACCTGGGCAAGGCGGTACGCGGGTCGTCGATCCTGTCAGGGGTCAGCACCATCGCCCCGGGCTGGCTGGAGTCCCTGCCGTCGCAGACGGCGTCCTTCTTCGGTGACTCCGGTTTCCCGGTCATCACCGACCCCTTCACCGACATCCCGGACACCGAGGTGGACCTCCCGGACTCCGAGCTGGCACGTACCGCCGCGGTCCAGCAGGCCCGACCGTCGGTGGTCCGGGTCGTCGGCGAGGCCGAACAGTGCAACCGCATCCTGCAGGGCACCGGCTTCGCCGTCAGCGAGGATCTGGTGATGACCAACGCCCACGTCGTCGCCGGTACCGGCAGTGTGATGCTGGAGACCACCGAAGGGGATGCACCGGCCCAGGTCGTGTACTACAACCCGGAGGAGGACATTGCCCTGGTCCGCATCACTGACGGCACGACGCTGCCGATCATGGAGTGGGCATCTCTGCCGGGACAGCACAACCAGGACGCCATCGTGCTGGGCTTCCCGCTCGGCGGGGACTTCCAGGCCACTCCGGCGCGGGTACGCGAGCAGTTCGTGGTCTCCGGTCCGGACATCTACGCCGACACCCGCGTCGACCGTGAGGCCTACACCCTGCGCGGCACCGTGGTGCAGGGCAACTCCGGTGGCCCGCTGATCGACACCAACGGGGAGGTCCTGGGACTGATCTTCGGAGCTGCGGTGGGTGACTCGGAGACCGGGTACGCCCTGACGAAGGACGAGGTGTTGTCCAACGTCGGTGACCTGGACGCCCACCAGGCTCCGGTGGACACCCAGAAGTGCGTGGTCAGCTGAGCGTCCGGCGGATCAGCGCGGCGACGGCCGGAGGATCCTCGATATGGGGGAAGTGGCCGACGCCGTAGAGCAGTTCGGTGCCGGAGCCGTCACCGCCGCGCGCAGCGGAACGACGGGCGATCTTCGGAGTGTACGCCGGGTCCATCGACCCGTCGACGCAGAGTGCGGGGGCGTCGGTGTGCTTCGGGATGGTGCGGTTGAAGTCGCCGCCCTCCGGGCGCAGACGACTGCGCAGTGTCCACCGGCGGTATTCGCAGGACAGGTGCGGGACCTTGTCGATCTGCATGCCTTCGCGGCGGAGATCCTGGTGTTTGCGGCAGGTCTCGGTGTCGCGGAAGCCCGGGGCGACCTGCTGCCGGAAGGAGTCGGCGACGATGGCCGAGTTGTCCTTGCGCAGTGCACGTTCCGGCAGGCGGGGCAGCTGGGCGAACAGGGAGGCGCGGATGCGGGACCACTGGGAAACCGGGTGGGTGAGGATGTTGCGGGCCAGCGCCAGGGGATGGGCAGAGGCCAGCGTGATGATCCCGGAGACCCGCTGGGGTTCGTGGGCGGCCATGGTCCAGGCCACCAGTCCACCTTCACCGTGACCGACGACCAGGGCATCGGTGTGGCCCAGGGCGCGGATGGCGCCGCACATGTCGGAGGCGGCGGTGGTCAGGTCGTAGCCACGGGGTGTCTTGTCGGAACGTCCGTAGCCGCGCAGGTCCACGGCGGCGAGTCGGACGGGGATGTCGGCAGCGGCACGGAATTCGGACATGATCTCGTCCCAGTCGAAGTGCCCGCCGGCGAAACCGTGGATCAGCAGGACCAGGGGCGCGTCAGCGGGCCCCTGGACCTGTACGTGCAGACGAATGCCCCGGGTGTGCACGTACCTGTGCTCCGGGGCGGTCGGGGAGGTCACTGTGTCTGGACCTACGTGAACATCCCGCTGTCCTGCTCGGCCGTCTTGTTGCCTGGCACGACAGACTTGAGTTCACCGACCGAGTCGATGGTCGCCTGGGGTTTCTCCACGCCCTTGATGAACTTCACACCGACCAGGGCCAGGATGGCCACGAGGACGAACATGATCAGGAAGACCACGAGGAAGGCGACCCAGCGCGGCATCCAGTTGTCGAGCAGCTCAGCGAGGAAGAAGAAGAAGAAGAATGAGCTGTAGGCCAGCACGACCGCGGCAGCGCCGAACATGCCGATGGCCAGTCCCGCCTTCTTCGCGGAGGAGGAGATCTCGGTCTTGGCCAGCTCGACCTCGGAGCGGATCAGGGTGGAGGCCTGGGTGGTGGCGTCCTTCACCAGGTCGCCGATGCTGCCGCCGCGACCAGCCGCCTGGGCATCCACGTCCGACAGGGGGATCGAATTGACCTGCGGATTGAAGCTGTCCTTGTCGGTGAACATCCCTTTGGTGTTCTTGTCGCTCACTACGCACTCTCCTGGTGAATGGTCATTCGGGGGTGAATCGGGGTTGTCTCCAGGCCATTGTGCCAGAGGTGACCCCACCTGGTGGGACTTTACCCGTCTTCGCGCCCTCTGAGCCATACGAGCAGGCCCGCGGCGAGGGTTCCGACGAGCGCGGCGGTTCCTGCTCCGCGGGCGATGGCGCCGGTGTTCTCGGGGAGACTGAACAGTGGTTCGGTGCGTCCGAACTTCACGATCGGCCAGGCCTGGGCGGTCGCCTCGCGGCGCAGGGCACGGTCCGGATTCACCGCGGTGGGGTTGCCGACGGTGGTGAGGAGCGGAAGGTCGGTGGAGGAGTCGGAGTAGGCGAAGCTGGCGGAGAGGTCGTAGCCTTCGGCGTCCGCCAGTCGTCGCAGTCCCTCGACTTTTGCCGGGCCCTTGCAGAAGAAGGGGACGTCGCCGGTGAAGTAGCCCTCGTCGTCGACGTCGAGTTCGGTGGCGATGAGGTGGTCGGCGCCGAGTTCGTCGGCGATGGGCTGGACGAGGACGCGTGCGGAGGCGGTGATGATCGCGATCCGGTGGCCGGCGGCGCGGTGGCGGTCGATGAGGTCGCGGGCCTCGGCGTAGATGAAAGGGACGATGACCTCGTGCAGGGCCTCGTGGGCGACGGTGGCCAAGTCGGCCTCGCGGCGTCCCCGGACCATGCCGACCAGGGTGTCCCGGGTGGCGTTGAGGGATTGATCGTCGTGGCCGCTGATCATGTAGTTGCCCAGCATGATCAACATGCGCAGCATCTCGCTGGTGGTGATCAGGCCGCGTTCGGCCAGCGGCTTGCGGTAGGCCATTGATGCGGACGTGTCGATGATCGTCTTGTCGAGGTCGAAGATGGCCAGGACGCAGGACGGATCGACGCCGGGCTCGGTGCGGATCTCGAGCGCGGGAATGTCTTCGCCGGTATCGGTCACATTCTCACCATACGTTTCAATGGTCCCATGTGTTACGGGACGAGGAGGTGGTTTCGGGCGACGTCACCACGTTATCCACAATACCGGCGAAACCATGACGGAAGTTATCCACACAGGATGGCCCTGGCGGGGGCGATCCTTCCCAGCGCACCCCACCTGCTGCCATGCTGTGCGCCATGAGGGGACTGAACAGACTTCCACGACCGCACCTGCCGGCACGGGCTCGGGTGCCGGGGCGCCGTACATCCACACCACGACCGGTGGAACTCGTCATCGAGGATCCGGGCCTGGCGGACGAGGTCGGCCTCGCCGTCGCCGTCACCGGCCGACGGCTGCTGGTGGCAGGGGTGACGGAGGGGACCGGGGGCGACCGGTCTGACCGGCTGTCACCGGAGCGGATCGTGGTGACCGACAGCGCTGGTGGTGACGGGAGTGACGGCAGCGACAGCGGGGCCGGCGCGGGGCCGGCCGACGGGGTCTACGAGATCAGGGTGTCCGCACACCAGCGTCAGGACGCCCTGCAGATCCCGGAACAGTCGGCGGAGCTGGCGGCGATGATCGGTTGTGCGGATCCGGTCGACATCTCGGTGCACGGCATCGTCGGCGGCGCCGGGGCCAGTGTCTTCGCCGCGGCGCTGGCGGGAACGGTCGCGGAGATGACCGACGGGGAGGCCGTCCTGGTCGATGCCGACCGCGATGCCTGGTCGGGGCACCACCACCTGCTGCTCGGGCTGGAAGGCCGCGAACACGGCGGTCGACCGGAGAGCGGCGACAGCGGCGACAGTGGTGACAGTGGTGAGAAGCGAGACACTCCGCAGCGGTGGCGGGCCGCGCAGGTGTGGGCCGATGACGTGGCGGTGGTGGAGAGCCCTGCCGGGGCAGCAGGAACCGGGGGGTGTCCGTTGCGTGACGGTGTCGTCGGTGGCCTCGGGCTGTCCATCGTCCGCGACCATGGCAGGGTATCTTCCTCGCCACCGGCACTGACACCGGCCTCGGCACAGGGTGCCGGGGCGCAGGCAACGGGTACGTGGCACGGACGATACCGCCGCCACCGTGTCATCGTCGTCCCGCAGACCGTCCCCGGGGTTCTGGCGGCCCGTCGGGAATGCGCCGCCGACCCGGAGACATGGGTGGTGCTGCGGGAACTGCCCCGGTCGGGACTGACCTGGAACCAGACGTTGAGTCTGCTGGGCCGCCAACCGGACGTCACCTGGCAGGACGACCCTTTCCTCACGGTGGACATCGACCGCGGGGACTTCCGGACCACCGGGCAGGCAGCAGGTACGGCAGGCGGGGCGGCGCGCGCACTGTGGGAGGTGATGGTGCGATGACCAGGTGGTGGCGCGCGAGGGCACAGGGGAACAACCAGCACGACGGCACCGGCGCGGTGTCGGTCATCGACCGGGTCCGCAATGAACTCGTCGACCGCCTGGTGGTGGATCCGACCGACCAGGACATCACCTCGGTGATCGAGCACCTGGACCTCGGCGGCGTCGAGGACGTGCGGAACCTGAGCCGTGAGTTCTCCGGGCTCGGCGAACTGGCCGTGCCACTGTGTGACCCGGAGGTCACCGATGTGCTGCTCAACGGGCCCGGCGCGGTCTGGGTCGACCGCGGGCGAGGTGTGGAACCCACCGATGTTCGGGTCGACGATGCTGAGGCGTGCCGGGACATTGCCGTGCGCCTGGCGGCGTCCTGCGGGGTACGGCTCGACGACGCCCACCCGTTCGCCGACGGCATCATCACCGACCTGCCGGCCGGGGTCTCGGCGGTGGGGGTACGGGTCCATGCGGTGCTCGATCCGCCGTCGGGGCTGGGACCGTGCATCAGCCTGCGGGCGTTGTCCCCGGCCCACCGTGACCTGCAGGTGCTGCAGGACGCCGGGATGTTCCCGGCCGAGGTCGCGCACCTGTTGCGGGAGTTGGTTGCCGAGAAACAGTCGTTCCTGGTCAGTGGTGGTACCGGTACCGGCAAGACCACATTGCTCTCGGCGTTGCTTGCCGAGATCCCTCACGATCAGCGGATCCTGCAGGTCGAGGACACCCCGGAATTGTTCCCGGGCCATCCCCATGCAGTCAGCCTGAGGACCCGGGAACCCGGTCCGGACGGCACCGGAGGGATCGACATGCGTGTACTGGTGCGACAGAGTCTGCGGATGCGACCGGACCGGATCATCGTCGGGGAGGTCAGGGGTGCGGAGATCGCCGAGCTGCTGCTGGCGTTCAACACCGGACACGGCGGCAGCGCCGGGACCGTCCACGCGAACAGTCTTGCCGCAGTCCCGGGGCGTCTCGAGGCGCTGGGGGCGTTGGCCGGGATGCCGGCGGAGACGGTGGCCCGGCAGGTCGGCGACGGTGTGGACACTGTTGTGCACCTGGACCGGGTGGCCGGGCGTCGGTTCGTCCGGGAGGTCGGACGCCTGGTCTGCTGCGAGGGAACCCTCCGGGTGGAACGGCAGTGGTCATGTTGACGCCGGTGGCGCTGACCGGGGCGGCAGCGATGGTCACGGTCACCGGTCGACGGGTGGCGCTGGCTGCGATGGAATTGTCGCACCGGGGTGTGCGGACCAGGGCACTGCGGGAGTTCACCGATGCGCTGTCTGTCGAACTGACCGTGGGAGCGCGTCCGGTGCAGGCTGCCGAACATGCTGTGGCCGCAGTGGAACAGACCCCGGAGGCCCGGCGTCGCGCTGGGGCAGGACTGGTGGAACAGTTGCGTCGGGAGGTCGGACGGGCCCGCCTGGGTGGGGACGTCGGTGTCAGCGGGGTCGGTGTCAGCGGGGCCGGCGACAGCACTGGCGACGGCACCGGTGAGGAGGTGTATCAGGTACTCCGCTTGTGGTCGGTCGCGCAACGTCATGGCCTGGCCCTGGGACAGGTCATGCGTCGTCGGGTCGACGGTATCGAGGCCCAGCTGACCCACCTGGGGCACACGTCCAGTGCCCTGGCCGGCGCGCGGCTCACCGAGATCATCATGCTCCTGCTGCCGGTGGGGGCGATGGGGATCGGCCAATCGATGGGTGTGGCACCGGTGGGGTTCCTGGTGGGCAATGTCCTGGGCGTGCTGGTGCTGCTCGCCGGGATCCTGCTGGCCTGTGCCGGGGTGTTGTGGGTGGAGTCGTTGACGGTGACGGTCCTCGGCGGGGTCGGCGGTCGCGCCGGGCCACCGGAGTTGGCCGCCGCCGGAGTCCTCGACGTCTTCGCCGCGGCACTGGCCGCCGGGTTACCGGTGGTCGGGGCGTGGCGGGTCGCCGTGGACGCCACAGCACCAGGGGACGGTGGGGACTGTGACGGTCGGGACAGTGGCAGTGGGAACAGCGGGGGATTGGTACGCACGTCCCTGGAGCAGGTCGCGGCACTGCTGGAGCTCGGCTCCGGCGCGCAGGCGTGGCATCCACTGCTCGACGACGAGTGTTTCGGACCGGTCGCCCGGCGTGCCGCCATCCAGGCCCGCAACGGTGCCCGGATGTCCGAGGAGATCCTCGGACTCGCCGACCGGCTGCGGCGCACCGCCGGTGACCGGTCGAGGGCGGGGGCCGAGCGGGTGCTCGTGGCCGTCGCCGCCCCACTGACACTGTGCTTCCTCCCGGCGTTCGTGCTGGTTGGGCTGGTGCCACTGGTGGTGGGGTTCGCCGGGGTATGACCGGCACCGCACGACAGAGAGAGTCAGACAGAGATCAGCACTACACCCGTGGAGAGTCCACGAGGAAAAGGAGTAATGACCATGAATGACACGACAGTGAAGGACAAGACCGTGAATGAGACGACCGTGAACGAGACGACCGCACATGAGACGATCGCAGCAGAACCGGACGCACAGTCCCGTGCCGCCGAGCAGGAGCAGGCCGCGGAGCAGGAGCGGGCCGCGGAGGTGGCGGATTCCGGGGTGATAGACACCGTCCTGCATGATGACCGGGGGATGTCGACCATCGAATACGCCCTGGGATGCGTGGCCGCAGCCGCCCTGGGAGCGTTGCTGTACATGGTCGTCACCTCGGACGCGGTGGAGTCGGCGTTGACCGCCATCTTCCAGCGCGCACTGGACGAGTAAGCCGGTGTTCCTCCCACCGGCAGGTGACGACCGGGGTTACGTCACGGTCGAAGCAGCCGTGGTGTTCACCGCGATCACCGCGGTCATCGGGGTGGTCATCACCGGGGTCATGACCCTGGCGACCTACCTGTCGGCGGTGGGGATGGCCCGCGACGCCGCCCGGGCGGCCGCCCTGGGTGACGGGGCGTCCGCCCGCACGATTGTCGCCGCCGCGGACCCGGACGCGCAGGTCACGGTGTCGGGGGCGGTCTCACAGACGGCTACGGCACAGCCAGCGGTGACAGCGCAGGACGGAGACAGCCTCGACCTGCTCACCGTCACCGTGGTGGTGCCGGGGAGACTGTTCGACATCTCGGCGACGGCGGTGATCGTCAATGAACCCGACTGAGACCGGAGTTGGTCATCCGCGCCGGGTGCTCGGCGACGACGGCTCGGTGACGATCATCGGTGCCGCAGTGGTCCTGGGGATCATCGCCTGCTGTCTGCTGATCGTGCAGGCAACGATCGAGGTGGTCAGCCATCACCGTGCCGTCGCCGCAGCCGATCTGGTCGCGGTGTCTGCGGCAACCGTCCTGCTGACCGCCGGGGAAACCCGGGCCTGTTCGGTAGCGGCACAGGTCGCCACCGGAAATGGGGCGGAACTGATGTCCTGTCGCACCATCGATGGGACGACGACCAGCCACGGAACCCCCGGTGTCACCGGCATCGCCGTCGACGTCCGGGTGGCATCACGCGATGCCACGGCGTCGGCCGGGCCGGTGGGCCAGTGAGTTCCCGGCGGGGGACCAGGTCAGGCGAGGATACGCCGCAGGAACGGTTCCGAGTCAGCGGTCGACGCCCACACCGTCCCGGAGTGGTCCTGCGGGTACCAGTGCACCTCGACCTGCTCATTGGATCCGGTGAACTGGTTGATCCACACCTCGGAATTCATCGCCAGGCCGATCGGGCTCGGTACATCGATGTCGGTGTACCCGTGGCCCAGGAACACCGGCCGGTCGTTACCGTCGGTCGGGGTGGCCATGTAGTCGCGCAATGCCCGTTCCAGACCCGGCACACTTGCCAGCGGACGGCTGAAGGCAGTGGCGATATTGGTCGCATTCAACGCCTGGCGTAGTTCACGCAGGCAGGAGGTCTCCGCCGCATCGGCGATCCGCCGGCCTTCGTCGGTCAGTGCCGAGTCCACGTCGATCTCCGGGTGTGCATCACGGAATCCCGCGATGGAAAAGGCCAGATAGGCGTTGATGCTGCCACCCAACGGCACCGGGGTGAACGACGGACCAGAGACCAACGCCAACTCCTCGATATAGGCCGGGGAGCCGGTGGTGACCGCACCACGGTAATCCAGGCCCGCATCAGCGCTGCGTCCGGCCGCATCATGGGCGACATGCAGGGCAGCTCCACCGCCCTGGGACTGGCCGACGACCGCCCACCTCGTCGACAGCTTTCCGGCGGTGGAGTCCAGGGACTGGGCGGCGACCACCGCGTCGACCACGCTGGTGGCGGTGGCCTGTCCGTTGAAGTAACTCATCAACCCCGGGGTGCCGAGGCCGGTGTAGTCCGGGGCGACGACGGCGTACCCCTGGGACAACCAGTGGTTGAGGTAGTCGGCGTCGTTACGGTGGCCCGCCGAGGGCGTGCAGTCGTCGCCGATACCGACGGTGCCGTGGGCCCAGGCCATCACCGGCCACCCCTGCTCCGGTGCCTCACCGTCGGGCAGGTACACCGCCGATGTCGCCCCGGCGATCTCGCCGTGCTGGTCGACGGTGGAGTACAGGAACCGCTGGTTCAGCGCGGCGTCCGGCATGTGCATCGGGGTGTCCAGTGGCACTTTCTTCACAGCGGTACCCGCGGTGTCCGGTAGTTCCAGGTCACCGGTCAGTGCGGAAGCTTCCCTCACGTCGAGCCCCGACCAGTTCGGCTCGGTCATGTTCGCCGCCGGATCCTGCATCGGTGAACCGGGGATGAGTGGCTGTGCCGGTGCGAACTGCGCCGCGGCGACCGGGGCGGTCACCGCAGCGGTGACGGCGACGGGGGGCGTCGCACATACCGTGCGCGCGGTGCGTCCTGCATGTGCAGGACGCTCGGCACGCTCGGCACGCTCGGCACGCTCGGTGCGTCCGGTACGCCGGGTGCGGGCAGGTCGATTCGGGGAGAGGAAGGTTGGCACAGTGACTCCAGGAAACGTCAGTAGAACTCAGCACATGCCGGGACAAGGTGACGCTAACTTTAGCCTGGGGATGTCGCTACCGGAACAGTGATTCGAGGAACGGGGTGGAATCCTTCATCGACGCCACCATGGCCCCGCTGTGGTCGGCGTCGTACCAGCGCACATTCACCTGCGCATTCGCCGATGCGTCACCCGTGAACTGCTTCAGCCACATCTCCGAGTTCAACACCAGCCCGACCGGGGTGGGGACGTCCATGTCACGCAGGCCGTGGGCGAGGAAGACCGGACGGTCGTATCCACTGGTCGGGGTGGCCATGTAGTCGCGCAGTGCCGGCTCAAGTCCCGGGACATCTCGCAGCGGACGGGCGAAGGCGTTGGCCATGTTCACCCCGCCCAACGCCCCCTCGAGTGCCCCGTAGCAGGCGGTCTCGGCCATGTCGGCGATGCGGCGACCCTCGGCGGTCAACACGGAATCCACGTCGATCTCCGGGTGGGCCTCGCGGAACCCGGCGATGATGTAGGCGGAGTACACGTTCAGACCTGCTGGCAGCACCACCGGCGGGAAGGACGGCGAACCGGCCAGCACCAGCTCCTCGATATAGGCCGGAGCGCCGGTGGCGACCGCCCCGCGGTAGTCCAGTCCGGCCTCCCGGCTGCGGGCGGTGGCTTCATGGGCGACGTGCAGGGCGGCCCCGCCTCCCTGGGACTGGCCGATGACCGCCCACTGCGTCGACAGGTCCGTCCCCACCGAGTCCAGCTTGTTCGCCGCGGCGACGGAGTCGATGACGTTCGCGGCGGTCACTGACCCATTGAGGTAGCTCATCAGTCCTGGCGTTCCGAGACCGGCGTAGTCCGAGGCGACGACCGCGTAGCCCTGATCGAGCCAGTGGTTGAGGTATCCGGTGTCGCGGGGGCTGCGGTTCTGCGCCGACGGGGTGCACTCGTCGCCGAGCCCGACGGTGCCGTGCGCCCAGGCCAGCACCGGCCACCCGCCCGCTGGTGCATCCCCGGTGGGCAGGAAGACCGCGGCGGTGGACGCCACGACATCCCCGTGCTGGTCGTGGGTGGAATAGGCGAAACGGTGCTGCTCCCCGGCGCTGGCCAGGCCGAGACCGGGGTTCAACGGGACGTCGCCGGCGGGCACGCCCACCTCGTCCGACAGTGGAATGCCGCCGGTCACATCGAGCCCTGACCAGTCCGGGGTGACACGGTTCGGGCCCGGATCGCTGACCGGTGAGCCGGCGTCCAGTGGGGCGGCCCCGGCCGAGGGGACGGTGACGGACGCCGTCACCGTCCCTGTGACAATTCCCGTGGCCACCATCGCTGCAGTGCACAGGACTGCGGCGCTGGCCCGGGAACGGGGTCGGCGGACGGTGCGGGACGGCAGGGTGCGGGGCACGGAGGACTCCTCGTGAACGTGGTGTGATTTTCCCCACGATACGTCCAGTTACTGCGATGCAGCGTCCGCCAATGCGCGCAGCAACACCGCGGCACCATGCTTGAACAGCGGATCATTGCCGTTGCCGCACTTCGGAGACTGCACGCACGACGGGCAGCCCGACTCACACCCGCAGCCCCCCACCACATCGGCGGTCATGGACATCCACGCGGCGAACCGGTCGAAACCGGCCTCGGCGAACCCGGCGCCACCGGCGTAACCGTCGTAGACGTACACCGTGGGTAGCCCGGTGTCGGCGTGCAGCACCGTGGACACCCCGCCGATGTCCCACCGGTCGCAGGTGGCCAGCAGCGGCAGCAGCCCGATCGCCGCATGCTCGGCGGCGTGCAGCGTGCCGGGCCACAACGGTTCCTCGATACCCAGGTCGAGCAGGACGTCCGGCTGGACGGTGTAGGCCACCGCCCTTGTGTGCAGCCGCTGGGCAGGCACGTCCAAGGGCACGGTCTCCAGCACCTCACCGTCGGACAGTCGACGCTGGTAGCCGGTGACCTGGTGGGAGACCTCGACGGAGACATCGGCCAGCCACACCCCCGAATCCGAACCCGAAACCGATCCCGAATCCTCCTCCGGGGTACCGCCGATCTGCCGGGTACGGTGCACCTGCTCCACCCTGATGTCGGTGGTTTCCTGCGGGCGGGTCGTCCACTCCGGTGTCTCGGGGTGCACCACGGCCACCGAGTCCGCCAGCGACAACTCATCGACGACGAAACTCTCGCCCTGGTGGACGTACACCGCCCCGTCGTGCACGTCGCCGACCGCGCGGGCGGCGTCGACGGTGCCGAGCACCCGGCCGGATTCACCGTCGACGATGACGACCTCCTCACCGGCCCCGCCGCGGATGTTGAGCCGGCCGTGGACCTGCCCGGCGATCTCCAGGTCACAGAACAGGCCCCGTGGCCGGCGACGCAGCGAACCGTCCGTGAGAAGCCCCTCGATCACCCGGTGGACCTGGCCGGGGTCGGAGTCGCTGAACCGGCTGATGTCCGCACTGGTCAGTGGTGCTTCCGCGGCGGCGCACAGCAGGTGGCCCGCCAGGATGTAGGGGTTGGACGGGTTGAACACGCTCGCCTCCACCGGGGTGTCCAGCAGCGCCTCGGGGTGGTGGACCAGGTAGGTGTCCAGTGGGTTGTCGGCGGCGACCATGACCACCAGGCAGCCCTGACCGCGGCGTCCGGCACGTCCTGCCTGTTGCCGGAAACTGGCGACCGTGCCGGGGAAACCACAGGTCACCACCGCATCCAGGCCGCCGACGTCGATGCCCAGCTCGAGTGCGCTGGTGGCGGCCAGGCCCAGCAGGTCGCCATTGTCCAGGCGCTGTTCCAGTTCCCGGCGGGCCTCCGGGGTGTAGCCCGCGCGGTAGGACGCGATGCGTGCGGCGTCGTAGGGACGTCCGGCCGCCGCGAGGTCCTCGGCGCAGGCCAGGGCGGTGATCTCGGCACCGCGGCGGGAGCGTACGAAGGTCAGTGTGCGGGCTCCCTCACCGATCAGCCTGGCCATGATCCCGGCGGCCTCGGTGGTCGCGGCCCGGCGTACCGGCGCGCCGTGCTCTCCGACCCGGCCCTCGATGAAGCCGGGTTCCCACAGTGCGACGGTGCGCTCGCCCTGCGGGGAACCATCGGCGGTCACCGCGGTGACGGCGCGTCCGGTGAGTCGGGCGGCGTGCCGGGCAGGGTCGGCGGTGGTGGCGCTGGCGAGGATCACGGTGGGACGGGCCCCGGCCTGCTCGGCCAAGCGCAGCAGGCGACGCAGTATCAGGGAGACATGTGCGCCGAACACGCCCCGGTAGACGTGGCATTCGTCGACGACGATGAACTGCAGGGTGCGCAGCAGGCGCGACCAGCGGGTGGCCTGTCCGAGGATCGAGGCGTGCACCATGTCCGGGTTGGAGACGATGATGCGCGCCTCGTCGCGGATCGTGCGGCGGGCCTCCGGTGGGGTGTCGCCGTCATAGGAGGCGACCATGACGTGGCGCAGAGCGGGCACCGCCGAGCACAGCCGTGCCAGGGTGCCGAGCTGGTCCTGGGCCAGCGCCTTGGTGGGTGAGAGGTAGAGGCAGGACGCGGTGGCCGGGGTTGCGGCGGGGGTAGTGCGGCCGACGGTGGGGGCGACGGGTCGGCCGGTGGGTCGGCTGGTGGTCGGGTTGCGCTCGGTGGCGAGGTAGGAGAGGACCGGGAGCTGGTATCCGAGGGACTTCCCGGAGGCTGTGCCGGTGGACACCACCACGTCACGACCGGCCCAGGCGTGCTCGGCGGTGGCTACCTGGTGGCTCCAGGGTGTGGCGACACCGGCGTCGACGAGGTGATCGCGCAGGTCCGGGTTGACCCAGTCTGGCCAGGTCACCGGCTGTGCGTGACGGGCGGGCTCGGTGCGGGAGTGGGTCAGTGGGGAGGGATCGTCCGCCGGCGGCGGCGCCGGTGTCGGTGCCAGTGCCGTCGGCGGGGGATCCACTGTTGCAGCCGATTCCGGTACGGCCGGGACAAGGATGTCCAGTAGTTCGGCACCATAGGAATCACTCATGGTGAACAGTGTAGAAACACCCTGGTCCGCGCGTCGGCCCAGGGGCCGAACTGAGTGTTTGCGGAGAATGCGGTGATTCATATGGTGTTTGGTAGCCGAACGTGGAACACTGGTGGCTGGTCACAGTTTCTGTGCGTCGCTTTGCTCGCTGCTTTTTACGGTTTCACCCGCAGACAGTAGGTAAAACGTTCGCGGGAGTTGTTTGCATGCGAACGGACCAACCATCTGGGTGGTTCGAGCATCGGCCCGGTGTTCCTGCGAAGAGTTGGCAGGGCACCGATCACCGAGAAAGTAAGTAAGGAAAGAACATGGCACAGGGAACCGTCAAGTGGTTCAACGCCGAAAAGGGCTACGGCTTCATCGCTCCGAACGATGGCGGCGACGACGTCTTCGTCCACTACTCCGAGATCCAGGGCAACGGCTTCCGTACCCTCGAGGAGAACCAGCAGGTCGAGTTCGAGATCGGCGAGGGCGCCAAGGGCCCGCAGGCCCAGCAGGTCACCGCACTCTAGGACTTCTGGCGCCGTCCCCGTAAAAAGGGACGGGATCAGATGGTGGTTCCGTTTTTCGGCGGAACCTTGACGCACCGCCGTCACCGGATAATCTCCGGTGGCGGCGGTGTTTCGTCATGTCCGGGGGCTGCATCCGGGAGCTATGAAGATCGCGGCGTTTCGGTGGGCAGTGCGTCATTGAAGTGTGCACAGCGTCATCGCAGAATGTCGTCCTGGGCCTTGTCGGCGACATTCTTCGATGACGCTGAGCACGGTGCGATGACGTGGAGGTGAGGGGATCCTGTCCTGCCCGGGCGTTACGCCTAACCTGGGCGTCCCGTCCTACCGGAGCGCCTCGCTGACCCGTTCGCGTAGTGCGATGACAGCGTCGGGGTCCTTCAGGTCCTCGGCGACGACCCGAATCACCTGGCCTCCATTGCGTTGTAGTGCCGCCAGCACCTTTGAATCATGGTCGCGCTGCGAACGATGGAGATGGTGGATACCGTCGTAGAACAGGTGCACGCCGTATTCTTCCCAGCCCAGGTCAGACACCGTGAGTAGGGAACCGTCCTCCTTGAATACCGGGATCTGGCTGCGCAGGCCAGAGGCAAGATCACTGACCACCAACCGGAGCACCGTCTCTGGTGGAGACTCCGCCCCGACATCCGTTGATCCCAGTACCTTGGCCCTGAGCAGAGCATCGGCGCCTCCTGGGACGCGCAGTGCATCGGGATTACCCGGCCGGGTCTTTCCGAGGGCCTGGTGGAAACTGTCGGAGAACTGGACACACTTGATGAACTCCGGGGACAGTTCGGGGCGGAGAGAGGTGAGGTCTGGAGCGGTCCATTGTCGACCGTCGGAGCTTGTCGTCCCCATGATGTGCCGGAGCATGTGGGACAACGTGGTCCCTGGGCTCGCCACCCGAAGCCCGTCGAAGTCGCCGCTCAAGGTCTCCGCGGAAAAGAGATGGGTGGGGTGGTGCCGGGTGGGGCGTACCAGGACATGGTCGGGTGCCCTGGTGGGGGATGAACCTGGAGAGGAAAGGAACTCAAGTAGTTCCTCCTCGACGAAGTACGTCATTCCGTAGGCTGATGCCCCACCGAAGCCGGTAGCGATGCGGTCTGGGTGCCGAATCAGGTGGGCGAGGGTGAGCATGGCCGCGGGAATGCGTCGGCGCCTGGTGCGACCGGTATCCGTGGTCTCCGGAAGAAGACTGTCGTTGTCGAGGTAGATGCCGTATTCGATGCGGGTGTAGTTGGCCCGGATCGACGCGCGGGTGGTCCCCATGCTGATGAGATCAGCCCTTGTCAGGGGCCGCCGGCCGGCCAGTGGAGACCGTCGCTTGCTGTGTCGCCAGGAGATCCGGTTGCGGTACCAGTCGGACGGTGTGCACTCCGGGGTGTGTCCTGGGAGTGCTGATTTCAGACTTGATCTGCTGTTTTGATCGCTTGTCGCCGGAGTCGCCGGAGTCGCCGATGTCGCCGATGTCGCCGGAGTCGCCGGAGTCGCCGATGAATGTGTGCTGCCATGTGAGGATGTGTCATGAGAGTCCACCCCGGCCTCGCCCCCTTGAGTCCATGCGATCATTCAACTACATATCCGCCGGGTTGGATAGTGAGTGCTGGAAAGTCATCGGAGAGTGTCCAGCGTCATCGAAGAATGTCGTTCAGGAGGGTCGGATCGACATTCTTCGATGACGCTGAGCGCGGTGCGATGACACGGAGGTGGTGGAACCGTGGACGACGGCGCTGAAGTGCGGTCGAGCGCCTTAGTGGTCCTCGCGGTGGGAGACGACGGCGTCCATGCTCTGCACGGTCCAGTCGAACAGGGCGTGTATCGGGGAAAGTGCTGATCGGCCCAGGTTGGTGAGGTTGTAGACCACGCGCGGGGGATCTCGGGGAAGGCGGTCCGTGCCACCAGGCCGTCGGCGGTCAGTGCAGAAAGGCGTTGGGACAAGACCCGGTCCGAGATGCCGTCGACATCGCCCAGCAGGCCGCCGACCGCGGACACCAGGTCACCGGGGTCTCCCGC
>DHKFJ23503__coassemble_799_pt1 | contig 19113 bp, 18 predicted proteins | sample DHKFJ23503__metabat2_low_PE_011 | metagenome-assembled genome bin DHKFJ23503 | reverse complement strand
CGGAGCACCGGGCCGGTGTAACTGAAGGGACGGTCGATGTAGCTCACTCGGGGGCTCCTGTCGGGGTGGTGAGGTAGCTGATCAGCTGGGCGGAGACGGTCTCGATCATCTCCACCGGGCAGTTCTCCTGCGGGGTGTGGCAGAGTCCGGGGTCACCGGGACCGAAGTTCACCGCCGGGACGCCGAGGGAGGAGAACCGGGCGACGTCGGTCCAGCCGAACTTGGCGCGGACGTTGCCGCCGGTGGCGGTCACCAGGGTGGCTGCGGCCGCCTGGTGCAGCCCCGGCAGCGCACCCGGCGCGATGTCGTCGATCTCCAGTGTGAAGCTCTCGGCCGGGTCGTCCGGGGTGCCGACGTCGAGCACCTCCCAGGTGTGCGCGAGGGCCTCGGCCTCGGTGCGGTCCGGGGCGTAGCGGAAGTTGACGAACATCCAGGCCTCGTCGGGCAGGGTGTTCGTGGCCACCCCGGCCTCCAGGTGCACCACGTTGAGTCCCTCGCGGTAGACACAGTCGTCGATCTCGACCTGCCTCGGCTGGTACTCGGCGATCCGTGAGATCACCGGGCCGAGCTTGTGGGCGGCATTGTCCCCCAGCCAGGCCCGTGCGGAGTGCGCGCGGGTGCCGTGGGCGGTGACCCGCACCCGCAACGTGCCCTGGCAGCCGGCCTCGATCACGGCCCCGGAGGGTTCACCGAGCAGCGCGATGTCACCGGCGAGCCATTCCGGGTAGGCCTCAGCGACGTGGAGCAGCCCGTTAAACCGGGAGGCGACCTCCTCACCCTCGTACAGGATCAGGGTGAGGTCGTGGACGAGTTCCTCAGCGGTGGCCAGGGTGGCGAAGGCGTGGAGGTACACCGCGTCCCCGGACTTCATGTCCACGGTGCCGAGCCCGTGGAGACAGTCGTTGCCGTCTGCGTCCGGCCCCCTGAACGAGGGGAGGTTGTCGGCCGGGGGGACGGTATCGATGTGACCGGCCAACACGACCCGGCTGGGCAGGTTCCGGTTCGTCCGGGCGACCAGGGTGTTACCGAGTCGGTCGACGGTCATGCCGACGCTCCCGCCGACCTCGGCGGCAAGTCTGGTCAGCGCTGTTTCCAGGGCATCGGCCAGGGCCTGTTCCTGGTGGGACTGGCTGGGGACGTCCACCAGCTGGCGGGTGAGCTCGACGGGGGAGGCCGTCAGGTCAATGTTCGGGGGTGTCGTGGCGGTAGTCATCGTGGCTAACACTCTAATGGCCGATCGCTGGCGCCGCCCGGCAGGTGTGGGACAATTACTGTCCATGAGCACTGAACACGCAGAGGGCACCGGGGCCACCGGGGCCACCGGGGCGGCCGACACATCGGCCGCACCCCAGGCCGAGGTCGGCAACCGCAAATTGGGTCACGGGCTGCAGGTCCGTCACCTGACCATGATGGGACTGGGGTCGGCCGTCGGCGCCGGACTGTTCCTGGGCACCGGCGTGGGCATCAACGCCGCGGGGCCGGCGGTGCTGCTGTCCTACATCGTCGCCGGTGTCATCGTGGTCTTCGTGATGCGCATGCTCGGTGAGCTCGCCGCTGCCCGTCCGGCCTCCGGTACCTTCGCCACCTACGCCCGGATGGCGTTCGGTCCGTGGGCCGGGTTCTCCCTGGGCTGGCTGTACTGGTTCATGCTGATCATGGTGATGGGCACCGAGATCACCGGTGCCGGGGCCATCATGGGCAACTGGTTCGGTGTCGAGGGCTGGATCCCCGGGCTGATCTGCGTGGTTCTGTTCACCGTGGTCAACCTGTCCGCGGTGCGCGGCTTCGGTGAGTTCGAGTACTGGTTCTCGTTCATCAAGGTCGCGGTCATCGTCTTCTTCCTGGCCATCGGTGTGCTGCTGGTCTTCGGCCTGCTGCCCGGGCATGAGCCGGTCGGCGTGGACAACTTCACCCCCTTCGCCCCCAACGGCATCTCCGGCATCGCCGCCGGTCTGCTGGCCGTGGCCTTCGCCTTCGGCGGCATCGAGATCGTCACCATCGCCGCCGCTGAGTCGGAGAAGCCCGCCCAGGCGATCACCGCCGCGGTGCGTGCGGTCGTCTGGCGCATCATGGTCTTCTACCTCGGTTCTGTCCTGGTCATCTGCGCCCTGCTGAACTACACCACCCTCGACGACGCCGACGTCGCCGCGGACTCCCCGTTCACCCGGGTGCTGGCCATGGCAGACATCCCCGGGGTGGTCGGTTTCATGGAGGCGATCATCGTGCTGGCCCTGCTCTCGGCGTTCAACGCCCAGATCTACGCCACATCGCGCCTGATGTTCTCCTTCTCCCACCAGGGCAACGCCCCGAAGCTGTTCCGCAAGGTCTCCTCCCAGCGGGTGCCGCTGCCGGCGGTCATCTGCTCGCTGATCTTCGCCTTCATCTCCGTGGGCCTGCAGCTGTGGGGACCGGACAACCTGATCAACCTGCTGTTCAACGCCGTCGGTGGTTGCCTGCTGGTGATCTGGCTCGGCATCGTCGCCAGCGAACTGAAGCTGCGCCGCGAACTCGAGGCCGAGGGGTCGCTGTCGGTGAAGATGTGGGCGTGGCCCACGCTGCCGATCATCACGATCATCGCCTTGGTCGGCCTGACCGTCCTGATGCTCTTCGACGACGTCGCCCGCGACCAGGTCGTCACCGTCACCATCGCCTTCGCCCTGTTGAGTCTGCTGGGCTGGTACGTGGGACGTCGTAACGTCGCCCGCGGTGTCATCAACCCCGACGGCACTGTCATCACCGACGGCACAGCCGGCACCACGTCTATTGACACAGACCGTCTGGCTGACCGGTAGGCTTGACGACCATGACTGCCGCTTATGGAACCGGAATCGCGACCCTGACCGCCGACGACACCGTCCTGGACGTGTGGTACCCCGAGTTCGGCCTGGGTGAGGCACCCGCCTCCCCGCTGGACCTCAGCCACCTGGAGGGTGCCGACGACACCGCCGCCGACCGTGGGGTCCGCCGCGAGGTCGTCCACACCGTCATCGCCGACACCGATACCGCCCCGACCGATGCCGCGGACGCCTACCTGCGTCTGCACCTGATCTCCGGCCGGGTCGTCCGTCCGCACGGGGTCAGCCTCGACGGTGCCTTCGGCAAGCTGTCGAATGTGGTGTGGACCAACTTCGGGCCCTGCGCCGTCGAGGGCTTCGAGGCCACCCGAGCCAAGCTGTCCCGCCACGGCCGGGTCACCGTGTACTCCGTCGACAAGTTCCCCCGCATGGTCGACTACGTCGTTCCCACCGGGGTCCGCATCGGCGATGCCGACCGCGTGCGTCTCGGCGCCCACCTCGCCGAGGGCACGACCGTGATGCACGAGGGCTTCGTGAACTTCAACGCCGGCACCCTGGGCTCCTCCATGGTCGAGGGCCGCATCTCCGGTGGCGTGGTCGTCGGTGACGGTTCCGACGTCGGCGGCGGTGCCTCGATCATGGGCACCCTGTCCGGTGGCGGCAAGGAGGTCATCTCCGTCGGCGAGCGCTGCCTGCTCGGCGCGAATGCCGGTGTCGGTGTCTCCCTCGGCGACGACTGTGTCGTCGAAGCCGGTCTGTACGTCACCTTCGGCACCAAGGTCGTCGTCAACGGCGCGGTCGCCGATGCCGCCGGTGTCGCCGACGGCGATGTTGTCAAGGCGTCCGACCTCTCCGGTGTCTCCAACGTGCTCTTCCGCCGTAACTCGGTGAGTGGCGCGGTGGAGGCCGTCGCCCGTGCCACCGGTTCGGTCGAGCTCAACGAGGCCCTCCACCAGAACTAGACAACGCCCGGGACCATCCCCGGGGTCAGCCCAGGGTCAACCCGGGGTCAGCCCGGGTCAGTACTGCCCTCTCCCCCACCGCACGGCGACCCACCTGACCCGCCGTGCGGTTTCTGACTCTCCAGTTCCCTCACTCTCCAATTCTCTCTCCAGGACCCTCTCCATGGCCCCTCGTTCCGGCGCACGTGTCCTCCGCACCCTGGCCACCCTGAGCCTACGCGGCCTGCGTGCCCATGCCGCACGGCTGCTGCTCACCCTGTTCACCGTGGTGCTCGGCACCGGCTTCGTGGCCGGCACGCTGCTGCTCACCACCACCCTGGACCACTCGGTCACCTCCTCGGCGGAAGCCGGGTACGACGGTGTCGACATCGTCGTCGTCCCCGGTGACGGACAACGCAGCCTGCCGGACGCCGCGAGCGACCACCTGGCGGGCAGCCCGCTGGTGGACCGGCTCAACATCCGCGGCGACCACAGTGTCGCGCTCAGCCGCGACGGGCAGGCACTGGACACCGGTGACAGGACGATACGTCCGACCCCCTGGTACGACCAGGACGGACTCGTCGGCCCGCCCCGCACCCTCACCGAGGGCACCGCCCCCGGACCGGACACCGTCGCCGTGAGTTCCCGGACCGCCGAGGAGCTGAACCTCTCCCCCGGGTCCACTTTGACGCTCAATGACCAGGCCGGCGAACTACCGTTGACGGTCAGCGGGATCTTCGGCACCGGCCCGGACGCCGACACCGACGCCGATACCGGTGCCGCCACCGAAGAGCACCAGCTCGACCTGGTCCTCGGTCGCGACACCTACCTGCAGCGCTACGCCGGTGCCGGTCTCCCCGGCCTGGTGGCCACCGTGGCACCGGGTCAGCAGGCACCGGAGGTGGCCGTCGCCCTGACCGATGAACTCGCCGCCCTGCCGGGGACCCCGGAACCACCGACGGTGCGGACCGGGGAGCAGGCCGCCGCGGCCGACAGCGCCGCCCTCACCGCGGGCCTGGGGTTTGTGGGGTACATCCTGCTGGCTTTCGCAGTGATCGCCCTGGCTGTCGGGATGTTCATCATCGCCAACACCTTCGCCATGACCGTCGCCCAACGCACCCGGGACTTCTCGTTGTTGCGCGCACTGGGGCTGTCACGTCGTCAGGTCACCGCCACGGTCACCGCCGAGGCCCTGGTCATCGGACTGGTCGGCTCGGTGTTGGGGGTCGGCGCCGGGGTCGCGATGGTCGTCGGGATCCTGGCCATCGCCGCCCGTCTCGACCTGGGGCTGCCGACACTGGAACTCGTGCCGACCACCGGGACGATACTGCTGCCGGTCGTCCTCGGCGTGCTGGTCACCCTCGCGGCCGCCTGGGCTCCCGCCCGCCGGGCCGGGGCGTCCTCTCCCCTGGCCGGGGTCCGCGACGCCGTCGAACCACCGGTGCCGCGCACCCGCACCGTCTCCGGCACCCTGGTGCTTCTCGCCGGTGTCGCGATGGCCGTGATCGCAGCCCTCACCGACGGGTGGGGAACCGGGGCGCGCGCCTCAGTGAGCGGACTCGGCACCCTCGCCGTCGTCGTCGGTGTCATTCTGGTGGGCCCCGCCGTCTGCGCCCGGGTTCTGCCGGTACTCGGGCGCCTGGTCGGCACCCCCTTCGGTAGTGCCGGGCGCATGGCGTCCGGTATCGGACGACGCCAACCACGACGGACCTCCGGCACCGCCTTCGCTCTCGCCCTGGGCCTGTCCCTGGTGACCTTGACCGGCATGCTGGGTTCCTCCGTGACGGCGTCGGTGGCCGGTGTGGTCGATTCCGAGGTCACCGCCGATCTGGTGGTCGGCCCACCGGGAGGGGCGGTCGATGTGGCCGTGCCCGGGAGCGCGGCCGGGAGGATCACCGAGACCCCCGGTGTCGGTGCCACCTACACAGTCGGCAAGGCACCGGCGCGGGTGGCCGACTCCACCACGCTGATCACCGTGGGGTCGGGCGATCCGCAGCACACCTTCGCTCTCGGGGAGACCAGCGGGGAGCTCAACCCGGGCCACGACGGTCTGGTGGTGTCCCGCAGCTTCGCCGACGAGCATGATCTCGACCTGGGTGCCACGGTGCCGGTGGGGGTCCTCACCCAGACCCGGACGGTGGACATGCCGGTCGCCGGTATCTTCGAGCAGTCCCGGTTGCTCGGCGACGTCATCATCGACTCCAACGCCTACTGGAGGCTGGCCCCCGGCTCCCAAGGCAGCGGCGGTCACCGGATCCTCGCTGTGGCGGTCACCGGCGACGGCACCGCTGAGCCAGCTGCCCTGCGGGAGAGTCTGGAGGCGGCGACACAGGAGTATCCGATGCTCCAGGTCCAGACCCCGGCGGAGTTCGGCGGTGAGCAGGCGGTGATCATCGACCGGCTGGTGGTCGTGGTCTACGCCCTGCTCGCCCTCGCCGTCACCGTGGCGGTGTTGGGCGTGGTCAACACACTGGCACTGTCGGTGGTGGAGCGCCGTCGGGAGATCGGTGTGCTGCGCGCTGTCGGTATGGGCCGCGGGCAGCTCGCCGGGATGGTGCTCATCGAGGCGGTCCAGACCGCGGTTCTCGGGGCGTTCGCCGGCATCGGTATCGGCCTGTTGGCTGGCTGGTCGCTGCTCGGGTCGCTGTCTGCGGAGGGCGTCGACACAGTCGTGGTGCCGTGGTCCACCGTGGTACTGGTCGTGGTCGGTGCGGTGGCGGCCGGCGCGGTTGCCGCACTGACCCCGGCGCTGCGGGCCGCCCGGATGCCGGTGCTGCAGGCTGTCGCGGAGAACGACGACCGGCCGTAGAACGTGCTGACCGGTGCTAGTCGGCCAGTGTGACCAGGCGCTCGGCGGCCTTGACGATGTCGGAGTCGGTGGCGGTCAGACCGATCCGGACGTGCTCGGCACCGGCGGGACCGTAGAAGTCTCCCGGTGCGACGAGGATGCCGAGGGCAGCCAGCCGGTCGACGGTCTCCCGGCAGGGACGGCCTTCGGTGGCCCACAGGTACAGCCCGCCCTCAGAGTTGTCGATGCGCATCCCCGCGGCGCGCACGGCGGTGGACAGGACCTCGCGGCGACGCCGGTAGCGCTCCTTCTGCAGCAGCTCCTGACCGTCGTCCTCGAGGGCTGCGGACATGGCGGCCTGGATCGGCCCCGGCATCATCAGCCCGGCATTCTTGCGGACGCTGAGCAGTTCGGCGATCAGCTCCCCGTCACCGGCGAGGAAGCCGGCGCGGTAGGATGCCAGGTTCGAGGTCTTCGACAGGGAGTGCACCACCAGCAGGTTGGTGTGGTCCCCGCCGCAGACCCGGGGGTCCAGCAGGGAGATCGGGGCCGGGGACTCCGCCCCTTCCTCCCGGTCGGTGGACCAGCCCAGGCCGAGGTAGCATTCGTCGGAGACCACGACCACGTCACGTTCCCGCGCGTACTCGACGACCTTGCGCAGGTGGTCGATGCCCAGCACCTTGCCGTGCGGGTTCGCCGGCGAGTTCAGGAAGATCATCGTCGGCACCTGGGGGCCGAGCTTGAGCAGCGAGTCGCTGCGCAGCACCTCGGCCCCGGCCAGCTTCGCGCCGACCTCGTAGGTCGGGTACGCCAGCTCCGGGATGACGACTGTCTGGCCGGGCACCACGCCCAGCAGGAACGGCAGCCAGGCGATGGCCTCCTTGGTTCCCACCACCGGCAGCACGGCGTCCTGCGATACCCCGGTGACACCGAACCGTCGTGCCAGGGCCTCGGTGATCGCCGTGCGCAGCGCCGGGGTGCCGACAGTCTGCGGGTAGCCGGGCTCACCGGCGGCCTCGGACAGTGCCAGCTGGATCGACGGGGCGACCTCGTCGACCGGGGTGCCGACCGAGAGGTTCACCAGTCCGTCCGGGTAGGACGAAGCGGTCTGCTTCGCCCCGGCGAGGGAGTCCCACGGGAAGTCGGGAAGCTCGGCGGACAGCGTGCGGCGTGACAGTCTCGGCATGGTCGAAGAGGTCCTGTTCGTTGTTGGGGAGGGCTGGCCTGTGCCTGGCGCTCTAGTCCTGGTTCTGGGGCGGCAACGTGGCGATGCCCTCGACGTCGAAGTCCTGCGGGCCCAACTTCGCTGCTCCGCCCGGGTCGCCCAGGTCATCGAAGAACGCCACGTTGTAGTCGATGTAGTCCTCCCACTCGTCGGGCAGGTCGTCTTCGTAGAAGATCGCCTCGGTCGGACAGACTGGTTCGCACGCGCCGCAGTCCACACATTCATCGGGGTGAATGTAGAGCATCCGCTGGCCTTCGTAGATGCAGTCGACGGGGCATTCCTCCACGCACGCCCGGTCGAGCACATCCACACAGGGCTGTGCGATCACGTAGGTCATCTGTTAAGTCACCTTCTGGTTTCTCGTCACGTTGTAGATTGTCGTCGGTTGTACCGCTACGCCCGGAAGTCACCCGGGCATGGTCTCGCGCACCGCAGTTGTCGCTGCTGATCTTCTCACTTCAACCGCAGAAATGCCCAACCGCCGCCGAGGGCTCCGACAGGCAGCAGAAGCAGGCTCCATATGCTGCTGGAGACCACAGTGTCCCCACCGGTGCCGGGCAGTACCGGCCAGAACACCAGCAGCGCGTAGCCCACCACCCAGGTCCACAGCGGGATGGCGGCGATGGAACGATTGTCGGTCCACAGCAGTGCCGTTTTGACCAGCACGTAGTTGAACCAGGGAGCCACGACCAGCGGCCAGGGGAATGGCACGGAGACGCTGCCGAAGGTGATCCGTGACCCGAGGTAGAGCACCGCGAGCAGGACGGAGATCACCGCGCCCACGGACAGCCAGACGATTCCGGCCACGCGTTCGGACCGGGTGGTGTCGCGGCGTGGTTGGGACCGTTCAGGGTCGCCCCAGTGCGGTTCCAGGTCACGGACGTCTGCACCGGTGGACGGTGTAGTCGTCGTCTTGTCGGTTCCCATCGGGTCACCTCCCTTCAGCGAATAGACAGTCTAGTCTGTTCAGAGTGTCCTGCGAAAGTCGCGGCACCGGAAAAGCCGCACCAATCATATAACTTTCCGACGGCAGCAGCGGCTGGGCGATGAGGTTGGACAGGCAGTACGCCATCGGCACCCCGTCACCGACAGGCTCACGGGCCCGGTCGTTGACGTCGGACGCACTACCGTCGGCGACCCACAGCTGGGTCGCATGGGCTGTCATCGCTCGACGTTTCGCATCGAGATCACTGTTTCCGGCCTTGCCGCCGTCACCGCCGCCATCATCGGGATAGGCACCGGCGACGACCCGGACATCAACCGACGCCGCCGGCACCGAGGCAAGTTCCCCGGGCTCCGGCCACCGCCAGCCGGCGGGCGGGTCACCGGCGTCACGCATCGCCGCCAGGCCTGCCTCGACCCGCTCGCGTTCCTGGACCGCCCAGTAGATCCTGGCGGGCGTCCAGTGTGCATGATGGCTCTCTGCGGCGGCATCTGCTGCGGCATGGACGATCTCGTGGGCCCGGATGTGGTCGGGGTGCCCGTAGCCACCATCGGGCCCGTAGGTGACCACGACGTGCGGACGCAAGTCGTCGAATACCGCGGTGAGTTGTTCGACGGCTGTCGCGCCGGAGGACACGAACGCCGCCGGGTGCTCGGCCGCCGGGGCTCCGGCCATGCCGGAGTCCCGCCAGCGTCCCGGGCCGCCGAGGAACCGCGGACGTCCGATCCCCAGTTCCCCGAGCGCCCGCTGGAGCTCGGCGATCCGGTAGCCACCGAGGATGTCGTGGCCGTCAGCGACCAGACCGGCGTACTTCTCCCCTATCACCTCGCCCTCCTCCCCCAGGGTGCAGGTCACCACGGTCACCTCGGCACCGCGGCGGGCCCACTGGGCCAGGGACAGGCCGGTCCACAGTGACTCATCGTCCGGGTGCGCGTGGACGGCGAGAATGCGCACGTCCTGAAGGTCATTCATCGTCGGTCTCCTCGGCAGATGGGGTGGTTGTCGTGTCTGACTCGGTGTCTGACTCGGTGTCGGTGTCTATCCGGGTCCATCGGTCTGCAGTGTAGAACGGTCCGGATCGCGGCCCGATCGGCCACTCCGACAGATCCTGGTCGGGACCGACCAAATCGGGACCGGCGCCGACGAGCACTCGGTCGGCGACCAGCGGCAGCGACAGGTGCAACCCACCGATCCGCGCCCGCAGCTCCTCCGGCACCGCCTCGAGACTGCCTCCCTCCGGTTCGTCGGCCAACAGCGCGTCCACGGTGTCGTCACAGATCCCGGTGACGTTCGCCGCACGTGCCCGTTCGGCAGTTGCGTCCGCAGTACTACCTGTATCCCCAGTATCCCCGGCACCGTCAGCACCGTCAGTGCCGTCGGTGCTGTCGGTGTCGCCGGTGGCACCGGACGTGGCCGCCCCGGATTCACCTGCACCGGCATCGGTGTCCACAGCATTACCTCCGGAGGTGCCGGACAACGGGCGATCGGCCTCATCGCAGGCATAGCGACTGCGCAGATCCGTCCATCGTCGGGCGTCGTCCTGCCAGGTCACGACCGCGTCCACCTCGCCTCGCGGCAGCAGTTCGGCGTAGATTTCCGTTGCCGACGGCGTCACCACTGTGGCAGGAATCCCCTTGTCCACCAGAGTGTCGACGACACGACGGGCGGCCTCGACCGCCTCCTCGTCGAGGGTGTCCGCACCGATCTGCAGGGGACGTTTCCGGCTCACCCCGGCAAGCGCGGTCCCCTGCTCCCCGGTGGTGGGCCCTGCCACATCAGCAACCAGGTCATCTTGCGGTGCCGTGGCCCGCGGATGTCCGGTGACCAGCCGGGCGACCCGGTCTGCGTCGACGGCGGCGAGGACCTCGGCGCGAGCGTCCGGTGCGTCCAACCGGGTCGATGCCGTGTTGAGCTGCAGCGTCAGCTGGCGACGTAGCGTCGTCGTCCGGGCCTGCACCCCCGGGACCGTGCGGATGCTCTCGGCTGCCACCCCGGAGTTCCGGGTGGTCACCGCCTGGATCTGTCCGGTGCGCAGCATCTGGGCGGCGGTGTCGGTGTCGTTGACGGTGGAGAACTCGAGTTGGTCGGTCCGCGGCGGGGTCTGCCCCCAGAACCGGGCGTTGCGTTCCAGGAGCAGTGTCCCGCGCCCCGCGTCGTATTGCCGGACGGTGTACACCCCGCCGGAGGCCGCCGGAATATCGCTCATCATGGTTGAGAACGGACGGTTCTCCCCCCGGTAGATGTGACTTGGCAGCAGATTCGCGAACAGCTCACGCCACTGGGCCGTCGGCGAGTCGAAGGTCACTGTGACCCGTCGGCCACCGGCGGAGGTGGAGATCTCGTCCACCGAGTCATAGAGATCGGTGGACGTCACACCCGGCTGGGTGGTGATCTGCTGATGCAGGTACTCGAAATCCGAGCCCACGATCGGGGTCCCGTCGGACCACTGCGCCCGACTGTTGATCACGTACACGACCTTCTCCGGGGCGTCCTCGTCGCCCTCGTCGATCTCCACCGAGTCGAGCAGGTCGTTGTTGATGTCGTGGCGTAGCCCGTCCGGGCCGCGGCGGTATGCACTGGGCAGGGTCAACTCGGCGACCGTGGAGGTCAGCATGGACTGGGTGGACACCAGGTGCGGATTGAGGTCGGCGGGCACCGAGTCCACGCCGATCTCGATGCGGCGCAGTTCCGGAGCAACCGACGAGTCCCCCTGGTCGGTGTCATCGGCATCCCCCGCGCCGTCCTCGATGTCGGTGGCCGGTGCCTGGTCCTCCACCGTCGGTGCGTCCCCCGGGTTCGCCTGGCATCCGGTCAACACCAGCCCCAGGGCGGTGAGAACCGCCACCGGGACACGACGACGAGAAGCCGTCGACGGGCGACGAATATGACTCACCTGTCAACGGCTCCTTACCCGGTGTGACCCGGTGGGTCGGCTACTTGTTACGTGCCTTCATGCGCGACAGCGCGCGAGCACGCTCGGTCGCACCGAGGATGACCTTGCGCACCCGGACGTTCTCCGGGGTGACCTCGACGCACTCGTCGTGGCCACAGAACTCCATGGCCTCGTCCAGGGTCAGGTTGTGGGCCTTGGCCAGCGTCACGGTGGCATCGGCGGTCGCCGAGCGCATGTTCGTGAGCTTCTTCTCCTTGGTGATGTTGATGTCCATGTCCTCGTCGCGGTTGTTCTGCCCGACGACCATGCCCTCGTAGGTCTGGGTGCCGGGCTCGACGAAGAAGCTGCCGCGGTCGGCCAGCTGGGTCAGTGCATAGGCGGTGATCTGACCGGTGCGGTCCGAGACCAGCGAACCGTTGGGACGGTCCTTGATTTCACCGGCCCAGCCCTCGTAACCGGCGGAGTAGTGGTTGGCGATACCGGTACCACGGGTCTCGGTCATGAAGATGGTGCGGAAACCGATCAGGCCGCGGGACGGCACGGTGAAGTTCATCCGGATCCAGCCGGAGCCGGTGTTGTCCATCGACTCCATGCGGCCCTTGCGGGCGGCCATCAGCTGGGTGACGGCACCGAGGTGCTCCTCGGGCACGTCGATGACCATGTGCTCGTAGGGCTCCTGCAGCTTGCCGTCGACGGTACGGGTGACGACCTGCGGCTTACCCACGGTCAGCTCGAAGCCTTCACGACGCATGGTCTCCACCAGGATCGACAGTGCCATCTCACCACGGCCCTGGACCTCCCAGGCGTCGGGACGCTCGGTGGGCAGGACGCGGATCGACACGTTACCGATCAGCTCCTGGTCCAGGCGGGCCTTGACGACGCGGGCGGTGAGCTTGTCGCCGCCGCCGCGACCGGCCATCGGGGAGGTGTTCACACCAATGGTCATGGAGATCGCCGGCTCGTCGACGGTGATCCGCGGCAGGGCGACGGGGTTCTCGGTGTCGGCGAGGGTGTCGCCGATCATGATGTCCTCGATGCCCGAGATCGCGGCGATGTCACCGGCGATGACCTCCTCGGCGGGCACGCGAGAGACACCGACGGTGCGCAGCAGCTCGGCGATCTTGGCGGTCTTGAAGTGCTGGTTGCCATCGGCGTCGTAGTGGATCCAGGAGACCTGCTGGCCCTTGCGGATCGTGCCGGCGAAGACGCGGATGAGGCCGATACGGCCCAGGAAGGAGCTGGAGTCCAGGTTGGTGACGTGGGCCTGCAGCGGGGCGTCGATGTCGGCGGAGGGCTCCGGGAGGGTGTCGTAGAGGACGTCGAACAGTGCCTGGAGGTCTTCGGCGTCCGGGATGTTGCCGTTACCGGGGTTCTCGGTGGAGGCCTTGCCGGCGCGCCCGGAGGCGTACAGCACCGGCAGGTCCAGCAGGGTCTCGGCTGCCTCGGCGGCCTCGTCGTCGTCCAGGGACGCGGCGAGCTCCAGCAGCAGGTCCTGGGCCTCAGTGACGACCTCGTCGATGCGGGCGTCCGGACGGTCAGTCTTGTTCACGCAGATGATGACCGGCATCTTGGCCTCGAGAGCCTTACCCAGCACGAAGCGGGTCTGGGGCAGCGGGCCTTCGGAGGCGTCGATCAGCAGGACGACACCGTCGACCATCGACAGCGCGCGCTCGACCTCGCCGCCGAAGTCGGCGTGGCCCGGGGTATCGATGACGTTGATGACGAGGTCGGAGCCGCCTTTGCCCTGACCGGCACGACGGATGGCGGTGTTCTTCGCCAGGATCGTGATGCCCTTCTCCTTTTCCAGGTCGCCGGAGTCCATCACACGGTCCTCGACATCGCCGTGGGCGTCGAAGACGCCGGACTGACGCAGCATGGCGTCAACGAGGGTGGTCTTGCCGTGGTCGACGTGTGCGACGATGGCGACGTTACGGAATTCAGTCAGTGACACAGATCCTTCAGCTTCCTTGCAGTGGATGCAGTTGGTACCGGCAGCGGTACAGGGCGATTTCAGCGGTGCGGGCGGGCAGGTCCAGGATGGTCCGGACGCCACACACCGTCAACAGCACTACAGGATACGCGACGTAGCGCCCATTTATCTCATTGAAAGAGAATCCCGCCTCTCTGCGCCCGCGCGCACGCGCATACTTCAGGGATGTGGTGGAACTTTTCCGCCGATTCGGCTGCGCCCGCGCTACCGACGCTGATATGGTCGACAAAAGCGAAGAGATAGCGTATATGTTGCTCGTGTTACTATTGTGACTGATGTGACTAAGGTTCCGCTGTCCCGCAGGACCGCTATTGACCACTCACACCAGACAAACGACCGAAAGGCCGCCCGTGCTCACCCACCACTCGCAGAACCGCTCCCCAGGCCGCGTCCGCCGCGCAGCCGTCGCAGCACTGGCTGCCGTCTCACTGGCGGGTGGCACGGCCCTGGCCGCAGCCCCCGCAGCCCAGGCCCTGCCCGGCCTACCGCCCGCACCGATCGACCACCTGGGGCGCCCGAACGAGCAGATCCTCAAGGAGATCGAGAACTTCGCGAAGAGCCCACAGGTCCCCGATGACATCGGCGACACCCTGATGCGCGTGGTGGGCTTCTTCCGCGGCGACGGCGAGCCCGGTGTCGCCATGCCCGAGGGCGGCCCCGCCTTCACCCAGTTCGGTTGGCCCGCCCCGTCCACGGGCTGCCAGGGCAGCGACGGCAGCCCCATCGGCATGGGCATGGGCGTGCCCGGCCCGGCCGATCTGCCCCTGCCCGGTGTCCCCCGCGGCCACATCGACTTCGTCTTCACCGCCCTGGGCACCGGCCCGGTGTCCGAGCGTCAGGCCAACGGCATGCGCGTGCACTGGGTCAACATCAACAACGGCCGCACCGGCCAGACCCCGCTGCGCTTCAACGGCATCAACGCCGACGGCCCCGGCACGGTCAACGGCCAGGCCAACACCGGCGGTGGCACCGTCGTCGCCCTGCTCGAGGGCGGCGTGAGCACCGACGAGGACTCCGGTCGCGTCAGCTGTGACTACATCCCGACCGTCGGAGTATTCAACGTCCGGTAACTTCCTTCCGGTCGCCGAGCCTCCGCAGACACCGTAAAGTCTCCTGCCATGGTGGACATTCACCCGCCCAAGCAGGAGACTTTTGACGTCCAGGCCCGGACCAACACCGACCCCAAGGGCTTCGTGCGCCCGGTCGACGAGTACCGGGTGGTCGGTGACGCGCTGTACATGGCACGCCCTGCCGACCATCCCCGATTCGGCTACCTCGAGAGCTGGCTGATCCCCCGTCTCGACGTGCGGGTCAGCATCTTCCACTTCCGCCCCGGTGCCCGCGGCAGTCTCGCCGGCCAGCAGCTCTACGTCGACATCGCCCAGATCAGCCGTGAGCAGGGTACCGACGGCAGCGTTGACGATGGGGCCACCTGGCACACCACCGACCTCTACATCGATGTGGTGACCTACCGCGGCAACCGCTGGGAGGTCCTCGACCTCGATGAGCTCGGCGGCGCCCTGACCCGCGGTTACATCGACACCCCCACCGCCGACCGGGCGCTGGCCTCAGCACAGCGTCTGGTCACCGGCATGCTCGACGCTGGCGGTGTCGCCCCCTGGCTGGCCCGCGAAGGCGTCCAACTGACCTGGGCCGGTGACGTCACCCTGGCCCCGCAAGGGTGACCCCCTGGCCCCGGTGAACCTCTAGCCGAGGATCTGGCGGCCCATGACCATGCGGCAGATCTGGTTGGTTCCTTCGTAGATCTGCGTGATATAGACCCCTACGCAGTTCAGTGTATCATCGCAGGTCAGCAGCATCGCATGGCACGCCTGACGGCGCCTAAATCGGACTACGCGCAGTCTGGTACGGGCAGAATACGGGCACCGACCGCACGTGCCGGAGGACCTACGGGATCTGGCCGACGGCCTCACCGCTGCCGCAGACCTCCTCGAGAACCGCACGCAGACACAGAAAAGAGCCCCCACCGTCGGTGTGACGGTGGGGGCTATTGGGGAGCGGCCGCGGGGGGGACTGTCGGCGCTCACCCCGGGCGGGTCTAGGGGCCCCGCCACACGTGAGGATATCTCACGTGGCGAGGTCATCGTGGAGGATCGGGGGAAGCCGCGGCCAGGTGGATTGGTCGCGGTGCGCCTGCCGCCAGTCCATCACGTGCCCGACGAGGGCCTGCCGCTTCTGCCGCTCGCTGTACAGCTCCCCCTCGATTTCGCGGCGCTTCTGCCGCTCGTCACGCAGGTCGCCCTCGAGTTTTCGCATGTCCGACTGCAGCGCCTCAATCTTTGCGTCCCGGTCGGCTAGCTGATCCTTGGTCCACGCCTGCATCTTTTCCATGAAGCTGCCCCACTCGGGGCCTCTCGCGCTGTCGCGGTCGGCGCCGGCCTTCACCCGGGCCACGAGGATCAACCCCAGGGTCGAGAGGATGCCGACGATCATGGTGGCGGCAGTGCCGTAGAGGTCAGCCATAGGGCATCGCCTCCTATCTCTGCTTGACGCGGACCTCGGTACGGGAGCCACGCCACACGGACCAGACGGCGAGGGCGGCGACGGTGGCGTAGCCGATTGCACTGACCCACCCTCTCGGCATGTCTCCGGTCCATGTCGCTCGCAGGAAAGACAGGGCCCAGAGGATGTGGAGGGCGACGCCGGCGCCGTACAGAATCGCCGCTGTCCCAGTGTCATGCCAGCCGGCGATGAGGACCAGCATGGCTCCGATGATGATCCACACGCCGGACCATAGTCCGATGGTCATCAGCTCCTCTGCAGGATGGCTGCTGCCGGTGCGGGGGTTGTAGCCCCAGTAGGACGCGCCTCGGGCGACACAGGCGATACCGAGTATGACCAGCGCGGTGCCGTCGGTCAGCATCGCGGACCGGAGCCGCTCGGCGGGCCGCCGCAGACGCCGGGGCAGGTGGTCGATCGGCATGGCGATCACGATCCCGGGTATCGTCCGGGCCCGGCGGGGTCCTGCTCAGGCTCGGCGGCGGCGTCGTGGCGTCCGTAGGGCTGGTCGTAGACCGCCCGGACAGCGTCCTGCACCTGCCCCGGCAGCATATCCACCACCCCAGACAGCGCAGACTGCACCTGCTCACCGACCTGCGACTGCAGAGCGGTGATCTGCGCCTGCAGCTCCGCCCGGGCCCGCTGGGAGACCTCCACGTCCTCATTCGTCGTCGTCGAGTCGGAGCCGGGGTGGGTCTTCGCGGCGGCCATCCACGCGATCGCGGTTCCGAGGAGCGGCGAGGCAGTGATGCTGTCGATCTGCCCCTCCTCGATCAAGCCGAAGCCGGCGAGGGCCAGGAGCACCAGGCCGACGACGGCGTAGGCGGCCCGCCGGATGAACCACGGCTGGGACCACTTCGTCGTGCGCTTCTTGGTGTCGGTCATGACTGCTTCCCTTCTGCGATGATGGCGCGGAACGTGTCCGCGTGAGCGATGGCGAGCATCTGCGGCACGGTTGCAGAGCCGTAGGTCTGCAGGTTCGCTCTCCCCTTGGTGATGAGGTCCTCGATGCCCCAACCGGTGAAAGTCGGCTCTCCGTCCTTGTGGCCTGACCCGGCGAGCTGCTCGAGGCCAAGGCGTGCGTAGTCGGTCACTGTGTTCTCCTTCGGAGTTGATGGTGCGGCCGTCTTACCGGTCAGCAGCTTCTCCAGATCGGCGCGGCTGCCCTTGTAGGCGTTGGCGTCGACGCCCCACCCGGCGATGGACGCGCCCTCGGTGAACTGCCACATAGCCACGTTGATGCCGCCGTACCCGGCCCAGCCGGGGCCGTTGTCGCCGCCGGAGCGGGCGTATGTTCCCTTCATCTCCCCGCCGCCGGACGGGTAGTTCGATGACCACAGCGGAGGTAGACCGGCCAGCGACGGTGAGCCGACCTGCTGCCAGTACCATCGCGGTAGGTACACCAGCGGGGTTTTGTAGCCGCGCTTGTTCAGCTCGGTGATGGTGGCTTTCCAGTGCGCGACGGAGCGGCCGGAGTTGTTTTCGATGTCGAGGATCGCCGGGACGCTAGTGTCGTTGACGTAGTCGGCGAACGTCTGCGCCATCTGTGCCGGGGTGCTGTTGTGCCAGACGTAGAGGTATGCCGCGACGATCATGCCATTGGCACGGGCGTCCTTTAGGTGCGAGTGGAACACCTTGTCGCGGAAGGTGTGCCCTTCGGTGGCTTTGATGATGGCGAACTCCGCTCCGGCGGCCTTGGCGTGCTGGAGAGCGAAGCCGTCCTGGTGTCCGGAGATGTCGACGCCGAACGTGGTCATGGGATTTCCTGTCATTGGGGGCGGGCTGGTTGTGCCCGGTGCGGTGGCTCCTTTGAGCCAGGCGGCGGGGTCGCGGTGCTTGCCGCCGCTGCGGCCGGGCGGGCCCCAGACCTCGAAGTGGACGTGCGGGCCGGTGGTGACGCCTTCGTTGCCGGACACGCCGATCTGCTGGCCGGCCTTCACCCGGTCGCCGGCTTTCACGAGGATGCCCGGGTGATGGACATGGCCGTAGATCAGGTCGACACCTGCGGATACTTGACAGTCGAGCCAGATCCAGGAGCCAAAGCCGGAGACGCTGCCCTGGGCACGGTCCTTGCCCTGCACCACGACCCCGTCGGCGGACGCGTAGATCGGCGTGCCGACCGGGCAGGCGAAATCGAGTCCGGCGTGGAACGTGCCCCGCCGGGGACCGTAGCCACTGGACACGGTGTATGTGCTGGGCTTCATCGGATGAGTAACCATGGGCCCTCCTTTGGGCATAGGAAAACCCCCGGTAGTGTTCCGGGGGTTGATGGGTATGAGGTTCAGTCGCCAGCGGTCAGCTCGAGTTGGTAGGTCTTCCAACCGAAGAACTGAAACCACCTGTTGCGAATTGTAGTCACGTCAGGAGCCGATACTGCGGCCTGTGTGTTCCCGCGAGGTTTGATTCGTCGCCGAAAGCTGATCGTCACGCTTTCGCCAGGAGTAAAACTGACGCCGCGCTGGGGAACGCTGCACTGAAGTCGATGACAGTGGTCATTGTGTGCTCCTGCCTGCGGGTTAGGCCCCTCGGGGGCGATCCGCTATTGTTTTGTGTTAGATGGTTCTTGTGATGAGGAACGATCTTTCGGTAGGGAACCCCGCTGCCGCCCTGCATGGGTTGGCGCGGGGTTGCTTTTTGTGCTGGTGGTAGCGGGTGTGCTGCCCCCCTGGGGGGGCTTCATGTCTGCTGATTGGTGATTTCGATTCGGAGACAGTAATGTTCCCACTCGTGCCGCCTAGTCGGGTGGCGTTTCATTTCATCGAAAGGATCATCATCATGATCGAGACCATCGCAACCTTCTTCGAGACCGTCGTCGGCGTGTTTGCCACCGGCATCACCGCGTTCGTCGAGGCCCTTGGCGGCCTGTTCACCGGCGGCGAGACCGCCGGCGAGTAGTAGCACCTGCGCTACACGCTTAGGCCCCCGCACCCCACTGGGGGTGGGGGTTTACTGCTGCGCTAATCGACCTCCCACCAGAAAATGTCGCCCACAAAAGACGGGTCATATGTCGAATTGGTG
>DHKFJ23503__coassemble_769_pt1 | contig 20611 bp, 22 predicted proteins | sample DHKFJ23503__metabat2_low_PE_011 | metagenome-assembled genome bin DHKFJ23503 | reverse complement strand
ATGTCCGACATCCTCATGAAGGTCCACGACCGCTCCTACGGCACCAACCCGGTCACCGGCAACGACTACGAGGCCAACCGCCCGTCCTCGCAGCTGTGGATCCTGGTCACCGCATGGCACTCCATCCTCTGCACCTACGAGAAGTTCGGCCCCGGCAAGCTCTCCCGTGACGAGGAGAACGAGTACTGGGAGCAGATGGTCACCGCCGTCGAAGAATCCACGAAGGCATTCTCGAAGGCGTGCTAGTGGAGAGAGGCCCCGGGGCCTCCCTCCCCTGTTTCGTTGTCGACTTCTCTGAGTAGGATGTGCCCATGACCGTTCCGGCGAAGGTCACCGACCAGGATGACCAGAAGACCGCACCCCGCCAACGCGCCCGCAACCGACGGGCGGACGGCGAACGATCCCGACAGCGGATCATCGATGCCGCCAGCACCATCGCCGCAGACCGCGGCTACGACGGCACCAGCATCGCCGAGATCTCACGACGCTGTGGTCTGCCGGCCAGTTCCATCTACTGGCACTTCCGGGACAAGGATGACCTGATGTCCCATGTCATCGAGAAGAGCTTCAACGCATGGAACGATGCCTGGGACATCTCCACGGAGGGCGATATCCTCCTCCGGCTGCCGATGATCGCCGAGCAGCTGCTGGACGCGCTGGAGAACCACCCCGAGTTCATCCGGCTGTGTCTGCCGCTGGCTCTGCTCAAGCGCAATGACGACCCCCGGCCCCGGCGGATGTACCTGCAGATGCGCAAGGACATCATCGACCGGTTGTGCACCATCGCCGCAACCCACTTCAGCTACGTCCCCGAGGAGCGCCGCACGGCCATCGTGACCTACATGGTCTCCGGGGTCGAGGGTCTGTTCGTGGACCATGAGATGAACGACCAGTCCGATCTGCGCGCCCAGCTGGAGCTGCATGCCCAGGGCGTCATCTCGATCATCATGCAGGAAGCTGCGGCCCACTCGAAGTGACCGACGCGTGCTCCCCGGTGCTGCAGACCCCCTCCGGCACCGTCAGCGGCACTCTCCGGGGCGACGGCACGCGTGTCTTCCGCGCCATCCCGGTCACCGCGGCGCACGACACCGCCGACACCCGGTTCGCCGAACCCCTCCCCGCCCCGCGCTGGGAGGGGATTCTGGCGTGCCCGGACACCGACGAACGACTGTCGCTGCGCGACACCCACACCGCCACCGTCTACGCACCGGCGGAGGACGGAACGCCAGGTGCCCCAGCCACCGCGCCGGTGATCGTCTTCATCCACGGCGGACGCTACGAGCTGGGTCACGGCGACGAGCCCTGGTACGACGGCGGGGTGCTCGCCCGGGCCGGTTGCGTGGTGGTCAGCGTGAACTACCGCAAACGCTTCGAGGGTTTTCTGCCGCTGGCCGACGACCCCACCAGCAGCGATACCGGCACCGACCAGCCACGCGGGGTCCAGGACCTGCTCGCCGCACTGCACTGGGTCCGTGAGGTCGTCGGTGGGCTCGGTGGCGATCCCGGCAACGTGACCCTGGCCGGCCAGTCCGCCGGCGCCGGGCTCATCGCCTGGCTGCTCACCGTCCGCGCCGCCGACCCGCTGTTCCACCGGGCGGTGCTGATGTCCCCGGGTCTGCCCCGTCGCACCGGTGGGATCCGCCGGTTCACCGCACAGGCCGCCCTGCTGTCACCGGGGCGGCCCGGGGCGCGACCGACACGCGCCTACCTGGAGTCGTTGTCCCTCAATCAGCTGCGGAGGGCCTACCGCCGCTTCGCCGCACTGCACTCCACCGACTGCGCGGTCGGCCCCTACCCCCTGGAGCTCGGGCAGTTACGTCCGGTGCCCATGCTCGTCGGCACCATGCACGACGAGTTCGTCACCTATCCCCTGGTCGTCGACACCGACCGGTTGCTTCGCCGGGTCATCGGGGCACTCCGCCTGCCGAAGGTCCTGTCAGCCTGGCTGGTGGCCCCGGTGATGGTCGTCCTCGGCGTACCGCTGCGCACCCTGCGCTCCTGGTGCCGGTTCGTGTCCACCTCGAAACCGGTACGTCCGCTGGGCCGCACCGTCGGCGACCGGACGATCCGCCGGTGGGCCTCGGCGATCGCCGAGGGTGCCCTGGACCGGGGTGCGACGGTGTGGGCCTATGAGTTCATCGGCGGTCGCGACGGCGACCGGGTCGGCGAGCTGGGCCACTACGCCCTGCACTGCGGTGAACTACCGCAGCTCTTCGACACCCTCACGGTCGGACGCGCCGACGTCGCCGCGGCCTGCGGCCCGGACGCGGTGCGTCGTCTCTCCGGTGCCGGGGGACCGGCCGCCGCATTCCGGGCCGCGGTGGTGGACATCGCCCACGGCTACTCCCCCGGCTGGTCCCGTTTCACCGCGCCGGAGCGCACCGCCCGGGTCTTCGACATGTCTGGAGAGGTCAGCGAGTCAGATACCTCCGCGCCCCGGACGGTCGCCGACCCCTGGCGGCCACTTCGCCAACTCCTGGGGCAACTGTACTGACCCGGCGGATAGAGTGGAGGGCATGGCCCCATCCCGCGAATCTTCCCTGTCTTCCCTCCTGTCTTTCCCCGACCTCGACACCCTGCGCGCCCGCCGGACGATGAAGTGGACGGCCTTCGAGCCGGACGTCCTGCCACTCTGGGTCGCCGAGACCGACTTCGACACCTGCCCGGCCGTCGCCGCGGCGGTGCAGGATGCCGTGGACCGCGAGTACTTCGGCTACCCCGAGGTCGGAGGCGCCACCGCGCTGGCCGAGGCTCTGGCGGCCTTCTCCGCCGAGCGGCACGGCTGGGCGGTGGACCCCGCCTCGGTGGTGATCGTCCCCGACGTCGTCAAGGGCATCATCGTGGCGATCGACAACCTCACCGCCGCCAACTCCACGATCATCATCCCGCTGCCGGCCTACCCGCCGTTCCAGAAGGTGCCGGCCGCCACGCGCCGTCCGGCCACCTACGTGCCGATGGCCACCGGCGACAACGGCGAGGCCGTCTTCGACCTCGAGGCCCTGGAGCGTGCCTTCGCCGCCACCGACAACCCCAACGGAGTCGGCAGCTTCATCCTGTGCAACCCCTTCAACCCGTTGGGCCGGGCCTTCACCGCCGAGGAGCTGGTGGAGGTCTCGGAACTGGCCGCCAGGTACAACGTGCGGGTGATCTCGGACGAGATCCACGCCCCACTGGTCTTCTCCGGCAACCATGTGCCGACCGCGACCGTCTCCGACACCGCCGCGGCGAACACCGTCACCGTCACCGCCACCTCCAAGGGCTGGAACACCGCCGGCCTGAAGTGCGCGCAGATCATCACCACGAACAAGGAAGACGCCCGGGAACTCGGCCGACTGTCGAACCTGGTCACCGGTGAGGCGTCCACCGTCGGTCTGGCCGCAGCCACCGCCGCCTACCGCGACGGCAGGCAATGGCTGCAGGCGGAGGTCGACTACCTGGAGGCGAACTGGCGGCATCTGGAGGAACGCCTGCCCGAGGTGCTGCCGGGGATCGTCCTGCCCGTCCAGGAGGCGACCTTCCTGGCCTGGCTGGATGTCTCCGGCGTCGACCGGCTGCGCGGCGAGGACGCAACGGTCACCGCCCCGGCGAAGCGGCTGCGTCAGCTCGCCCGGGTCGGGTTCAACGAGGGCACCGACTTCGGCCCGACCGGGGCCGGGTTCATCCGGCTGAACTTCGGCACCTCCCGCGAGATCATTGACGCCACCCTCGACCGCATCGCCACCGCCGACCTCCGTGAGGGAGCGGCGTGCGAAGCCTGAGCCGAATCGTCCGCTCCATGCGGGAGCTGTGGCCCTACTATGTGATGGTCATTCTGGCAGCCACGGTCACCGTGCTGCTCTCCATGGCGTCGCCGTTCCTCATCAAGCACGCCACCGACACCATCGTCGACACCGTCAATGGTTCGGTCACCGTGGAGGATGCGACGACGGTGGTCATCGCCGTCGCCGTCGGCCTGCTGCTCGCCGAACTGGCGCACACCGTGATCCACAACATCGGTGGCTGGTTCGGTGACGTGATGGGTATGCGGATGCGGCAGATCCTGTCGAACCGTTACTTCGCCAAGCTGCTCTCCCTGCCCCAGGGCTACTTCGACAAGCAGATCACCGGCACGATCATCTCCCGGCTGGACCGCTCGATCCTGGGGCTGACCCAGTTCCTGCAGGCTTTCGCCAACAACTTCTTCTCGATGATCCTCACCGTGATCGTGGTGCTGGCGATCTCCGCCTGGTACTACTGGCCGCTGGCCCTGCTGCTGGTGATCATCTTCCCGATGTACCTGTGGCTGACCGCGTTGACCAGTAAGCGCTGGATGCGGTGGGAGAAGACCAAGAACGACCACGTCGACGCCGCCCAGGGCCGCTTCGCCGAGGTCATCGGCCAGGTGAAAGTGGTGAAGTCCTTCGTCTCGGAACTGCGCGAACTGCGCCTGTTCCAGCAGCACTTCGCCGAGACGGTGTCCGTCACCAAGGAGCAGTCCCGCTGGTGGCACATGATGGATATCTTCCGCATGGCCGGCATGAACGTCATCTTCTTCGCCATCTACCTGGTGCTGTTCCTGCAGACGCTCAACGGCAATTTCACCATCGGCGACATGGTGCTGCTGGTGCAGCTGGTAGCGATGGCCAAGCAGCCGGCGACGATGATGAGCTGGATGGTCGACTCCGCCCAGCGCGCTGCCGCCGGTTCCCGGGAGTACTTCGAGGCGATGGAGGAGCTCGAGGAGGCCACCGTGTCCCCGGTACTGCTCGCCGCCTCCCGTGAGTACGGCCCCTCGGTGATCCCGGAGCAGGATGTGCGCGATGCGATCCCCGATCCGCCGGCCCCGCTGGAAGGCTGTAGCCGCCCCGGTGGAACCCCGGTCGTTGAGTTCGAGAACGTGACCTTCGGCTATGACGTGGATGATCCGGTGATCCATGATGTCAACCTCACCGCCGGGTTCAACGAGAAAGTCGCCCTGGTCGGCGAGTCCGGCGGTGGCAAGTCCACCCTGGTGAACCTGCTGCTTGGTCTGTACCGCCCGTCCAGTGGCACGCTGCGCGTCTGCGGCCACGACATCGCCGAGCTGTCGGCCGCCCAGCTGCGCGGCATGGTCGGCGTGGTGTTCCAGGACGCGGCACTGTTCTCCGGCACGATCCGGGAGAACATCGCCTACGGGCGTCCGGACGCCTCGGACGCCGAGATCGAGGACGCCGCCCGCCGTGCCAACGCCGACGGCTTCATCCGCGCCTTCCCCCAGGGCTATGACACGGTGATCGGTGAGCGCGGCCTGCGGTTGTCCGGCGGGCAGAAGCAGCGTGTGGCGGTGGCCCGGGCGATGCTGAAGGACGCCCCGATCCTGGTCCTCGACGAGGCCACCTCGGCGCTGGACACCCGCGCGGAGCGCGCGGTGCAGGCCGGGTTGGAGGAGCTGATGGTGGGACGCACCACCCTGGTGATCGCCCACCGACTGTCCACGATCGCCTCGGTGGACACCATAGTGACCTTGTCTGAGGGCCGGGTCGACGAGATCGGTACGCCGGCGGAGTTGGCGGTCAGTGGCGGTATCTACGGGGAGTTGCTGCGGCTGACCGCGAGTTCCTCGGCCGAGGACCGCAAGCGGCTGCGCAGCTTCGGTTTCCACGGCGATGGTGACGAAGGGGACGAGGAATAGAGGCTAAACGACAAGGACGACCCCACATCACTGTGGGGTCGTCCTTGTCTCAGCGGGATGAAGAAAACTAGTCCTCCATCAGTCCTTCTTGAATCCGCCGATGACCTCGTTGGCCTTGTCGGAGACGGCGTCCTTGGCCTCGTTGAGCTTGTCCTTGGCGTCGGACTTGACCTGGTCGGCCTTGCCCTCGTCCTTCAGGCTCTTGTTGTCGGTGGCGTCGCCGACAGCTTCCTTCGCCTGCCCGGCGGCGCCTTCTGCCTTGTTCTTCAGTTCATCGAAATCTGCCATGGTGTGGGGCTCCTTTCACTGTCGGTGGCGTGCGTACTCTCCCGATGGTAGTTGAAGTCCCGCTACCGTGCAGGAGATCAATTCACCTGCAGCCCTACTTGTAGTCGTAGAAGCCCTTGCCGGTCTTGCGACCGAGGTGGCCGGCCTGCACCATACGGCGCAGCAGCGGCGGGCAGGCGTACGACGGATCGCCGTACTCCTCGTGCATGACATCGGCGATGAAGGCGCAGGTGTCGAGGCCGACCATGTCGGCCAGGGTCAGCGGACCCATCGGGTGGGACGCACCGAGCTTCATGCCGGTGTCGATGTCCTCCTTGGTGGCCACCTCCTGCTCCACCATGCGGATGGCGGAGAGCAGGTAGGGCACCAGCAGGAAGTTCACGATGAAGCCGGAGCGGTCCTTGGCCTGGATGGCGGTCTTGCCGAGCACCTCGGTGGCGTAGGTCTTCGCGGTCTCGATGGTGGCTTCGTCGGTGGTCAGCGCGGGAATGACCTCGACCAGCGGCAGCACGGGCACCGGGTTGAAGAAGTGCAGGCCGATGATGCGGCCGGGGTTCTCGGTGGCCGAGGCGATGGCCTGGATCGGCAGCGAGGAGGTGTTGGAGCACAGCGGGGCGCCCTTGTCCGTCACGATGGCGTCGAGCTTGGAGAAGACGTCCTTCTTGATCTCCTCGTTCTCGATGATCGCCTCCATGACCAGCTCACGGTCGGCGAAGTCCTCCAGCGAGGTGGTGAAGGTCAGCCGACCCAGGGCGGCGTCGCGGTCCTCCTCGGACAGCTTGCCGCGCTCGACGGCCTTGGACAGGGACTTCTCGATCTTTGCCTTGCCGAAGTCGAGGGCTTCCTGCTTCGCCTCCCAGACCAGGACGTCGCTACCGGACTTGGCGGCCACCTCTGCGATGCCGCCGCCCATCTGGCCGGCTCCGATGACGCCTACGCGCTGAACCATTGTCGTACTCCTTCATGCTCAAGTCGATCATTGCTATATATCCATAGTGTAACCGGTGTCACGTGCCCGGTCCGAACCTTGGCCTCAGGATTTCTCGTCGGAATCCTCTTCAGGAGCCGAACTGCCATTGTTGAGGTCCGGCACATCGACATCCTTCAGCGCCTCGTAGTCCCCGGCGTCGGCGTCGGCGACCTCGCCGACCACGCCGATGTCACCGGCGACGATGATATTGCCCGGGACGATGAGGTTGCCGTCGCTGTCGTAGGACGCCCGGGGCAGCTGGTCACCGGATTCGTCGTAGCCGGGCGCGGGCTTGCGCTCATTCTCCTCCAACGCCTCGGGAGAGTGGGCCTTGTCCCACTGTCTGGTGATGGGCTCAGGTCGGGCGTGGTAGTCGTTGTGCATTCCCCGGAGGATCGAGTACATCATCACGAAGAACATCAGGAAGAACGGTAGACCGATGATGACCGCAGTCTCCTGCAACGCCTCCATGCCGGCGTCCGGCGACATCACCAGGATCGCTCCGGCGACCGCGGCGATGGACACCGCCCAGAGCACACGCTGCCAGGTCGGGGTCACGTTCTCCTCACCGACGGCGAACATGTCCGTGACCAACGCAGCCGAGTCGATGGAGGTGACGAAGAAGATTGCGGCGATTAGGAGAGCGAACGCACTGACGACGGTGGTCCATGGCATCGTCTCCAGGAGAATGAACAGCGAGGACGGCGCATCGCCATCTTCGACGACCGGTCCCGACAGGCTCCCCGGGTTCTCACGTTCAGCGTTGATCCCGGCGTAGCCGAAGATGGAGAACCAGATCAGGACGAACAGTGCGGGCAGAGCCAGGACACCGGCGACGAACTCGCGGACGGTGCGGCCCTTGGAGATGCGGGCCAGGAACATACCCATGAAGGGCGACCAGCAGATCGTCCACGCGTAGTAGAAGACGGTCCAGGTGCCCTGCCATCCTTCCGCGGAGATCTGGTCGGAGTCGGACCAGAACATCAGCTTCGGCAGCCATTCGGCGTACAGCGAGGCAGCGTCCAGCGTGCCACGGAGCAGCAGCAGGGTCGGCCCGGCGATGAGGACGAAGAGCATCAGGCACACGGCCATGATGATGTTGATGTTGGAGAGGTTCTTGACCCCCTTGTCCAGGCCCACGGCCACCGACCAGCATGACAGGGCGACGATCGCCACGATGATGCCGATCAGCAGCAGGGTCGAGGCGTCGATGCCAAACACCGTTCCCATACCGGACTGGATCTGGAGGGCACCGAGGCCGAAGGACACGGCGATGCCGAAGACGGTACCGATGATGGCGAGCGCGTCGATGAGCTTGCCGGGCCAGCCGTAGATGGCACCACCCAGGATCGGTGCGAAGGCGGAGGACAAGCGCGGCGGGAGGTTGCGCTTGTAGATGAAGTACCCGAGTGCGAGTCCCGGCAGGGCGAAGAGCACCCACATGTGGATGCCGAAGTGGTACATGGTGAAGCCCATGGCCTGGTTCACGGCCTCATGGGACATCGGTTCTTCGTTCTGCCACGGGACGTTGATCGCGTGGTTGAGGGGTTCAGCGACACCCCAGAACATCAGCACGGCGCCGAGACCACCGGCGAAGAGCATGGCGAACCAGCTGCCGAGGGAGTATTCGGGTTTCACGCCGTCCGGCCCCAGGCGCATGCGTCCGAAGTGGCTGATCGCCAGGCCCAGTAAGAAGAGCAGCGAGATGGTCACTCCGCCAATGTAGAGCCAGTTCAGGTTGGTCATCAGCCAGTTGGCGACCGAGCCGAAGCCGTCACGTGCCTGAGATGCAAAGACGACACAGGCGAAGACGAAGACGATGATGAATCCCGCTGACACCCCCAGGATCAGCTTGTCTGGGCCTCTTTTCTTCACCTCCTCCCCAGGCGTCCCACTGCCTGCCGAAGACTCGGCGGCAGCCGGGGTGGTTGCGTTGTCGGGTGAAGAAGTCACAACGAATCCGATTCCTCCGGGGCCCCGGCGAATCGTGCAGCCAGTGCTCCCGGATTATTGAGGTCAGGTGGACAACATTGACCACAGTAGCGGAAACGACATCGTCGGCTTCCGGTTCCTGACAAAGCTCCGCCAGGATTCCTGCAGGATTCCAGCAGTATTCCGACGGTGTTTCATCAGGGTTCCAGCCGTCTACGGTGGAACACATGGATCAACGCCAGTTGCAGATCGGTGAACTCGCGGACGTGATCGGAGTGAGCACCCGGTCCCTGCGTCACTACGAAGAGCAGGGACTCCTGTCCCCTGCCCGGGGCGCCAACGGGTACGGGGTGTACGGCGAAACGGACATCGCGCGTGCGGAGAACATCAAGGGGCTTCTGGACGTCGGACTGGCCGTCTCCGATGTCCGTGGGTACCTGGAGGCGGGTTGCCTGGACGGTGCAGACGGCATGGACAGCGTAGGCGGCGCGGCCTGCGGGGCGGAGCTGGAGACGGTGAACACCCGGCTGCAGCGGTTGGACGACCTGATTAATCGGTTGTCCGCCACCCGCGACCAGTTGGCGGAGTATGCCGAGAAACTACGCCACTGACCTGCGCTTTCACCCCACTTTCTTGACCTTCACACTTGCGTGAAGGTTCTAGCCTCCGGGGCATGAGTTACACCACGACAACCAGGACCCCCACCCGCGCGGGTTGGCTGGTCTCCCTGATGTTGGTCACGTTCGCCATCGGGACGGACGACTTCGTCATCGCGGGGATCCTCCCGGACTTCGCCGATGATCTGGCGGTCAGCGAGGCCGCGGCCGGCCAGCTGGTGACCGTCGACTCCACTACCTATGCTCTGGCCGCCCTTCCCCTTGCGGTCGCCACAGCCCGCCTCCCCCGCAAGCCGATGGTCGTCGGCGGACTGTCGGTGTTCGCCGCAGTGAATCTGGTGGCGGCGATTGCGCCGTCCTACGCGGTACTGATGGCGCTTCGGGTCGTGGCAGCATTGATCGCGGCGATGGTCAGCCCGGCGGTGTTCGGAATGGCCGCGCGGTTGGCCGCCCCGGGCAGGGACGGCCGTGCCCTGGGCGTCGTCGCCGGATTGACGGTCTCCTTGTTCATCGGGGTTCCGTTGGGCTCGTTGCTGGCGGATGCCTTCGGCTGGCGCTCGACGTTCGTCGCGGTCGCCGGCTTCTCGTTCCTGGTGGCACTGTCAAACGCCCGACTACTGCCCCGCCTGCCCGGCGCCCCGGAAATCGGGATGCGTCCGGTGGCCTGCTGATCTACACCTACATCGTTCCGATCACCCGCTCGCTCAGCGGTCAGGAGGGTGCATGACTGGCAGTGTTCATCGCGGTCGTGGGCGTGGCCGGCGCGGTGGGGACGTTCGTCGGCGGACGCCTCACCGACCGGTGGGGTGCGGACCGTACGTTGGTCTCGGCGTTCGCGTCGATGGCCGTTGCTGTTGTCGGTCTGGCGTTGGCAGGGCTGTCCACGGACTCCGCCCAGGTGTGGCTCGTGATCAGCCTCTCGGCCTTCTACGGTTTCGCCGGGTGGGGTTTCAATCCGCCGATGAACGCCCGGATCCTTCGGCCGGCGGGCGAGGCCGGAACGGAGGCGGTGGCTCTGAGCACCAGCGCACTCTATGTCGGTATTTCGATTGCGGGTGCGTTGGGTGGCTGGTCGGTGGCGAGCTTCGACGGCACCGGTGCTGCTGTCGCCGCCGCTGTGATCTGCCTGGTCAGCCTGGCCGCGACGCTGGTGATCGTGCGGCGGTTCCCGACAAAAGGTGATGGCAAAGAGTGTGTTATCCCGGATGCCAGCAGGCTGGCACTGACAGCGCCGGTACGTGTCCGGACCGCACTATATAGTTCGACTCGGTGCGGCTCATCGTAGCCGCCCTCCTCGCTGCTGCGTGGACCCTTTGCTACCCGGTCACCCCGGGTCTGCTGTGAAGGGGTTCGTGTTGCTCGGGCGCGGGTCCACGTCTGACGGCGTGGGGCCATCACCGTTATGCGAAGGAGGTGGTTGTCTTGGTTGATTCACCCTCGGGTGAGGTTCCCGACAACCGACCCGGTCGCGATAGAAAGTACCTCGCCGCCACCATCCTGATAGGGATCACCGTGGCAAGCGAGGTTACAAAGATCGTGACCGACATCCTCGGATGGTTCAGGTAGGAGCCTGAACCGAAGAGGTCGGGCACGTTGGTGCTCGGGCAACCCTGGCGATGGACCAACACCGCCGGGGCTGTTTTATGCGCAGCGTCTCCGACCGGTGCCGAAAACTCTGATACCCATGAGAGTACACACCCTCTCCGACACTGTCACCGGAAACAGTTGACCCCCGGCTCCTGACGAACCGGGGGTCAACTGCTGACGTTTCAAGAGGAGAATGCTCAACTGCCGTATACGGTGTGTGTCCTTTCGACGACGTTCCTGTCCTATCACCTCACCCCGAGGTCCCGATCAAGGGTCAGCGTGACGAGCGCTGCGTTGGGTTCCTGTGACGATGAACCCTCCCTCGGAGGCGATAATTTCAATCTACGACCCGGTTGTTGGAGTTCCCTGGTAACGATCTGCGATGTCCGTCAAAGTGCCGTCACAGTTCAGTCAGGACGCCTCGCAGGTCAGCGTCCACCGCCGGCACCGCGGGAGGGGCAAGGAACGTCAGGAAACTTGATGTCAGCGCGTAGGACGCGGCAGTCCACTCCCCGTCGACCTCCGCGCCGAAGGCCCGGGAGGTGAAGCACTCGGCACTGTCCCCACTGCCGTCGCCGCTGATGATCAGTCCTGACATCATGGCCCCCAGTGTCGACGACATCAGCTCCAGGCTGGCGTCCTCCCCCAGTCCCGGCACCTGGACCTGGTAGCCGAGCGCGCGGGTGACCCGCGCGTAGGTGCGTCCGCGGTGGGCGGCGAAGGCGCGCTCGGCCTGCCGCAGCTCAGCGGTGAGCTCACCGCGTAGGTCCTCGTCCGGCAGCCCTTCACATGTCACCCGTAGCGCCAGGTAGTCACGCCACTGGTGGGACGCTACGAGCCGGCGGTGGTCGGCCTCGGTGGCAATGCGCAGCGCCTCAACCACGGCGGTGCGTCCGGGGTCGTGGATCTCACCGCGCTCGGCGGCGGAGATGACCTCGGTGACGGCGGTGCGGATCGCGGCGAGGGTGTCCTCGCTCTCCGGCACCAGGTCGGCCTCCCGGACGACCCGGACCAGTACTGCCCGGGCGAAGTCCTGCCGGTTGGGCCACCGCCGGTAACCGGTCGCCCGGGCGACCCCGGCATCGGCGATCGCCTCCTCCAGACTGATGCCGTCGAGGGCGACCGTCAGGCCATCACGGTGCAGCCTGGCCACGGCGGCGTCGACGATTCTCTCTTTCGCATCCCGGGCGCCCCCGGTCTCTCGACTGTTCATGGGGCCCATGTTAGCCCAGTTGATACACAGTGTCTCACCCTGGGTCTCTTAGTGGGGCAGCCACCGCCACGGAAAGGAGAACACCATGAAATCCGTGATCATCACCGAAAGCTATTTCGGCAACACCGCCACCATCGCCGAGGAGCTCTCCGCCGAGCTCACCTCCGCCGGAGCCGAGGCCAGCGTCATCACCGCCGAGGAGGCCCTGGAAGCTCCTGCTGCCGGGACCTCGGCCACCTCGGGCACCCGCATCATCGTCGTGTCCACCACCACCGGTGGTTTCATGGCCGGGTCCGCCGCCAAGGCAGCGGTGAAGGGGTTGAAGAAGAAGCGGGTCACCGCCACCCGTGGCGAGGACTTCACCGTGACGGACGTCCCCGGCCCCCTGGCAGCAGGCGAGAAAGAAAGGGCCCGCGCCTGGGCGCGGACCCTTCTCTGACTTGCCGACAACTACCGTCAGGCACCCACCTTCGGCAGGTGCTCGCGGGTGCCGTCGAAGGTGTTGAACAGCACCGGGGTGCCGTTGGACAGAGAGCCGACGATGTGGCGCTTTCCGTCACGACCGGCGATGTGCAGCGGCGACCCGGAGTCACCGGCGATCGCCGGGATCAATGCGGTGATCTCCTGGGACCGCACGTTGACGTCCAGCACCGGACCACAGGTCCGTCCGGTCATGGTGCCGTCCTTGCACACGATACGACCCACGAGGTTCTGGGACACCGGCACCGGCTCGCCCAGCGGCATCGAGTGGCCGCGCAGCGCATCATCGAGCAGCGGGATGCCGGTGTTGGCGGTGCTCGACACCGAGGACGCCTTGGCGGTCACGCTCTCGTCCAACCGGAACCAGCCGAAGTCGTCCAGCGGCGCATTCGGGTCGAACGGGGAGGCGGAGCCGCCGCTGACGTATCCGCCGGCGGCGATGTCCTCCTTGTCGGCCAGCAGCTGGCCGGACTCGGTGGTGACCTTCTCCGGGGTAGCACCCAGGTCGGTGGGGTTCAGGCAGTGCCCGGCGGTCATCCCGTAGAAGTCCCCGTTCTTCTCCGTCACCGAGTTCAGCGTGCACAGTCCACCTGCGCCGTGCTCGTCGGTGACGATGATCCCCGCCCCGGCGTGGGTGGAGGTGGCCCCGGTTGCTGTCGGTGCCGCGACCGCACCACCGGCGACCACTGCCACTGCAACGGCACCGGCGGAGAGGACACGGTTGAGAGACTTACGGAACATACGACATGGTCCTTACTTGTACCTAGGGGACGATTATTCATACTCGAAAAACAAGGGGTACGGGCAGTCTAGCGTCTGACGGCCGATTCGTCCCGCTTCTTTCTGTAGCCTGTGTCACATGGACACCCCACCGAATTCCACTGAACTGACCTACCCGCGCAGCCTGGTCGGGGTGTCGACCTATATCCATCGTCTCGCTGACCTCCCGGAGCTGGCCGAGCGCCTGGAAACCTCCGGCTTCCACACCCTGTCGCGCACCGAGGTCATCGGCCACGGCCACGCGGACATGACGCGGGCGGTCGACAATCTGCTGACCGGACGCGCCCACCGTCGGGCTGGTGCCCTGCTGCGCCGTGACTCCTGCCTGATCGACGAGGAGCACCCGTTGACCTCCGGTGACACCGTCACCGTGGCCTTGGGCGTCGGAGTGTTCCGGCCCATGACCTCACCGTGCCTGGTGCTCAATGCCGGACGCAGCGACACCAGCGCTCTGCCGCTTGCGGACTCCTTCGAGTTGATCTACGGCACGCTGCCCGGGCACCTGGAATCCGGGGAGGAACGCTTCGCGGTCACCCTGGAGAACGACGGCACGGTGACCGCCACGGTCAGCGCCTTCTCCCGCCCCGCCCGGTTGCTCACCCGGATCGGCGGACCGGTGGCCCGTCTGGCCCAGCACCGGATGGCGACGCTCTACATCCGGGGGATGTCGGCCTCCCGGTAGGTCTCGAACTCAGTAGCCCCGCGACGGCTCGAACTCGGTGGGCATCCGCTCACCGGCGACGAAGGCCCGGTAGTTCTCGGTCACTGGTTCGGCGATTTGCCTGTCCATCGACGCCCGGGTGTTGGCCGAGTGGGTGGTGATCGTGACATTGTCCATCGCCCACAGTGGGTGACCGTCCGGCAGCGGCTCCGGGTCGGTGACATCCAGCCCCGCTCCCCCGACCTGACCGGACTCCAGCGCGGCGACGAGGTCGTCGGTGACGATCACCGGACCGCGGGCGACGTTCACGATCGTCACCCCCGGCCGGCAGGACGCCAACAGCTTCGTGTCGAACAGTCCCCGGGTGTCGTCGGTGAGCGGCAGGGCGATGATGACGTGGTCGGCGACGGCGAGGACGTCCTCGAGCCGGTCGACGGTGACCGTCTCACGCGCGCCCTCGACCGGCCGTCCGCTGCGGTTGACGGCGAGGACCTCGGCCCCGAACGGTGCCAGCATCGCCGACAGGTGGTGGCCGATGCCACCGGCACCGACGACGGCGACGGTGGAGCCCGCCAGCCAACGGGTCTGCTCGTCGATCTCCCCCCAGATGCTCCACGACGCGGCCTGTGCGATGCGCTTGTGCAGGTGGGTCACCGAGAGCAGCAGGCCCATCGCACTCTCGGCGACCTGGCGTCCGTACATACCGGCGGCATTCGTCCAGCGTCGGGTGCCGGACGCTCCGGCGGTGACGATCCCGGCGTCGAGGTAGGCTTCGATGCCGGCCTGGCAGAGCTGGACCCACCGCACCCGCTCAGGCAGTTCGGGGAATTTCTCGGGTGAGACGCCGTGGGCGATCACCGCGTCTGCCTCGTCGAGGTTCTCGACGATGGCGGCGCCGGCGTCCTGCAGGGCGGCCTGGGTCTGCGGCAGCGGGTGGCCGGCGAAGTAGACGTTCGCGGAAGCTGAAGAATCTGTGGTGTTCATGTGCTCCTTGATACCCGGATCAGTCTCCCAGGCGCACTGCGAACATTTCTACCGGCCGTTCCTGAACTGTTCAGTCAGCCGCTCGAGCTCGTCGAGGCCCTCGTTGAGGCGCTCTTCGATGTCGGTGCCGTCCGGGAGTTCGGACGGCAGGTCAGGCAGCTCCGACGGGATCTCCCAGTCGTTGGGTAGGTCGCCGTCGTCCGGGTTGGAGTCAGGGTTGGTGTCCGGATTGGTGTCCGTATCAGGTTCCGGATCGTTTTCTGTGGTGGTCACCGGTGCCGGCGCCGGGGAGTCGTCGTCGCCACCCAACAGGTTGACCGCCAGGAGCACCACCGCGATCAGGGCGGCGATGACCAGCACCACGACGATGATCAGCCCGGTGCGCCCCTTCTTCGGCGGGTTCGGTTGGTTCCGCTGCGGTGCCGCACCGAACTGAGGCTCGGCGTACTGGTCCTGGTACGGGGGCTGCCCCTGATACTGGTCCTGGTACTGGTCTTGGTACTGGTCCTGGTAGTAGGGCTCCCCCTGCTGCTGGTACGGGTCCTGGGGCTGGCCCGGATTCTGGCCCGGGTACGGACCGAGGTACTGGGTCTGGTCCTCCTGCCGCTGGTACTGCGGCGGCTGCGGCTTGTCTCCCCCGACACCGGGGAACACCTCGGTGGGGTCCTCGTCGGGGTTCCCCCATTGGTTGTTCGTGTTCATTGACACGTCCTTTCCTTGCTGCGATGGGCGTGAACTTTACAGCACCACGGCCCCCCACATATCCACCCGAGGGGCGGGCCGTGTTCGTGACCACAGCCTCCACCCACTATGATCAGGGACGAACTCGATGCGACTGACGAGATTGTGACGACCCCAGGAGAACATGAGATGACCCGCACCCGCCGGACCACCGCACTGATCGCCGCCGCTGCCCTGGCACTCGGCGTAACCGCCTGCAGCCCTCCCAACGAGAAGGAAAGCGACAACACCACCGTCGTCACCGAGGTCACCCCCGACCCGGGCTACGAGGGTGCCGGCAAGGCCACCACCTCCGGCGAGGCTGAGGCCGATGACGGGGCCGAGGCCACCGACGAGAACGGCGCCCCCATCACTGAGGGCGCTGAGGGCGCTGCAGTCGACGGTACCGGGGTCGCCGAGGGCACGACCGCAGTCGAGGGCGGCGAGCCGGCCGAGGCACCCGCCCAGTAACAACTGGACGACGACCCTCTAGACGGGGTCGAACAGGATTTCCTGTACCCGGGCCTGCGACACTGGTCGCAGGCCCCAGGCGTCTACGCCGACGTCGACCATTCCGGGGCCCGTCACCGGCGTCGGGGAATGCAGGTGGCCGTGCACCAGCAGGGGGACGTTGAGGCGCACGTTGTCATGGCGCGAGGACATGTCGTCGTGGTCGAGGCCGGGCCGGGGGAAGTGACTGAGCCACAGTTCCTGTTTGCGCCACACCATGCGCTGATAGGCCTGCACTGAGGCGAAGGCCTGCAGGTAGTCACGCTGGCGTTGGTGGGCCCGGCGGTGCAGGGGGTGGCAGCTGTCGTGGTTTCCCGCCACCAGGTGGGCGGTGACCCCGGCGGTGTCGAAGAGCTCGGCGAGCAGCCCGATGGCCCGGTCCTCGTGCTCCCGCGGCCCACAGCTGATGTCGCCGAGGACCCACACCGCGTCACCGGGACGCAGCGCCGAGCCGAGGTTGTCCAGGATCACCCGGTCATGCTCCTCGGTGTCGTCGAATCCGCGCAGGTCGGACACGAACCGGTGTCCCAGGTGTAGGTCACTGGTGAACCACTGCTGCCCCATGGCACCGCTTTCTGATGTTCGGGCGGGTCGGACGTCTGACTGTCACCCATCCTAGCCGCCACTGCAGCCGTCCTCGGACGCCCCCGCTGTCGGTGGCGGGGTCGCGGTACCCTGTCTGGCATGACGACATCCGCTGTCCCTGGATCTTCAGGACCACTGATCCGCCGCGCGACCACGACGGATGTCGGCGATATCCAGGCGCTGGAGCGCCGTGCGGGTGCGCCGTTCAGGGACATCGGTCTGGACGCCATCGCCGACGACGATCCACCCGGTGACGACGACCTTTCCGCCGCCATCGGAGACGGGAAGATCCACGTCGTGGACGCCCCGACCACCTCCCCGGACCGACCACGTCTCGCTGCCTGGTTGTGGCTCGGGCAGGCGGACGGCGACCTGTTGATCGAACAGGTCTCGGCGGACCCCGCCTTCCGCGGCCAGCGGATAGGCACCCGGCTGGTGGAGTACGCCGTCGCGCTTGCCCGCGAAACCGGTGTCCGGGGGGTGTGCCTCACGACCTTCTCCGAGGTGCCGTGGAATGGTCCGCTGTACCGGCGTCTCGGCTTCGTCGAAGTACCGCCGACCGAGCTCGGTGATGACCTCCGCCGGATCCGGGTGGCAGAGGGGGCCGCCGGTCTGGATGTCTCCCCGCGGATCGCTATGCGACGCCCCGTAGACGTCCAGGGTCGGGATCATGAGGTATCCACCACGACCTGCATTCAGGGTCGCCGCTGCCGTCGCCACCGTCAGCGCTCTCGCCCTGTCCGCCTGCGGAACCGAGGATGATCCCGACGGTTCCGCCGACCCCACCGCCGCTGCTCCCCCGTCCGAGACCGTCACCGTCACCGAGGAGGTCCCGGTCGAGGAACCGGCAGGTGAGGACGACGCCGACTGCGAGGTCGATCCGGAGTCCGCGGTCATCACCGACGGTATCGACAATCTTCCGCCGCCGGGACTGGCGGACTCGACGTGGATCTACAAGGGTGACTCGAACGTCAACGTCTGCGACGACCTCACCTACGCCACCGTTGAGCAGGACCCGCAGGGGAACGCCCAGTTCGAGAACAAGCCCATGATCTTCCACCAGGGCGGGTACTCCGGTTTCCCGCAGGCCGACACTCCCCAGCAGCACACGGTGGTCGACACCACCGAGGACTCCGTCACCGTCGAGTTCAAGGACTGGGAGGCTCTGGATCAGGCAGGTGGGGCGAATGTCGAGGCCCCGAACTACACCCAGGAGGTCACCTTCCGCTGGGTGGACGGCACGGTGGTCACTGAGGGACGTATCCCCAACGAGCCCTAGAAGCTGGCCCTGGAACTGCTCACTCGATCCCCTGCACCGGAAGCCCGTTGTCTCTACCCCACTGCGTCCACTGCGTGACCGTCTTCGTGGCGAAGAATTCGGTGAGGGCATCGGCGGTGACGTCCTCGAACTCGGGCACCCCCAGTGCCTGGGCCAGGCCGAGGACGAAGTGCGGCTCAATGGCCGCAACCGCAACGTAACCGTCGGCCGCAGGATAGACACCGTAGGTCGGCATGGCTCCACCCAGCGCGGTGCCCGCACCGCTGAGTCCGAAACGCACCGAGGCGGCCATGTCCTCCACGACGTCGGCCAGGGCGACTTCACGGTATCCACCTCGCCCGCTCCGGACCGCCTGGAACAGCAGGGCAACCGCATCCGCCACAGATCGCTCGGCACCTCCCAGGTCCGCCACCGGCAGCATCGGCAGCTCCGGGGGTTCCCCCAGCGTGCCAGCGACCGCCTGGTAGGTCAGATCGTGGCCGGGCACGTCGGCGTCCTCGCCGCCGTGGCCCACGATCGCCACCTGCGACAACGTCGGAAAAGCCGAGTGGAGTGTCTCCCACCCCAGCCCGAGGCGTTCCAGCGCCGCCGGACGGTGCGAGGTCAGCAGCAAGTCGGCATCGGCCAGCAGCGCGTCCAACTCGGCCTGTCCTGCCGGGTCCTTCAGGTCCAGGGTCAGCACAGTCTGCCCGGCCGACAACCACTGGTAGTAGTCGGATGCGGCGAGACTCAGCATGTCCCCCGACGGCGGCTCCACCTTCGTCACCGAGGCACCCAACGACACCAGCCTCCGTGCGGCAGCCGGCCCCGGCAGGTTCCCCGCCAGGCTGACGACCTGGACACCCTCCAACGGCAACGATGTCATCAGGCGGCCCCGGTGGTGGTCGTGTCGGGCAGGAACGCGGCACCGACCATAGCAACGGCGAAGGCACCGACCATGATCAGCCACACCGTCTTCCACCGACGTTCCGGGATCTCCGGCAGTGCCTCGGGCCGGGAGAACAGTTCCTTCTCGTCGGCGGCGAGCATCTCCCAGTTGGCCTGGTAGTCCCGGTTCGCCACCATCCAGTTGGTGACCAGCTTCGAGTCACGCCGGTTGCACAGCAACCAGTACCCGCCCGGGACGATACACAGGGTCCCCAACCCGATGCTCATCAGGATATCGCCCACCAGACTCTCCCACGAAGCAGTGAACACACTGGTCAACATGATGATGCCGACACCGAGAGACACCCAGGCGGCGACCTTCTTCCCGGTCGTCGGGCGGTAGAGGCGCAGCCGCATCGCGGGGTCCACGGCGGCCGGGTTGACGAAGGAGGACATGTCGTCCTGGTACGGGCTCATGGTCAAGAGATTACGTCATGGAGCGGACAGGAAACCTCTCCTTACGCCCATTCGTTCGAACACGTAGCATCGACCCCATGCTCATCCACGGTTTCACCCGCTACGGCGGCCCGGAGGTCGCCGGCCTCCTGGACGTGCCCGACGCTGAGTTGCCCGGCGATTCCACCACCGCAGTGCTGGTCGAGATGCTGGCCACCACGGTCAACCCCGCCGACATCAAGGTGCGCCAGGGCGGGCGCATCGGCAAGGTCGAGGTCGCCTTCCCCATGGCGATGGGACGCGAAGCCGCCGGACGTGTCCTCGCCGCCTCCTCCGGCACCGGATTCGAGGTCGGTGACCTGGTCGTCGGCGGCACGCTGGCGGGCACCGGGAGTTACGCCGAACGGGTCCTGCTGGACGCCACCCAGACCACACGGGTTCCGGACGGTGTCTCCCCCGAAGAGGCTGCGTGCGTCCCGGTCGCCCTCGGCACTGCGTGGGACGGCCTCCATGAACTGCGGGACGCTGGCCTGCCGGACGGTGGCACGGTCGTCGTCCCCGGTGCCGGTGGCGGAGTCGGTCACGCCGCGGTGCAGTTGGGACGCCACCTGGGCCTTCAGGTCGTCGGGGTCGCCTCGGAGTCCAAACGCGAGCTGGTCACCGAACTGGGCGCGACGTTCGTGGCCTCAGGTGAGGGGTGGGTGGACCGGGTCGCGGACGCTGATGCCATCCTCGACACCGTCGGACCACCGGTGCTCGAGGAAGTCACCGCCCGGTTTGCCGAAGCTCCCGTGCGCAGTACCGCCGGTGGGCCTCCGGTGACCCGGCGTCGTTCGGGGCCGGTTTTCGCCGAGATCCTCACGCTGATCGCCGCCGGCCATGTCCGCCCCCACATCAGTGCCGTCCACCACTTGTCGGATGCTGCGGCAGCGGTCACAACCGTCGAGGACGGCCACACCGCCGGGAAGGTCGTCATCGTCACCTGAGGTTCACCGTGCATACCGCCCATGTCCATGTCGCCCTCATCACCAC
>DHKFJ23503__coassemble_762_pt1 | contig 20907 bp, 15 predicted proteins | sample DHKFJ23503__metabat2_low_PE_011 | metagenome-assembled genome bin DHKFJ23503 | reverse complement strand
TCCGGATCAGTGACCAGTCCGACGCCGGACTGTCCCCCGCCTTCTAGACCGGATCCGCTTCCGGACCGGCGCCGTTACTGTGGGTCGCCGTCGCGTTCGGTGGCTTCCTGGACGACCTGTTCCTCGAGCTTGTCGTTGTCCGCATCCGACTCGTCCAGGGCACGGTCCAAAGCAGCCTCCTCCTCGGCGTTCAGATCGCCGTCACCGTCCTCCCGCTTCTCAGCAAGATCACGAACGGTGTCGCGGGTCTCGGACTCCTCACTGAGACGCGTACGGGACAAGATCCACCAACCGACCAAAAGCACCACCATCGCCAGACCCAGGTACCCCAGCACCGGGTAGACGTAGGTCATCAGGGTGTCGAAGCCGACGAAGCTCACCCCGTACCCGGCCGCGCACAGACCGAGGAACACCGGCACGTACCAGCCCGGCCTAGACGAGGCCACACGGGTGCCGAGCGCGTAGAACATACCGATCGCGGTGTTGTAGATCATCGCGAAGATCACGAACACCATGATGTAGGCCATCACCGGGTGCATGGAGTCGAACAAGCTGAGCATCGGCACGTCGTCGTCGGCGACGACCTCGATGTTCATCAGCAGGGTGAAGACCGCCAGCACCAGCAGCACGGTGTAGACCACACCACCGGCCACACCTCCGCGGGCAGCGTCGCGCATGTTGGCGTGGTTGCCGCCGATCACCAGGGACATCGACACCCCCAGCAGCAGGGCCAGCCCGTTGTAGTTCAGGGCGGACAGCCACCAGGGGCTCACCACGGAATCCTGCCCGGATGCCAGGGCGCCGAGGTCCTCCGGCAGGTTGAACAGGGTGTAGACGAACCCGATGACCACCGCGACGATCAGCAACGGTGTCAACGCACTGATGATGCCGCTGACCTTGTCCACGTCGAACAAACCTGTGCCCATGACCAGCAGCGTCATGATCAACGCACCGATCCAGGTCGGCAGCCCGAACTGCTGCTCCAGATTGGATCCGGCACCGGCGAGCATCACGAAACCGATGCAGAACAGTGTCAGGGTGACGATCACGTCCAACGACCGTGAGACGACGGGGTGGGAGATGCCGCGGAAGACACTGTTGTGGTCGTCGGCGAGGAAGTAGCTGCCGAGCTGCAGGATGACCGCACCGCCGACCATCATCACCACACCGGCCAGCAGCGCGCCCCACAGACCGTTGACGCCGAAGGACACGAAGTACTGGACCACCTCGAGACCGGTGGCGAACCCGGCGCCGACCAGAAGGCCGAGGAAGGCCATCGAGATCTTGATCTGCTCTTTCATGGCACGGAGTCCTCCTGGTCCTGGACATGACCCGGCCCCGGTGCGATGTGCGTCCGGGGCATGTCCGACGGTTCTGGGCTGGCCGCCGAGGGCAACGACAGGGCCGCCGCGGCAGCGATCGTCGCCAGGTCCCGGGCCCCGGCGGGGGACTGGCCCACCGGTTACCTGCGCTTCGTCAGTAGGCCGACGATCCACAGCAGCACGACCGCGCCGAGCAGGCAGGTCAGGAAGCTGAAGATCCATCCACCGCCGGCGACGTCCACGCCGACAAGGGTGAGAAGCCAACCACCCAGGAATCCACCGATCACACCGACGACAATGTTGAGCAACAGGCCCATCTGACCGTCACGTTTCATGATCTTCGAACCGATCCAACCGGCGAGACCACCGATCACGATCCAGCCGATGAAGCTGAGCGTGGGCGCTGAGTCGGCGGCGAGGATGAGGGCGTCTGGTTCCATGGTTCTTCTGTTCTCCAGAGTCGTCGGGAATAGGTACGGGTCAGCGCTACTGTATTGATCACATCAGACTCTACGACTGCACGACCGGCCCCACCACACCCCTGCGGGTGGTACGTCCCGGCGGGGCGCTCCCCGACGGGTCTTACTCCGTGCCGATCCGTGACCGTTCCACCGTCGCCGGTTGCAATTCCGTCCGTCCGGTACCTGCCCCGTTCTCCATCCCCCACCGAACCGCCTGCGAACGGCGCTCCACGCCCATCTTCTGGTACGCGGACCGGATGTACGACTTGAGCGTGTTGATCGAGATGTGCGTTCTCCGGGCAATGTCCTCATTGGTGAAACCCCGTGTGATCAATGTGACCACCTCTGCCTCCCTGGCGGTGAGGCCGGCGTCCTGACCCGGCCACGAACCGGCGACGGCCCTGGAGGTATCGCGGGGGTCCAGCGGCAGACCGTCCCTGCCGGACACCAGGACAGCGCCCCGTCCGATCGCCTCCAGGCACTCCACCAACTCCCGTGCACCCATCGACTTGTCGAGATAGCCGCGGCACCCCTTCTGCATCGAGGCGGCGACCAACTCTTCCGCCATGTTCCAGGTGTAGACCACGACCCTGCCCGAGGTCGGGTCGTTGACCACCTTGTCGACCTCCTCGCTGTCGGCCTGCGACAGCCCGAAAGTGTCGTAGAGCGTCACATCGACGGTTTCGCCACCGGTCTCCCGCACCTTGGTCGAGACAACGCGAATCCGGTCGCCATAAGGGGCGAGCATGGATTCGAGTCCTGCGACAACGACCTCGAAATCATTGCGCAGCCGGACGCGCAGCGGCGTGGACGGTATAACTGACATCCTGGTGATTATACGCACCTCCAGGAACCGACCACAGGCCGCCGCCCCCTGTTCCGGACGTCAGCCGGACATCAGGGCGTCGTCCCGTGGATGTAGCCGAAGCGGTGCTCGGTGGTCGTGACTGCCTGCTCAAGGAGCATGGGCAGAAGCTCACGGCGCCCGTCCGGGAGGACGGGACGGTCAAGGATCACCGAGCCGGAGCGGGCAGCGCCGACGTAGAGCTCCGGGTCGACGTCACCGAGGGTGCGCACCCGCACGCTGGACTGCACCTCGATCTCCTCGGCGAAGTCCAGGTCGGAGACCGGCCGCACCCGGTTACCCAACTCCCCCATCCTGGAGGCTACCGCGTGCGTGGCGGACACGTCGAGTTCGGTGCCGGTGACCGACGCGCCGAGATACAGGCGCAGAAGGTCGCGCAGGTTCGCGTTCTCACCGATGCGCACCCGCAACGGCTCAAGCAGCGGGCGGTAGCGGAACACGTTCGACTCCACGACCAGCGCGGTCCGGTCGTGCTCCATACCGAACTCCGTGGCCCAGGCGTTGGCGTCGGATTCGGCGGCCCGCCGCAACCATCGGTGGTCGTCGGCGGTCAGCACGGGGTGCGCCAGTCCGTGGAACTCGCGCAGCATCTGGGTGATCGCGGTGGACACGCTGCCGCTCTGCAGCTCATCGGCGTCACCTTCGCTCCACACACCTTGCTGGGCGACATAGTTCGGGCCGCCGGCCTTCGCCCCGTTGCCGATTGAGGATCCCTTCCAGCCGCCGAAGGACTGGCGCTGGACGATCGCGCCGGTGATCCCGCGCTCCACGTAGATGTTGCCGGCCTCGACGCGGTCACGCCAGAAGGTGGTCTCATCCCGGTCGATGGTGTGCAGCCCGGCGGTCAGCCCGTAGCCGGTGGAGTTCTGCCACTCGATGGCCTGCTCAAGGGACTCGGCGTGCATGATGCCGGCGACCGGACCGAAGCACTCGTGGGTGTGGAACCAGGAACCGGGTTGCACGTTGTCGCGCAGCCCGGGGCTCCACCGGGTGGCCTCCTCAGGGGAGCCGTTGAGCGGTGTGGGCTCCACCAGCCATTTCTCGCCACGTTCCAGCCTGGTCAACCCACGCATCAGCTTGTCCCCGGCAGGTTCGATGATGCCGTTCATGTCGGTGGCGAGATCGCTTCCGTGTCCGACGCGCAGGGACTTCACGGCGTCGACGAGCTGTCCGATGAATCGCTTTGACGTGCCCATCGAACCGACGGTGATGATCAGCGAGGCGGCCGAACACTTCTGTCCGGCGTGACCGTAGGCGGATCCGACGATATCGGAGACCGCGAGATCCGGGTCGGCGGCCGGGGTGACGATGATGGCGTTCTTGCCGGAGGTCTCGGCATTGATCACCATCGTCGGATCCCAGGAGCGGAACAGCTTCGCGGTCTCGGACCCTCCGGTGAGGATCACCGAGTCGATGTCGGGATGGGAGACCAGGCGCTTACCGGCATCGCCCTCGTCGGCGTTGACCAGCTGGAGCATGTCCTCGGTGACCCCTGCTTCGCGGAATATGTCCACGAAGACCTCGGCAATCCGGAGGGTCTGAGGGGCGGGTTTGATGATCACACACGCACCTGCGGCCAGTGCCGCCATGCAACCGCCGACCGGGATAGCGACGGGGAAGTTCCACGGGGGGATCACCGCAACGGTGCGGTACGGGGTGAAGCGTGACCCGCGCTGGTGGTCGAGAGCTCGCGCCGATTCTGCATAGTAGCGGCAGAAGTCGATGGCCTCAGAGACTTCGGGGTCGGTTTCGGCGATGGTCTTGCCGGCTTCGTGGACGGCCGCGGCGATCAGGCGGTGCCGGTTGTCGGCGAGGGCGTCGGCGACGCGATCCAGGACGTCGGCGCGTTCGGCGCCGGTCTTCGCAGACCAGGATTCATGGGCACCCAGAGCACGGTCGACGGACGCGTCGACGGTGGCCGGGTCGGTGACCAGCTCGCTGACCGTGGGGCCGGGATCGGAGGACGGGTCGACGATGCGCTTGGCCCACTCGCGGTTCGCCGGGATGTCCGGGTCACTGTCGGGCTCATTGACGAAGTTGCCGGGCACGCCGGCGGACCTGGTGCCCATCTTCTCCTCCGACTCCAGGGCACGGTCCTGGATACGTCGAGGCCCGGCGACGGTGGACCACCGGTCGCGGACGGCGGCGAGGAAGCGTTTGCGCTGGCCCTCCATCGGGGTGATGCCGGTGTCCTCGTCGTCCTCGGGGGTGAACATCGCGTAGAGGAAGTTCTGTTTTGCACCGTTCTCCTCGAGACGCCGCACGAGGTAGCTGACGGCGACGTCGAAGTTCTCCTTCTTGACGACCGGTGTGTAGAGGATCAGCCCGCCGACGACGTCGCGCACCGCGGCGGCCTGCGCCGGGGCCATGCCCTGCAGCATCTCGGCGTCGATCTGATCCTCCACCCCGCGTTCCACGGACAGTTCGTGGGCCAGGGCCATGTGGAAGACATTGTGAGTCGCCACGCCGATGCGCAGGTTCTCGGCGATCTCGGGAACCAGAGCCCAGTCCAGCAGGCGGAGGAAGTTGGCGTCGACCTCGGCCTTGGTGAGGTACGGGGCCTGGGGCCAGTCGTGAATCTCGGAGTCGACGCGCTCCATCGACAGGTTCGCGCCCTTGACCAGGCGGACCTTGATCTTCGCGCCGCCCTTTTCGCGGCGTCGACGAGCGAAGTCGGCGAGGTGGCGCAGGGCGTCGAAGGTGTCCGGCAGGTAGGCCTGCAGGACGATGCCTCCCTCGAGCTCGAGGAACTCTTCCTCACCGAGCAGCTCGGTGAAGATCCGGAGCGTGAGGTCGAGGTCCTTGTACTCCTCCATGTCCATGTTGATGAACGGGTGCGGGGAGCGTTTCAGAGCCTCGCGGTACAGCGGCCGCAGCCGGTCCTTGAGCCGTTCGACCGACCCTTCGGGACCGTCGAGGTCCCAGTGGTTGAGCTGGGAGACCACGGCGGACGCCTTGACGCTGATGTAGTCGACCTTGGGATTGCGCAGCAGCTCGATGAGGTCGTCACGGCGGCGTACCGCCTCCTCCTCACCCAGGACGGCTTCGCCGAGCAGGTTGATGTTGAGCTGGAAGCCGTCGTCCTTCGCCGATTCCAGCATGGTGTCCATGGTGCCGCTTTCGGCATCGAGGACGAGGTGGCCGACGACGGTGCGGAGGTACGCACGGGCGATCGGCATGACCACCTGCGGAAGCAGTGGGGCGGCGATGGATCCGGCGGTGACCAGAAGTCGGTCGACGATGCCGAGGAAGCCGGGGACGGGGGCCTTGCGCTTGACCGGGTGGGCGATCTTGGCGAACTCCTCGGCAGCGACGCGGTTGTCCTCGGGGCGGGCGACACGGTCGACGAAACTGAAGGTGAACTCCACGCCGCTGGGTTCATGGACCATGTCGGCGAGTTGGCGGGTGGAGCGGCTGGTTTCCTCGATCTTCAGCCAGTCGTCGGCGCGGTGCAGTGCGCGTTCCACGACGGACTCGACGTCGTTGGCGTTGTCCGGGCGGGTGGTGGCGGCATCACTGCCGGTCGTGGGCGCCGACGGGGACGTGGTGTCCGCTGCGTCGGTGACTGTGCCGGCTGCATTATCGCCTGTGGTGTTGTCGGCGGTGTTGCCCGCAGGGCTCGCGGAGTCGCGGTTGTTTTCGCGGTCGTTGTCGATGATACTCTCGTTCCTCCTGCTCTCGGCGCCCCATTCGGTGCTGAGTCTTTCATGGGCCGTTCATGGTCGTTCAACATGCCTTCAGTTCCGACAACGTCGCGGGGGCGGTGGGCGTGAACGCTGCAGCTGAGGTAACCCGGATGCCGAGTTTACGGACTTCACCCAGATGATGCTGTGACGTGACTGAGGTCACGGTGACAAAGTGCTGCTGGCACTGGCTGTTGACGGGTATGGCCGAGGTGCCGACAGGGGATCCGTATCCGTGCACCAACCCCAGACACGCCGGCTACTTCAGCTCATTGGCCAGGGTGTTCATGTTCTCATCCTCCCGGGAGATCAGACCTGCGTCCAGATCGCCGTCGAACACTGTCCGTCGCCAGCGGCGGAATCTCCTGATGTCGGTCGGCCGGGCATCGAGCCATTTCCGTGTGGTGCGCCAGGGTTACGGAACAATTCCGACAGCGAGTTACACGTTGAAGAATGAACATAGTTTTCCGAAAAGTTGATTTTTCGCGAATCGCTAACTAGGTTAGCGAATGGGATGCACCGAGACCCCGGGCAGTACAAGCGCAGGCTCCGCAGGTGCGGTCCCGAACAATGTCATGCGCAGCACGACCGGATTTCGCGGTGAGCGAAACCGGCCCGACCCCAGGAGAAAAGATCATGAAGAAACAACTTGCCCTCGCGGCAACAGTCTCACTCACCCTCGCGCTGGCTGCGTGCGGCGACGACAACGGCGACGACGCTGAGACCACCGGAACGGAAACGACGTCCGCCTCGGAAGCAACTACCACCGACGATGCAGCCACCGACGATGCCGCAGAGGGCGACATCGTCGACACCGCAGCCGCAGCCGGTGAATTCAACACCCTCATCACGGCCGTTCAGGCCGCCGAACTCGAGGAGACGCTCAGGGGCGAGGGTCCGTACACCGTACTGGCCCCCACCGATGAAGCCTTCGAGGCGCTGCCGGACGGGACGCTCGACGACCTGCTCGCAGATCCGACCGGTGACCTGGCGGACATCCTGAAGTACCACGTGATCGAGGGCGCCGTGATGGCGGACGACGTCGCCGGAATGGACGGAGAAACAGTCGCCACCGTGCAGGGTGAGGAACTGACCATCGAGGTTGACGGGGACAACGTCTCCTTCGTCGATGCCACCGGGAACAGTTCCCAGGTCACCATGGCCGATGTCGAGGCAACGAACGGTGTCATCCACGCACTGGACGGCGTTCTGATGCCGACCGGCGGAGAAGAAGACGACATGGCAGGCATGTCCGATCAGTAGTTGATGCCGAGTTCATCCTGAGTTGACCAGGGTCGGCCACGGAGCAAGCCTCGTGCTCTCTCCGGGCCGACCCTTTTCCGAGGTGGAGATTCGGTCACGGTGTCGCCCTCCGTCACCTGCCGGCTTGCGCCGTCACGACAGGCACAACGGTGAAGCGTCCTGCCGCCCGCCCGACTGGGGGGTGGTGAGGAATGCGCAGTTCCACCAACCACGTTCCGCTGTCACGTCCCTCACCGTATCCCACTGCTCCGACGTCAGTGACGGCGTCCTGCTGAGGACGAAACCCGAGGAACGCTGCGGATCTCCGACAATGGCGAGTGAGTAGTCGTCCTCGATATAGGTCACGCGGTAGTTCACCGGGCCATCGAGCGACTGCCCGGGAATACCGTCGAAGGCAACACGAAGCGATCCGGGCTGTTCAGGGTCTTGGACGCGAGCTTTGCCGGAGATCGACGACTGCCCACCAACCAGGGTGCTGCAGGTGTTCGTCACGGAGATCGTCGTGTCATCGAGGACACTGTAGTCTGCGGTGGTGTTCGAACCGCACTGCAGTGTGAACGGCTGAGGCACTGCGGCCACCTGGTACCACCTGCCCTGGTAACGCTGGGGATCCAGATCCGACACCTGACTGAGCTCTTCACCGCCGATCGAGCCGACGGCCACACCCTCGGGAAGACGCAGCTCGGAGGACCCGGCACCTATTCTTCCCCCATCGGTGATATCGGACCCGGCCGCGATGTCGGATCCAGCTGCCGGTGCCGCCAGGCCCACGCCGGCGGCCACAGCGAGCGCGGCACACAACCCGGAAACGGAGATGAACCTCTTACGGTCGACGAACTGCATTTTTACTCCTCAGGAGATGAACGTGCACAGAAATTGATGAACTCTTACGCACCATCTCCAGGTTGTCCACGGGCGAGTGCCGTACATCCTCGAGACGCACCGGCCGCGCGACAATCCGGAACCTCACCTCCGGGGAGGTAGCGGAACGAACTTTGACGTACTGTCCTTGTAGGCATCCCAGCCGTCCCTCCCTTCCATGCGCTTCTCGAGAATCCTGGCACCGGAACCCCACACCAGTGTGATCGTCATGGCTACCGGGGACACCAGGACGGCCACGGTGGCCACAACGCCTGCCCCGGTGCCACCGACCGCCAGCCAGATTCCCCACCAGATCACCGATTCACCGAAGTAGTTGGGGTGGCGGCTCCACGACCACAGGCCACGGTCCATGATCCTCCCTGACGCTTCCTCACGTCGGAAGACATCCAACTGGTGGTCGGCGATACTCTCGACAACGAGCCCGACAAGGGAAACGACGACACCGGCGATCACCAGAGGCCACAGGACATCCCCGGAACCGACGGATGCAACCTGCACCGGGGTAGAGACCACCCAGGCGACGGCACCCTGCGGCAGGAGCACCGAACGCATCAGAGAGGCGGCAGGCTTGTTCATCAGGTCGGAGTACCGGGGGTCCTCCTTGTCACTGCCGAATCTGCTCGACAGGTGTTGGGACAAGCGCGCCGCCCACACGGCGATCAGTGCGACCAGGACCCACACTGGTGCGGTCGCCGTTCCCAGTACCGTGCCGCAGATCGCTGCTGACAGGGAGTTGACCAGGATCAGTGGACCCCACAGCACGTCGATGGCGGCCACCTTTCCGGTGGAGCGGATGACCGCGGCCACGAGCATCATCACCAGGACGGAGACAACCAGGGTCGTCGCTGCGACGATAGACCAGTCGGTGAACATCGTGATCACTCCCCTGCGACCGTGGCGGTTGCTGCGGTATTCCCGGGCTTGACCGCCAGAATCTGATCGACCCCCATGCGGCCCTCCCGAAAAGCCATTCCGCCGCCGATGAGGTACAGGTGCCAGACTCGGAACACCTCTTCGCCTACCAGGGCGAGGATCTCGTCACTGTGGGCGAGGAAGCGTTCGATCCAGTGGTCCACGGTCCGCGCGTAGTTGTCCCGCATGCTCTGGACACCGACGACCTCGAGACCGCCGTCCTCGAACAGGCCGATCGTCTCGCCGAGCGGGCGCATGTGCATATCAGGTGCGATGAAGGCCTCGATGAACGGCCCACCGCCAGGTCGCCGACCCCGCCGGGACATCTGCTGGACCAGAACCCGACCGCCCGGTCGTACGCTCTCGTGGAGCTTCTTCACAAATGACGGGTAGTTGCGTGCCCCTACGTGTTCACCCATCTCGATCGAGGACACTGCGTCGAATCGACCGACGATGTCACGGTAGTCCTGCAGTAGAACGGTGACACGGTCCTGCAGGCCATGTTCTGCGACGAGCTTCTCGATGTAGGCGTGCTGCTCCCGGGAGATCGTCACCGCAGTGACCCGTGCCCCGTATGCTTCGGCGGCGTGCACGGCGGTGGCTCCCCACCCGCAACCGACATCGAGCAGGCGTGCGTCCTCGGTGAGCTCGAGCTTCCGGCAGATCAGGTCGAGCTTGGCCCGCTGGGCGTCCTCGAGGGAGGGGTCGGGTCCGAGAGCCGGATCGCCGAAGTAGGCGCAGGAGTAAGACATCGTGTCGTCGAGAATCTGGGCGTAGAAGTCGTTGGACAGATCGTAATGGTGCTCGATGACGGAACGGTCACGGTGCTTCGAGTGCCGTCTGCCACGCAGGTTGGCCTGGGAATCCGGAGGCGCAGGGCGCGCGCCGAAGATACCGAGATCCCTTGCGGTCCGCAGCGCCGCGCCAATCGACGCAGGTGACAGACGTAGGCGCACATCGGGTCTCCTGGCGACCGCGGACAGTCGGGCGAACCCGTCGGCGAGTGCCTCGCGCTCTCCGTCAACGTTGATCTCGCCGGTGACGTAGGCCTGCGCCAACCCGAGTTCGCCGGGCGACCAGAGCAGTCGGGTCAGCGCATTCCGTGAGGCGATGACGAGGGTCGGTGTCTCGTCGGTGGCATCGGCGGGTTCGGCGACGCTGCCGTCCCAGGCGCGTAGGCGGAACGGGAGGTCATCCAGGGTCAGGCCGGTGACCTTCGAGATCACCGCGGTAAGACGTCGGGCCACATCGTCGGGGTGCTCACTGCCGGTCGTGTGCGTGCTCATCACTATTTCCTCGGGTCTCAACTGGTTGGGCGTCATCACCGGCATCACCGGCATCAGTGGCATCAGTGGCACGGTCAGCACGGTCAGCACGGTCGGCTCGTCGGCGTCGGCGCAGACCGCCGGCCGGTCGCGGTTGTATCGGCAGGCCCCGTATCCACAACCAGACCCCGTGGACCCGGATCAGGACGGTGGTGACCAGTGCGGCCGGTGCCGCACGGACCGTGTCGGACCACCCGGGCTCGCCGTCATGGACGGTCTCGCCGTGGACGGATGCGGCGAATCTGTAGGAGTCATCGCCCCGGTCACCACGCAGGGCGATTCCGATCCGTACCTGTCCACGCTCCGGCCAGGGAACGTGTATGCGGTATTCTCCGTCGGTGCCGTGGAAGGGCGAGACATAGAACTCCTTCTCCGCGGCGGCGTCACCGGCGTCGTCCGGACGGACGACATAGGCGTGACGGTCCCCGTAGGTGTTCTGCACCTCCATCACCGCCGCCAGTGGCAGTCCGGTGGGCGTGTCGCACCAGAAGACCGACAGAGGGTTGAAGCCGTTTCCCCAGGCCCGTGGCATCGCAGCCATGCGGATCCGTCCGACGGGTGCGGTGAGCCCATGGTCAGCGAGCGTGCAGAGAACCCTGTCTCTGATGCTGCGCTGTTCGTCGGAGCTCGCGCTGAAGTGGTCGCGGTCGTCGAAGGATCCTCGCCACCAGGAGGCCCGCCCATGGTCCGGCAGGTGGTCCAGGTCCACCAGCCACATCCACGAGCGGTGGGTGAACCGGTGTTTCACGGGCGTATGCCGTGCATGTTTCACGGTGGTCCTGATCACGTGTGCCCGGGGCTCGGCCGAGACAAGTGCGGCAGTGTCCTCGGTGGCCCCCAGTGCCTTCTGCGCGGCGTTTGTCCCGGACCGCGCCCCGTCCTCATGGAACCCCCATCCCTGCCAGGCGCCGGCGAAGAAGACACGGTCGGTGTCGAGCTCGGGTGAACGAAGGGAGGCGGCCACGGACTCCGGGGTGTAGATCGGATGGCTGTACTCGCGTGAGTTGATCACTGTGTCCGGCCGGACGAGGTCAGGCGCGTTCAGGGTCACCAGGTGCCGAGTGCCGCCGGGAGTTGGAAGTCGCATCAGACGCGTCATGTCGTAGGTGACGACGACAGGCCCGGAATCCCGTGTGAGATGGTTCCAGGAGCCCCGCACCGACGGCGTCCGAGGCAGCAGACCGGTGTCCGTGTGCAGTTGCATGAGATTGTTCGAGTACGGAATCGCCGACAGGATCTCCTGTTGGGCCGACGTCGGCTCGCCAAGCATCCCCAAAGACTCATGGGGGTGGGTGGCGATGATGACGGCATCGGCATGGTGGACGGCGCCGTGGGCGTCCTCCACCTCCACCCCGTCATGGTTCTCGGTGACCCGGGTAACCGGTGTGGACGGCAGGACGCTGCACCCGCGGTCGGTCAGGGTCTCGACGATCCGGCTGACGTACTCGCGTGAACCGCCGATGACGGTGCGCCATCTTGGCGATCCGAACACCCGGAGCATGCCGTGGTGGTGCAGGAACGTCAGCAGGTAGCGCACCGGGTACTGGTGGGCATGTGCCGGGTCGCAGGACCACACGGTGGAGACGAGCGGGGTGATGAAGTGTTCGACGAAGTAGTCGGAGAACCTCCCGCGGGTCAGGAAGTCACCGAGGGTCTCATCTGTCACGGCCGGACGGGGAGTCCCGTTGACGGCCCGGCAATCCTCGTTCAGGAGGCGCCGGGCCCTGCGGTGAAACCGGAGAATCTCAGTGAGCATCTTCAGGTAGGAGAGACGGAACAGGTTACGCCGGTCTCCGAAAAGTCCCGGTAGGCCGCGTGCTCCGGCGTACTCCAGGCCGGTTCCCCCATGAGCGTCATCCGCGCGGACGGCCAGCGACATCTCTGACGGTTGTGTCCGGACGCCCAGCTCGTCGAACATGTGCAGCAGGGTCGGGTACGTGCGGTCGTTGTGGACGATGAATCCGGTGTCGATGGCCAGTTCGCCATCTTCCGTTGCCACGGTGGTGGTGTCGGCGTGGCCACCGATCCGGTCGTCTGATTCGAAGAGGGTCACCCTGGCGTGGGCGGAGAGGGTGTAGGCGGCGCTCAGGCCGCTGACACCGGATCCGATGACCGCGACATGTCGTGGTTTGGCTGGGGGGTGCATCGTTCAGGTTAGCCCTTCTGGCGCAAGTCCAACGAGAAGTGACGGTTCAAAATTTCCCTATTATTACCTAACTTTATTAGGTACATAATTGACGATATCATAAAGGGGAGCGGCGCAGGCTGCTACACTCTTTCAGGATGAAGACAGAAAATCCTCCGACGGTGGTGTGGTTCCGCGACGACCTCCGGACAACCGACCATGATCCACTCTCCTGGGCCGCGCACCGTGGACCGATCATTGGCCTTGTCATTGAAGAGGATCCGGCCCACACCGGGGCCCGGGCCCTGGGGGCGGCCGCACGGTGGTGGTGGGGACGCAGCGTCGCCGCTCTGGCCACACGTCTGGCAGAATGCGGGATTCCGTTGATCCTCTCGAGGGGGAATCCTGTCGACATCGTCCCCGACATCGCCCGACAGATCGGGGCCGGTGGGGCAACGTGGCATCGCCGCTACCACACGCCGCTCCAGGACGTGGACCGCCGGGTCTCAGCGTCCTTGGAGCAGCAGGGCATGGTCGTCAGAGACTACCGAGGCTTTCTGCTCACCGAACCCGGCGACGTTCTCACCAGGAAATATGAACCCTACAAGGTGTTCACCCCATTCTCCACGGCGGCGGCGACGCGTGTGGCAGTGACGATCAGCCAGGATTCCGCCACCCCGTTGGGCGGGCTGTCCGACCGGTCCCGGGCTGGTTGGCGGGACGCTGTCGATCTGTTGCCTGAGAGCGTGCGCGATGAGGTGATCTCCCCTGGGCTCGCCACCGTCAACGCTTCGGAGCCCGCGTGGACCGCATCGCTCGCCGAGCACTGCACCCCCGGTGAATCCGCTGCTCGGCGACGGTTCTCCGCGTTTCTGGACCTGCTCTCGGCCACCGACACCCCCTTCGATTACGACTCCGGGCGGGACCGGACTGATTGTGAAGCCACGAGCGGCATGTCTCCTCATCTCAGGTTTGGCGAGGTCAGTGTCCTGCGCATCTGGTTGGATGCCTCCGAGGTGCTGTCGTCGGAGGACGCTGCGTCGTTCCGGTCGGAGCTGCTCTGGCGTGACTTCGCCTGGCACCGACTCCACGAGAGACCCGACCTGAACACGCGCAACGTCCGCAGCCAGTTCGATAGCTTCGGGTGGGAGTGGGACCCCACGGAGGATCAGGCCATCAGATGGACGGGGCACGGGTCACCGGACCCGAGACAACCCACAGCGGACGACCGGTTCCACCGGGACCTTGCCGCGTGGCGTGCCGGTGCGACAGGCATTCCACTAGTCGATGCCGGAATGAGGCAACTGTGGGCGACCGGAACAATGCACAACCGGGTGCGCATGGTGGTGGGCAGTCTCCTGACGAAGAACCTGCAGATTCACTGGCGTCACGGGGAAGAATGGTTCTGGGAAACGCTGGTCGATGCCGATGTGGCGTCGAACCCCTTCAACTGGCAGTGGGTCGCTGGAAGTGGGGACGATGCCGCCCCCTATTTCCGCATCTTCAACCCGGTACACCAGGCCCGACGATTCGACCCCGAAGGGAAGTACACCGCACGCTGGCTTCGTGCTAACGATGCCGACGAAGGTGAGGACCCTGTCCTGCGGCCACCGATCGTGGACCTGCGTCGTTCCCGTGAGGAGGCACTGGCAGCCTTCCAGAGCATCCGTCGGGGCTGACCGCAGTGCCCGTTGGGGCTAAGGTGCATTGACCGGTTCCTCATCGGGCCTGCGCCGGTACTCCAGCTGGCCGACATCGATGTAACCGGCGGCGAACCCTGCCTGGCAGTAGCAGAGGTAGAAGTGCCATGCCCGTTGGAACTCCGTCCCGAATCCCAGTTCACCGACGGTGCCGGTGGCCACGGCCGCCAGGAAAGCGTCATCCCACAATCTCAGGGTCTTCGCGTAGTCCGGGCCGAAGTTCCGCTGCATCCCGGGGCGCAGTCCGGTACGCAGAGCGGATTCGTGGAGGGCTCGCACGCTGGGTATGAGTCCACCCGGGAAGATGTAGGTCGTGATCCATGTCGCCGCGTCAGCGGTGAGGAGCATCCTCTGGTGGTCCATGTGGATCGCCTGGATGACTGCGCGTCCACCCGGAGCCAGCCGGTCGTGGACGGTTCGCATGTACTCGTCCCAGTATTCCGCACCGACTGCTTCAATCATCTCCACCGACACGACTGCGTCATAGGAGCCGGTGACCTGGCGGTAGTCCATGATCTCGATGCTGACGCTTTCCTGGAGGCCCTCCGCTGCGATCCGCTTCCTGGCCAGATCAGCCTGCTCACGGGACAGGGTCACCGAATGTACCGTCGCCCCACGCCGTGCGGCGTGGAGTGCCAGGTCGCCCCATCCCGTCCCGATCTCCAGTACACGGGACCCTTCATCGACGCCTGCCCGGTCAAGTATGCGCCGGATTTTGGTGTCCTGTGCTTCGGCGAGTGTGGACGTCTTACCGGATTCGTCGAACAGGGCCGCGGAGTAGTTCAGCCCGGGGTCGAGGAAAGTGCCGAAGAAGTCATTGGAAAGGTCATAGTGGGCACTGACATTCCGCTTCGCGCCGTCGATGGTGTTCGTCTGTGAGATCGGACGCCGCGACCGGTACAGCTTCCGGAAGGACTGCATCCACGGCGGGACCAGTGTGGTGATCCTGCGGCAGAGCTTTGTCAGCGTCCCGCTGAGGTCGGGGGCCTCCCAGTCGCCGGCGACGTAGGACTCGCCGAGACCTATCAGCCCCCGGACCCCCAGGCGGGCGTAGAAAACATCCGGACGCACCAGGATCACGTCGGCTCGTAGTTCCGAGGTTCCAGGCGCGGGCTGCTGGGTGTGTTGGACCTCGACCACTGAGATGCCGGCGAGAACTGCGGCACGCTGCACGACCCAGCGGGCGACCAGGGCGGCGGCGCGCGCGTGGATGCCGGTAGGTAGCTCACCGTGGAGGGTGGTTCGGCCGTCGGCACTTGAAAGGTCCTGAAGGTTGTTCTGCATCACCTCGAGAATAGTGAACATGGAGAATTCCCGCCGAGCGTGCAGCGGCTCCGGGCCCGGGGGCCTACTGCGGTCCCAGTGAACCTTCTGTACGAAGTCGGGAGGAATCAACGTCGGCACCGGGTCCGTGCAGTGAGTGTTTCCCCAGGGAGCCCGGCCCGCCGGGCCACCAGATCCGGTCACCGAGCAGGTGAGTCAACGCCGGTACCAGGAACGATCGAACCAGGAAGGTGTCGATCAACACTCCCAGGGAGATGATGACGGCGAGCTGTACCAGGAACTGGATCGGTATGACCAGCAGTGCCGCAAACGTGGCGGCAAGTACGATACCGGCACTGGTGATCACACCACCGGTACCGACAAGTCCCCGGCTTACACCGGTCGACGTCCCGTGAACCACGGACTCCTCACGCACCCGGCTCATCAGGAAAATGTTGTAGTCGATCGCCAACGCCACCAGGAACACGAAGGCGTACAAGGGCACGGACGGATCCGAGCCACTGAAGCCGACGAGCGTGAAGATCACTGCGCTGATACCCAGCGCAGTTCCGAAACTCAGTACCGTCGTCGCCAGCAGTACCAACGGAGCCACCACGGCGCGCAGCAGCAGTGCAAGCATCACGGTAATGACCAGCAGGACGATCGGGATGATCACGGTGCGGTCGGCGACCGAGGTTTCTTTGGTGTCCAGTTCAGTGGCGGTCGTTCCGCCGACCATGGCGCCGAGACCACCTACGTCATCCCGAATCTCCTTGACGGTGTTCTCCGCTGCATCAGAGTACGGGGAATCGGTGAGTGTCACCTCCAGAAGTACATCGCCGTTCACCACCGGAGCGACGTCCTCTGAGGAGCTGGAGACGGACTGCACACCGCTGAGTGCCTCGACGGTGTCCCGGACCTCGCCGCTGTTCTCTTCGGGGACCAGGACATACGTTGGAGCGCCTGCACCTGCCGGGAAGTGACGGTCGAGGGCTGACTGTCCGTCCCTGGCATTACTTTGCCCTAGGACGTAGTCACTGGTGGGGACGCCGTCGGCATCCAGGGTGAGCAGTCCCGCACAGCCGGCGATGAGCAGCAGCCCCGTGCCGGTAGCAATCCGTCGGGGAGCACGTCGGACCAACTCTGCAATGCGTTCCCACAGTCCGTTCCGAGTCTTCACTGCGGCGCCCGGTTGTCCTTCATCCGGTGGTGTCGCATCTGTTGTCGTCACAGGTGGACCGGGAACCCTCGGCCAGAAGACGCGTCTCCCGGCCAGGGCGAGCACGGCGGGAAGAAACGTCAGCGAGGTAAAGAAGGCAGCGGCGATTCCGATAGCTGCCACCGGCCCGAGCCCGGCATTCGATGCCAGGTCAGACAGGAGCAGGCAGAGTAGCCCGGCGATCACCGTCGCCGCAGAGGCCAGTACCGGCTGCCAGGTCCCCCGCAGCGCCGCCGAGGTCGCGGACCAGGTGCTGGAGTGGCGAGCGAGTTCCTCCCGGTACCGCGCGGTGTAGAGCAGTCCGTAGTCTGTCGCTGCTCCGATGACCAGGATAAACAGGATCCCCTGTATCTGACCGTTGATCATCACGGCACCGGATCTGGCGAGCGCCACATTGACCAACACCGCAGCGCACAAGGCCACCATGGAGCTGAGCAGGACGATCAGCGGAAGAAACGGTGAACGGTACACCAGTACGAGGACGACCAACACTGCAGCGACGGCGACCAGCAGGAGTAGGCCGTCGATCCCACCGAAAGCCGCCGACAGATCCGCACTGAACCCCGCAGGGCCGGTGACCAGGGCCTGCAGATTCACCGGCAATTCCAACTCCAGTGTTTCCTGGAGGGCATCAACGGCATCCGCCGGTTTCGCATTCTCTGGCGGCACCACGATGATCTGTACTGCTTCCCCATCCTCGGACGGCAGCGGAGGACTGGCCTCGGTCGCCGCCTCGCCTCCCCTGTCGCCAGCGCCGACAGTACTGTCCACAGCGGCAGAGAGTCGGTCGGGAAGGTCGCTCAGTGATGCCGGGTCCACCTGCTCCCCGTCAGTTTCTGCGGTGACAACCACGATCGCCGGGGCCGCCCCTGAATCCTGGAAGTCCTCCAGGCGGTCGCCGACCTTCGTCGATTCCGCGGACTCCGGGAGGAATGAGGACTGGTCGTTGGTGGCCACCTCGCTGATCTCACCGAATTTCGGACCGCCTACGGCGGCGACCCCCAGCCACATCAGGATCAGTAACGCAGCGAGTGCCCGCCGCCGGAAGGCGCGGGAACGGCTGGGCGGAGCGTCCTGCATTATGTACCCGCTTCAGTAGGCATCAAGGTTCACCCAAGAATGTCACAGTTCTTGTCCGCGCCGGGTGTTTTGACCCGGCTTGCTCACCTGCCGATGCCGATGGGCGGGAAACGACCTGGTCGTTGCTGGTCGTTGCCGGTTGTTGCTGGCTATTGAACGTGGGGGGAGGTCTACCGCAGGAACGACGCGAGCTGAACCTTGTCACCGTTGAAGGTGTTCTTGTCGACTGGGCCGTTGATGCCCGGGACCTGACCTTCGCTGCAGTACTGGTGGATCGTGGCGAACTTCCAGCCGCCGGGGACATCCGGGGCGTCGGTGCCGTAATGGGCCAGCCACAGCGGATGGTTGGCGAACTCCGTGGTGTCTGCCATGGCATCGCGCCAGAAGGTCGGGGAGGTGTAGATCATGGCGTCCCGTCCGGTGCGCATCTTGACCACGGACACGTACTCGCGGACCCAGTCCTGCAGCTCCTTGGGGCTCAGTCCGCCGGATTCCTCCAGGTCGAGGACCGGGGGCAGCGTGGGGAAGTGGCTGACGATGGAGGTGTTCGCGAAGAAGTTCGCCTGAGCTGCCGCATCGCCGGGGGCCGAGCTGGGCTGGGGGTAGTGGTAGGGGCCGACGGCCATGCCGACGTACTTCGGGACGTTCGAGTCGGCGAGGTAGGTCGGGTTGACGTAGTTGGTGCCTTCGGTGGCCTTGACGTAGGTGAAGCTCTCCCCGGACAGGGATGTCTCTACCCAGCGGATGGGCCTCAACCTTGTTCGGGTCGCGGACCAGGGCGACGAGGGCGCGGTACCCACGATCCACGCCGGGACCGTCCCTGAGAAGGTCAGGGGGAAGTACTGGGCGACTACCGCTTCGTCTTCTTCCGCGTCCGTTGCTGCTGCTTGGCCACGCCCCAGCCGATGGCGCGGACGGCCATGAGGTGCGGAATGCGGGTGAAGCGCTTCGAGTACCAGTTGAACGCCGCGAAAGCGTCCGGCGTGACGACCACCCGACGCGCCTCGATGCCCTTCACGGCGCGGCGGGCGATGGTCGCAGCGTCCAACCAGGTGTTGTTGAGCAGCCACCGGGCGAGATCGTCGGCGGACTCGTCGTCGCCGGTCAGGGAGGACGCCAGGCCTGACTTGAAGAACTGTGGGCAGATGACCGAGACGCTGATCTTGCGGTGACGCAGCTCGGCATCCAGGGTCTCGCCGAGCGCGACGGTCGCGGCCTTGGTGGTGTTGTAGGTGGCCATCGACGGGGCGTGGACCAGGCCCGCCAGCGAGGCGGTCAGGGAGATCCGACCACCCTTCGCGATCTTCGGCGACAGGGCGCGCACACCGCGCACCGAGCCCAGCAGGTTGATGTCCAGGGCCCGCTGCCAGGTCTCCAGGGAGGTCGAATCCACCGAGCCTCCGACGGCGATGCCGGCGTTGCTGATGAGGACGTCGAGCTCGTCGATGTCCTCGGCGACGGCATTCCAGTCATCCTCACTGGTGACGTCGAGGGGGCGGTAGGACCAGTCGCCGCTGAGCTGGTCGAGCTGGTTGAGGGAGTCAGGTGCGGACGCATGGATGTCGGTGAGGATCACCCGGTCACCCTTGTCGAGGAACTGTTCGGCGAGCTCCAGACCCAGCCCGGAGGCTGCGCCGGTGACGAGGACGAGACGGGGACCATTCTTCTTCGGGAACATGGGGTTCAGCTTAAGTGGGAGCGGGCGATGCCGAGGCTGAGTTCGCCGTGCCGATTCCTGTTCCCGTGTCGGGCCTCTCCTGCGTCAAGTCCTCTTCACGAGTTGTCTGCACAAGTCCTCTTCGCTGGCCACCTGGAGGGAAGCGGTCGGAGCCTCCAATCGGGGGCCGCTGGCATGGCCAATGGCCATCTACACTGACCAAGAGGACATTTACGATGCCACTGCCTCGGGCGGCCTGGACGACTAGGACAGAGAGGCCGGGCAGAGGGGGGCAGGCAGAGGGGGCAGGCAGAGGGCAGGCAGGTTCGGGGCGACGCCGAGACTCAGGGAGGGCATCAGGGATGCCAAGGAGCAGGGAGCTGAGGGGGTTGGCATCAGGGATGCCAGGGAGCAGAGAGCTGAGAGGGTTGGCATCAGGGAAGCCAAGGCGCAGGAGATCAGGGGACAGTCAGGGTGATCCCCGATAGCCCAGGGGGTCACAGACCCATAGGCTGGAATATGACATGTGCGCGCCGCGCCACACGGCCGAGCAGCGCGCCCGCCTCGGCCATCATGCCGCCGTTCTCGCCCACGCGAACCTCGTCCAGCTCGGTCGTGCAGACCACCGCGCCGCGCACGCCCGCATCCGACACCAGCATGTTGGAGCCGTTGCCCAGCAGCAGGGGCGTCACGCCGCACTGCCGCAGCGCACGGAGCGCCGCGGTCAGCTCGTCCGCTGTTTTGGGCTGCACGAACAGATCGGCCGGCCCGCCGATGGCAAACGTCGTGTGACGGCTCATCGGCTCTTTTTCCAAAATATCGATTGCAGGCGCAGCCTCGCGCAGCGCCGCCATACATGCTTTGATCTGATCCATATTCCCCTCCGATATCGTTCGAGAGATGTTTGCGATCCTCCGTCCGCTGTAAGTGTTACAGCAGAACAAACCAATTCTATTTTATATTATAGCAAAACCGCGCGCAAAGTGCAAACAAAAGGCGTCCGGAAACGGACGCCCATTTGTGTTTTCCTGATTGTCAGCGCAGCCAGACCTCTTCGTGTTCGCCGCGGCGAGGCCGCCCCAGCAGCATCTGGATGCCCTTGGTCGCCGGCACGCCGTTGTAGAGCACCTCGTACATCGCCTCGGTGATC
>DHKFJ23503__coassemble_743_pt1 | contig 21845 bp, 21 predicted proteins | sample DHKFJ23503__metabat2_low_PE_011 | metagenome-assembled genome bin DHKFJ23503 | reverse complement strand
TGGCCGACGGTGCGGCTGAGCTGGGCATCCCGGTCACCGGCGGTAACGTCTCCTTCTACAACCAGACCGGCTCCGAGGCCATCCTGCCGACCCCGGTGATCGCCGTGCTGGGCACCATCGACGACGTCGCCACCCGCATCCCCGCCCAGCCGGTCGCCGGTGAGTACCAGCTGCTGCTGGTCGGTGCTGAGACCGCCGATGAGTTCGGCGGATCGATCTGGCAGCAGGTCGCCCACGGCACCCTCGCCGGCCTGCCGCCGCAGGTCGACCTGGCTGCCGAGCAGAAACTGGGTGCAGCCCTGTCGGAGCTGCGCGGAGTCGTCGCCTCCGCACATGACCTCTCCGAGGGCGGCCTGTCGCAGGCACTGTTGGAGTTCGCCGTGCAGTCGGGTGCCGCCGTGTCCGTCGACCCGGTCGCTGCACTGTCCGAGTCCGCGACCACCGGTGACGCCGTCGCCGACGTGTTCACCGCCCTGGCATCCGAGACCGCGACCCGCGTGCTCGTCGCCGTCGAGGCCGGCAAGGTCGCCGAGGCCGAGACCGTCTTCGGTAACCACGGTGTGCCGGTGTCGCGGCTGGGTGTCGCCGTCGTCTCCGGTGACGTCTCCGCGGCCGGCTCCGCTTCCGGGGGCCAGGTCATCGAGGTGACCACCGAGGGCGCTGCCTTCACTCTTCCCGTCACCGAGGCGCGCGCTGCGTGGGAGGGCACCCTGCCGCGCCTGTTCAGCCACGCCGTGGGCGCTAACTCCGTCGTGGAGTAGGACGCACCGCGGTCAGGCGCCATCGGCCGGGGCAGCGGCCGTGCGCCGCAGCGTCCTACCGCGGGCGTCGCCCTGACAATCGACCCGAACTGAGCATAGATCCGCTGAATCCCAGGATTCGCTGGATCCATGCTCAGTTCGGGTCGTTCTTGGTCGTTCTTGGTTGATCTTGGCAGGTCTCGGCCAGCTGTGGTCGTCTCAAGGATGCCGCAGGTCGCCCAACGGGGCCGCTGGGGTACTTCGGGCAGCAGGGAAGGGTGTCGGAAACGAGCAGCACACGGGCCTAATCCCGGTGTCTACCCGTGAGTGAGGACATTTCCCCGCTGCGAACAACGAGAAATCTAGTTTTTGCTAATCTTCTCTTTGTCTTTTATAGGGGTGCAACTGACGGCACCCGACGTTTCAAGAGAAAAGAAGGCCCTATGGCTCACTATGACCTGTACCAGTCCCTGCGGCTGGACCGACAAGCGTCGACCGCGGATCTCGCCCGCGACCTCGACGACCGGCTGTCCTCCGCGGCCCCCGACGACGCCGGAATGATCGACCAGCTGACGACCGCGCGCGCCATCCTCGGTGATGACACCCGCCGCGGGCTGTACGACCAGCGGTTGGACGACCCGAACGCGGCCGAGATCGACATCGACTCCCTGCACGAGCTCGCAGCGCTGAACGTCGCCGGATCAGCGAGTGCCGGGGCCGGCGCCGCCGGCGCCGCCGGTGCCTCTGGCGCCGGCAGGGGTCAGCAGTTCCAGCAGCAGGCCGGACAGTTCGCCCGCACCGCCGGGGCGAAGACCGCCGAGGCCACCCACCAGGTGCAGGACTCCTTCAAGCAGTCCAAGGGGCTGGCCATCGGCATCACCGCACTGGTGACCGCCGTGGTCGTGCTCCTCGGCGGCTGGGGCATCGGGAAGATCTTCGGTGGCGACGGACAGCCCGACTTCTCCGACGCGCAGAAGACCGTCAACACCTTCCTCGAGCAGAAGAGTGCCGATGACCTGCGGAGCTGGCTGAACGACAACACCGTCCACCAGAACCGTGAAGACATCCTGCGCGCCATGGGGGCAGACGAGGACGCCTACGACTCCTTCAGCGGCATGGACTCCTTCTTCGACGCCAGCAGCCTGGAGGCTGGCGCCGGTATGTCCTTCGAGCAGCAGGCCATCTACTTCGGCACAGACGTGGACGAGATCTACGAGGAAGCCGAGGATGAGGGATTCTCCCGCGACGAGGTCGACTCGATGGTGATCATCGGGATCAAGGACGGCTCCGACAACTACAAGGGCGAGATCACCTTGGTGAAGAAGGACGGCGACTACAAGATCATCGACGTCACCAAGTCCCATTCCGCCAGCGACTACGAGTAGAAGAGGTTCACCATCATGGCTCATTATGACATCTACCAGTCGCTCGGACTGGAGCGTTTTGCGTCCTCGACGGACCTTGCCCAGCAGATCGACGACCGTCTCGCCGCCGTCGGACCGGGCGATGCCGGGGCGAGGGAAGAACTGACCGTCGCCCGCTCCATTCTCGGTGACGAGACCCGCCGCGGTCTCTACGACCAGCGGTTGGACGACCCCTCCGCCGCTGAGATCGACATCGACTCCCTGCGGGAGCTCGCCTCCCTCAACCTCGGGGGACAGGCCGGAGGCTCAGGTGCCCCCACCGGGTCGGGTAAGGGGCAGCAGTTCCAGCAGCAGGCCGGACAGTTCGCCCGCACCGCCGGGGCGAAGACCGCCGAGGCGTCCCACCAGGTGCAGGACTCCTTCAAACAGTCCAAGGGTCTTGCGATCATCGTCACCGCCGTGGTGACCGCAGTGGTCGTCGGCGTGGCCGGCTGGGCACTGGGACTGTTCGGTAAGACCGAGGACAAGGCCGCCAAGGGCCTGGTCAACGAGATGCTCGACAAGAACAACTCCGATGACCTTCGTTCCTGGATCCAGGACAACTCCACCCACCAGGACCGCGACGAGGTCATGAGCTCATTGAAGCTCAGCGGTGACGATTCCTTCAACGGGATGGACGCCCTGTTCGGCGGCAGCGACCTCTCCGCCGGTACCCGGGTGTTGGACGCTGAACAGTTGAAGATGTCCCTCGGTAGTTCCAGCAAGGACTTCTACGAGGGGGCTGAGGACGAGGGCTACACCCGCGAAGAAATCGACAGCACGGTCTTCATCGCCGTCATCGACAAGAACGACAAGCCCAGGGGTGCTGTGGGCATGCTCGAGCGGGACGGCGATTTCCAGATCATCGCCGTCGAGACCCTGGACTAATTTAGCTCATCGGGTACTGGCTCTCATTGCGCAACGGCTCGACCAGCGGCATCGGCCGGTACTTCGTGCGCAGCTCACGCAGCGTGACGGCGTGTTGCTCCAGGCGCTTGTCCTCCGGGGTGGTGGGGACGAACTTGCGGGCCGGTAGGGGATTGCCGTCGATGTCGGTGGAGATGTAGGTCATCGACGCGTGGATCGCCACCGGCAGGTTGCCGGTACCTTCCCGCGGGTCACCGGCGCGAAGGTGCACCGACACCGACAGGCTGCGCACGTCCGTCCGGATCACCCGGGCCTCGACCTCGACGAGGTCGCCGATGTGCACAGGACGGTAGAAGCGGAAACCGCCGGCGTACACCGCCACCGTCCGCTCCCCGGTCCATGCCGAGGTGCACGCCGAGGCAGCCTCGTCGATCCACTCCATGGCAGTACCACCGTGGACGTTGCCGCCCCAGTTGACGTCGGTGGGCTTGGCCATGAAGCGGTGGGTCATCCGGGGTGCGGTGGAGGCGTCCGGATCATCGGAGTAGGACTGCTTGAGCATCTCCTCCTCGATCGCCTTGCGCAGCTGCACGCGCGACATCGCGGCGTCCCGGACTCGGATCTCCTCCTCGGTCTTCGGCTCGTACGGTGGCACGGGCATGGACTTGCGGTCCTCGGTCATGGCCACGAAGATCACCAGGCAGTCGCAGGCGCGGGTGAACACGCCCTCGCGTGGGTCGGCGGACAGCACCTCGTTGACGATGTGCATCGACGAGCGGCCGGTGGCCACGATGCGCGAGCGGACCTCTACGATGTGGCCGGAGGGAATGGGGCGTGTGAAGTGGATGTGGCCCACATAGGCAGTCACGCAGTATGCGCCGGACCAGCCGACCGCACAGGCGTAGGCTCCCTTATCGATCCATTCCAGTACGCGGCCGCCGTGTACGCCGAGAGCACCTTGCATCAGGATGTCGGTGGGCGCAGCCATGAATCGGAGCGTCGTCTGGGAGTGCAGTTCTCGTCCCTGGGCGGCTGCCTGTGCTCCTGTATCCGGCACGGATTCCCTTTCGGTAGGTCGGTGATGCAGTCCATGGTACAGACCCTAAGATGGCTGCATGACAGTCAGCAGAGTAGATCCTGCCGCCGTGCGCGCGGCCCTCCTTGACGTCTGGCCGTGGGTGTCGGCACCTGAGGGTACTCCGCGGCCACCGCGGGCGAAAGTCGCCGCCGCGGTGCGTCTCACCGTCGCCCAACTGGGTCAGGACGCCCCAGGTCACAGCGTCGAGGTCAGGGTGCCTCCCTTTGCTGCGGTGCAGTGCGTCGCCGGCTCGGTGCACCGGCGTGGCACCCCACCGAATGTCGTCGAATGCGATGCGCTGACCTGGCTGGGACTGGCCGGGGGACTGCTCGACGTGGATGCGGCGATCGCCGCCGGTGCAGAGGTGTCCGGGGCCCACGCCACCGACATCGCCCACTGGTTGCCGGTCGTTGCAGTGCAGGACGGGTCGGGAAGGTAGTCTTGTGACAGCCTGCTCCGCATGAATCGAGCGGAACGGGGCGCACGAGAGCAAATGAAAGCATGGGATTGTGACTGACCTGACCGACACCCCCGATACGTCCGACAACACCAACGGCGCGAGTTACGCCGCTGCCGGTGTCGACATCGAAGCTGGCGACCGTGCGGTGGAGCTCTTCGCCCCGCTGGCGAAGCAGGCCACCCGACCGGAGGTCAGGGGAGGTCTCGGCGGCTTCGCCGGACTTTTTGCACTGGGGGAGTACGAGAAGCCGCTTCTCGCCGCCGGATCGGACGGGGTGGGCACCAAGCTCGCCGTCGCCCAGGCGATGGACAGGCACGACACCATCGGACGTGACCTGGTCGCCATGGTCGTCGATGACCTCGTGGTCTGCGGCGCTGAGCCGCTGTTCCTGCAGGACTACATCGCCGTCGGTAAGGTCGTGCCCGAGAAGGTCGCCGAGATCGTGTCCGGCATCGCCGCCGGCTGCGTCGACGCCGGTTGTGCCCTGCTGGGCGGCGAGACCGCCGAGCACCCCGGTGTGATGGAGGTCGACGACTACGACGTCTCCGCCACCGCCGTCGGTGTGGTCGAGGAGGCCAAGCTGCTCGGCCCCGACCGGGTCCGTAACGGTGACGTGGTCATCGCCATGGCGGCCTCGGGCCTGCACTCCAACGGCTACAGCCTGGCCCGCCACGTGCTCCTGGATCGCGCCGGTCTCGACCTCGACGGATACAGCGAGGAGTTGGGACGCACCCTCGGCGAGGAGATGCTCGAACCCACCCGTATCTACGCGCTGGACTGCCTTGCACTTGCCGCCGAATGCGATGTTCACACCTTCTCCCACGTCACCGGTGGCGGTCTGGCCGCGAACCTGGCCCGCGTCATTCCGGACGGCCTGGTCGCCGAGCTGAACCGTGGCTCCTGGGAGCCGCTGCCGATCTTTCGGCTCATCGAGCGTCTCGGCAAGGTCTCCCGCGAGGAGATGGAGAAGACCTTCAACATGGGCGTCGGCATGGTCGCCGTCGTCGGCGAGGACGATGCAGAGCGCGCCCTGGCGATGCTCACCGCCCGCCACGTTGACTGCTGGAAGCTCGGTCAGCTGCGTCTCGCAGAGGACGGCGAGGACGCCTCCGGCGACGCCGTGATGGTCGGGGAACACTCCCACAGCTAGCCCCGCACGACGCCCATCCCCGGTGGACCAGTGATCCCCGGGGGTGAGTCATATGTCGAGGGGGGGGGCAGCATGCAGAGAACCGGTGCCGGCGCAGATCATCTGCACCGGCACCGGTTCTCTCGGGGAGTGTTCCCGGGGGAGGGTACGGTCCCGTTACCGGCCGTGTTCCCGACCACTACCGATCGTTGGACTCCTCGGCACCCCAGTCGTCCCACTCCTCGTAGTCACTCTCATGAGAGCCTTCATTCTCAGAGGAGAGTTCACGCTGGAGGCTCTCCAAATCCATGTCGGGAGAGCTGTACTTCAGCTGACGTGCAACCTTGGTTTGCTTTGCCTTCGCGCGGCCGCGACCCATGGCCTGACCCCCTCGGGTGTCCAGGCGAATGGCCGGGGAATTGTGGCCATTCGCGCTCTGTGTCTGTGTATCTCTTCTGCCACCACAATAGCGGTTGTGGGCGCAGTTGTCAGACACACCCCTCCGTCGGGCTGAGGTGCCGCCTGTTCCCGCAGGTCAGTTGCCGGTGGAGGTGGTCACGCCCTTCCCTTCAACCGGTCGACCGCCGCCTTGCCGGGCCGGACGGACGTATCGACCCGGACATCATCGGGGTCCACCGAGGCATCGATGCCGTCCACGCTCAACGGCGGCACGTCCGCACCGGCCGCCAGTTTCTCGATCACCTGACGCTTGAGCAGCGCCAACGCCACCGGGCCGAAATCGGCATCCTGGACGGTGCGTCCTATCCGGCCGACCGTCCTGCCACCGGCGGTGACCGGCGCACCAGTCTCCGGGGCGCGCTGCGCCGAGCCGTCCAGCTGCAGCACCACCAACTGACGCGGCGGGCGACCAAGGTTGTGCACCCGCGACACCGTCTCCTGGCCGCGGTAACACCCCTTGTTCAGGTGCACGGCGGTGTCAGTGGGCAGGGCGGTGTCCTCGGCCAGTCGGGTGGCCTCGCCGGCGGCCAGGACGTCAGCACCGAGGAAGGCGGTGACCTCGTGGGGGATCAGCCGCTCATCGGTGTCCACGCCGAGCTCCGGCCACCGGTCCCGCACGCGCAGGGCATCGAGTGCCCAGCCACCGGTGGGGCGGGCCCCCTCGGCGACGAGTGCGTCCCACACCGGGATCTGGTTGCCGGGTGCCACCCACAGGTCGACGACCGGCCGCCCGCCACAGGTGCGGGTGGACCAGTAGGCCACCAGGTCATCGGCGACGGCGGGAAGGGGGCTGGCTGCCCCGGCACGGGCAAGCCCGGTGGCAGGGTCAATCACGGCACCCACGTCAGGGCCGGGGTTCACCACACTGACCCGGACCAGGTCGGCAGGCTCTACCTCCACCTGGGCCCAGAAGATCATCTTCCGCAGGAAGTCCAGCAGGGCAGTGTCATCGACACCTGTACCACTCCCGACGTCCAACAGCAGCGTGTCGGGCGCGACCGCGGCGACACCGAAGAGATGCTCCACCCGCCCCTGGGCATCCAACAGCAGGCCGTGGGTGGCGGAGCCCTCCGGAATCGCGTCGATCTTCTGCGAGATGAACCCGTTGAGCCAGCTCGCGGCCTCCGGCCCGGTGACGAGGATGGCGGAACCGTCCCACCCGTCGACGACACCGGTGTCGCCTTCGTCGATCCGGGTCTGCTCGACCAAGGGGGCACCGTAGTGCCGGGCGGTGCGGAAGTCGGTGCCCGAACCATCCTCGGTACTGGCCCCGGCGACGTGGTCGACGAGGGGACTGACGATCTCTGGCGTGTGCTCTGTGACACTCACCCCACCCACCCTAGTACCACCCGGCACCCCGTGTCAGGCGCACACCTGCTTAGACTGGTCGACCATGAGCACCAGCACCCCGCCCGCAGGCCCTGCAGAGATTGTCGTCGACGTCCACCCGGCCGGCGGACCGGCCCCGCACCTGGTCGACGGCACGGTGCCGGTGATCCACATCGACGACCTCGCCGCACGCCGCGGCGACGGAATCTTCGAGACGCTCATGGTCCGCGACGGCCGGGTCCGCAACCTGGAGCGGCACCTGGACCGCTTCGTGCGCGGCGCCGACCTGCTCGACCTGCCCACCCCGGACACCGGACGCTGGCTCGCCGCGGTCGACACGGCGCTGGACGCCTGGTGCGAGGCCGGCGGAGAGGAGGCCTCGTTACGGTGGCTGTATTCGCGGGGCCGCGAGTCCACCGGCGAGGTCACCGGCTGGGTGACGATCTCCCCGGAGTCAGCCTCGGTGGTCGACCAGCGCAGCAACGGGGTGCGCGTGATGACCGCCCACCGTGGCTTCTCGCTGAACATCGAGAGCGACTCGCCGTGGGCGCTGGTGGGTGCCAAGACCCTGTCGTACGCGATGAACATGGCGGCCCTGCGCCACGCCAAGGCGCAGGGGTTGGACGACGTGATCTTCGTCGCTGACGACGACCGCGTGCTGGAAGGGCCGACCTCGACGGTGGTGGCGGTCACCGGACGCCGGATGGTCACCCCGGTGCAGGAGGTCGGCGTGCTGCCCGGCACCACCCAGGCCACCCTGTTCCGGCTCGCCGCCGAACAGGGCTGGGAGACCGGGGAAGAGGTGCTGACCGTGGACGACCTCAAGGCCGCCGACGGGGTGTGGTTGGTGTCCTCGGTGCGTATCCATGCCCGGGTCACCGAGATCGACGGGACCCCCCAGTCCCGCCCGGATCAGGCCGACGAGGTCGAGGCACTCATCGTGGAGGCCGCGACCCGCTAGCTGTACTTCCCGGGGAGGTTGTGAACGGCCCACCGGGATGACGAGAAGCTAGCCGATCACCCGGGTGAGCTCGGCGGACATCCAGGGGGTGAGCTCGCCGCCGGCCCCACCGGCCCCACCGGCCCCGCCGGCGAGGCGCTCGTCGACCCAACCAAGGTTGTTGTTCGGCATCAGGCCGTAGAGCCGCTTGCCGGGGCCGAAGTCGGCCGGGCCGGTCTCGGTGGCCAGCGTCGAGGCGCTCTCCAGCTCCCAGGCGCGCTCGGTGCGGGGGCGGCCGTACATGACCTCGACCACGCCGGTGCTGTGCACCGTGAGGAACTCGATGTCGTCCTTCTCGCTGATCCGCACGAAACCGGTCTCCCGGACATCCTGGCCGGTGGCCTCGCCGTTGTCGTCCAGTCGCCAGATCCGCGAGCTGTAGGACAGGTAGTTCTCGCCGTCGTGGGCGAAGACCAGCTGCTGCCCGAAGGCGTACTCGTCGCCGCCGTCGACGGGGGAGGCGTGGCCCTCGCCGCGCCACACGCCGACCAGCGGCAGCAGGGCCAGCAGGCCGTCGTGCAGGTTCGGGCCCTCGCGGAGGTTGGCGGTGTCCTCGGCGACGGGGAGGTCACCCAGGGTGGGGAGGTTGCGTCCTGACGTCTGCTTGGCCTGCTCCTCGGCCCGGGCGACGGCCTCGTTGCCGCTGAGACCGCTGCCGCTGTTGCCGTTGGTACCAGTGTTCTCGGTTGTCATGGGGGACAGCCTACCGGTCCTACAGTCCGGGGCGTTCGTCCTCCCCGAGTGGGGCGGACCGCGGTGCGAGGTCGGAGACACTGATCTTGGTGAAGTACTCCGAGGCCTCGATGAACAGGCTGCCGCCGGAGGTGTAGACCCGACGGGGTGCGCTGTTCAGCGGCAGGGAGGAGCTGGTGAACTCGAAGGTGAAGGCGTCCATCACCTTGTCCCGGGTGGCCTCGTCGAGGGCATTGATGTCGTCGGCGGAGCTGCCGTCCGGGGTGTCGGTGATCTCCACCGGTGTGAGGAAGACATCGCCCTGCCAGACCCGCAGGTCCAGGTTCACCTCGTACGCCCCGTCCTCACCGTCCGGGGTGCCGGAGAGGTAGGCCTCGGTCTCCCAGCCGCCCTGCGGGGAGGAGTTGTCCTGGCTGCGCAGCGTGAGGTCGCTGATGCCCATATGCTCCCCGAGCTCCACGGTGTCCATCTGGATCCGGGTGAACACCTCTTCGGCAGGGGCGTCGCGGAAGTCACCGGTGAGTACCGCCGACCGGTCGAGTGTGATCTTCCTCGCAGAGGACGCCACGGTCACCCGTCCGAAATCGGGGATCTCGACGTCCCGGGACTCGACGTGGATCGACGGAACCTCGTTGGTCAGCACCGCGGCGGTGTAGGGCATACCGGTGACCAGAACCTCCGGCGGAGCGGCGAGGTGGGAGTCCCGGTAGATCCGGTCGGAGATCTGCTTCTCCACCCGGGCGGCCACGAGGCTGTCGGCGAGGATCCCGACGGCAACCAGCGAAAACAGGGTGATCAGGAAGATGACCAGCACGCGCAGGCCACGGCGTCCCCCCGTGCGTCCTTTCCCACGATCCTTCCCGTTCCGACCGCGCGTGCGGTCGGCGCCCCGGGTCTCAGGTGTCGGGGCGGTGGCCGGTTCGGTCGTCTCTGGGGTGTCGTGCACCGCCCCAGCATACAAAGCGCCTGTCGGTGCGTGACAACGACGAGGCCCGGGGCCGGTCATGTTTCGGTAGTGTTTCACCGACCCGGGCGGGTTAAGGGCAGGTCGGCGCGGTGTAAGCTAGACGATACCGCGACCGGAAAGGATTCCCACCGTGCGACTTACCCTGCTCTCCGACAACCAGCACCTCCAGGAGGTGCTTCCGTCTCTTGAGCTGCTGACACACGAGGTGGATATGTGGCCACCGACAGCGTCGTCGATCAAGGACATCGGAGTTGTGGACGCCGCGGACATCGTCATCGTCGACGTCACCGGAACCAACCTGCTCGCCGCCCGCGACATGTGTCGTTCGGTCGCCGCCGCCCACCCGACCCGCCCGGTCGCCGTGGTCATGGCCGAGAGCAGTGTCATCGCCCTCGACGGATCCTGGGCGGTGGACGACTTCCTGTTGCCCACCGCGAGCCCCACCGAGGTGGACGCCCGGCTGCGCATGCTGATGACCCGACGTCCGGTGCCGGTGGAAGAGGCCGAGGACACCCAGGTCGCCTCGATCGGTGCCCTGGTCGTCGACGAAGTCACCTACGTCGCCCGGGTGGAGGGACGTCCCCTCGACCTGACGTACAAGGAGTTCGAGCTGCTGTACTTCCTGGTGCGACACCCGGGCCGGGTATTCAGCAGGGAACAGCTGCTCAAGGACGTGTGGGGTTACGACTACTTCGGAGGAACCCGCACGGTGGACGTCCACGTTCGACGACTCCGGGCGAAACTCGGCCAGGACTACGACAAGGTCATCGCCACAGTGCGTAACGTGGGGTACAAGGCAGTGGATTTCGACAACGAACCCACCCTGCCCGCCGCTCGGTCAGGCCACTGACATACGCCGACCGTGAGAAGTTACGGACTTGGAGACGGACATGCACACCGACACTGACCCCCAGAAAGCCACCACAGCCTCTGTATCCTCCGCACGCTCAGTGGTCTACCGCGATCTTGACGCGTCGTCGAGTGAGGAGTTGGCCGCGGTACGACACCTGCTCGACGAGGTCAGCAAGGCAGACGGTGTCCCCGCCTACGGGGAGGCCTTCCTCCGCGCCCTCGACTCCGAGTCCGCCGACAGTGTCGGCTACGTCCACATGGTCGCCGTGGAGGGCGATGAGCTGCTCGGCGTGGTCTCCATGAACTCCTCCTACCTCTGCGAGATCGCGGTCCACCCCGACCACCGGCGTCGCGGGATCGGTTCCGAACTGCTGCGCATCCTCGGCCGCAGTCTCGACGGTGACCAGCAGCTCAGCGTCTGGTCCCACGGTGCTCTGCCGGGCGCGATGGAGTTCGCCGACCACCGGCAGTCCCGCTTGGTCCGCGAACTGCTGAAGATGACGGTGGACTGCGACCCCACCCGTGAGGAGAGTGCCGCGCGCCGGGCGGACCTGCTGCACAGTCGCGACAAGTCGCTGGCCAAGATCCAGAACGCCGGGTACCGCGTCCTGGACTACGTCGAATCCTCGGCGAAGTTCGGCGGTCGGGTCACCGACGCAGAGTGGCTGCGGGTCAACAACGAGGCCTTCGCCTGGCATCCGGAGCAGGGCGGCTGGGACATGGAGAAGTTCCTCGACGCCCGGGACGTCGACTGGTTCGACCCCAACGGTGTGCTGCTGTTGTGGCAGGACGAGGAGTGTGTCGGTTTCCACTGGACCAAGCGTCCCGACGGTGACCCGCACGGCGAGGTGTACGTGGTCTGTCTCGCCGACGCCGCCCGAGGCAAGGGGTTGGGTACGCCGATGACGTTGCAGGGGATGGGGTACCTCCTGGACAACGGGGCACGGGCGATCGACCTCTACGTCGAGGGCGACAACGTCCCGGCGGTGGCCACCTACGAGAAGCTCGGATTCACGGTCGCGCACCGCGACGTCGTCTTCCGCGGCATTCTCTGACCAGGCATTTCGCAGAGTTCATTTTCCGTTCACCTGGTCGGTGCCTGGTGTCCACCATGCCCGCATAACGTACGTGGCCGTTGAATGTGTTGGATCCACAACGACACGTGAATGTTCTGTACACCCAGCATCGAAGGACGCCTCAAGTGAAGACCCAGACCCAGCGACCGCAGCGACGTACCGCGGCCACCACCGCAGCAGTGACCGTCGCGGTGAGCTCCCTCATCCTCGCCGGTTGCTCGAACTCCAACGACGGTTCCGCCGAAGGCGGCAGCGGCAACTACGAACTCAGCGGCACCGAGGGCACGCTGACCGGCGAAGGCGCCAGCTCCCAGCAGAAGGCCATCGAGCAGTTCGGTGTCGCCTACTCCTCCGCCGTGCCCGGTGCCACGCTGTCCTACAACGCCAGCGGTTCCGGCGCCGGTCAGACCCAGTTCCTCGCGAACCAGGTCGATTTCGCCGGCTCCGACTCGCCGTTGGACGAGGAGCAGGCCGCCGAGGCCACCAACCGTTGCGAGGGCAACGACGCCTGGCACCTGCCGCTGGTCATCGGCCCGGTCGCCGTCGCCTACAACCTCGACGGTGTGGACGACCTGAACCTGTCGGTCGACACCATCGCCAGGATCTTCAACGGGGACATCCGCAACTGGAACGACGAGGCCATCGCCGCCGACAACGAGGGCGTCGACCTGCCGGACCAGCCGATCGACGTGCTGTACCGCTCCGAGGAGTCCGGTACCTCCGACAACTTCCAGAAGTTCCTGAACACCGCCACCGACGGCCTGTGGGAGAACGAGGGCAAGACCTTCCCGACCGAGGTCGGTTCCGGTGCCCAGGGCTCCTCCGGAGTCTCCGACCAGGTCAAGGCCACCAACGGCTCCATCACCTACGTCGAGTCCGGTTTCGCCACCGCCAACGACCTGGGCATCGCCAACATCGACTTCGGCTCCGGCCCGACCGAGCTGAACGCCGAGACCGTCAACAACGCCCTCGGCGACGTCAACTTCTCCGGTGAGGGCAACGACCTCGTCGTCGACTCCGAGGCACTGTTCGCCACGAACGAGGAAGACGCCTACCCGCTGGTGTTGACCACCTACGAGATCGTCTGCTCGGCCGGCTACGATGAGGAGACCGCCGCCCGCGTCAAGGACTTCATGTACACCGTCCTGGACAGCCAGGACGAGGAGTACGAGGAGTCCGGTTACATCCCGCTGAGCGGCGAGTTCAAGGAGAAGCTCGAGACCGCGATCGGCGAGCTGGAGTAGAACCTCCCCACTCCTGCCCGCACCTGCCCAGCAGCCTTCCTTTCACCGTCACAGTTAGAGGGAACCCACATACATGTCCCATTCCACGGCCAGTCACCTCCCCGGGGAGTCCGGTGCCTCACGTGCCGGACTCCCGGGGGGTGGTGGCATCAACGGCACCGATGACACCGGTGGCACCGGTACCCCCGGGCCCGGTGCGCCTGCCGCCACCGACCCCGGTGGAAACAGTCAGGTCGAGACCCGGGTCAAGAAGCGCCCGGGGGACCGGATCTTCGAGTACCTGTCCACCGGTGCCGCCGTCCTGATCACGGTGCTGATCGGCGCGATCGGCCTCTTCCTGGTCATCCGCGCCGTGCCGGCCCTGTCCCGACAGCGCGACGGTCTGCTGAGCTTCTTCACCTACGACGGCCGTTGGGACCTCAACTACACCTCCAACGACGGTGGGTGGATGCAGTTCGGCATCCCGAACCTCTTCTTCACCACCGTCATGGTGTCGCTGCTGGCACTGATCATCGCCATGCCCATCGCCCTGGGTGTCGCGATCTTCCTGTCGAACTACTGCCCGAAGCGGGCGGTGCGCCCGCTCGGCTTCATCGTCGACCTGCTCGCCGCCGTCCCGTCGATCGTCTTCGGCATCTGGGGCATGCAGGTCCTGGGCCCAGCCCTCGGCGGATTCTACGAATGGCTGGTGGGCTGGGGCGGAGGCTTCTTCCTCTTCGACTGGCAGCAGGGTTCCTCACCGGCGTTCTCGACCGGCCGCAACATCTTCACCGGTGGCGTCGTCCTGGCGATCATGATCCTGCCGATCATCGCGGCGACCACCCGTGAGGTCTTCGTCCAGACCCCGCGTGGCCACATCGAGGCCGCGCTGGCCCTCGGCGCGACCCGCTGGGAGGTCGTGCGGATGACGGTGCTTCCTTTCGGACGCTCCGGCTACATCTCCGGTGCAATGCTCGGCCTCGGCCGTGCACTGGGTGAGACGATGGCGCTCTACATGGTCATCGCGTCCTCACCCGGGTTCCGGGGATCCCTGATGGACGGTGGCACCACCTTCGCCACCGCCATCGCAAACGCTGCCCCCGAGTTCAACGACGACACGAAGGCCGGTGCCTACATCGCCGCCGGCCTGGTGCTGTTCCTGCTGACCTTCCTGGTCAACGCAGCAGCCCGCGCAGTCGTCAAAAACAAGAAGTAGGAGATCGGACAGGATCATGACTACAACCTCCCACGATCTCGAGAATCGTCCCCACTCCGCACTCGCCGAGAGCGGCTTCAGCGACATCTCCACCTCCCGCAAGGCGCGCAACGGCCTCGCCACCGTGGTGGTCTACCTGACCATGGGCATCGCCGTCCTACCGCTGGTGTGGGTGCTGTGGGTGCTCATCCAGAAGGGGCTGCCCGTCATCCTCTCCGCCGACTGGTGGGTGTACGACATGGCCGGGCAGCTGTCCAACATCCCCGGCGGCGGCATCAGCCACGCCATCATCGGAACCCTGGTCCAGGCGTTGGTCACCACCCTGATCTCGGTGCCGATCGGTGTGCTCGTCGCGATCTACCTGGTGGAGTACTCCCGCGGTGGATTCCTGGGGCGCATCACCACCTTCATGGTGGACATCCTCACCGGTATCCCCTCGATCGTCGCCGCACTGTTCGTCTACGCCCTGTGGATCAGCATGTTCGGGTTCCAGCGTTCCGGCTTCGCGGTGTCCCTGGCACTGGTGCTGCTGATGATCCCGGTGATCGTCCGCAACACCGAGGAGATGTTGCGCATCGTCCCCATGGATCTGCGTGAGGCCGCCTACGCCCTCGGCGTACCGAAATGGAAGACGATCGTGCGGATCGTCCTGCCGACCGCCCTGTCCGGCATCGTCACCGGTGTGATGTTGGCCGTGGCCCGCATCATGGGTGAGTCCGCCCCGGTGCTCGTCCTGGTCGGTGCCTCGCCGGTGATCAACTGGAATGTCTTCTCCGGCAGCCAGAATTCACTGCCTCTGTTCATGCTGGAGATGTACAAGCTGCAGGCCAACCCGGAGGTGCTCGCCCGCCTGTGGGGTGCGGCGCTGACCCTGGTGCTCATCATCGCTGCGCTGAACATCGGTGCCCGACTCATCTCCGCCAAGTTCTCCGTCAAGGCTGACTAGGGCCGTCTAGGGCTGACTAGAGCCAGAATAAGGAATCACAACCATGGCCAAACGACTCGACCTCAAAGACGTCGACATCTTCTACGGGGACTTCCACGCCGTCCAGAACGTGAACCTGGCGGTCCCGCCCCGGTCCGTGACTGCTTTCATCGGTCCGTCCGGTTGCGGCAAGTCCACCGTCCTGCGCACCTTGAACCGCATGCACGAGGTCATCCCTGGTGCGTACATCAAGGGACAGGTCCTCCTGGACGGTGAGGACATCTACGGACGCCACGTCGATCCCGTCGCCGTGCGCAACACCATCGGCATGGTGTTCCAGAAGGCCAACCCGTTCCCCACGATGTCGATCGAGGAGAACGTCATCGCCGGCCTGAAGCTCTCCGGGGAGAAGAACAAGAAGAAGCTGCGTGAGGTGGCCGAGAAGTCACTGCGCTCGGCGAACCTCTGGGAAGAGGTCAAGGACCGTCTCGACAAGCCCGGTGGTGGACTGTCCGGCGGTCAGCAGCAGCGTCTGTGCATCGCCCGGGCGATCGCCGTCGAACCGGAGGTGTTGCTGATGGATGAGCCGTGTTCGGCGCTGGACCCCATCTCGACCCTGGCCGTGGAGGACCTGATCCACGAGCTGAAGGAGGAGTTCACGATCGTGATCGTGACCCACAACATGCAGCAGGCCGCGCGCGTCTCCGACCAGACCGCCTTCTACTCGCTGGAGGCCACCGGCAGGCCCGGACAGCTGGTCGAGGTCGGGCCCACGAGGCAGATCTTCGAGAAGCCGTCCCTCAAGGAGACCGAGGACTACATTTCAGGACGCTTCGGCTGACGTTCCACCACCCACCCCCGCTCAGTTTTCGTGCCACACTGGTGGCAGGAGAAAGGAGTCCCACATGGGTAGTCCCGTACACATCGTGTTGATGGGGGTGAGCGGCAGCGGCAAGGGGCCGCTCGCCGAGGAACTGCAGCGGCGCACCGGGTACACCGCGGCAACAGCCGTCGACCTGCAGCCGGAGGAGGTGCGCGACAAGATCGCGCAGGGGGGCTTCCTGACACCGGAGGACCGCCTGCCGTGGGCCTGGGCGATCCGGGACTGGATGGACGCCGCGGCGACCAAGGGGGAGTCGACCGTGGTGGTCAGCCTGGGGCTGGGGCGCCGGGCGCGGGACATCTTCCGCGAGGCCGAAGGGTTCGTGTTCTTCGTGCACGTGCACGGCACCGAAGACGTCATCCGGGAACGTGTCCTACGACGAACCGGTGAGGAACCGGATCCGGAGGTGCTGCGCGCCCAGTACGCTGAGTTGGAACGCCTGCGGGCCGATGAGTACGGCGTCCGACTCGACGCCACCCAGCCACCCGAGGTGTTGGCGGACGCGGCGCTGGTGTCGCTCGAGGTCACCCGGCGGGGTGCCGCGGACGCGGACAACTAGCGCCGCGGACGGGGGATCAGAACGAGTCTGACCCGTAACGGCGACGAATCTCGTCGAACTGCTCGCGCATGGTCTCCTGCTGCTCTTCGCTGCGGCGGGAGACCTCGTACTCGGCAGGCTGCATACCTGTGGCCAGGTACACCACCCGGGTACCGATGTTGACGGCGTGGTCGGAGTAGCGCTCGAAGTAGCGGGACAGCAGGGTGACATCCACCGCGGCGGAGACCGGGTAAGGCCATTCCTTCTTCCCGGTGAGGTGGAACATGTGCTCGTGGAGGTCGTCGACGGCATCGTCGTCGAGGGCGAGCTCCATGGCCTTCTCCGGGTCGTAGGTCACCAGAACGTCGTGCAGTTTCTCGCCGATGTCGTCGACCAGACGGGCCATCTCACGGAAGTAGGGCTCGGTGGTCTCGGGGACGGCCGAGTCCGGGTGGCGACGGCGTGAGGTGCGCGCGATGTGCACCGCGAGGGTGGCCATGCGGGCCAGGTCCTCGACGATGTATGTACCGGACACGACCTGGCGCAGATCACGGGCCACCGGGCCCTCGAGGGCCAGCAGTTCGAAGGAGCGGGCCTCGGCCCGCTTACGGAGCTCCTCGACTTCGTCGATGGAGCTGAGGACTTTCTCGGCCACTTCGATGTCCTGCTCGAACAGGGCAACGCAGGCCGATGACATCATCTGACGGACCGTGTCGGCCATGAGCGCCAGTTCATGGGCGAAGATCCGCATCTGTTCCTGGTACACAGTGCGCATGCGGGCAAGTGTACGGCCCCCACGAAGTTTTCGCGCGACAAGTTCCGTGAAGTTCCTCAGCCGCCGTTGTTGGCGGCGTCCTCGGTCTCCGGGACGTGGGCGAGGTCGGCCTCGGGATCGTCCAACCAGCCGTCCGGCAGTGCCACCTTGCCGGGGGAACCCTGCCGGCCGCGGGCACCGTCGGCGTCGACGGCGCGGGCGTCCGACTCCCACATCGGGTCGAGGACCGCGCGCAGTGAGGTGAGGTCGGTGATCTGGCTGAGCTGACGGCGGATCTCCCCACCGGCCGGGAAGCCACGCATGTACCACGCCATGTGCTTGCGCATCTCCCGCACGCCGTACTCCTCACCCTCGTGGGCGGACAGCAGTTCGGCGTGGCGCATGATGATCCGGCAGACCTCGGCCAGTGTCGGTTCCTCGGGGACCGGTAGGCCGCGCAGGTGGGCGGAGAGCTCGGCGAACAGCCAGGGGCGGCCCAGGCAGCCACGTCCGACGACCACGCCGTCGCAACCGGTGTGCTCCATCATCGCCGCGGCGTCCGAGGCCTTGAAGATGTCACCGTTGCCCAGTACCGGCACCCCGGTGCCGTCCATGTGCTCCACCAGGCGGGCGATCTGGTCCCAGTCGGCGGTGCCGGAGTAGCGCTGGGCGGCGGTACGCCCGTGGCAGGCGACGGCGGCCGCGCCCTCGGCAGCGGCGATGCGTCCGGCATCGAGGTGGGTGTGGTGCTCGTCGTCGATGCCGACGCGGAACTTCACGGTGACCGGGATGGCGCGCTCGCCGCCGGAGCGTCCGGCATCCTCCACACCCTTGACCGCCGCGGCGACGATCGAGGAGTAGAGCCGACGCTTGAACGGCAGGGCGGAACCACCCCCACGGCGGGTGACCTTGGGCACCGGGCAACCGAAGTTCATGTCGATGTGGTCGGCGAGGTCCTCCTCGGCGATCATCCGGGCCGCCCGGTAGGTGTACTCCGGGTCGGTGGTGTAGAGCTGCAGGCTGCGCGGATCCTCGTCGGCGGCGAAGGTGGTCATGTGCAGCGTCTTGGGGTTGCGCTCGACCAGGGCGCGGGCGGTGACCATCTCGCAGACGTACAGTCCGGCGACGCTGCCCATGCGCTCGCGCTCCTGCTCCCGGCACAGGGTGCGGAAGGCGACGTTGGTGACCCCGGCCATCGGGGCGAGGACGACGGGGGAGTCCAGGTGGAAACGCCCGATGGACAGCGCGCTGATCTGGGCGCTGTTCTGGGCGCTGCCCTGGATGGCGGCCGGTGCGGAAATGGTACTCACGGTGTCTGATTCTCACACTGCGGGACGGTGCAGTGCAACGTGGGCGTCAGAGACATGGCACACCCAGACGGAGGTGATCTGTAGCGGACTCTCTACACTCGGGCGTGGGCGGTCACACCCGAAGGGCTGCCGGCTATGTCAGAAGCAGGGTCACTGTGCTATCAATGGTGGCAGGGATCACGTTTGGACAAGAAACAAATTGTGATATTTACAGACATAACACCGAACCACCGGGAATTACAGAGGAGATAGAGTGTCTGAGCGCATCGCCCACAGCGGTCTGAAGTCCAAGGTCATGACTGCCGAGGAGGCCGCCGAGTTCGTCAACAACGGCGACAAGGTCGGTACCTCCGGCTTCACCGGCGCCGGTTACCCCAAGGCGCTTCCCACTGCCATCGCGAACCGGGCGAAGGCCGCCCACGACCGCGGTGACGAGTTCCAGATCGAGTTGTTCACCGGTGCATCCACCGCCGTGGACGAGGACGGCGTGCTCGCCGAGGCCAACGCCATCAGCTTCCGCACCCCGTACAACTCCGATCCGGTGCTCCGTGGCCAGATCAACGCCGGCGACGTCCGTTACTGGGACATTCACCTGTCTCACCTGGGCAAGCAGGTCCAGGAGGGCTTCTTCGGCAAGTTCAACGTCGCCATCATCGAGGCCATCTGCATCCGTGAGGACGGCACGGTCGTCCCGTCCTCCGCCGTCGGTAACAACGTCGAGTACGTCGAGGCCGCCGACAAGGTGATCATCGAGGTCAACGAGTGGCAGTCTCGCGACCTCGAGGGCATGCACGACATCTACACCATCGAGCCGATCGGCCAGCGCACCCCGATCCAGATCACCAAGCCCGGTGACCGCATCGGTTCCACCGCGATGGAGATCGACCCGGAGAAGATCGTCGCGATCGTCGAGACCGACGCTGCCGACCGCAACGCACCGTTCACCCCGGCCGACGAGACCTCCAAGAAGATCGCCGGCTACTTCCTCGACTTCCTCGAGGGCGAGGTCACCGCTGGTCGCCTGGCCTACGACGGCTACATCATGCAGTCCGGTGTCGGTAACGTCCCGAACGCCGTGATGGCTGGTCTGCTGGACTCCAAGTTCGAGAACATCACCGCCTACACCGAGGTCATCCAGGACGGCATGGTCGACCTGATCGACGCCGGCAAGATGACCGTCGCCTCGGCGACCTCGTTCTCGCTGTCCCCGGAGTACGCCGAGAAGATGAACGCGGAGGCCGCGAGGTACCGCGAGAACATCATCCTGCGCCCGCAGCAGGTCTCCAACCACCCGGAGGTCATCCGTCGACTCGGCCTGATCGCCACCAACGGCATGATCGAGGCCGACATCTACGGCAACATCAACTCCACCAACGTCTCCGGCTCCCGGGTGATGAACGGTATCGGTGGCTCGGGTGACTTCACTCGTAACGCCTTCGTCTCCTCCTTCATCAGCCCCTCCGTGGCCAAGGGTGGCGACATCTCCGCGATCGTCCCCTTCGCCTCCCACATCGACCACCACGAGCACGACGCCATGGTCGTCATCACCGAGAACGGCTACGCCGACCTGCGTGGCCTGGCGCCGCGTGACCGCGTGAAGAAGATGATCTCCATCGCCCACCCGTCCTACCAGCCGCTGCTGGAGGAGTACGTGGAGGCCGCGTCGAAGGGCAAGTTCCACCAGACCCCGCACGACCTGACCAAGGCCTTCGAGTTCCACACCCGGTTCCTCGAGACCGGCTCGATGCGCAAGTAGTCGGCCTGGCCTGAACCGGCATCACACAGCCCCGCCCCGGACTTTCGCACCTGGGCGGGGCTGCTGTTTCTGGGGGAACTCTCTGACCTGCGCAAATGCCGAGCGCCTTTGGGTGCTCGGCGGCCGGAGGTGCGAAAGTCCGGGTGTGGGGCTGGGAGAGGGATCGGAACGGCGCCGGGGAAGGGGCGGTATGGGGAGGGTGTATTGCCGTCGGAAGGGGGACGTGGGATAGAATTCCCCCTGTACCCGCCGGAGGGGATTCCGATCCAGGCGAGTGTCAGGGCCTTTAGCTCAGTTGGTAGAGCTACGGACTTTTAATCCGCAGGTCGTGGGTTCGAGCCCCACAGGGCCCACAATATAGGCAGTTCGCACAGGTCATGAGACTGTGTGAACGCCAGAAGACCGCACCGTGTTCGGATGGCACGGTGCGGTTCTTCGCTTTTGGCCAGGGGTTGGGGCCCTGTTGAACCGGGTGCTGCAGCCTGATCGTAATGGCTGGGCGGATGCCGCGGTGGATTGGAATCAGATGATCCCGCGAGTCCCAAGGCGTTCTGCCAGGATGCACAGCGTCCACCCGATACCGGCGAGCAGAGTACCAAGAATGCCCCCACTGACTACCGTTGTGTTGTAGGCGATTTCCGCGTCTGAAACGGTGCCGCTGTCCGCCGCGCTGACGATCACGCCCAGGAACCCGAACGCGAGAGTGAGGAAGCAGATAACAAAGAGGACCATAAACACGACGTACAAGAACCTCAGCAGGCCCATCTTCGGGAGAGGTTGGCGGGCGAGAACTACGGGTACTGGCTGGGGGGCTGTGCCGAACGAGTGGTTGGGCTGTGATGGATCTTGAGTGCCTAATGAATTGCTCAACGTCGTGCCTTTCGCAGTGTGTAGTCGACGATTAAGCAGATAGTATCCTATGCAAATGCAGTGAGTGTCACTGGGGCATGAGGGAATGCTGGTGGTTGTGGATTTCGCGGGTCGGGAGCTACTTGTGAAGCCTAGTGAGGCGTGGGGGCGATTCTCGTGGCGTGGATATGGTTGGGTCCCGCACTGCGCGAGTAAGGGGCTGTGTGGGACTCTCTAGTTTGCTCTGGTTGGCGGTTAGCTAGGCGGGAAGGGTTTCGCCAGTGGGCGGCAGCGAGCCGACCCGCTCGATGCCCTGTGGCATCAGGATGTAGTACGAC
>DHKFJ23503__coassemble_741_pt1 | contig 21886 bp, 19 predicted proteins | sample DHKFJ23503__metabat2_low_PE_011 | metagenome-assembled genome bin DHKFJ23503 | reverse complement strand
CCTGGTGTGGCTACCGCACCGGCCCCTCCGGGATCATCGCCAGGATCGCGTCGGTCAGTGCTGTACGCTGCGCCGGAGTCAGCGCCCCCTCATGCACCTTGTCGTGCAGCCACATGCCGTCAGCGGCAATCTGCACCAGGTAGGCCGCACGGGCGACCGCTGCGTCCTCACCGTCCTCACCGTCCTCACCGTCCCCGACGATGCCCTCCGCAGAGGGCATCCACCGGCGGTCGACGTCCTGCCACGGCACGTTGAACTCCTGGTGGGTCATCGCGTCGAGTTGCATCACCAGCTCCGCCCGCGTCGCCGAGCGGCTCATCGTGATCACGATCGCCCGCAGCCGGGTCGCGGCGTCCACCTCGTCCGCCCGACCGCCGGCAGCGTCGACAAGCTCCCGCTCCCACTCCTCGGCCATGTACCCGTGCACCCCCATCATCAGGTCCTGACGCGAGGGAAAGTGGTAGATCAACCCCGACTTCGACATGCCGGACGCTTCCGCCAGCGACTCATAGGTCACCGCCTCAAGCCCGCCACTGTCGACCAGATCGACGGCGGCGCGCAGGATGACGTCCTTCTTACTCGTGCGCAGAGTACTCAGCCTCCTTCGGGTTCCCCCGGAAACAACGGGCCGTGATCACGGCCGCGAGCACGGCCACTATACCGGCAATGAGGATCACCAGCAGGTAGGCGGTGTCATAGGCCTCCACAGCAGCAGCACCGTACTGCGCATGATCCACCCCGTGGTCGACATCATGGGCCACCGCGTCCGGCGCGTTCATCGCGTAGAACATGGGCATCAGACTGCCGAGGACCGCCACGGACACCAATGTGCCGAACTCATAGGAGATCGCCTCCACCGAGGACGCCATCCCGGCCTTGCTGACCGGCGCCGAGCCGATGATCGCCGAGGACGACACCGACATCACCATGCCGGCACCGATGCCGACCAGGGCCAAACCGCAGACCAGCGTCCACAACGGCTGGGACGGGACCGCCCACAGGGCGATGACGATACCGAGCGCCAGCATGCTGAAACCGCCGCTGATCAGGGTGCGGAAACCGAGACGGTGCAGGTTCGCCCCACCGAGGATGGACGCCGGGATCGCCGGGACCGCCGCCGAAGCAACCAGGAGACCTGCTTCCAGGGGGCTGAAACCGCCGGCGGTCTGGTAACGCTGAGTGGTCATCAGCTCGACACCCGAGAGTACGAACATGGCGAAGGCGGCGGCCAGTGTGCCACCCAGGAACATGCGGTTACGGAAGATGCCGAACTCCAGCAGCGGCTGCAGCCCACGGCGTCGCAGCAGCCCCTGACGGTGGGCGAACAGTGCACCACCGACGACCATCGCGACGACGGCCACCAGGATGATCGTCGTATTCCGTTCGGAGTTGGCGGTCTCCTTGATGGCCATGACCGCGCCGACCATCATCACCATCGCCCACAGCGAGGAGATGACGTCCCAGTGCCGCGACCTGTCCGCCTGGTTCGCCGGAGCGTAACGGACGGTGGCGATGACGATGACGAGGGCGACCGGCACGTTGATCAGGAAGACCGTGCCCCAGTAGAAGTGCTCGAGCAGGAAGCCACCGAGCACCGGGCCGGAGGCTGCACCGACGACCGCGACCGAACCCCACAGGCCGATGGCGGTGTTGCGCTCACGCACATCGGTGAAGGTCTGGCGGATCAACGCGAGGGTGGCCGGCAACATGGTGGCCGCGCCGACGCCGAGTGCGGCACGGGCACCGATGAGCACCCAGGCGTTCGGTGAGAATGCGGCAAGCAGCGAACCGAGACCGAAGATCGTGACCCCGGAGAGGAACATCACCCGGTGGCCGATCTTGTCCCCGAGCGTGCCGGTCCCCAGCAGCAGACCGACCAGCACCAGCGGGTAGGCGTTGATGATCCACAGTCCCTGCAGTCCGGTGGTGTGCAACTCATCGCGCAGGACAGGCAGCGCCGTGTAGAGGATGGAGTTGTCCGCCCCCACGAGGAACAGTCCGAGGCTGATGATGCCGAGGAAGCTCCAACGCTGGGCAGCGGTCGTCGGACCGCCTGCGGATGTTGTACCGACGGTGCCGGTCTCATCGCGGCGGTCGGGACGGCCGGACGGGGTCACGGTTGTGTGGCTCATTGTTTCCCCCTGGGACTTCTTCTGGGATTACTACTGGGATCTCTGCCGGGTTTATTCACGGCGCGGTCCAGACCTGTTCGATCTGCCGCACCTGACCAGCGTAACTGTAACGGACGTTCGGTACAGTTATCAACTTCGTGTGGCCTTTCTCACCTGGTCAGCCGAGTTCACGTTCCGGCCACCGCCTCGTCGCCCTGCGGTCACTTCTCCGTCGACGGGACGTCATTCCACCGCGGTACGGTCAGTCACCGACTGATCGCCGCAGCTGACTCCTGCGGCTCCCCGACCGACGAACCGGAGAAGACACCCGTGGCACTACTCGGCCAGAACCTGCTCGCCAAGCTCAACTTCACCTCGAGCCGTTCCCACCGCACCTGCGTGTACAAATGCGGCGACGCCTGCGCGAAGCCGGTCCCGAACACCTCCGACAACCCCTACTTCCGTGACATCGTGCGCAAGGAGTTCGACCGTCGGGCCCTGCTGCGCGGGGCCGGCAGCGCAGCTGTCGTCGTCGGTGGCGGTAGCCTGCTTGCCGCCTGCGGGTCGGACAGTGGGACGACCGCGGCGTCCTCCACCACCACATCCTCGGGAGGTGGCGGCGCAGCAGCCGAGGCACCGTCCGGCCTGCGCTTCGAGATGGTCGCACCCAACACCGAGGATGCCGTCACCGTGCCGAAGGGCTACAGCAGCGACATCGTGATCCGCTGGGGAGACACCGTGGAAGCCGGCGCCGGGGAATGGTCGGTCGACAACCAGACCCCCGAGGACGCCGAGAAGCAGTTCGGCTACAACTGCGACTTCGGTGAGCTGCTGCCCATCGACGGTGAGGACAACCGCTTCCTCCTGGTCTCCAGCCACGAATACACCACCCCACAGCAGATGTTCCCCGGCTACGACGCGGACAACCCCACCGAGGAACAGGTCCGCATCGAGATCGCCAACCACGGCCTCTCCATCGTCGAGGTCGAAGGCAATGACGCCGACGGTCGCCTCGCCCCGGTCGTCGGCAAGTACAACCGCCGTATCCACGGCGAGACGGAGTTCCTGGTCACCGGGCCGGTGGCCGGGGACGACCTGTTGAAGACCTCCGCGGATCCCACCGGCACCAGGGTCCACGGCACGTTCAACAACTGTGCCGGCAGCGTGACACCGTGGGGCACCATCCTCTCCGGCGAGGAGAACGTGGACCAGTACTTCGCCGGCGGCGGGAAGGCCAGGGGCGACGAGGCGAAAGACCGGTTCTCCCGCTACGGCATGGAGGACGAGGACACCGCACGCAAGTGGGAGCAGTTCGACGACCGCTTCGACATCACCAAGGAGCCCCATGAGGCACACCGTTTCAACTGGGTCGTCGAGATCGACCCGTGGGACCCGGACTCCACCCCGGTGAAGCACACCGCCCTGGGTCGCTTCAAGCACGAGGCCGCCGCGGTACACATCACCGACGACAACACCATCGTCTCTTACTCCGGTGACGACTCCCGGTTCGAGTACATCTACAAGTTCGTCTCCTCCAGGAAGTACACCGAAGGTTCCGGCCCCACTGACGCGACGGCCCGCGCCGAGAACATGAAGGCACTGGACGAGGGAACCCTCTACGTCGCGGTCTACGAGGGCAACTCCGATGATTTCACGGAGAACACCCTGCCGGAGGACGGTGCCTTCGACGGCACCGGGAGGTGGGTCAAGCTGGCCACCGCCCACGCGGACGGCTCGGCGGAGTCCCACGTCGACGGCATGAGCGGCGAGGAGGTCTTCATCTTCACCCGACTCGCCGGCGACAAGGTCGGGGCGACGAAGATGGACCGTCCCGAGGACGTCGAGCCCCACCCGGAGACCGGCAAGGTCTACGCCGCGCTCACCAACAACGAGTACCGCGGTGCCGCCCGCCCGGGCGAGGACGATGAGGAGACCACCGAATACGCACCGGTCAAGGAGAACAAGAACGGCTACGTCCTGGAGATGGACGACAACCACGCCGGGGAGGACTTCACGTGGAATCTGCTGCTGGTGTGCGGCGATCCCGAGACCGCTGAAACCTACTTCGGCGGCTTCGACAAGTCGAGCGTCTCCCCGATCTCCTGCCCGGACAACCTGGCCTTCGACACGTTCGGCAACCTGTGGGTCTCCACGGACGGCAATGCGCTGGAGTCCAATGACGGCCTGTTCGCCGTCTCCCTGGAGGGTGAGACCCGGGGGCTGACCAAACAGTTCCTCACGGTCCCGGCCGGTGCGGAGACCTGCGGTCCGGTCATCACCGAGAACCGGGTCCTGGTCAATGTGCAGCACCCGGGCGAGGACGAGGAGGCCACCACCGAATCCACGTCCTCGCACTGGCCGGACGGTGGGGACTCCCTGGCGCGCCCGTCCACCGTTGTCGCCTGGCGCGACAACTTCGCCGGTGGAGCCATCGGAGAATAGATCATCGACCCGCATGATTGACACATCAACTAGATTGGGAATAGAGTACCCTCCCATGACTTCTGAGACCATCAACTCCCGCCCCCGCATCGCCGTCTTCGCCGGCACCGTCCGCGAAGGCCGCAACTCCATCAAGGTCGCCGAGTGGGCCGTCCAGACCCTGAAGGCCGCCGGCATCGACGCCGACGTTGAGGTCCTGGACCTCGCCGAGCAGAATCTCGGCAAGTTCACCTCCGCCACCCCGCCGCGCATGCACGAGGGGGCCTACGAGGAGCCCGAGCTCGCCGCCTGGTCCGAGAAGGTCGGCAGCTTCGACGGCTTCCTCTTCGCCACCGGTGAGTACAACGGTTCGGTCCCCGGCGTGATGAAGAACGCCGTGGACTCCCTCTTCGCCGAGTGGACCGAGAAGCCGGTCGGCTTCATCGGCTGGGGTGCCACCGGTGCGTCCTCCGCCATCCCCCACTGGCACACCGTGGTCACCTTCCTCGGCATGAAGCTCGTCGGTGAGGACGTCCTGCTGCCCTTCGCAGAGGCCTTCCCCGACTTCGTCTTCACCCCCTCCGAGCAGCACACCGAGGCCCTCGTCGCCCTGGGCACCGCGGTCGCCGAGGCTGCCGAGTCCGTCTCCGTCGAGGTCTAAGCCTCCGTCGGCGGAGTCGGCAGAGTCGGCAGAACCAGCGCCGTCCCCTCCCCGAACGTCACCGTGTGTCGGTTCGGGTGGAGGGTCTCCGCGGTCAGCGGATTCTCCCCGGTACCGGGATTGCGTGAGTAGAAGGGGAACCAGCCGCCGGCGACGGTGAGCCTGATCCGGTGACCGGCCGCGAAAACATGGGCGGTGTCCAGCAACTCCAGCTCGACCGCCTCATGCTCACCGATCACCCGCCGGAAGGTCTCGGTGACATTGGTGGACCGACCGCCCGCATCCACGTCGCTGATCCGGACGAACAGGTCAACGTCCGGCAGTTCCGCGGTATGCCGCAGGGTCAGACGCGGGGCACCTGCGAGGGTGACGTCCCGGTCCAGCACAGCCGTATCGAAGGTCAGGACGTCCGGACGCTCGGCAAGGTGGCTGTCGTCACGGTATCCACCGCCGGACATTTCATTGCCACCAGTCGACGGGGTCGGGTCGGCGGGGTCGAAGCGGAAGGACGCCGTCGCAGCAGCGTCCGACCCAGCGTCCGACGCCGGCGCATCCTCCACCAGTGCCCTGCCCGGCGCCGGGTGGAGCATCAGCTCACCCGCATCAGTGGGCGGCCACTGCTCCAGATGACGCCAGCTGCCGGCCGGGGTGAACTCCACGTCCACCCCCCACTTGTCCGCGAGGACCGTGCCGGCGAGGTGGGCGTCCAACCAGTTCAGCACCGCCGGGCGGACCACCCTGTTGTCCATGTTCGTGTGACCCCACGCCCCGGCGATGAGCCGGACGGTCACGCCGCGTTCCTGCAGAGTGCGGTACTGCTCCATGGACTGCACGAGGAAGATGTCCTGCCAGCCGGCGATAACCAGCGTCGGTACGGTGGTGGACTGCAGGGCATCCGCATGCTGCATGGGGGCGACGAAAGGGTCGTCGAGATCAGGACGCTCCAGCCGTTCCGGTAGCCACGGTGCCACATCCTTGAAGGCAGCGTCCGCGGCGGGGAGGACAGGGACCGCCGACACCGCGGCGTTGCGCGCCGTCCTGCCACGCAGTGCGGCCAGGAGGTCACGGGGACTGTGGTGGTGGATCATCCGGACCATCTCCGCCCAACCGAAGATGTCGTAGTGGAAGGATCCGGTGCCCCAGGCATGGCGGCTGAAATCATGCGGCCCCTCCATGACGACCGAGGCCACGAGATCCTCCGGCGGGTCCGCCAGGATCGCCCACTGGGTGTAGCCCAGGTAGGAATGGCCGAAGGTCGCGAAGGTGCCCGGGTACCAGGGCTGCTCCCGCAGCCAGGCGACCACGTCATGGCCGTCGGTGGTCTCGGTGCGCATCGGGTCGAAGGTGCCCGTCGACCCGTTGGTTCCACGGGTCGCGACATAGACCACCGTATAGCCCTGGCCTGCCCAGACCCGGGCGAACCCCAACCCCATCGCGATGCCCCGACCATAGGGGGTGCGCACCAGGAGAACGCCTTTGGAGCGCACGGTCGGGGTGTAGACGTCGGCAGCGAGGCGTTCGCCGTCACGCAGCGGGATGCGCACCGTCTCCTTCTCCCACGCCGTGGGGTGGGGCAGCCGACTGCGCCGGGCGGTCAGTCGGTCGATGAGTGGGGCAGTGGTCTTCCGGCGAGGGGTCATGGGAACTGATCCTAGTGCCCGCCAGAGTCCTGGTGGGGGGTACCGGTGAGGTGCCCCCGAGAATCTCACCCGGTGGAGCTGCGGGCCCTGAACTAACATCTCCGGTGAACAACCTCACCGACCTTACCCCCGACGGGGAGAGAAGAGGAGTCCTGTTGCCAGCCGCAGAACCCTCCGTCGACCCGGCGCGGCTCCACGAGCTCACCCGGATCGCGGACACCCACCTGGCCGCCACCGACCTCCTGGTCACAGGACCCTGGTCGACCCCGGTGACCTGGCGGCAACCGGTGCACACGGTATACATCCCTGCCCACCTGCTCACCGACGGTGCCGACACTCCCCGGACCTGGGGAAACACTGCCCTGGCCTCCCTGGACGCCTTCGGCGACGATGCCGGGCTCGCCCGGCTCTGCGGTGTCGAGGAACGGGACGCCGCCACCGTCGCTGCGCTGACCAGGGAGAAGTTGGCCGCCGAGCCCATCGAGGACCTGCGGATCGACTTCGAGGACGGGTTCACCCAGCGCGGTGTCCCCGCCGGGGAACGCGACACCGACGAGGACGCGCGGGCACACGCCGCTGCCAGGATCCTCGCACAGTGGTTGGACGCCACCGCCGGTGCCCTGGCCCCTGCCTTCGCCGGCATCCGGCTGAAGTCCTTCGACCCGGCCACGCGCGACCGCGGGATCCGCACGCTCGCCATCGTGTTGACTGAGCTGGCTGAGCAGTATGGCTCGCACAGCGACACCAACCAGCAGGGCATTCTGCAGCGCGTCCTGCGCGAAAACCCCCGTGCCCTACGCCTGACGCTGCCGAAGGTCCAGCACCACTCCCAGGTCGAGGCATTCGTCCAGGTGCTGCGCCGCCTCGAGGCCTCCCTCGACCTGCCGGAGATCCCCTTCGAGGTGCAGATCGAGACCCCGCAGGCGATCGTCGCCGCGGACGGTTCCCTGGAAACGCCCCGGGTCATCGCCGCTGGTGAGGGTCGCGTCCTGTCCCTGCACTACGGCACCTACGACTACTCCACCTCACTCGGGGTCGACGCCGCCGAACAGTCCATGGCTCACCCGGTCGCCGACTTCGCCAAGGACGTCCTGCAGGTCGCCACCACCGCCACGGCTGTGGAACTGTCCGACGGCTCCACCAACCGCATCCCCGTCGGCACTGCCGAGCAGGTCGCCGAGGGGTGGCAGGTGCACAGTGGCCTGGTCACCCGTCACCTGCGCCGCGGTATCCGCCAGGGCTGGGACCTGCACGCCAACCAGCTGGTCACCCGCCACCTCATGACAATCGCGTACTTTCGACAGCACTGGGCCACCACGGCCAACCGGCTGCAGGCCTACGTCAACGACGACACGTCCACGTGGATGGACGAGCCGGCGACGGCGAAGGCGATGGCGGGCTACCTGCTGCGCGCGCGGGCCTGCGGTGCCGTGACCGAGGACGAACTGGCAACCACCGGTGTCGACGAGGACGACCTGCGGCAGCTCCAGGTGACCGGTCGGCTGTGAACGGCAGAGCAGGAACAGGGCGAGAACAAGGTAGGAACATGAGCCAGATAACCACGATCTACCGCGCAGCTCAGGCGGTGTACCTCCCGGACGGGCACGATACCCCGGTTCAGGGCCCGGCCACGCTGCTGGTCGCCGGCGACAGCATCATCGAGATCCTGCAGGGGCGGGACGCCGTGGTGCCCGGCGACGAGTCCACCGCGCACGGCCACCCCATCGCCCCGGACGCCGCCGTCGTCGACCTCCCTGACGACCAGGTACTGATCCCCGGCCTGGTGGACACCCACGTGCACGTCAATGAGCCAGGACGCACAGAGTGGGAGGGGTTCGCCTCCATCACCCGGGCCGCCGCGGCCGGTGGTGTGACGACCCTGCTCGACATGCCGTTGAACTCCATCCCCTCCACCGTCACCGTCGACGCCCTCGACCTCAAGCAGCAGGCCGCGGGCGAGCCGAACAAGACTAAGGTCAACGTCGGTTTCTGGGGCGGTGTCGTGCCGGAGAACCTCGGCACCGGTGACCTGAAGGCCCTGTGGGACCGCGGGGTGTTCGGCTTCAAGTGCTTCCTGCTGCACTCCGGGGTCGACGAGTTCCCGCCACTGTCGACAGAGCAGCTGCACCAGGCGATGACCGAGATCGCCGCCTTCGACGGGCTGCTCATCGTGCACGCCGAGGACGCCGACGAGATCGCTGCCGGTGAAGCGCAGACCGACGCCGCCGGAGGCATCGACGAGACCTATGACAGTTTCCTGGCCTCCCGCCCGGCGTCGGCGGAAGCCACGGCGATCGCCACGGTGATCGCGGCGTCCGAGAAGACCGGGTGCCGGGCGCACATCCTGCACCTCTCGGACTCCGGATCGATCGACCAGATCGCCGCCGCCCGCGAACAGGGCGTGCGGATCACCGCGGAAACCTGCCCGCACTACCTGGCGTTGTTCTCCGAGGAGATCCAGAACGGTGCCACCCAGTTCAAGTGCTGCCCGCCGGTACGGACCGCCGGAAACCGGGAGCGACTGTGGAAGGGCCTGGTGGACGGGGCGATCTCCACGGTGGTCTCCGACCACTCCCCCTGCACCGCCGAGTTGAAGAAGTTCGCCGAGGTCGCCGAGGCCCAGGCCTCCGCCAACGAGCACAACGAGCTCACCGCCTTCTCCGCTCTGGCCGCCACCGGCAATGACCTCGGCGCCGGTGGTGCCGACGGACGTGGCTCCGGCGGCTCCTTCGGCGAGGCCTGGGGTGGAATCGGCTCAGTCCAGCTGGGCCTGCCGGTCGTGTGGTCACAGGCACGGATGCGTGGGCTGGCGCTGACCGACGTGGTGCGGTGGATGTGCCAGAACCCGGCACAGTGGGCCGGTCTGCACGACCGCGGGGCGCTGGCCGCCGGGCGCCGCGCCGACATGGCCCTGATCAGCGCCGACGATGCTTTCGTGGTGCTGCCCGAGGAGCTGCACCAGCGCAACAAGGTCACCGCCTACGCCCAGCGCGCGCTGGCCGGGGTGGTGACCCGCACCTGGGTCGGCGGCGAGCCGGTCTACATCCGGCCCGCCCGCTCCCACATGCCCGGGGTCACAATCGGGGACGAGGCGGACGCCGCGGTGTTCCCCTCACCGGCCCGCCCGTTCACCCTCCGCCCGTAAGCTGCAGATACCGACCCTGACCGACCTCTCAGTCCCAGCCCGACACAAAAGGACCCGACACATGAGCGCCACCCCGCCCACCGCCGACCTCCCCGACCTCCCCGACCTCCCCGACTTCGTCACCTACCCCGACCTGGCCAGCCGTGCCCTGGCCGGCTCGGTCATCTGGGCGACCGACGAGGCCTTCGCCGAGCGGGAGAACCTCATCCGCCCCAACGAGCCCGACTTCGACCCGAACGAGTTCGGCAACAAGGGCAAGGTCTACGACGGGTGGGAGACCCGCCGTCGCCGTCACGACGAGATCGGTGCCAACGACGCCGCCATCGTCCGACTCGGCGTCCCCGGGCAGGTCAAGGGTGTCGTCGTCGACACCGCCTGGTTCACCGGAAACTACCCGACCCAGTTCTCCGTGTGGGGGCTGACCCTGGACGAGTACCTGCCGGCCGAGGAGATCGCCGCCCTCCCGGACGAGGAATGGTTCACGCTGGTCCCGGTGACCGACGCACAGGGCGACCACAAGCACTACGTCGAGACCTTCCCCGCCGGCGAAGCAGCCTTCCGGCGCGTGACCCACGTCAAGCTCGTCATGATTCCCGACGGCGGTATCGCCCGCCTGCGCGTCCACGGCCAGCCGGCACTGGACCCGCGTTTCCTCTCCGGGACGATCGACCTGGCTGCGGTGGAGAACGGCGGTCGGGTCACCGACTGCACGAATATGTTCTACTCGAGCCCCTCAAACATCCTCGCGCTCGGCCGCGCCCGCCACATGGGCGAGGGCTGGGAGAATGCGCGTCGCCGTGGCGAAGGCAATGACTCGGTGACCGTGCAACTCGCCGGCGAGGGCCGGGTGCGTTGGGTGGAGTTCGACACGTCCTACTTCGTGTTCAACGCCCCCGGCGAGGTCCAGCTCACCGGCATCACCGCCAGCGGCGAGGAGGTCGAGCTGGTCGGCAGGACTCGCGCACTGCCCGACACCCGGCACCGGTTCCTGGTCTCCGATCCGGCGGAGGGCGAGACCGGCCCGACCCCGGTCGTGGCGGTCCGGGCAGATGTCTTCCCCGACGGGGGTATCTCGCGACTCCGGGTGTGGGGTGAGCTGACCGAGGCAGGACGCTTCGACGTGGAAAGCCGCTGGTAGGACGCTTTCCCTCCGGGCCCTCCCGGACTGAAACATGGCGGTAACGCCACTGTCAATGAGGGGTCATGCGCCGAAAGTAGCATCGCGGCCATGACACTCCTTACCGCCGGTCTCGACCCCACCCTCCCGGTGCGGGACCGTCCCGAACCCCTGCCCGAAGTCCAGGCGACCGCAAATCTCGCCACACTGGCCGACCAGGCCAGGAAAGACATGGCACTGATCGGCCACAACCACGATTGGGTGCCCGCACCGCAGGACGGCGCCTTCAACGTGCTGGTCCTCGGCGGCGGGCAGGCCGGACTCGGTGCCGCATTCGCCCTGTCCCGCCACCGCGTCGGGGCAGTCAAGGTTCTCGAGGCCGGACCGGCCGACGAGGTCGGCTGCTGGACGCGCTACGCACGGATGCACACACTGCGCAGCCCGAAGAACATGAAGGGCATCGAACTCGACATCCCCTCGCTGCACACCGAGCGCTGGTTCGAGGCGAAGTACGGACCCGAGGCGTGGGCGGCGACCGACCTGTGCCCGCGGGAGGACTGGAACGAGTACCTGACCTGGTACCGCGAGGTCACCGGTGCCGACGTCGACTTCGGCACCACGGTCACCGCCGTCCACACCCCGGACGCTGACGGCTACTTCACCGTCGAGGCCACCCGGGACGGTGAACCGGTCGTCTACCGTGCCCGCCGCATCGTCTTCGCCCTGGGTCTGAAGGGCGGCGGCGGGATCTTCCTTCCCCCTCTGGTGCAGCAGTTGCCTGCCGAACTGCGGGCCCACACCGAGGACGACATCGACTTCTCCGTACTCCAGGGGCGTCGGGTGATCGTGCTCGGTGGCGGTGCCTCCGGTTTCGACAACGCCTCCGCAGCACTTGAAGCTGGCGCGGCGAGCGTGGAAATGCACGTGCGACGGCCCGACATCCCGCGCCAGAACTCACTGCGCTGGATGGAGTTTCCCGGCATGCAGGAGCACTTCTACGACCTCACCGACGAACAGAAGTGGGAGTTCTCCCTGTTCAACGGCGGTCTTCCCCAGCCGCCGACGCAGGCCTCGGTGTGGCGCGCATTCAACCACGCCAACTTCACCATGCTCACCGACACCCGGTGGTCCGCCGCCGAGGTGCGGGGCGGCGGTAGCGCCAGTGCTGGCGCTGGTACTGGTGCTGGCGCTGCAGAAGTCGTGATCACCGACGAGCACGGTGTGGAGCATGTCGGCGACTACGTGATCTCGGCGACCGGCTATGCCGTGGACCTGGGGCTGCGCCCCGAACTCGACGAGTTCCTCGGCGACATCGCCCTGTGGTCCGAGGAGTTCGGCCCCGCCGCCGAGCACCCGATGGGACAGTGCCCGTACCTCGGTGACGGCTTCCAGTTCCAGGCGAAGGGCACGGCCTCCGCGGAGGCGGCGTCCTACATCCCGAAGCTCTTCCACCTGTCCACCGGCGCGCGCGCGTCCCACGGTGTGGCCGGCAACCAGCTGTCCGGCATCTACGCCGGACTGACCCGGGTGGCCAACCGCATCGCCACCGACATCACCAGGGAGAACTGGCCGGACTTCTTCGACTCCTTCACCGCCTTCCAGCATGAGGAGGTCGGCAACGTCGGACGTCACGTCGACGGCGAAGCGTGGTACCCGCAGGCACCGCGATACTGAGTATCAGCCCAGAACGAGGTCGCGGTACATCATGGTCTGCCGCAGCGCCGACCACACCATCGGCGAGGAGGACAATTCCTCCCATCCGCCGCTCCAGGTCAGCCGGGACGCCAACCGCCACACCGACAGCTCCGGGTTCCAGTCGAGCACCTTCTGCACCTCACGGGCACGCTCCATGACGTGCTCGCGGGTCTCCGCACGCCTGGCGGCAAGGCCGGTGAAGGCGTAGCCGTGGCCCGGGACCACGGTGTAGTCGTCGAACTCCGCCAGCCGCTCGACCGCCGCCAGGTAGTCCTTCACCGGGTTGCCGCCCAGGTTGCCGACCCCCAGGCCGATGCCCGGGAAGATCTCCGGCAGGATGTGGTCGGCGGCGAAGAGGATGCGCCGGTTGTCGTCGGCGAAGGCGAGGTGACCCGGGGTGTGCCCGGGCGTCAGCACGGCCCGCAGCGCGATGTCCGTGTCCGGCTTGACCGTGTCGCCGTCCGCCACGAGGGCGTCCGGACGCTGCCGTGGGATGAATGCCGGCAGTTCCGCTTTCGGTGTCCGGAAGGGGTGCGCCGACAGGACACCGTCCGGTGCCCCGATCTCGCGGGCCCGCGCCTCATCCACGGCGTACTCGTCGACACTGGTGCCGGTACGGGCGGCGTCCAGCGTGCGCTGCTCCACCGCCCCGAGGTGGTAGGTCGCACTGGTGGCTTTCAGCAGGACCGCCGCACCACCGATGTGGTCCGGGTGGGCGTGGGTGACGATGATGTCGGTGACCTGCTCGAGTCGCCGACCACGCTCGCGCAGGAAATCATCGAGGGGACGCAGGACGTTCCCCTCGGCGTCCTGCGCCTTACTTCCCGCCCACCCCGGGTCGATGATGGTGACCCCTTCCTGTCCCAGGTGGACGACCGACATCACGCTGGACATCACCCCGGCGCCCGGCATCGGGACCGCACGCATCCACAGTTCACCGCCGGTGCTGCTGATTCGCGCCGGCGCGGACAGCTTACCCCTGACCGCAGCGGTGTACTGGCTGCGGAAGACCGGGGTGATGCCTGAGGAGTTCGGGGCTACGACCATGTGTTGTCAGGGTACCCGGGTGTCCCCGTTAGTAGCGCTCCGGCTCCTCGCCGAGGTCGAAACGTCGCCCGGAGACCTCGGTCGGGGTGATCTCCACGAAGTTGTACTTCAGCGTCGGCAGCCAGGGCTTCAGCGGCAGGCTCTCCGCGTCGTGGATCTCGTCTGAGCCGGTGAGGAGACGGGCGGTGCCCTTGACGATGACGGACCAGGCATGGGCCGGGTTGCCCTCGGCATCGGCGTCGACGTGGTCGGCCTCGAAGAGGACCTTCGCGTCGATCTCGGCGAGGGTGAACAGCTTCGTGCCCTCCGCGGTGCGGAAGTAGATCTTGCCGTCACTGACCACGAAGTTCAGCGGGAAGAGGTCCATGTCGTCGCTACGGCGGACGACCAGTCGACCCAGGCTGGTGGTGCCCATCAGGTCCAGGGCGTCCTTGTCGTTCACGAGGGTGATGTCTGCGTCGTTGGTGTCGTTGCTGTCGGTGGTGTTCTCGCTCATGACCCCATTGTCCTCCGGTTCCGGCTCCGGCGCATTGATCAGTGCTGTCTTGTTGAACACATATGTTCCAACATATATATCCGCCTGGGTATTGCTGGCAATTTCCACGACAAGAGCTTTTCTTCCGAAAAGTGACGCTCATTCCAGTTACTATTCAGCTGTGTCGCAGAGCAGACTTCGCCGAGTATGGCCCATCGCCATCACCGCCACGATGCTGGCTGTACTCAGTGTGTCCCTTCTGGTCGTCGCCACGACACGCAGCTCCGAGGACATCCAGACCTGCGACCCAATCACCGGCACCTTCAGCCACCGGGACCGCGAGAGCATCTTCCACATCTACTCCTGCGGGGTCGATGCGTCCCGTCCGGTCGGCGTCCTGGTCCACCTGCACGGCGACGGCGCTGGCGAGTTCGTCGGCCCGGAGGACCCCGAGGGCACACTGAACTCCCTGGCCCGGGTCGCCCGCGACCGCAATATACTCCTGGTCGCCCCACAGACCCCCGACCAGGGAAACGGGTGGACCTGGTGGCGGAACCTGGGCGAGAATGTCGCCTGGTTGTCCGCGTTCATGCAGGACGACGTCCTCTCCCGGCGCAATGTCGATGCGGAGAACGTCTGGTGGTCCGGGTACGCCGGAGGGGCGGACATGCTCAGTCGTGGCGTCCTCACCCACCTGTCTCCCCTGGTCACCTCCGGTGCGGTGATGATGGCCGGCGGCGCCGCCCCCGTCACACTCGAAGCACCCCGGCACCCGTACCCCCGGGACAAGAGCGACACCTTGCCGTTGAGCTGGGTCGTCGGCGCGCACGACGACAACGTGGCCGACGCCCGTGACGGCTCGCAGTGGTACCAGGACCGCGGGTTCGGCAATGTGTCCCTGGCGGTCAGTGAGGACACCGCCCAGGCCAATCTGCCGCAGGCCGATGTGCTCGAGATCGCGCTGGACGCGGCCCTGGAGGGCTAGTCAAAGAAGACGCGACTGACGCGGCTGGCGCGGCTGGCGCGGCTCAGCCATCCCCGGCGACCACGGTACGGGTCACCGCACGCTCGTCGCCCAGGATCATCAGGGCGAACAGCAGCTCCCCGGTGTTGACCGCGTTGTCCGCCCGTCGCTTCAGCACCGCCGAGTTCGCGTCCGCGTGGGCGTCGAGCACCACGAGGTCGGCGTCCTTGCCGGGCTCCAACGAACCGACCGTGGCGTCCACCCCCAATGCCTCGGCACCACCCAGCGTCGCCAGGCGCAGCAGTGCCGGAACATCCATCGGCGTACCCAGCATCCGTGAGACCTTGTACGCCTCGTTGAGCGTGACCAGCGGCGACAGGCTGGTTCCGGCGCCGACGTCCGATCCCAGTCCGATACGGAGGCCACTGAGTTCCTGCGCCCGGGCGAGGCTGAACATTCCCGAGCCGAGAAAGAAGTTGGATGTCGGGCAGTGCGCGATGGAGGCCTCCGCGGCAGCCAGCCGAGTGAACTCGCGCTCGCTCAGGTGGACCGCATGCCCGAAGACGCTGCGCCGACGGACCAGCCCGGCGCGGTCGTAGACGTCGGTGTAGTCCACAGCATCCGGAAACAGGTCGCCGACCCAGGCGATCTCGCCGGTGTTCTCCGCGAGATGCGTCTGGATCAGCACGTCCGGATATGCGGTCGCCATCTCACCGAGGGCGGCCAACTGGGCGTCCGACGATGTCGGGGCGAAACGCGGGGTGATCGCGTACTCCAACCGCCCCACCTGGTGCCAGCGTTCCAGCAGGTCGACGCTGTCAGCGACGGCGGAATCCGGGGTGTCGAGCAGCGCCTCGGGCGCATTACGGTCCATGCAAACCTTGCCGGAGATGATCCGCAGGTTTTTCTCGAGAGCCCGGCGGAACAATGCCTCCACGCTTTCCGGGTGGACCGTGGAGTAGACGCAGGCGGTGGTCACACCATTGGCGATGAGCTGGTCGGTGAAGAAATCCGCGGTGGCGTCGGCGTGGGCGGCGTCGGCGAACCGGGCCTCGGTGGGGAAAGTGTAGTTCTCGAGCCAGTCGAGTAGCTCGAGCCCTGGTGAGGCGATCATGTCGACCTGCGGGAAGTGGACGTGCGCGTCAACGAACCCCGGCACGATCAGCCGGTCACCCTCGTCGACGATGGCGGCGTCCGGATAGGACGCACGGACGTCGTCGGCGGCGCCGACCGCCTGGATGGTGCCCCCGGCGTAGGCGACGGCACCGTCCGGGATGTCGAGGTGGGTCGGGCCCGGGGTCTGTGACGAGGTCTGCGACGTCGGGGTGACGACGTGCCCGAGGACGATGGTCGTTCCGGTCGTGCCGGTGGACCCGGTCGTTCCGGTCGACCCGGTGTCGCGCGGGCCGGGCTGCTCGGTCATGGGTGGGTGGTACTCCTCGTGGGGTGGTCAGGGACGGGTCGGGGACGCTCCTGGATACGTGGGGCAGATGACTCCAGTCAACGGCCTGGAACTGCATTTGCGCGTACTTTTCGACCTATTCGTGGCACGATAGTCCCGAAAATGCAGCGCAAAAGCAGAAAAGCGGTGGCCGAGCTGAGGGGGCCGTCCCTGGCCTGCGACCGCGACAGCGACGGGGCAGGGGCAGCGATGGGGCAGGGGCAGCGACGGCCGGAGTGGTGCGGTTACACGCGGGGCCCGCTCACCGCCCCTGACGTCGTGGCACCCTCAGGGGCGGTCACGTCCTCGACCTCGACGGTCTGCACGGCGTCGAGACCGGCGACAAGCTCAGCCTCAGCGGCGTCCCGGCCACTGTCGGCCCCGCTGTCGGCCTCGGTGGCCACAGGCTCAGCCAAGTGCCCGTTCCCTTCACGGTTCAGCAGCAGGTTCAACAGGATGACGGCCACCGCACCCACGGTGATGCCGCTGTCCAGGATCATCTCCACCTCGGTCGGCAGGTTCGCGTAGATCCCCTCGAACGCGGTCGGCAGCATCGCCAGCGCGATGGACACACCGACGATCAATGCACGGGTTTCGTTCCAGGTCACGGTGGACAGCGTCCTGATTCCGGACGCCACGACCATGCCGAACAATGCGATACCGGCACCGCCCAACACCGGCTGCGGGATACCGGTGGCGATCTCACCGACCTTCGGCAGCAGGCCGAGGACGATGAGAATGAGGCCGGCGGCGGTGACCACGTAGCGGCTGGCGACACGGGACAACGACACCAGGCCGACGTTTTGGGCGAAGGCCGAGTACGGGAAGGTGTTGAAGACGCCGCCGAGCATGGTGGCCAGTCCGTCCGCACGCAGGCCGTCGGCGAGGGTGCGTCCGGTGGCGCGGCGTCCGGTGATGTCGCCGACGGCGACGATGTCGCCCGCGGTTTCGGTCATGATGACCAGGCCGACGAGGACCATGGTGAGGATCGAGATGATCTCGAAGGTCGGCATGCCGAACTGGAACGGTGCTGGCACGCCGAACCAGTCGGCGTCCCCCACGGCGGAGAAGTCGGACGCACCGACAGCCAGGCCGATGACTGTACCGATCACGATGCCACCCAGCACCGCCATCGACTTCCAGGCCAGCGGGGCGAAGCGGTGGATGCAGACCACGGCGATGAGGGTGACCAGGGCGAGCAGGAAGTTCTCGACGGTGCCCTGCTCACTCTCCGGGCCATTCTGGTTGAACAGCCAACCGGCCGCCACGGCCAGCAGCGACAGTCCGACGACGGTGATGATCGTGCCGATGACCAGCGGCGGGAAGTATTTCACGACCTTGGCGAAGAACGGTGCGACCAGCATCATCACGATACCGGTGGCGATGACCGAACCGTAGATCGCGGTGATGCCGTGCTCCGAGCCGATGGCGATCATCGGTGCGACCGAGACGAAGGACACGCCCTGGATCAGCGGCAGGCGGGAGCCGAAGCGCCAGAAGCCGAGGGACTGGATGACTGAGGCGATACCGGCGACGAAAAGGTCGGCGACGATGAGGTGGTGCATGTGCTCCGCCTCGAACTCGCCGGCGGCGACCAGCGCCCCGCCGACGATGAGCGGCACGGCGATCGCCCCGGCGTACATCGCCAGGACATGCTGTAGGCCGAGGATGAAGGTGCGGAACAGCGGTGGTCGCTGGTCGACCGGGTGGGTGCCGTCTGCGGCGACGGCGCCGATGGTTCCGGAGGGCAGGGTTGCGTCTCCGGTTTCCGATGCTTCTGGGGTGGGTGTGTTGTCTGTGGTCATGGCGGGTCAGCTCCCTTGGTAGGTCGAGTATCCGTAGGGCGAGAGCAGGAGTGGGATGTGCAGGTGCCCATGGGCCCCGCCGCGCTCGTCGTTGATGGTGAAGGTGATGTCGACGTACGGGTACAGCGTCGCTGCGCCATCGAAGTAGTCGGCGGTGGCGAACCGGATCCGGTACGTCCCGGGATCCAGCGGAGTGGTGAAGCGGTAGCGGCCGTCGGCGTCGGTGGTACCGGTCTCGATGGCGGGTGCCGTGTCGGACGTACTGTCGGACGCTGCGTTGGAGACTGCGCTGAACAGCGCGAACGCCAGCCCGGCGGCGGGCAGACCGGTGGTGGTGTTCAGGACGTGGGTGGACAGGCTCATGTCGTCACCTCGCTGACTCCGCTGGCTTCACGCACCGTGCCGTCGTCCTCGGTGACGAATCCGCGCAGACGCAGTTGATTGATGGCGTCGAGGTGGCGGAGGACGAACGGCCACTCCTCCTCGGGCTCGTGGGCCAGGCGCACGACGAGGTTGTCGAGGATCTGCCGGGAGTCCTTCCCTGCGGCCCGGACGAGGAAGTTCCAGCCGAACTTCTCCCGGTAGGTGGGTTGCAGATTACGGATGGAGGTCATCTCACCGTTCTCACCCTGGTCCTCGGCGGCAGTGGCCTGTTCCGCTGCCGAGCGGGAGCCGGACTCGACCGTTCCGCCGATCGGCGGGTGGGCGTTGACGGACTCGAGGACGGTCCCGTCGTCCTGCTCGTGAAGCAGAACGGATGCCGCACCACAGAGAGCGTCGATGGTGGCGATGGGGCGGGCGGCGGCCACGGCGGTGGCGAGGTCGCGGCTGGCGAAGAGTCCGGTCAGCTGGTCGACAAGTTCGGACGCCTCCATGGCGTTGAACTGCGTCACCGTCACTCCGACCGGGGTTGAGGTCACTGAGGATGTCATGGGCCTCAGTGTGATGGAGCGGTGTTTCTGGCTAGTAACCCCGTGGTTTCTCCGCAACGAAACCTCTGGGGCCCGCTTTTCAGCGACAAAACCCGAGGTGCTCCCTCGACGAGCCGCGTCCCCCCGACCGGCTCAGACAGTGATGTTGGCGAAGTTGGTGATGCCGATCAGGCGTCGACGGTCTCAGACTCTGCGCCATCCTTGTCACCGGTCAACACCGCATAGCTGATCCCGGCGATCGCCGCACCAAGCAGCGGGGCGACGATGAACAGCCACACCTGGCCGAGAGCGTCCCCACCGGCGAACCAGGCGACACCGAGCGAGCGGGCCGGGTTGACCGAGGTATTGGACACCGGGATCGAGATCAGGTGAATCAGGGTCAGGGTGAGACCGATGGCCAGCGGCGCGAAGCCGGCCGGGGCCTTCTTCGAGGTCACCCCGAGGATGACCCACAGGAACACCGCGGTCAGCACGACCTCGGCGACCAGGACGGCGGCCATCGAGTAGCCGTCGGGCGAGAACTCACCGTAGCCGTTGGTGGCGAAGCCGGACTCTGAGGCACTGAAGCCGTCCTTCCCGCTGGCGATGACGAAGAGGACACCACCGGCCGCACTCGCGCCGATGATCTGGGTGACCCAGTAGGGCACCACAGCGGACCATTCAATGCGCTTGGCGACGGCGCAGCCCAGGGTGACCGCCGGGTTGAAGTGGGCGCCGGAGATATGGGCCAGGGCGTAGGCACCGGTCACCACGGTGAGGCCGAAGGCGAGGGCGACGCCGAGGAAGCCGATGCCCATGTTGATGGTGCCGTCGGAGATCACGCTGGCGGCGAGGACGGCCGAACCACAGCCGCCGAAGGTCAGCCAGAAGGTGCCGAGGAACTCGGCCCAGAGGCGGTTACTCATCGAAGGGGTCTGCATGAGGAGTTCTCCTGTCATGTGTCATATGACGTTGTGCAGTGTGGCGCAGCGCCATGCGGATGGACGTAACCACATCAGTCACACCTGTAACATCCGCCTTTTGAGAAGTAGCATGTTTGCCGCCAAAAGGGAACCCTTCCGTTCGACCCCCTGACCATTGCGGAGTCACCTAACCCCCTGCTGGGCCGGTACCGGAATACGCCCGGAGCCCCACAGGTTGGGGATAGTGGATGTGAACCACAGCGAAAGGACAGCCCCTTCATGACCTCCCCCATGACCTCACTCTTCGACCCCCTCGACGCCGGCGACCTGCACCTGGACAACCGGGTGACCATGGCCGCACTGACCCGCCAGCGCGCCGGCGAGGACGGCATCCCCACCGACCTGCACGTCGAGTACTACAGCCAGCGTGCCTCGGCCGGTCTGGTGGTCACCGAGGGAACCTTCCCCGCCTTCAGCAACCGTGCCTTCCCCGGCCAGGCCGGCATCGCCAATGACGAGCATGCCGAGGGTTGGAAGCGCGTCGCCGAGTCCGTGCACGCCAAGGGCGGCACCCTGGTCATGCAGATCATGCACGGCGGACGCACCTCCCACCCCGACCTGCTGCGCGGGGCCGAACCTGAGGCCCCGAGTGCGATCGCCGTCGGCGGGCCGGTCCGCGGCTTCTCCGGCAAGGCCGAGGGTGGTGTGCCCCGGGAGCTCGGCACCGAGGAGATCCCGCGGATCATCGAGGAGTTCACCTCCGCCGCCCGCCGCGCCATCGACGCCGGTGTCGACGGTGTGGAGATCCACAGCGCCAACGGCTACCTGCTCCACGAGTTCCTCGGGGCGTCCTCCAACCACCGCACCGACGCCTACGGCGGCTCTCCGGAGAACCGGGCGCGGCTGACCACCGAGGTCGTGGCTGCGGTCGCCGCCGAGATCGGTGCTGGACGCACCGCCGTGCGTATCTCCCCCGAGCACGGCATCCAGGGTGTGCTGGAGGACGACCGTCAGGACGTCCTGGCCACCTACGATGCGCTGATCGACGGCCTCAACGAGGTCGGCCCGGCCTACCTGTCGGTGCTGCACAAGGACATCGACGGTGACCTGGTCGCGCACCTGCGCGGGCGCTTCGACGGCGCGTTCCTGCTCAACAGTGGTTTCTCGAAGATCACCGGGCAGGACGAAGCGTCCCACATCGTCGAGGACGACCTGGCGGACGCCGCGGTTGTCGGACGCAACCTCATCGCCAACCCTGACCTGGTGCGGCGCTGGAGGGACGGTCTGGAACTCAACGTGCCGGACCAGACCACCTTCTACGCCCCCGGGGCGAAGGGCTACACCGACTACGCCTTCGCGGAGTAGGGGCCACCGGCCCACACAGGGCCAGGGCGGGCCTCAGAGGTTGTGGCGGATGGCTTCGGCCAGCACGTCCAGCCCCTCCTGCAGCAGATTCCCCCTGATCACCAGCGGCGGCAGCAGTCGGATGACATTGCCGTCGAGACCACAGCTGAGCACCAGCACCCCGGC
>DHKFJ23503__coassemble_735_pt1 | contig 22257 bp, 21 predicted proteins | sample DHKFJ23503__metabat2_low_PE_011 | metagenome-assembled genome bin DHKFJ23503 | reverse complement strand
GATGTTGACGCCGTGCGCACCGAGCGCCGGGCCGACGGGCGGAGCCGGGTTGGCGGCGCCAGCCTGGATCTGCAGCTTGATCAGGCCAGTGACCTTCTTCTTCTTTGCCATTGTCAATACCTCATTCACGTGGTACCAGGTGCGCGCCGATGGCTCAGCGGACACACCTGACCGGATGCCGGCCTTGATGCCGGCCACCGGGTGGGATGTTTTCCTTGCAGCTGGGCCGTACCGTCCGGACACGCCGGGCAGGTCATGGACACAGCAACGGTGAAACTCTAGTTGAGCTTCTCAACCTGGTCAAATGCCAGGTCGACCGGGGTCTCACGGCCGAAGATCGAGACCAGGGCCTTGAGCTTCGAGTTCGTGGCGTCGATCTCGGAGATGGTCGCCGAGACCGAGGCGAAGGGACCGGAGAGGACGGTGACGGACTCGCCGACCTCGAAGTCCACCTCGACCTGCTCGGCCGCCGGGGTCGGAGCCATGGCGACACCGGTGTCGCTGACGTCCACTCCACCGGTCGCGCTGTCGGTGTCCTCGGTGGATTCTTCTGCCTTGGCGGCCTCCGGCGGCAGCAGGAACTTGGCGACCTCACGGATCTTCACCGGGGTCGGCTGGCCCTCGTTGCCGACGAAGGAGGTGATGCCCGGGGTGTCACGGATGACCGACCATGAGGCGTCGTCCAGCTCGATACGGACCAGGACGTAGCCCGGGAGCAGCTTGCGCTTGACGCGCTTGCGCTTGCCGTCCTTGATCTCGGTGACCTCCTCGATCGGCACGACGACCTCGTGGATCTGCTGGTCGACACCGAGGGTGCGGGAACGGGTCTCGAGGTTGGTCTTCACCTTGTTCTCGTAGCCGGAGTAGCACTGGATAATGTACCAGTCGCCGTCGAGCTTCTTCAGGGCGCGCATGAACTCCCGCAGGCGGGTCTTGTAGGCGTCCATGGCGGCGTCCTCGACGCTGGGGGCGGCGGCGTCAGCGGCGGCGTCGTCAGCGTTCTCGGCGGAGGCGTCGCCGAGGGCCTGTGCGGAGGCCTCCAGGGAGGCATCGGCGTTGGTGTCGGCGTTGGCGCCGGCGAGCTCGTTGACAGCCTGCTGGACGTCGTCCTGCGCGGCGGCGGCGAGGCCCTCCGCGGTCGTGGTGTCGTGGGTCGTGTCGTCACTCATGATGTGATCTTCTCCAAGGTGTACTTGAGGGTGTACTAGAGGATGTACTAGAAGGTTTCCAGGGGCCGGAGCAGTGGACGGACAAAGGGTGCTGCATGAAAAATCCGCCTCGCCGTAAGGCGGAGGCGGACATCATCTGGGGGCTAGTGTAGCACGCTCAGAGGCCGAACATGAACTCGATTCCCTCGCCGGCGAGGAGGTCCACACCGGTGCACAGGGCGGTGATGAAGATCAGGAAGACCAGGGTGACGATCGAGTAGGTGACCATCTCGCGGCCGGTCGGCCAGATGACCTTCTTCATCTCGGAGCCGACGGAGCGGGGGAACGCCAGGACGCGAGCGCCGGCGCCCTTGCCGGAGGTGGCGTCCTCGCGGGACACTGTGATGTCCGACCCGGCGGAGGACGCACCTGCGGGCGTCTCCTGGGAGTTGCTGACCTGACGCTTGCCGGACGGTCGCAACGGAGAACCGCCGACGTTGTCGTTACGGTCGGCGTTGTTCTTGTCGTCACTCACGAAATATCCGCTCCTGTGGGGGTTGTGCACCCCGGGGGCGACGGCGGTGATTTCACCGGCCAGCCGCACACCCGGGGTGCGTCTGCAGGGGCGACAGGACTTGAACCTGCAACCTGCGGTTTTGGAGACCGCTGCTCTGCCAATTGAGCCACGCCCCTTTGCGATGCGCCCACCAGCTTACCCCAGCACCTCGGCAGAGGTGTGGTAGCGCTGTGACACGCCACTTCGCGGCACCGTCGTAACGGCACCGCAGCAGTGTATCAGTCGCCGGACCTGGCAGACAAAAGCCGTGGTCGCTCCGATGGTGGACGAGATCACGGTGCACCTGCGCGCAGGACGCGGGGGACGGCGGAGACGCCGCGATTGCGTGCCGCCGTGGACGCCGGGGACGCCGTGGACGCCGGCCCCTCCTCCGTGTCAGCGCAGCCATTCCATGCAGGTGGCGGCACAACGAAACAACCCCCGCGACATTGTGTCGCGGGGGTTGTTCTCGGGTTATTCTGTAGCGATGCCGGGGATCGAACCCGGGACCTCACGATTATGAGTCGTGCGCTCTAACCATCTGAGCTACACCGCCAGGGCCATTCGTACCGGCCGCAACCGGTCAACCCGGCGTGTGCCTCAAAATGACTTGAGCCCCCTGACAGAATCGAACTGTCGACCTTTTCCTTACCATGGAAACGCTCTGCCGACTGAGCTAAGGGGGCGTGCTCCACTGTTCGCACTTCCCAACATCTCTGTTGTTCCGTGCCCCAGCTCCTGAAGCCTGAAGTAGAATAACCAGAGCATGCTGCATTGCACAAATCTGCAGCTAGAACCCCAGAAATAGTGCCGTCTTGAGGTGCCTTCCCGCATAGGTGCGCGCATCTCGCGGAGAACGGCCCTCCTACGCCCACTGTGAGCCCCTCCTGACAGGCCGGGCGCCCCGGGTCACCAACTCCAAGCCCAGATCGACCCGAAGTGAGCATGAATCCCGCGAATCCCGGCACTCAACGGATCCATGCTCAGTTCGGGTCGTTGACTGCGGGGCACCCTTCGCGAGATGGCCCTCGCGGGGCAGCAAACACCGAGAACCCTGTCCGGCCGGGCGGGATCCCCTCCCCTTCCGCCTGACGGGCCCCCTCCCCTTCCACGCCGCACCGTCCCCGGGGACACAGTGCCCGGACATGCAGAAAGCCCGTGGAGTGTTTCCACTCCACGGGCAGTTGTGCCAGGTAAAGGATTCGAACCTTTGAAGGCAATGCCGGCGGATTTACAGTCCGCTCCCTTTGGCCGCTCGGGCAACCTGGCGTGCGCTGCATACACTACTACGAACAGACCATACTGCCGCAAATCGCCAGGTCACAGCTCTGTTACGGACGCTGTGTCTGTCGCAGTCGCCACGCCGACCCTCTCATCATACGATGTGGTGCGCGACGGTTCTCGACGGTTCTCGACGGTGCGCGGCAGTGCGCGGCAGTGCGCGGCAGTGCGCGGCAGTGCGCGCCGGTCCCTGCACCGGTGATGTCAGAAACGTGGGACCAATCGTCGTGATCCGCGCCCAGGAACAGCAAACGGTCCCACCTTTCTGACAGGGGGGACGGTGGAGGGCGCACAGGGACGGGGAGCGGACAACGGGGGCCCGGCCAACCAACTCGGCAGAGAATCAGCCCAAGCGCTGCAGCGAGAACTCCATCAGCTGACGCAAGGCATCGGTCGCCGGAGCGTCCGGCAGTTTCGCCAGTTCGTCCTCGCCGTAGCCGCGGTAACGCTCCACGACCTCCTCGGCCCGCTGACGCCCCCCGGACGCCCGGATGAGCGTCAACGCTTCATCCACCAGGGCATCGTCGGTCACCGGGCCGGTGAGAAGCTCACGCAACCGCTCACCGCCGGCGTTGTCCTCGTTCATCGCGTAGAGCACCGGCAGGGTGAACACGCCCTCGCGCAGGTCGGTCCCGGGGATCTTGCCGGAGTCCTCCGGGTCGGACCAGATGTCGATGATGTCGTCGACGATCTGGAACACCTGACCCATGTGGCGACCGAACCGGAACAGCGCATCGCGGTGCTCCGCGGCCGCCCCGCTGTGCAGTGCGCCCAGGTAGCCGGCGGAGGCGATGAGCACACCGGTCTTCTCCTGGATGACCTGCAGGTAATGCTCGACGGCATCCGCCCCCTCGGTCGCCCCGACGGTCTCGCGCATCTGCCCGGTGACCAACTCACCGAAGGTGTCCGCGAAGTGCCGGACGGTATCGGTGCCCAGGTCGGCCATCAGCCGGGAGGCGACGGCGAAGATGTAGTCGCCCGCGAGGATGGCCACCGAGTTCGACCAGCGTGCGTTGGCGCTCGGCGCCCCGCGGCGACGGTCGGCCTCGTCCATCACGTCATCGTGGTAGAGGGTGGCCAGGTGGGTCAGTTCGACAACCACGGCGGCATCGATGACGGCGGCGTCCACCTCGGCGGCGTCGCGCTGCTCGCTGGGGGCATTCTTCCCGTACTCGGCGGCGAGAAGGGCGAACATCGGGCGGAAGCGCTTTCCGCCGGACAGGGCGAGGTGACTGATCTTGTCGGTGAGGAAGGTCTCCCCGGCCGACAGGACCTCACGGAGGCGTGCTTCGACGCGGTCCAGGCCGTCCGGAATGGCCACGTTGAGGGCCTCGTCCCCGAGGTCGAGTCCCGCACGCGCATCCGAGTTAGTGCTTGCCATGAGTTACGTCGCCCTTGTTCCTCTGATGTCCGTCTGAAAGTTCACGTCGTGCGCATCCCCGGCGGCTCTCCACGTGCCGGTTCGTTCACTCACGCTACTGTAGACCAGCGACACGGGGCCAACATAAGCGAATACCGCCCTGTGTACCGGACGTGCACTACGCGACAGAATGAACAGAATGAGCAGACGATGACTGAAACACCTGGGACGGCTCCCCTGCCTGGCCACGAGCACCGCCACGAACGCTGCGATGTCCTGGTCGTCGGCGCCGGTCCGGCCGGTGCCGCCGCTGCACACGCTGCCGCCCAGGCTGGGTGGGACGCCCTGCTGACCGACATGCAGTCCTTCCCCCGCGACAAGACCTGCGGTGACGGTCTGACGCCGCGGGCGGTCGGCGCGCTGGAGAAGATGGGGGCCGGGCACCTGTTGGACGAGGCGTCCAGCCCGGCGATCAGGGGTCTGAAGCTGCATGGTTTCGGCGGTTCGGTGGCCGCGCCGTGGCCGGAGCACCCGTCGTTCCCGCCCCGCGGTGCGGCGATCGCGCGGTCGTCGTTGGACAATTCCCTGGTGGAGTTCGCGGTGGCGTCCGGCGCCCGCCTGTTGACCGGCGTGAAGGCGGTCGACACCGAGCATGACCTGGTCGCGGGGGCCCGTCGGGTGCGTTCGGTGCGTTTCCGTTCGGCAGGACGCGCTGCCGGACGTACCGGCGCCACGTCAGGACGCTCCGGCAGTGCAGGACGCGGCGACGTCACCGTCGAGTGCCGGTTCCTGGTGCTCGCCGAGGGCGTGCGCAGTGGTCTGGCGAAGACGCTGGGTACCCGCTGGCATCGCGGACTGGTGCACGGCGTGGCCGCGCGGTCGTACTGCACCACCCCGTTCGGCGATGAGCCGTGGATCCACTCCCACCTGGAGTTGCGTGACGCTGAGGGGACCGCACAGCCGGGGTACGGCTGGATCTTCCCGCTGGGCAACGATGCCTGTACCAGCACCGCCGGCAGCGGCGGGGCCGGTAACAGCACCGCCGACAATGGCGGTGGTGATGCCGACGCGACCTCCGGTTCCGTGAATCTGGGCTGTGGTGCGCTGTCGACCGACAGCCGGCCGGCTAAAGTCAATGTGCGCAAGCTGCTGACGGGCTATGCCGACCAGTGCCGCGAGGAGTGGCAGCTCGGGCAGCCGCAGGACATCGCCAGTGCCCTGTTGCCGATGGGTGGGGCGGTGAGCCGGGTCGCCGGGGTGAACTGGGCGGCGATCGGCGACACCGCCGCGCTGGTGAACCCGCTCAACGGCGAGGGTATCGACTATGCGTTGGAGTCGGCGTCCGACCTGGTGGCGATGTTGGATGACGCCACCTTCTCCCCCGAGGGCCTGACCCACATGTGGCCGGCGCATCTGCGCGAGCACTACGGCGACGCCTTCTCGCTGGCCCGTCGGCTGGCGATGCTATTGACCATGCCCGGACTGCTGTCGGCCATCGGCCCGATAGGCCTGCGCGGCCCGCTGGCGCCGGCGGTGATGGGGTCGGCAGCACGCCTGATGGGCAACCTGATCACCCCGGACGACCGGGACCTCACTGCGCGCCTGTGGCTGGGTGCGGGACGGCTCAGCAACCACGTCGACCGGATCTTCCGGCAGGACGCCCGACCGCTGTTCGGGTAGCTACACCGACCCAGACCGTCTTATACCGGCTTGGTGGCGCTGTGCAGCGCGGCGATGCCGAAGGTAAGGTTCTGCCAGCCGGCGCCCTCCCAACCACTGTCGTTGACCAGACGGGCCAGGCCCTCCTGGTCGGGCCAGGCGCGGATCGACTCGGCGAGGTACACGTAGGCCTCCGGGTTGGACGACACCGCCGTCGCCACCGCCGGCAGCGCCTTCATCAGGTACTCCATGTAGATCGTCCGGAACACCGGCACGATCGGGGTGGAGAACTCGCACACGGTCAGCTTGCCACCGGGCTTGGTCACCCGGGCCATCTCGCGCAGTCCGGCCGCCGGGTCGACGATGTTGCGCAGCCCGAAGCTGATGGTGACGGCGTCGAAGGTGTTGTCGGGGAACGGCAGGTTCATACCGTCGCCGCAGACCTTCGGCACGTCACGGTGGGCACCGGCGGCCAGCATCCCCTTCGAGAAGTCGCAGGCCACACACCATGCTCCAGAGTCGCTGAGTTCGACGGTGGACACCGCGGTACCGGCGGCGAGGTCGAGTACCTTGTCGCCGGGGGCGAGGTCGAGGCGGCGGCGGGTGCGCTTGCGCCACAACCGGTCCTGCCCGAAGGACAGGACGGTGTTGGTGATGTCGTAGTTCTTGCCGACGGCATCGAACATGCGGGCGACGTCGTTCGGGTTCTTCTCTAGGCTGGCGCGTGACACGGGAGTCAAGCCTAGCCGACCGGACGCACCGGGCGAACTGACCGCCGTTTCCGCAGCGTCAGCTCACCGGGACGTTCGGAGCGTCCTGCCGGTCGTGTCCGGTGTCGCCGGTCGCCTCACGGTAGTGCCCCAGCAAGGCATCGCACAGGCCCGGCCAGGTGCGTGGAAGCACCCCGGCCCGGGCACGCTCCCGGAAACTGTAGTGGTCCCCGCAGGTCAGCCGGTCGACCGCACCGGGAAGGTCGGCCTCGAAACGGGCGACCTCCAGCAGCTCCCCGGTGACACCGTGGTCGATGAGGTCCACCGGCCCTCCGGCGTTCGGGGCGATCGACGGCACCCCGCTGGCCAGCGCCTCCTGCAGCGACTGGCAGAAGGTCTCGAACTCGCCGGTGTGGACGAAGACATCCAGGCTGGCGTAGGCCTCTGCCAGCTCGATACCGTGCAATTCGCCGGTGAATACCGCGTCGGGCAAAACCCGTTGCAGTCTGGCCCGCTCCGGCCCGTCACCGACGACCACGAGTTGGATGTCGGGACTGTCCACCAGGGCACGCAGTCGTTCCACGTGCTTCTCGCTGGCGAGGCGTCCGACGTAGCCCACGACTCGCCGGTCCGCGGTGCCGTCGTAGCGTTCACCGAGCCAGGTACGACGCAACTTCTCATTGCGCCGGTCCGGGGTGAAGCGTTCGGCGTCGACGCCGCGTCCCCAATGGCGGATGCGCTGCACACCGCGCGCCTCCAGCTCGGTGATGGTCGCCGAGGACGGTGCCAGGGTCAGTGCCGCACGGTTATGGATCATCCGTACCAACCCCCATGCTGCGCTGGTCAGCGGGGCCAGGTTGTAGCTGGCGGCGAAACCGGGCACGTCGGTCTGGTACACCGCGACAGTCGGTATCCCCAGCTTCTTCGCGGCGACGGTACCGGCGGCACCCAGGACGAACGGGCTGGCCAGGTGGACCACGTCCGGTTGATAGTCGCGCATCACGGTCAGCACCTTGCGCGACGGCACACCCACCGGCAACGAGTTGACCACCGGCAGGGACAACGCCGGCACATGCACGACGGGAAATCCGGCGTACTCGTGGACCGACCCCTGCCCCTTCACGCCCGCCGGGGCGATGACCAGGGCATCGTCCCCGGTGGTACGCAGGTGCTCCAGCACGCGCAGAACAGAATTGACGACCCCGTTGACCACGGGCAGGAAGCTCTCGGCGACGATGAGGACACGCATGGGGCTACTCTGACATGGCCTGGTTGCCGGAGGATGGACGGGCAGTGAACTTCCCGCCGAACTTCTCACCGGTGCGTCTCACCCACCGCCAGCGGACCACCAGCAACAGCAGGACGGTCACCGCCGCACCGATGGCCCACACCGACAGTGCCGGCAGGATCGACAGGGTCCAGGAACGACCCATGACCTTGACGTTCTCAGTGTCGGAGCGCTGGTACTCCACCCACACCCGCTCGCCCTCGTTCAGGCCGGTGGGGTACTTCAGGCCGCGGTCCGGGGAGTGGTAGACCGCCTCGCTGTCGCGGTAACGCACCAGTACCTTGGACTGCTCGCCGAAGGTCCCGTTGCCGGGGTCGACGACCTCGGCGACGGCCACGCCACGGTCCCGGGAGATCTGCCAGTCACCCAGTGCGGCATTGGCGACGAGCATCCCGCTGACTGCGGTGACCAGGACGAACAGGCCGAGAATCAGCTGAATGGTTCGCCTGTACCACACCTTGACCGAGACCCCCAGGATGGTCGTCATCCAGCACTCCCGGGCGTGCCGCGTGAGTCGGTGGCGCCGAGGGTGGTCCGGGCGGCGAGTTCGGCATGGATCCGGGCCCGCGGTCCACGACTGACCACGGCTTCGATGACCATCATCCCGCCGGTACCCTCGGCGTGGTTCTCGAGCTCCAGACGCAGCTCTTCGAGAGTCTCGACCCGGTGGTGCTCCACACCGTAGCCCTCGCACAAAGCGCGCAGGTTCGCCGCGGTGGGGGTGGCGAAGACGCGGTCGAAGACGTCGGTGCCGTCGGCGAAGGTGCGCAGGGCGTCCCGTCCGGTCTCCAGCGTCTCGAAGATCGCCCCGCCGTCGTCGTTGGCGACGACGATGACCAGGTTGTCCGGGCGCGGTTCGGCGGGGCCGAACTCCAGTCCGTTGATGTCGTGCAGGAAGGTCAGGTCGCCAAGCAGTGCGACAGTGCGCGGGGCGCGGACGAGGTCGGGTTCGGCACTGGCGTGGGCCAGGGCCACACCGACGGCGGTGGAGACCGTGCCGTCGATGCCGGACGCCCCACGGTTGGCGATCGCGGTCACGCCCGGGAACGGCAGGCCGGCCAGCGAGGCGTCGCGGACCGGGGAGGACGCCCCGAGGACCAGTGCGTCCCCGTCGGCGAGGCTGTCGGTGACCGCGGCGGCGACGTGCAGGCCGGTGAAGGAGTTCGACGGTTCGGCGAGGAGGTCGCGCATGGTGTCGGTGGCGACCTCGCTGGCGGCAGCACAGACCTTGAGCCAGCCGCGGGGGTGTTCGCCGGTGACGCTGACCATCCGGCCGTCGCGCTGGTTGGAGTTGACTTGCGGGGCGGTGTCCCGGTCGGTGACGGCGAGGATGTCGATGGCGGGGTCGGACAGCAGCGCGGTGACCCCGCGGTGCAGTGTGGTGCGCCCGACGAGGACGATCTGTTCCGGACGCACCGTCGCACGGTAGTCGTTGTGCGCCTGGTTGCCGCCGTGCCCGGCGGTGACGTCAGCAGTGACGCCGTCGGCGCTGGTGAGCAGTCCGGCTGCGGCCGGATGCACCGGGGTGTCCGGCGCAGGTGCCAGAGGCTCGGCGATGGTGGGGACACCGGCCAGGGCATCGAAGATGCGGTCCGCCCACGCCCGGTCGCGGACCTCCCCGGCGATGACCAGGGTGCGGCGGGAGAGGTCGACGGTGAGGGTGGGCAGGTCGGTCCGGGTGGTGGCAGGATCGGCGTCCGGCGAGGACGCGGCGGTGGCGGTGGTGGTGGTGGTCGTATCGTCCTGCAGCGCTTCTTCCTGCGCGGCACGGGCGGACAGCGTCACCTCGTCGGCGGTCTGCGGGACCAGCGGCGGGGCGAACGGGACGTCCACCTGCACTCCCCCGCGTGCCGTGGCGGCGACAGCCTCGGCCACCGCGCCCCGGACTGCCGTGTCGGCAGCGGCAGCGGTAGCAGCGACCGCAGCATCGATACCGATGGTCGCCACCGCGTGCGAGCCGAAGATCCCCTTCTGGTCGATGGTCTGGTTCGCACCGGTGCCGAGCATCTCCCACGGCCGGTTCGCCGACAGGACCATCAGCGGCACCCCACTGGCGGTGGCCTCCACCATCGCCGGCAGACAGTTCGCCACTGCAGTTCCGGAGGTCATCACGATCGGAACCGGCCGGTAGGAACGTCGCGCCAGGCCAAGGGCCAGGAAGGACCCCGAGCGTTCGTCGATGCGCACGTGCAGACGCAGCCGTCCGGTACGGGACGCCTCGGCCAGCGCCAGCGCCAGCGGAGCCGAACGGGAACCGGGGCAGACCACGGCATCTCGGACCCCGGCCTCGACCAGCGCATCGACGATGACAGCGGCGACGCGGGTCGCAGGGGCTACGGCGGAGTCGCCGGCGTCTCCGGAGTCGGAGCCAACGGTGGAGTCTTCATTCACCCCTCTGACGCTACCCGGCGCGGTGGTCAGACGAGGAACCATGCCGCCCCGGGGCGCGATAGTCCGGGGCGCTATTGTCCGGGGTGCGGGCCGAGGGATGGTCAGCCGGCGACGGCGGCGGCGAGGTAGTGCCCGGTCAGGCTCGACGGGGCCGCTGAGGACACGGGGTCGGCCCCGGCCCCTGCTTCAGCCTCGGACCAGACCTCGGACTGTACCACCAGCTCGGCGGGAGTTCCGGTGAAAACAACTGTGCCGCCCTCGTGACCAGCACCCGGGCCGACGTCGATGATCTGGTCGGCCGCGGCGATCACCGCGAGATTGTGCTCGATGACGACCAGGCTGTGGCCGTCGTCCACCAGTGACTGCATCATCGTGACCAGCGTTCCGGTGTCCGCCAGGTGCAGACCCGAGGTCGGCTCGTCCAGCACGATGACCGAACCGTTCAGCCCCTCCCCGATCTTCGCGGCGAGCTTCAGACGCTGACGCTCACCACCGGACAGGGTGTTCAGCGGCTGGCCGAGCCGCAGGTAGTCCAGGCCGACCTGCACCAGCCGGTCGAGCACGGCAATCACCGCGCGGGTGGCGGCATTGCCTGCACTCTTGCTCTTGCCGCCGCCAGCACAGCCGGCCACCTCCTCGGCGAAGTACTCCCGGGCACCGCGCACGGTCATGTCGAGGACGTCGCTGACGGTGCGTCCGGCCAGGGTGAACTCCAGGACCTCGGGGCGGAACCGCTTGCCACCGCACTCCTCACAGGTCGCGGCGACCCCGGCCATGATCGCCAGGTCGGTGTAGACCACGCCGAGCCCGTTGCACGTCGGGCAGGCGCCGGTGGAGTTCGGGCTGAAGTGCGCCGGGGTGGCACCGGCGTCCTTGTTGGCGCGGGCGAAGAGCTTGCGGATGTCATCGAGCATGCCGGTGTAGGTCACGGGCGTGGAACGCCGGGAACCGCGGATGCCGGACTGGTCGACGACGGTGACGTCGGAGCGTCCTGCCAGGCCACCGTGGACCATCGAGGACTTGCCGGAACCGGCGACGCCGGTGACCACGGTGAGCACGCCGAGCGGGACGTCGACGGCGATGTCCTGCAGGTTGTTGTCATTGAGGTGCTCAAGGCTGATGTGCCCGGTGGGGGTGCGGATGCTCTCGCGCAGCGACAGGCCAGCCTCCAGGGAGCGGGCGGTGGTGGTGTCGGCACCCAGCAGTTCGGAGTAGCTCCCGGTGAAGACGACCTCGCCACCGGCCTCGCCGGAGCCCGGTCCGATGTCCACGACGTGGTCGGCGGCGGCGATGACCTCCGGCTTGTGCTCGACGACCAGCACGGTGTTGCCCTTGTCGCGGATGCGCTGGAGCAGCTCGTTCATCCGAACGATGTCGTGCGGGTGCAGGCCGATCGTCGGCTCGTCGAAGACGTAGGTGACGTCGGAGAGTGAGGAGCCGAGGTGGCGGATCATCTTCACGCGCTGCGCCTCACCGCCGGAGAGCGTGCCGGCGGGGCGGTCGAGGCTGAGGTAGCCGAGGCCGACGTCGATGAGGTTGTCGAGCATGGCCAGCAGGTTGCTGCGGACCGGGCCGACGCTCGCGGCGTCGACGGTTACTTCCTGTTCCAGGCCCACGACGAGCTCGCGTAGCTCGGTGACCTGGGTGGAGTTCCACTCGGCGATGGTGCGTCCGGCGACGGTGGCGGTGCGGGACGCTTCCTTCAGTCGCGCGCCGCGGCAGTCGCGGCACGGGCCGGTGGTGCTGATCTTCTCGACGAAGTTGACGATCTGCTTCTGCTTCGGCGGGGTGTCGCGGTCGATCCACAGGCGGCGGATGCGGGTGACCAGGCCGTCGTAGGTGGTGGTGGAGAAACCGGAGTTGTCTTCTTTCGCGACCTTGAGCTTCTGGGTCGGGGCGTAGAGGAAGAACTCACGCTCCTCCTCGGTGAAGTCGCGGACTGGCTTATCCGGGTCGAGCCGGCCGTTGTGGGCGTAGGCGCTCCAGTACCAGTCGCCGACGTTGAACCCCGGCGCGTCGATCGCCCCCTCGTTGAGGGTCTTGTCCTCGTCGAGGAAAGTGGACAGGTCGATGTCGGCACCGGTGCCGGTGCCCTCGCAGGTGGGGCACCAGCCTTCGGGCAGGTTGAAGGAGAAGTGGCCGGACGCCCCGACGTACGGCGTGGACAGTCGGCTGAACAGGATGCGGACCAGGGAGGAGACGTCGGTGGCGGTGCCGACGGTGGAGCGGGAGTTCGCGCCCATGCGCTCCTGGTCGATGATGATCGCCGGGGAGAGGTTCTCGAGCACGTCGACGTCGGGACGCGGCAGGCTCGGCATAAAGCCCTGGACGAAGGCGCTGTAGGTTTCGTCGATCAGGCGGCGGGACTCGGCGGCCACAGTGCCGAAGACCAGGGAGGACTTGCCCGATCCGGAGACTCCGGTGAATACGGTAAGGCGTCGTTTAGGGATGTCGACGTCGATGTTCTTCAGGTTGTTGGCGCGGGCACCACGGACGTGGATGGTGTCGTGGGAGTCGGGGGACGCAACGGACAAGTCGTGGACGGGGTCAGCACTCATTCGTCCCGTTATACCGGACGGTGTCCCCTCGTTCGGGCGGTCGTGCGAGCCACTGTCGACGTCGATGTTCTTCAGGTTGTTGGCGCGGGCGCCGCGGACGTGGACGGTGTCGTGGCTGTCGGAGACGGAACCGTGGGAGGCTCGGCACACTTTCGGTCCGTCAAACCGGAAGCCAGGCGGCTATGAACCCTCCCACATGTCCAGGACGACCACCCCCTCGTCGTCGTCGGGGGCTGGAGGGTTCGTGGGTGTGATCGCACTCCTGGGCACCTCGAACCTCGGGAGACCTGCCAGTGCGCGGTTCTCGTTGGTGGACCTCACGTAACGTCCTTCCAGGTCGGTCGTCCGTCCGGGTCGTCGTTGAGCGTGTCGAAGTTCCGCTGGAAATAGCTCGTCCAGTCGAGAATCTCCTGCGCCAGGTCACCGTTTATGCCGAAGTCCTCGGGTAGCACGTAGGGGCGGTGTGGGTCTGTCGGTTCATAGATCGGGCGACCCCACAGCGAGCTGGGGTGGCCGTGGTCCGGCATAACCTTCAGGATTCGTGGATTCTCACAAGGAGACTCTGATTGATCCATGTCAGGAGGAAACTCCGTTCGCCAGGACGTCCACGAAGTGTTTCAGGTCCCGAACAACCAGTGACGGTTCACCTCGGCAGCAGTACATTCTGGCTATGCTGGTACCTATGACTCGCTTTGACCGGATCACCGCCGACCCGGCGATGCAGGGAGGGAAGCCGCACATACGCGATCTCCGAATCGCGGTCAGCATGATTGCGGAGATGGTTGCCGGCGGAAAGACCATCGACACCATTCTTGATGAGTATCCGTACCTTGACCGCGATGATATCCACCAGGCACTTTCTTACACCGCGGCCCTGGCGGACAAAGAGTACTACCTGGACACTCAGCGGCCAGCGTGAAATTCCTTCTCGACGAGAACCTGTCGCCCCGACTCGCATCTTCGATTCCTGGGGCACATCACCTTCGCGATCTGCTGACAACCGGCATCGGTGATCTGGACATTATCGACTTCGCCGCAACACACGGCATGACGATCATCTCCCCGTGCTCGCCGGTCTCGGGACGCCACTTCCGGATCGTGTAGCTGCGGTTGACGGCGAGTTCGTCGGTCGGCCAGTCGAGGACGCCGGCGTTCTGCGTCGGCGCCGGTGTCGGGGCATCCGCCGGAAGGTCAGCGTGACGAAGGCCGACCTTGCAGTGGTCGTCGAAGCCATCCCAGTGGATCTCGTCGACGGGGTATCCGTTGGCCGCGGTGTGGGCCTTCAGCTCCGGGCCGCCGAGGGTGATCCGGCGCATGCCGGGGGTCACGTCGTCGACGCGCAGGACCTGTAGGGTCCGCGTGGTGATCGGGTGGATGGTCATGGGGCGCAATGAGCGGGGCATGATGTGATTTCCACCAGCGTTAGGTCACCCTTATAAGGGGGTCGATGATGCTGCCCCCGGAACCCCCTTCCGAGGTCAGCCCGCAAGCACCGCGTAGGACGCCGCCAGCCGGTCCAGCCACCAGTCCTTCCTCGCGGCCGGGGACGCCAGCGCGTCCAACCGGTCAGGCTGCGGCACCAACTGCTCCACCGCCAGGTGACCGTCCACGATCTCGCGGGGCCCGCAGACATCCTCCGCGTACAGCGAGCCGGTCGCCAGGCCCGCCGCCTGCGGGGCGGCGACCAGGTACTCGTCATCGGCGTACTGCGGCAACGACGCCGTCGCCAACAACCCGGCGTACATGCCCACGGCAGACTCCAACGCCGAGGACACCGTCACGGCGACGCCGTAGCGTCCGACCTCCTCGGCGATGCGACGTACCGCCGACACCCCGCCCAGCGGCGCAGCCTTGAGCACAGCGACATCGCAGGCGCGTGCCTGCACGACGGCCAGCGGGTCGGACGCCTTGCGGATCAGCTCGTCGGCGGCGACGCGTACCAGCATCCCGCGGGCGCCGAGGCGACGGCGCAGCTCGGCAAGTTCTTCCACAGTGGCGCAGGGCTGCTCCATATAGTCCAGTGGGCCGCCACCGCGGGAGGGACCAGTCAGCGCGACGGCTGCCTCGAAAGCCTCGTCAACGCTCCAGCCGGCGTTGGCATCCACCCGGATAGCGATGCCGGGGCGTGCCTCGCGCACCGCGGCGACCCGGGCGATGTCGTCGGCCAGGGCCTGGCCGCGCTCGGCGACCTTCACCTTCGCGGTCATACAGCCGGGGTAGCGCTCCAGCAGCCGCGGGACGGCCTCCGGGTCGGCGGCGACGTCCACCGCCGGGATCGTGGCGTTGACCTCCACGGACGTCAGCGCCGCAGCGGGCGGCTCACCCCAGCCGAGCTCCACCGCACAGCGCAGCCAGCGGGACGCCTCCTCCGCCTCGTACTCCAGGAACGGCGACCACTCCACCCAGCCGTTCGGCGCCTCGACCAGCATGACCTCGCGCTCGGTCACCCCGCGGAAGGGCACACGCAGCGGGCAGGTGACCACGCGGGCGCGGTCGCGGACATCGTCGAGGGCGGGGAGCGTGGGAAGGCCGGGAATCGCGGGAATCTCCATGCCCACACCCTACGATGGCAGCATGACCAACAACCCCTTTGACCCGACGCAGTGGCGCGAGTTCCCTGGCTTCGACTTCGACGACATCACCTACCACCGGCACGCCGGCGAGGGCCGCGAGAACGGCATCGTGCGCATCGCCTTCGACCGTCCCGAGGTGCGCAACGCCTTCCGTCCGCACACCGTCGACGAGCTCTACCGGGCCCTCGACCACGCCCGCCGCTCCCCCGACATCGGTACCATCCTGCTAACCGGCAACGGCCCCAGCTCCAAAGACGGCGGCTGGGCGTTCTGCTCCGGCGGCGACCAGCGCATCCGCGGACGCTCCGGGTACCAGTACGCCTCCTCCCACGACTCGGATGTGGAACAGGCCGACGCCGGGGGTGTGGACGAGGCACGCGTGAAGGCCGAGGGAGGACGCCTGCACATCCTCGAGGTGCAGCGGCTGATCCGCACCATGCCGAAGGTCGTCATCGCCGTGGTCAACGGTTGGGCCGCCGGTGGCGGACACAGCCTGCACGTGGTCTGCGACCTGACCCTGGCCTCCCGCGAGCACGCCCGCTTCAAGCAGACAGACGCGGACGTCGGATCCTTCGACGCCGGCTACGGCTCGGCCTACCTGGCCAAGCAGGTCGGCCAGAAGTTCGCCCGCGAGATCTTCTTCCTCGGAGAGTCCTACGACGCCGAGACGATGCACCGGATGGGCGCGGTGAACAGGGTCGCCGACCACGCCAAGCTGGAGAACACCGCCATCGAGTGGGGACGCAAGATCAACGGCAAGTCCCCCACCGCCCAGCGAATGCTGAAGTTCGCCTTCAACCTCTCCGACGACGGGCTGATGGGCCAGCAGGTCTTCGCCGGCGAGGCCACCCGCCTGGCGTACATGACCGACGAGGCCGTGGAGGGCAAGGAGGCGTTCCTGGAGAAGCGCGCGCCGCGGTGGGACGAGTTCCCCTACTACTACTGAACCGATACCCGACGCCGGCACCGAACCGGCGCAGTCCCTCCACCGGCCCCGCACAGTCCCGTCGCCGGACCGCCACTGAACCGGTGCAGGAGTGTGAAATATGCCACATCTGCGCGGCGCCCGGTCCGGGCGTCCGCCGGCCGCAGTAACGACTTTCCCATCAGGGGCCGCCGGTGAATCCCGGTCACCATTCAGACCAAGATGAACACAGGGTTGCATAACACAGACAAGTCGGTGAATTCCTTCCCGCCCCCTCGAATCGCTGACCTGCAGGGAATTCGTTGGATATTCCCATAGTCTCCCAGCCCCGCACCAGGATTCACCCACCGACCGCCCCCTACCTGCGAAAACCCGAAAACTCCCCCCGACGAAGCGTGAATTTCCCCACCATTCACCCCGTCCGGAAACACCCCACCCGCCACCACCCCCATCTGGTGGACACCCCTGGTATTTCCCGGCCTGGAGAGAGATTCTCCCTGTGTGACCATTGAGCTACTCATCCTCATCCTCGTGATCGGCACCGCCCTGGCGTTCGACTTCACCAATGGCTTCCACGACACCGCCAACGCCATGGCGACGTCGATCGCCACGAAGGCCCTGAAGCCAAAGACCGCTGTCGCCCTGGCCGCGATCCTCAACCTCGTCGGCGCTTTCCTGTCGGTCGAGGTGGCCAAAACCGTCGCGAGCGGGATCGTCGACCTCGACGCTTTCGACCTCAGCGTCGTCGCCGAAGCCGACAAACTCCTGATGGTGGTCTTCGCCGGACTGATCGGCGGCATCGTCTGGAACCTGGTGACCTGGCTCTTCGGCCTGCCGTCCAGCTCGTCCCACGCCCTGTTCGGCGGCCTGATCGGCGCTGCCATCGGCGCGCTGGGCGTCGCTGGTGTGGAGTGGAACGGCGTGCTCGCCAAGATCGTGCTGCCGGCCCTGGCCGCCCCGATCATCGCCGGCCTGGTCGCCAGCATCGGTACCCGCGGTGTCTACCGGTTCACCCGCAAGACCCGCGAGAATGAGCGCGACAGGTACTTCCGCGCCGGTCAGATCGGCTCGGCTTCCCTGGTCGCCCTGGCCCACGGCACCTCCGACGCCCAGAAGACGATGGGTGTCATCTTCCTCGCACTGGTCGCCTCCGGTCACCTCGAGCAGGCCGCCAATATGCCGTTCTGGGTCACCGCGTCCTGTGCCCTCGCCATCGCCGCCGGCACCTACTCCGGTGGCTGGCGCGTGATCCGCACCCTCGGCAAGGGCCTGGTGGAGATCTCCTCCCCGCAGGGCATGGCCGCCGAGACCTCCTCGGCCGCGATCATCCTGACCTCCGCCCACTTCGGTATGGCCCTGTCCACCACCCACGTCGCCACCGGCTCGATCCTCGGCTCCGGTGTCGGACGCCCCGGCGCCGACGTGCGCTGGGGTGTCGCCGGACGCATGGCCATCGCCTGGGTCACCACCATCCCGATCGCCGCCCTAGTGTCCTTCGGCATCTGGATCATTTCGGACGCCGTGACCTCGGCGACGAACATGGCCGGCGGGGCCCTGGCCGCCTTCGCCATCCTGATCGCCGTCGTGACCGCGATCATCATCAAGGCCCGTAAGCAGCCGGTCCACGCCGACAACGTCAACGCCGACTGGGACGAGCACGGTCTCGCCCCGGAGGCCGCCCACTCCGACTCCGCTGTGGAGTTCGCCGGCGAATCAGCCAGCCTCACCACCGACGTTGCCGACACTGCCGAATCTGCCGGGTCTGCCGATGTCGTGACCGAGGTCGCCGACACCGCCGGCCTCGCCTTGTCCGGTGCCCCCACCGGCGTGCACGACCCCGCTCACTTCGTCGACACCACCGACGCCGCCGCCGACCACCGGAAGGGCCTCTAGACCATGGAACTGTTCAGCGACCTTCTCTCCGTCACCCTCGCCGGTCTCCTCCTCGGCGCCGGCCTGCCGATCCTTTTCGCCATCGGCATCAAGCTCACCGCCCCGGCCCACGCCGACGGTGCCGCTGAGAGCCAGACCTCCGGCCAGATCTCGCCGCTGCGTCGCGGTGCCGCCGGGCTGATCTTCCTGGTGATCATCCTCGCGGTGATCATCGGCCTGCTGTGGATCACCCAGGGCCGTCTGTACGAGGCCTTCGGCTGGGACCTCTTCGGCACCGGCGGAACCTCCGGCCACTAGGTCCTCAGCACACCGAACACACCGGGGCCTCCCCCCCCCACCCACGGCGCGTTTGTCCGGGTCCACTTTTCGGCCACACCAAGGCATGAAAAGGCGGAAAAGTGGACCCGGCGGCACAGCCGGACGCAGCGTCCCCCCACGTCGGAACCGTGCCGGACGCAGCGTCCCCCACCGCCGGTCAGTCCCGATCTCCCGGAGACGTATCATCTCGGTCGAGATCGACGATGGTGTCAGCATATGCATCACAGTGAGCGACGGATCCGCACGGAAACTCCGCGCTGAACTGCATCGTCTTCCGAAATGCTTGACTATCCCCACCATTGAATCTACCCTCTACTAAGTAGACAACCACTCTGGACCACTCTGAAGCACCCTGGAATCGAGGTGACCCCATGATCAACACACTGTCCAAGCTCATCAGCTGGTACCGCTCCCCACTCGACGGAGACACCAGCGGAACCGTCAGCACCGTCCTGGGCGTTCTCCCGACCCGGCCGGAGCGCAGCGACATCGTCGCCCACCTGATCCACGAAGGACACACCCCAGCCACCACCGACGATGTCCGTGCCGCCTTCGCCGTCGTCCACGACCGCGAGGCCACCGACTTCGAGGCGATCCTCGCCTTCGACTTCGTCGACAGTTTCGGCCTGCTGGCCTGAGTATCCCGCGGAGTATTCTGGACAGGGTGACGCTCGAACCCCTGCCTATCTCCCTCAGCCCGGCCAGCGTGCATGCGGCGCTGCCCGTCCTACGCGACTGCCTCGCCGGAGGCCGGGCCGTGCTGCCCATCTCCCCCGATGATGCCGGACGTCACCTCGCCGCCGTCATGGACGCCGGTGAGTCCGGATGCCCCGGAACCCCCGGCACACTTGTGGCATGCACGTCCGGGTCGACCGGGACGCCGAAAGGTGCGGTGCTCACGGCAGACGCACTGACCACCTCCGCCGAGGCCACGGCGTCCTACCTGCGTGAGCGCTACAACGTGGAGCCCGGTCCCTGGCTGCTGGCGCTGCCGCCGCACCACATCGCCGGGGTACAGGTCATCCTGCGCAGCCTGCACGCCGGGTTCGAGCCCGCCGTCCTGCCCGCCGCCGCCCGGTTCACCACCGCGGCCTTCGCCGAGGCCACGGCCCTGCTGCGGATCACCCACCCGCACGAGGACCTCTACACCTCCCTGGTGCCGACCCAGCTGCGTCGGCTGCTGGACGACGCGGACAGGGCGAACACTGCATCCGGTACGCCGGACGAAGTGGCCACCGCCGTGGCCGCGATGGACGGTATCGCCGCCCTGCGGCTCTACTCCGCCATCCTCGTCGGTGGTGCGGCCTGCCCCGACGACCTCGTCGAACGGTGTACGGCAGAGAGGATCCGGATCGTCCGCACCTACGGCTCCTCCGAGACCGCGGGCGGCATGGTCTACGACGGGACACCCATCCCCGGCACCGCCGTGGAGATCGAGGACCCCGACCCCGACGGTGTCGGCCGGGTGCTGCTCAGCGGGCCGACCGTGGCGACCGGCTACCGCAACGTCGACTCCGGCGAGGCCTTCCCCGCCCCGCAGGTCTTCCGCACCAGTGATCTCGGACGCCTCGACGACGGGGTGCTGAACATCCTCGGCCGCGCCGACGGGGCGATCACCAGTGGTGGGCTGAAGATCCTGCCGGAGGATGTCGAACGTGCCCTCGATGCGGCCGGGTTCACCGCCTGTGTCACCGCGCTGCCCGATGAACAGTGGGGGCAGATCGTCGTCGCCGTCGTCGAAGGTGGCGGCCCGGACGCGGATGCTCCAGCCGGGGACATCACCGACCTGGTCCGCGCCACCCTGCGGGACGCCGGGGTCGAGGCACACCTGACCCCCCGACGGGCTCTCCAGCTCGAGGAGCACGAGCACCTACCGCTGACCGGCCCGGGAAAGCTCGACCGGCAGGCCGTGCAGCGACTGGCGGCGACTAGGCTCTAGGCCATGACTTCGTCCGAGACGACCGGGGCCGGCGACAGCACCGCCCCCCAGCCCCGCACCGCCACCGCCGGCGACTGGTTGACCGGCGCCCGCCCGCACACCTGGGCCAATGCCGCGGCCCCCGTCCTCGCCGGCACCGCCGCCGCCGTGTACGACGGGGACGCGTCCTGGTGGCGCGCCCTGCTCGCCGCCGTGGTGGCCATGGCCCTGATCATCGGTGTGAACTACGCCAACGACTACTCCGACGGAATCCGCGGCACCGACGATGACCGTACCGGTCCGTTGCGTCTCACCGGCTCCGGCCTCGTCGCCCCGGAGAAGGTGAAGTACGCCGCCTTCCTGTGCTTCGGCGTGGCCGGGGTGGCCGGCATCGTGCTGTCCCTGGTGTCGACCTGGTGGTTCATCCTGGTGGGAGCGGTATGCATCCTGGGCGCCTGGTTCTACACCGGCGGTAAGAACCCCTACGGCTACCGGGGACTGGGCGAGGTCGCGGTGTTCGTGTTCTTCGGCCTGGTCGCCGTGATGGGCACCGAGTTCACCCAGTCCGGGCGGATCTCCTGGGTCGGCGCGCTGCTGGCCGTGGGTGTCGGCTCACTGTCAGCGTCGGTGAACCTGGTCAACAACCTGCGCGATATCCCCACCGACACCGAGGCCGGCAAGACCACCCTTGCGGTGATCCTGGGCGATGCGAACACCCGGAAGCTCTACGTGGGCCTGGTGTCGGTGTCGGTGCTGGTGACCGTGGCAGTGTCCGCCGCGAGCGTCGCCGCCCTGATCAGCCTGGCGTCGGTGCCGCTGCTGCTCGTCGCCGCGATGCCGGTGGTGCGCGGGGCCACGGGCAAGGAGCTGATCCCGGTGCTGGGGCTGACCGGACGCGGTATGCTGATCTGGTCGGTGGCGATGCTGGTCGCGATGCTGCTGGGGTAGGCGACGCCCCGGCACCGGGGCGCCCCACGTATTCGGGCCGGCACCTCGGACTGGCTGAGGCACTCCTGCCCCTCACCGAGGAGCGCGTACGGGAGTCACGGGTCTGGCTGGCATTCCTGCACTGGTCCGTCAATGACCCCGAACTCGCCGCGATCCACCACCGCTCGGCCTCCGAGCTCCGGGAGGGCCTGCTTGACGCCATCGCCGGTGCCCAACGCACCGGCGAGGTCGCCGAGGCGTCCGACCCGGAACTCGAGGCGCTGGCACTGATGACCTACATCGACGGGCTCACCGTCGAGGCGGTCACCACCGGTGAGATGTACCCGCCGGCCACCGTCCGCACCCTGTTGGACGTCTACCTCGACCGACTCTTCGTCACTGCCCCCGTCGGTTCCGGCGATCCCGGGGATCCCGACGGGTCCGGGGACATCCGATGACCACGGCATTCATCGGCGTCCTCCTTGTCCTCGCGCTCGTCGACAGCACGAGCTTCGGCACGCTGCTCATCCCGATCTGGCTACTGCTGACCCCCGGCAAGCTCCGCATCAGCCGACTCGCGTCCTACCTGGGCACCGTCGTGCTCTTCTACTTCCTGGTCGGCCTTGCTCTCGCCGCTGGCGCGGACTCCCTGGTCGAAGCACTGCGAGAACCATTGGATGCCGTCCCCTCCCTGGCCTGGCGGATCATTCAGCTGGTCGTCGGTATTGTGCTGATCATCCTCAGCTATGTCG